>Ga0114974_10003056_pt1 | contig 12748 bp, 10 predicted proteins | sample S_130206_EF_Meta_FD_87318 | JGI IMG/M metagenome (GOLD analysis project Ga0114974, IMG submission 87318) | Freshwater microbial communities from Lake Simoncouche, Canada to study carbon cycling - S_130206_EF_MetaG | ecosystem: Environmental > Aquatic > Freshwater > Lake | place: Lake...
AGGAGCACACCGTCGACGCCGTCGATAAACGTGTAGGCGTGATGGTGGTAGACCCAGTACATCCCGATCAGCAGGAAGCTGAGGGCGTAGGCCGAGATGGCCGGCAGGAGCTGTAGCAGGCTCCTGCCGAGCGCATCGTAGGTGACCGCTGGCAGCCTCAGTTCCAGCACCAGCAGGGTGATGACAATGGCGAAGACGCCGTCGCTGAAGGCTTCGAGCCGACGCTTATCCATGGACGTGAGACGGAACTACTTCGCTCTCCACGGTGCCTTGATGAGCAACTTCGGGTCGGCGCCGGGCTTGGGCACGAACTTCTGGGTGCGTCCGTACTGGTTGTCGCCGCCATAGAGGATGCCGTTGGCGTCCACCGTGAACGTGTGCACCTCGATGTAGCCGTCGGGCAGTTCGCGCGGCACATTCCAGGTGTAGAGATGGTTGCCGTTGAAGTCGAGCTTCGTGAAGCGGAGTGGCGTCAGGTCGGTGACCCAGATCGCATCGTCGTTCACGATGATGTCGAGCGGCAGGGAGAAGCCGGGGAATTCGGTGACGTACTGCAGCGTCTTCTGGTCGCTCGTCGTCTTGAACAGATTGATGCGGCCGCCCGAGCGGTCGAGCGCGAAGACGCGCCCTTCAGGGCCGACGCCGAGCGCGTGCACGCCGTCGAACTGGCCCGGGCCGCTGCCCTTGCCGCCGACTTCGCCCAGGTAGTTCACGTCCTTGTCCATGATCATGATGCGGTGGTTGTCGAGACCGTCCGCGATCAGGATGCGGCCGTCGGGCAGGAACGCCACATCCTGCGGCTTGCCGAAGTGCTTGCCGTCGGTGCCCTGAACGTTCTTCTCGCCGAGCGTCCGCAGCAGCGTCTTCATGTCGTTCGAGAAGATATAGATCTCGCTGAACGTCTCGTTGATCACCCAGATGCGCTTCTGCGGATCGTACGGGCTGATGCGCACGCGATGCGGCGCCGGTCCGGGGGAGCCTTCGAACAGCTTGTCCCACTGGTTCCACACCTGGGTGGCGTTGCCGTTGGCGTCGAGCTCGTAGAGGCAGTTCTGCCAGACGCGGCCGGCGACGGCGCTCAGCACGTTCACGCCGATCGAACCCGCGAAGCCGGCCGTGAAGGAGGCCGGCACCGGGTTCGGCAGCTTGTACTCGCCGCGCTGCGCCACGAGGATACGGTTCGGCGTCTCCGCGAACACCCCTGAGTTGCCGCCGAAGGCGAAGCCCGGCTTCGAGAACGGCTTGTGCCAGAAGTGGACGATGTCGTACGGGCTGGGGCCGACGGGGCCCGAGATGACGCCCGGCTTCGACTGCGCCACCAGGGTGGTGACGCTGGCGGCAAGCGCCAGCAGGAGCACGGGAACTGCAGCGTGTCTGATCTTCATGGCCGACGATTCTATACGTCTGCGCTGCGAGACTCCCGGGAATTCGTGGGAGCGCGTACCTTCGCTTGGTGCCGTCGTAACCGGTCGATACGCGCCGTTCCGCATCACGTGTTCACAAAGATCGTGTGGGGAGAGGCGGGCGGGCGAGGTCCCGGTTGAGCCGGGCGGTTCTCGCCCTACAATCTTGTTCGAATGAGTCTTCCCGAGAGGAACGCCGACCCGGATGTCAGGCCGGTCTGCCAGGTCTGCCAGAAGGCGGAGCAGATGGGGGGAGCCGTGCGCTGCATGGCCTGCGGGCGCTGGGTGCCGCGGGTCGATCGGCTCAAGGGCTCGCTGGCCGGCGGCTCGCCACGCCTCTCTGTGCGCGACCGCCGCGGCCGCTCGCGCCCGTCCGACCCGCCATGCCCCAGATGCCGGGCGGATGAACAGCGCCCGCGCATCACCATCCGTCTGCCGTACCGCGTCTTCTTCAAGTGCGATCGGTGCCTGTCGGTGTGGACCATTGAAGTCCCTCGCCGCTGACGGCGGTTCCTTCGATCGCCAGGCGGCGGCTGCGCAGCGCCTCGTGCGCGAGCGCGAGCAGCGCGATGCACGCGGTGTCGCTGCGCAAGGTGCGGGCACCGAGACCAACGGCGTGGAAGCCGTGGGCGCCGAGCAGTTCCAGCTCGAACCCATTCCAGCCCCCCTCGGGACCAATGGCCAGCAGGAGGCGTTGCCGCTCCTGGCGCGCAACGACGCTGGTGATCGGTTCTCCAGCCGAGGGGTCGGCGACCAGGCGCACGGACGCACCGGCGAGGGTGTCGAGGTGGTCCTCGACGAGGATGCGGAACTGCCGGTGTACGGAGACGATCGGCAGTTGCGTGTCGCGCGCCTGCTGCAGTCCCTCGAGCAGCAGCGGCCGGTAGCCGGCGGGCTCCAGCAGGTGGGTGTCGAAGTAGTTCCGCTCGACGCGCGCGGCGTTGGTCAGGATGATGCGGCCGACACCCAGCGCGGCGAACTGCGCCCAGAGCCGGCCCAGGACCTTCGGCCGGGGGACAGCCAGCAGCAGGTCGACGGCGGGACGGGGCGGCGCGGAGTCGAGGGTGCAGTCGAGCGTGACGCGGCCAGCCTCGGCCAGCACGACGCGGCCGGTGCCGCTGCCGCCGTCCACCACGCCGACGCGAATCGTCTGCTCGGGCACGACGCGAAGCACCCCCAGCAGATGACGGGCGCGACCGTCGCTGAGGGTGGCACGCCCGGTGGCGTCCAGTTCGTGGGGCTCGAGCAGCAGCAGGTTCACAGTGAGATCGCGCGAATCGCAGGGGCGATCGCGGCGTCTCCAGTGTACGCGGCCGAGACACGGCGCGACAGCGTCGAGGCGAACAGCGACGCGCAGTCCGAGGCGGTCCACCCGGTGCTGCTCACGCGGCTGTTCCTGCTGTTCGCCGGCGTGCTTGTCCTGATCGTGCTGGCCGCGCAACGCTCGTGGCTGCTGGTGCCGGTCGCGCTGCTGCCACTGGCCATGCTCGGGTGGCTGGCGTCGCGCTGCGCGGCGAGCCGATCGGCTTCCTGGGTGGTGCTGGCGCTCTCGGTGCTGGTCGTGGGGCCGGTCATCCTCGCGCTCCTCGCGAACCTCTCCTAGCGCGGTTTCGAGATCGGTGTAGTGTCCGCCTTCAGGCGGACCCAGAAAGTCCGGCTAGAGCCGGACACTACGTACTACACCGAAACCGAAACAGCCGGGCCGTTCCAAGGACAGACCTTCGTGTGTCTTCGTGCGCTTCGTGAAGGTATCGGTCAGGAAGCCTTTAGCGCACACGTCGGCGAAGTCGCCTGACGAGCGCCCGCAGGCGCGGATAGCGTTTGTCGAGTGACAGCCTGAATCGGAAGATGCGGACACCTCGCGGCGCGGCGTCGGTTGCCGCGCCAAGCCGGCCGACACCCACCTCGTGGCGCACCCGATCCTCAGGCGCGTGCGGGATCGCCGTGATGCGCACCACCTCCACGCCGTGGCGTGCGACCGTGCGGTGCACACGGCGTGCGCGCGTCGGGTCGAACCGGTTGCCGATGGTCCAGATGACTGTGGCGCCAGCGGTGCAGAGGCGTGGGAGGAACTGGAGGACGCGGGCCCGGTCGGCTGGAGCGAGGTGGACCAGGACCCCGCTCAGGACGACCACCTGTGCGCGCGGCAGGCCGACGTAGCTGTCAGACAGGCCTGCGTCGCCCTGGACGACGTGGACCTGATCGAGTCCGAGTGCCGCGATGCGGGCGCGCGCCGACGCCACTGAGGCGGCGTCCAGTTCCACGATAACCGCCTGCACGTCTGCCGTCCGTGGATGCGCCGCCATCACCGGCAGCAGCACCTGCCCCTCACCGCCGCAGATGTCGGTCACGAACACCGGCCCCGCCGGTGCCCCGGTGATGGCGTCGTGCAGGGTCGCCTGCACGACGGCGAGGCGCCGCGAGAAGTGCGAGTGCCGGTCGTCGTAGCCCGCGAAGACACCCGTGGTCGCGGCGTGGTCCATCAGTTATCGCGCAGCCCGAACGTGAACATCGCGCTGCCGGCAATCACCGACACGTACTGCTGACCGTCCACCTGGAAGGTGACCGGCGCCATGACGATCTGTCCGCCGAGGTTCGTCTTCCAGAGCAGCGCGCCGGTCCGCGCATCGAGCGCGTGGAAGTAGCCTTCGCGTCCGCCCGTGAACAGCAGATCGCTTGCCGTGGTGAGCATGCCGCCGTCGGTGACGTCGAACTGTGTGACCTTCCACTTCGGCTTGCCGGTGTGCGGGTCCATCGCCATCACGGCACCGTTGCCGACTTCGTCGGTCCAATTGTTGATGGGACCACGGCGGCCGATGCCGATGCTCGGTGCGCCCGGTACCGGCGTGGCGACGGTGAAGCCGCCGCCCGAGAAGTTGCGTCCGGGCTGGTAGGTGGCGTCTTCCGGATGATAGATGGTGCCGTAGTTCTCCCAGGCGGAGAAGTAGAACAGCCCGGTGCGTGGACTGAATGACGGCGGATACCAGTTGGTGCCGCCCTGGTTGCCGGGATAGGTCGCCATGCCGGCCGGTTGGCGCGTCTGGATCGGCCGTCCGTTGGCGTCGAGTCCGCTCGACCAGTTCACCTTCACGAACGGTTCGCCGAGCAGGAACTTGCCGGTGGCGCGATCGAGGACGTAGAAGTAGCCGTTGCGGTTGGCCCACATCAGCACCTTGGTCGGCGTCCCCTTCCAGGTGAGGTCGGCCAGTACCGGAATCTGCACCGAGTCGTAGTCGTAGCCGTCGTTCGGCGTGAACTGGAAGTGCCACTTCAACTCGCCGGTGTCGGCGTCGAGCGCCACGACCGAGTCGGTGTAGAGGTTGTCGCCGGGGCGCTGGAACGGATTCCAGTCTGGACCTGGGTTCCCGATGCCCCAGTAGGTGAGGTTCAGCGCCGGGTCGTAGGAGCCGGTCACCCAGACCGAGCCGCCGCCCGACTTCCAGGCGTCGCCCTGCCACGACTCGTGCCCCTTCTCGCCAGGACCGGGAACGGCGTTGAAGCGCCAGGCTTCCTTACCGGTCTTCGGGTCGAACGCGGCGATGAAGCCGCGGATGCCGAACTCGCCGCCGCCGACCCCCACCACCACCTTGTCCTTGATGATGAGCGGCGCCAGCGTGATGGAGTAGGCGAGCTTCACGTCGGCGACGGTGACGTTCCACAGCGGCTTGCCGTTCTTGGCGTCGATCGCGATCAGGTGGCCATCGAGCGTGCCCATGAACAGCGTGTCGCCGAGGATGGCGACGCCGCGGTTGTTGGCACCGCAGCAGACGCGCGAGTCTGGCGACGGCGTCCAGCGGTACAGCCAGAACATGCGGCCGGTCTTGGCATCGACGGCCATGACGTCGTTCGGCCGCTCGGTCAGATACATCACGCCGTCAACGACGATGGGGTTCGATTGCCAGGCGCCGAATACCTGGTTCTGCAGCACCCACTTCGGCTCGAGCTTGGTGACGTTGGCCGGTGTCACCTGCGCCAGCGTGCTGTAGCGCTGACTGTTGTAGGTGCCGTTGTAGGTGAGCCAGTTCTGCGGTTCGGCGGCCGCGTTCAGGATGCGCGTGTAGGTGACCGCCGAGCCCTGCGCCATCAGCGTCATCGTGCCGATCGCCAGCGTGGCGGCGAACGCGAGTGCGAACGTCGTCGTCCGGCTAAAGCCGGACACTACGCCGGACACCACAGATGTCCAACGTGGGACGTGCCTGCTGGCGTAGTGTCTGGCTTCAGCCAGACCAGTGGAGTAGCGCATCACAGCCCTCCCTTCAGCGTCAGCAGGTACGCCAGCACGTCGGCGATCTCGCCGGACGACAGCACGGCGGTGGCCGGCGGCATGGGCGAGGTCTTGCCGACCTCGTATTCGCGCAGGTCGGCCTTGATGAGTGAGACGAGCCGTTCCTGATCGTCGATCAACTGCACGGTGTAGGTATCCTCGTTCAGGCGACGGCCGCGAATGGTCGTGCCGCTCTTCGTGACCGCGCGCACGGGCTTGTTGATCGGCAACATGGCGCTGGTCGGGTTGACGAGCGAACGCTGCAAGGTGGAGGGCGTGCGGATGGCGCCGATGTCGCTGAGATCCGGCGCGGTGCGCGGACCGGCGCCCTTCACCCGGTGGCAACTGGCGCAGGCGCCCTTGCCGGCGAACAGCGCCTGGCCTCGACCCGGGGTGCCCACCTTCACGGCGGTGCCGCTCGGATCGAAGCCAGCGCGGATGAAGGCGAGCACGGCAGTCAGTTCGACCGGTTGGAAGCGGAAGCTCGGCATCCCCGCGGCGGCAATCCCCGTACTGATGACCCGCGCCAGGTCGTCGTCGGACACGCTGCGGCGGAAGACGCCGCGCCGCAGGTCGACGCCGTTGATGCCGTCGCCATTCGGCCCGTGGCACAGCGCACACTGATTCGCGTAGAGGCGCGAGCCGGCTTCGATGTCAGCCGACGTGTATTGGTGGTCGGCGACCTGCGCCGAAGCGCGGGTCGCGGCCAGCGCGACGATCGCGCAGGCGGCAAGCGTCAGGAGACGCACACGAAGATGGGACATGCGACCGGTTTGTACCCCATCGCCGGTCCCGTGTCCAACGACTGGGGGAACCCCGGGTCCGGCTGAAGCCGGACACTACAGGGATGGGAAACCGCGGGTCCGGCTGAAGCCGGACACTACGCGACGCGACGGTGTGACCCGCGTGCAGCTGTAGTGTCCGGCTTCAGCCGGACCTGGTACTAATACCGGAACAGGATCTGCAGCTTGGCGAACAGCGCGCGGCTCGTGCGGGTGTAGTCCTCGTCGCCCGGGTAGAGCGCCGAGTTGAACTTGAACGCCGATCGGTAGCGGTCGTCGTAGCCGACGTAGAGCGCCGTGCCCGAGTTGACCCGATACGTGAGCAGCAGGTTGCCGCCGAGCGACCGGTCGTAGTTGTTGTAGTCGACGATGTTGCGGAGCAGCAGGCGTTCGGTGAACTGGTAGGTCGTCAGCAGGCGATAGATCTTGATCGCGAACTCCTGCCTGTCGGTGCGCACGTCCTTGAAGCTGCTGGTGGTGAGGTTCACCTCCGACTGCAGCCGCGAGTACGGCCGGACGGTGAGCGTGACGTTCCCGTTGCGCCCCTTGCCCAGGTACGGGTTCGTGACGAAGCGAATCTGGTCGCCCCAGTTGGTGAACCCGCCGATCGACACCTTGCGGCTGGTGTTGATCCCGACGCCCATGCTGTAGCGGACTTTGTGGAAATCAACCGCCTTGTACCGCTCCATGTCGCGGTCGGTGTTCACGTTGACGTTGATGTTCTTGTCGAGCTGGGCGTTCCAGCCGAGACCGACGCCAGTGTCCTGCACGTGGCCCGCGAACTCGTAGTTGCGGTTGTAGTTCAGGCGTGGACCCCAGTTCACAATCCAGTTCTGCGGCCACCAGCGGTACGAGCCGTTGGCGCTGACCTGGCGCTCGTCGGTGCGGCGCACGAAGCCCGAGTCGGTCTTGAACTCGGGGCTGATCTCGTAATAGGTCGTCGAGTAGGCAAGACCGCGCCCTTCCTTGCGGAAGTTTGCATCGATCATGTGGCCGGAGGTGTCGGTTCCCGTCTCGTCGCGATCGGCGCTGCCGAAGGCGCGGAACTGGAGGCGCTGGTTCCGGCCGATCTTGAACACGGTGTCGAGGCCGCCGACCCGGCTGTGCTCGTCCATGAACTCGCGGTCGGTCATGACCAGACCGATGCTCGACTCCGAGTAGAGGTCGTAGCGCACACGCCCGAACACGTTGGTCGCCGACTTGCCGAACGCCGGGTCGGTGGTCGTGTCGGTTTTGCCGGGCGCCTCATCGTCGGCGACGAGGAAGCCGACGGTGGTCTTGCCGACCTTGCCGGTGATCTTCGCGCCGTAGCGTGGGTCGACGATCGTGCGGGTGTGCACGAGCGTGATCGGGCCGGGGATGTTGAAAATTTCCTGTCCCTCGAGGAAGAACGGACGCAGTTCGGGAAAGAACAGCGGGAAGCGCTGGTTCACGTCGACCTGCGCACGGTCCGATTCAATCTGCGAGAAGTCGGGGTTGAAGGTGACGTCGAGCGTCAGGTTCGAGGTGAGCCCGTACTTCACGCTGAGCCCGCCTTCCTCGACGTCGGCGTTGCCGAGTGCCCCGGTCGTGGCGTTTCGCAGTTGGCTGCCGACCGCCGTGACGGTGGGCAGGATCTCGAGGTTGCGGCTCATCGAGAGCTGACGCATGCCGTCGAGCGAGCCCATCTGCGTGAGGAAGCCGAGCACGTCTCGCGAGACCGGCGCCCAGACGACGCTCTCGTTCTTGCTCTGGATCTCGCGCTGGACCTGGAAGCCCCAGTGGTGCGGCGCATCGCCGCGCGCCGGGTAGCGCAGGCTCTTGAACGGAATGGCCAACTCCGCGGTCCAGCCGTCCTCGACGAGGACGCCGGCTGAAAAGAAGAGCGCGTCCCACGACGGGTCGCCGCCGCCCGGCCCGCGGTTGCGGTTGCCGCCACCGCCGCCGCTGTTGCTGTTGCTGTTGCCCGACAACAGTGAGTCGCCCTGCACACCGTAGCCGTTCACGGTGAAGGCGTAGCCACGCTGCTGGTCGTCGAACGGGTCGAAGAACACGGTGACGGTGTCGTCGCGTCCGGTCTGATCGCGATCGGCCCGGTTCGCCCGAATGATTGACGGGTCGGCGTAGTGGGCGTGGATGCCGAAGTAGATCTGCTGGCTGTCGTAGGCGACGTAGACGTCGGTCGACTCGGTGGCGGGCGCAGCCTCGATCGGCCGCTCCTGCGTGAAGTCGGAGATCTTCGCGGCGTTCGTCCAGATCGCGTCATCGAGGCGGCCATCCACCTTGGGCGGCGTGTCGATGCGGGGCGGCGCGACTGACGGATGGATGCGTGCCGCAGCGACGGTCGCGGCGGACGTGGGGGCGGTGCCCTGGGCACCGAGCGGGTTGACGCACACAAACGACAGGGCCGCCGTCAGCATGGCAGTCGGACGAATAAAGGGTGTGTAACGCAAGCAAACAATGATACCCGCTGCGGCCGGCGGGGACTAGAGCAGGCCGATGAGAGGCCAGTACAGCGGCACTAGCAGGAACAGGATGGCCGATTCGAGCAGCGCGAGCAGGAAGCCGACCTTCACGAGGTCGCGGCCGTCGAAGTAGCCGTACGAGTAGCCGACCATCAGCACGCCGCTCTGGTACGGGAAGATCTTGCCGGCCGTGCCGAAGATCCAGATCATGCCGACGACCACCGGGCTGTAGCCGAGCGACTGCCCGAGCGTGATGACCGGCGGCAGGGTGGCGGTCACCATCAGGTTCTGCGCCCCGAGCAGCAGGTGATAGCCGAACGCCGCCCAGTACAGGACCAGCGCCGCGCTGGCCGGCCCATGCACCAACGCCTGCATCCACCCGACCATGCTGGCGGTCAGCATCGTCAGCGCACCGGTGTCGTCGAGGAGCGCGCTGATGCTGAGTGCCGTGGCGGTGAAGACGAGGGTCTTGTAGGGCAGGCGGAGCAGGTCGCGCGGCGACACGACGCCCACCCTCGGCAACAGGCCGATCCCGCCGATGACCAGGGCAACCGTCGCCGGGGCGATCCCGTGCACGAAGTCGGTCACCCAGAGCGCAATCGCGCACCCCACGAATAGCGTGGCACGGCGCTCGCCCGCGCCCATCGGCCCGAGCACATCGAGTTCGCGCTGGAAGTAGCCCTGGCTGGCACTGAAGACACCGGTTGCGTCGGGGAAGAGCCAAAGGACGAGCCGCCAGCAGCCGAGGATGGTCAGGAGGTCGCAGGGGACGTAGGCGAGAAACCAGAGGCCGTACGAGATCCGCTCGCCGCCGAGACGCTCGATGATCCCGCTGGCCAGAATCGACGACGTGCCGGCGAGCACCATCTTGTCGAAGATGCTGGCCGAACAGGTGACCGCGATCATCAGCCCGCGTGCGGCCGGGTCGCGCTTGCCGAGTCCGATGGCTTCCGCCAGGCCGGCGACGATGGCGGCGAGCACCGCGACGCGCGCGATGCCCGACGGGATAAGGAAGGTGAGGAGGAAGTCAGCGGTGACCAGCGCCAGCAGCAGGCCGCTGTACGTCGATCCCATCCGTGCGGCGAACCAGAAGGCGATGCGGCGTGCCAGCCCCGTGCTCGAGACGAACATGCCGATGAGCAGGGCGCCGAACAGGAACCGCGTCGTGCTGTTCCAGAACCCCGACACCGCATCGTTGATGGTCCCGGTGCCGGAGACGACGAAGAGCACAAGCGCGAGCAGGCCGGTCCAGGCGTGATCGACCGGGCGGGTCGCCCACCAGATAATCGTCGCCCCCGCGATCGCCAGGGCGTGGCGGGCCTCGGGCGAGCTGTGCGTGGGGAGGAACCAGAGGACGAACAGCGCCGCAAGGCCGGGCGCCACGCGTGCCCCCGCGAACAGGGCGCCCCTCGTGGCTGTGGATGGTTGTGATGACGTGGCGCCGACGACGGTCACGGACGGCAAGAGTGTAACGCGTCTGGCAGCCAAGCTCTGCCTTATGATAAAGACGCCAGCCCAGTTCACGATGTCAAGCCCAACTATTCCAAAATTCCTTGCCGCCGGGCGCTGGTGGTCATCCGACGAACTGGCGTCGACCGCCGCCGGTTGGCGCGACGCGATCGATGAACAGGCCGGCCCCGGCGCCATCTGCGCGGTGGCCATTCCGTCCACGGCGGAGGGTCTCGCCCTGCTGGCGGCCGGCAGCGGCCGTCGCATGGCGGTGCCGGTGCTGTCCGGCGATCCGCAATCGTGGCCCGACCACTCGGAGCTCCTCGACGGGATGCCGCTGGCACTGGTGCCCGACGCGGCCGTCCACGCCGATGCCGCCCGCCGGCGCGGCTTCGCACCGTTTGTGCTCCCGGCACCGGCCGGTGTGGCGGCGCGGCCGTTCGAACCGTTGCGCACCCCAGGCTTTGTCATTCACACCTCGGGTTCCACCGGTGCGCCGAAGCCGGTCTATCGTCCGACCGCGCACATCGTGGCAGGGGCACGCGTCCGTGCTGAAGCACTGGGCTTGCGGCCCGGGGACGGCTTGGTCGGCGGTGTGCCGTTCTCGTCCGGACAGGGGATCGTGCAGGTGGTAACCGCCATGCTGTTGAACGGCGCCCTCGGCATGGTTGGCCCGGTCGACTACCGCGAGACGCTGGCCGCGCTCGCCCTGCCGGAGTTCGCCTGCTGGCGTGCCACGGCGCACTTCGCCGACGTGCTCGGGCGGTGCGCGTTGCACTCGGTGCCGCGCGCGCCGCGCATCTGCCTCATCTCCAGTGCGGTGGGCGAGCCGGTGCATCGCGCCTTCGTCAGCCGCTTCGGCGTGCCGCTGCGTGGGGCCTATTCGTCAACCGAAACCGGCGCCGTTGCGGTGGACGCTGCTCCCGACGCCGAAGTGCAGCCCGGTACGGTGGGACGGCCGCTGCCTGGCGTGGACGTCGCCCTCGGCGACGAGCCTGGCGTGACAGTGCCGACGGGTGTCGTCGGGCGCGTGTGGGTCCGCAGTCCGTGGCAGATGGGCGGCTACGGGTGTCCGCCGCACCTCGCTCGTCCTGGCGACGTCGACGGCTGGTGGCCGACGCGCGACCTGGGCGCGCTCGACGACGCGGGGCGCCTCCGGCTGGCCGGGCGGATCGATGACTGCGTCCGCACGCGTGAAGGCCGGCTCGTGAACCTGGAGGCGGTGGCCGAGGCGCTGCGCAATCTGGACGGCGTCCGCGCGGTCGTCGTGGTGCCGATCGCGGGGGCAGTGGGTACGTCGTTCGGGGCCGTGCTGCAGGGGGACGCCACGCTTTCGCTCGACGCCGTGCGCCGGGCCGCCGGAGTCGCCCTCCCGGCCTGGGCGCTCCCGCGCGCCATGCACCTGGTACCGGACCTGCCGCGCCTGTCGAACGGCAAACCGGACCGGCTCGCGTGCGTCGTGTTGCTCACGAGCGGCGGGCAGGCATGACGCCTCCTGACGCCGTCGTGGCCGACGTGCAGGCCATCGTGCAGCGCGTGGCCGGCCCGAGCCGCACGCCCGACGGCGCCGGAGCAGATACGCGACTGGCCGACGGCTTCTGGCTCGACTCGATGGAGATGCTCGACGTCGTGCTGGCCTGCGAGCAGCACTTCGGGATCGTGTTCGAGGCGGGGCGCGACCTCGCCCCGGCGTCGCTCGAAACCGCGCGGCGCCTGGCGACGGTGGTCTACCGCCGCCTGCAGGAACGCGGCGGCGCCTAGTGGACGACCAGCGGGTTCCCGACGACGCGGCCGAGGTCGAGTCGCTCGACCAGACCTTCAGTGGTCCTCGGGTGACGCGGCAGCTGCTGGCGGCACTGCGCCACGCGCCTGTGCCGCTCACCACCGGTGTGCTCGCGGGTCTGGCCGTGGCCGACGGCGTCGTGCGGCGACGCCGGTTCGCGAAGGCGTACGCCTGGGCCGGTGCCCAGGGTTATCGTGGATGGGGCCGGACGCGGCTGGCCCTGGCGCTCCTGGCCAACCACGGACGCTACGTGGCGCAGGAGGCCATGGTCGGGCTCAAGTCGGAAGACGCCGTGCGGCAGGGGAGCATCGTGCGTGGCGCCGAGCACCTGGGCGGCGCCGAGGCTGGCGGGGCGCTGCTGCTTGGCCTGCACGTCGGACCGCCGCGCGCATGGCTCACGCTGCGCGCGCACGGCGTGCCGGTGTCGTTTGCCATTCGCGAGACCGCCGGGCGGGGCGCGCGATGGGACGCGTGGCGTCGAGACGAAGTCGTGGTGCCGCTGCCGTTCGGGTCGCCCGAGTCGCGGGTGCAGGGGCTGTACACACTGCGCCGTCTGCTTGCCCGCGGCGGCTTCGTCTTCCTCGCGGCGGATGGTCCGTTCGGCGGCGAACTCTTTCGCCTCG
>Ga0114974_10003058_pt1 | contig 12747 bp, 12 predicted proteins | sample S_130206_EF_Meta_FD_87318 | JGI IMG/M metagenome (GOLD analysis project Ga0114974, IMG submission 87318) | Freshwater microbial communities from Lake Simoncouche, Canada to study carbon cycling - S_130206_EF_MetaG | ecosystem: Environmental > Aquatic > Freshwater > Lake | place: Lake...
AATTAGATACTCTTTAATATTATCCCAATTGTAATCTTTGCCTACTCCTTTATATACAATTCCTTCAAACGCAGTTGGAGTTCTAATGATGCCTACTTTGGTTGCAACAGCTTGGACGTGGCTGATGCCTGTAATATTTTTGAATTTTGGATAAAAATCTTGGTGGGTAGAAATGGGTGTTATACTGAGTTGCGACTGATTTTCGTCGTAATTTGTAATGCTAATATGTCCATTGAAAGCGGCAACTTTTTGTCGAATTTTTTGCTGTAAACCAATTCCTGTAGCAATGGAAACAATCATCATAATCATGCCAATTGCAATTGCTGCAATCGCAATTTTTATAATTGGTGCAGATATACTACTTTTATGGTCTCGAGCAGTGATGAGTCTTTTGGCTATAAAGTATTCTAAATTCAATGGTATTTGTGATTTGAAATTGCTAGGACAGATTGCTTCGCTCGAGTCAAATTTACGTTTTTAGAATTTATTTTCAAGTATTTAAAGTTAATTTAATTATTTTTCGAACAAATAACATGATTCAAAATAGCACTGCAAACTATAGACACCAAACGATTTCTAAAAGGAAAAGGCTTCCATATTTATACCTAATTGGGATTTCACTCTTGATTTTTTCGTGTAAACCTGCGCAAAAAGGAGTTCGGAATTCGGTTGCAATCAATAAAAGCACCGTTATCAATAGCGAGAAAACAAGTCGATTTAGCACTGGAGCTGATAATTATAAAGCCTATTTCTCTTTATTAGAGGGAAAAAAAGTGGGGGTTGTCACCAATCAAACGGGGATTGTTTTGTATGATTCTATTTATATGCTTCCCGATTCAGATGGACTTTCGCACATTGAAGGTTTTGATAGGAAAAAAAGTCATTTGGTAGATTTTTTAGTGAAAAACAAAATTGATATCCAAAAAATATATGCACCGGAACACGGATTTCGCGGAACTGCTGATGCTGGGGAACACGTTATTGATGGGAAAGATGTTAAAACAGGAATTCCAATTATCTCCCTTTATGGCGAAAACAGAAAGCCAAAACCCGAGCAATTACAAGGGATTGATGTTTTGATTTTTGATTTACAAGATGTTGGAGCCCGTTTTTATACGTATATATCTACGTTGCATTATATTATGGAAGCTTGTACCGAAAATAATATTCAGTTGCTTGTTTTGGACAGACCAAATCCAAATATTTCGATTGTTGACGGCCCAATATTAGAGAAAGAATTTACAAGTTTTGTTGGGATGCACCCAATTCCGTTATTGCACGGAATGACCATTGGCGAATACGCACAAATGATAAATGGTGAAAACTGGTTAAAGAATGAGGTTCTATGTGACTTAAAAATAATTGCCTGCGCAGGTTATAATCGGGAAATGATATACAGTTTGCCAGAAAAACCATCACCCAATTTACCAAACGACCAAGCTATAAATTTGTATCCGAGTTTGTGTCTTTTTGAAGGAACCAATGTGAGTGTGGGACGTGGAACGGAGAAACAATTTCAAATTTACGGTTCGCCGTATTTGCCAAAAAGCGATTTTAGTTTTACTCCAGTGCCAAATTTTGGCGCAAAAGACCCTGTTTATAATGGTATTGAATGTTATGGTGAAGATTTGACTGCTATTCAAAAAACAGATAAATTAGAATTGAAATGGTTGTTAAAAGCATATAATGAAACGGCTGACAAAACGAAATTCTTTACTCCTTTTTTTACAAAATTAGCAGGAACCAAAAAATTGCAGGAACAAATTGAAGCGGGATTATCGGAAGATGAAATTCGAGAAAGTTGGAAAAGTGGATTGCATGATTTTAAGAAACTTCGAAAACCTTATTTGATTTACTAAAAAAAACCTGACTATGATAAATAGTCAGATTTCCTGTAGAACTTTTAAATTTATATTAGTTTTTTATCTTAACTAAAACTTTGATCTCATAATTTTCTACTGTTTTTATCTTCCCTTTTTTTGAACCGTTCACACTACTATAAGTAATCAAAATATCATATTTCACGGTCTCAATTTTTTGAGTGATTTTTTCATCTGAATTATCATTAAGTTCAAATGCAGAATTTGAATTTATAAAATCATAGATTTTTAATGGTATACGATCTTGATTTATTTGCAAATCCAAACCATAATTCTGCTTTACAGATTTTACTTTATATATTTTATCATTAAATTTCACACCTTCGTCATCCTCAAAACTCCCAAAATTTGATAACGTAAATGACAAATCATATCCGTGAACGTTATTTATTTTGTCATTTCCATTAAAATTATAATTAAAATAATTCTCGTCATTTTCATTTTTATCATAATCAGATCGGTATTGCAACCCAAAAGCTTCCATAATTTGAGAAGAATTTGGAGTTTTATCTTTTTTAATAAGGGTTGTTAACTTATTTCCTGTAAATGGTAGTAAAACTTTCACTCCATAATTTTCTTCTAAAAAAGTAACAATACTGCTCAAATCTTGTTCTTGCTTGAAGGTAAATTTATCCTTTTTAACAATTTTCATGTACTGCTCAAATCTCAAAAGTTGACTGTGTTTAGAAATTGAATCGGCACTTTGAGGACCTGCTATGGAAAGCAATCCGAACAAACACATACTTATTGGTATGAATTTAATTTTAGGTTGTTTTTGGATTATGAAATAGGCAACAACAACTGAAAGCCAAATAGACAATAGCAACACATAATATCTTTCATGCGTGAACCCGTAAAGATTAACCCGGTATAAAATTGCCCAAAATAAAAGTCCTAAAAGCGGGACTAATAAGAAATAAAACCAACGGCTAAAAGTTCGCATCCATAGATTTCCTGTTTCTTTTGCAATAGGATGAATCAATAGAAAAGATAATATTCCAAAAATAGCAAAGATTAAAACCAAATAAGAAACCCATCCAACTGGCAAAGAAAAAGTAACTACTATTTTGGCTTCATAGCTAATAAGAATAACCAAATAGAGACTTATCAAAGGCATTAGTACATATTGAGTGAAGTTTTTTAGTCCTTTTGGATAATTTAGGATTATTGGTGCTGCAGTATTATTTGTTTCCGGGATACCCGCTAAAAAGAAAATCGTATTGAAAAGTCCAGCGATAATTATGAATAAATCACCATAAATTTCTTTGTAAAATTCAACATTAAATAATTTGGTAACGGCTGTAATTGCAAGTGCTAACCCCACATACAATACCGAACTGTATATTCCTGAGGTTATAATCCGGATAAAAAGTTGCTTGTTGAATTCCCAAAATTCTACTTGATAGTATTTTTTAGGGATAAATCCAGCGAATGAAACCAGCAAGTGTAAGGCAATACTAAGCACAAATAATTGAAGCCCTTCAATAAAAGTGATTTCTTCAGATAAATTGAAAACGAACAAAGCAATTAAACCTCCAAGGAAAATACTTATAGCAAATCGGATCCAGTTTTTTGATATTTTAGATTCAAAATACAAACTTAAAGAAAGGAACAATACCAAGCAAAGGGAACTACAAATTACTACTTTGATGTTAAACTGATCTGTTTTATTGTCAATATTATCTATAATTATTAGAGAATAAATTGTTCCGATGAGGGTAGCAAAAAATTCAAATGGAAATCTGTAAACTGTTTTTAAGGTTAAATCTATTACACTTTGTAAGGAAGGAAACTTTGCCATAGTTATTTTTTTACTAAATAACGTTAAATTTAACTTGTGAGCAAATAAAAACCCCTTTATCTGTGAACACAAATAAAGGGGTTTGAAAAATAGTTTTAAGAATTGTAAATCTACAAACCAAATGCTGTTTTTACTTCATCAACGAAATTCAATTCTTCCCAAGTAAACAAATCAACGGTTACCGTTTTTTCAATTCCACCTGGTGCTTTGAACGTTTTTGTTACGGTTTCAGGAGTTCTTCCCATGTGACCATATGCAGCAGTTTCACTATATATTGGATTTCTCAATTTTAGACGTTGCTCGATAAAATAAGGACGCATATCAAAAATAGCTTCTACTTTCTTAGCGATTTCACCATTGGTCAAATTCACTTTTGAAGTTCCGTAGGTTTCAATGAAAATTCCCATTGGTTTTGCCACTCCGATAGCATACGAAACTTGCACTAAAATCTCATCAGCAACACCCGCTGCAACTAAGTTTTTAGCAATGTGACGTGTTGCATAAGCCGCACTTCTATCTACTTTACTTGGATCTTTTCCAGAAAATGCTCCACCACCGTGTGCTCCTTTTCCACCATAGGTATCCACAATAATTTTTCTACCTGTTAATCCAGTATCTCCGTGAGGACCTCCAATTACGAATTTCCCTGTTGGATTAATGTGATAGGTGATTTTATCATTGAATAAATGAGCGTATTGTGGATTGTTTTTGATAATTCTTGGAATTAAAATACCAACCAAATCCGATTTAATTTTTGCCAACATAGTTGCTTCTTCATCAAAATCGTCGTGTTGTGTAGAAATTACGATTGCATCAATCCGAACTGGTTTGTTCTCATCGCTATATTCTAAAGTAACTTGTGATTTTGCATCGGGACGCAAATATTTAATTTCACTGTTTTCACGACGTAAAACAGCTAATTCTTGTAATAATTTGTGAGATAAATCAAGAGCCAACGGCATGAAATTTTCTGTTTCATTTGTTGCGTAACCAAACATCATTCCTTGATCACCGGCGCCTTGTTCTTCTTTATTTGCGCGATCTACACCTTGATTGATATCACCAGATTGCTCGTGAATTGCTGAAAGAACACCACAAGAATTGGCTTCAAACATGTATTCGCTTTTTGTATATCCGATTTTTCTAATAACCTCACGGGCAATTTGCTGCACGTCAAGATACGTTTCTGATTTTACTTCACCAGCAAGAATTACTTGCCCAGTAGTCACTAACGTTTCGCAAGCTACCTTTGATTCTGGATCAAAAGCCAAAAAATTATCAATTAATGCATCTGAGATTTGATCTGCAATTTTATCAGGATGTCCCTCACTCACAGACTCTGACGTAAATAAATAAGCCATAATAATTGGTTTGTTTTAATTAAGCGAGAAAAAAAAGGATTGCGGGAATGATAAAGGAGATATTTTCTGCTTTAGCATTTTTTTAACGAGGTTGCAATCAGTTCAAATTTTTCCTCTAATTTTAGATTGCAAAGATAGGAAACAGAATTGAATTGCAAATTAAAGTTGAGAAATTAATTCCCAAAATGAAGAAATTAATTTGAAACTGGAAACTATAAGGGCAATTTCTTCTTCATTTCCTCAACAATATTGAAAGCTGCTGGGCAAATAGCAACATTTTTCAAAGTCAATTCCGATATTTGTTGGAATTTTTTTCGGTCGGTATGAGGAAATTCTCTACATGCTTTTGGGCGCACATCATATATCATACAAGCATTTTCATTGTCTAAAAATGTACAGGGAACACTTTGCAAAACATAATCTTTGTCTTCATCAATTTGCAAATACTGGTCGATAAATTGTTGTGGTTTTTGTCGTAAATACTTGGAAACCCTTTCTATATCAGCTAATGTGAAAAGTGGTCCTGTAGTTTTACAACAATTGGCACATTTCAAGCAATCGGTTTTTTTGAATTCGGCGTTGTGCAAATCCTGCATTACATAATCCAAATTTTTAGGCGTTTTCTTTTTTAGCTTATCAAAATACTTTTTGTTTTCGATATGCTTATCTTTGGCCTCTTTAGGAAGGTTGTCTAAAATGTGTTTCATTCGTGAATTTGATTCTCGATTATTCGAAAAATGTTTTGCAAAATTACTCAAAACTAATCAACAAATAACCAAATTAACGAATCAACTAAGATGAAAGATCTTTTCGGAACCGCCATACTTGATTTTCAAACTAACAATTCTCCTGAGGATTTGATTACCGAAACTACCATTTCTGAAGAAGATGAAATGTCGGTTTCTTATTTATTTCGCGATTTTTCTGGAATGCCAATTTTAGAACAAAAAGCACTTTTTCTTTCCAAAGGTAGGGTTTTGGATGTTGGTTGTGGCGCTGGAAGTCACAGTTTGTATTTGCAAAATGAAAAAAAATTAGCTGTTACTGCGATTGATATTTCTAAAAAAGCAATTGAAACTTGTAAATTAAGAGGCGTCTTAAATGCAAAAGCGGAAGATATATTACTTTTTGAATCTAATGAAAAATTCGACACCATTATACTATTGATGAATGGAACGGGGATTTTCGGAAAACTAGCAAACATATCTAAATACCTTCAAAAACTAAAATCGTTGTTGGCAGTAAACGGACAAATTCTAATTGACTCATCCGATATCATTTATATGTTTGATGAAGATGAAGACGGTGGAAAGTGGATTGCTGGTGATTCTTATTATGGGGAATTAGAATTTACAATTTCGTATAAAGGCCAAAAGGAAACTTCTTTTCCATGGTTGTATTTGGATTATAACACCTTGCAAAACGCAGCTATTGCCAATGGATTACAATGTGAATTAGTTTTGGAAGGGGAACATTATGATTATTTAGCGAAACTTACTTTTTAGAATTTAGATTATTTAGAAGATTGAATTGTGATTGGTAAAGAATACATTACTCTAACAGGCTGTCCATTTTGCATACCTGGACTCCATTTGGGTGATTGCATCAAAACACGAACTGCTTCTTCACCAGTTCCATAACCTAAATCTCTTATTACTTTTGCTTCAACAATACTTCCATCTTTTTCAATAACAAAATTTACAAAAACTTTCCCGCTTAAATTATTAACATTCGGCGTCTTATAGTTATTCGCGATATATTTGTAGAAAGCTCCAATACCACCTGGAAATTCAGGTTTTTTTTCAATAGCATTATATCTATAGGTTTCATTTGTTTTAACTTGTATATGATCTTGTTGTGAAAAACAATTAAGGTAAGAAAAAAATAGTATTGTAAAAAGGATGGAGAATTTCATAATAATTTTGTTTGGTTAAGGAATATTCAAGTATTTATGTGTTTGTAACGAAACACGCCATTTTGGATTGTTCATTACATAATCAACAATTAGCGGAGTCATTTCTTCTTTTTTGCTCCATTCTGGCTGTAGAAAAAGAATGGCATTTGCGTTTACTCTTTCGGCTTGTTCTTCGGCAAAAATAAAGTCGTGTTTGTTATGAATGATTACTTTTAACTCGTTGGCATTATCGTAAACCGTTTGCGTTGGTAATTTATTTTTCTTTGGAGAAAGACAAATCCAATCCCAAGTTCCTGATAATGGATAAGCACCGGAAGTTTCGATATGTACTTTTCTATTGTTATCTTTTAGTTTTTGAGTCAATGCGGTCATGTCCCACATTAGTGGTTCTCCGCCTGTTACAACAACGGTTTCAGAATATTTAGAAGCATTTTCGACAATCAAATCGGTACTTGTGGGCGGATGTAATTCGGCATTCCAACTTTCTTTGACATCGCACCAATGACAACCTACATCGCAACCACCAATTCTGATAAAATAGGCAGCAGTTCCTGTGTGGTATCCTTCGCCTTGAATGGTATAGAATTCTTCCATTAGGGGAAGCATTAATCCTTTTTCGATGGCTATTTGTATTTCTTTTTTAAGCATTTTTTTATTTAAAATAGGTTGCAAAGGTAGTGAAAATAAGATTGTAGCTATTAGATTTTAAGAATATAGAATTAATCGAGAAGCCAAGTAAAATTCCTTAGCCCTGATGGAAGCGGTATCCCACGCTTTTTTGCGTGGATATAACGTACAGCAGGAACTATCAATTCTTAAAAAGCCAAAAAAATTTTGCTCCAAAAAAAAACCGATAGCGTTGAAACTATCGGTTTTTAGTATTTAAATTTTATCTTATTTCAGTGCTTTTAACGACTGAGTAGCGTATTCGTTCACTGGGTCTAAAGCCAATGTTTTTGCGAAATATTCTTTAGCTTTTACTTTATCGGTGTTGGCGTAGGCCGCAGCGATTGCATTGTAAGATTCGATAAACTTAGATTTCACGGCTGGTTTTGCCATTTCTTCTTCTCCTTTTGCAGTTACAACATCCACATAACTTTGATAATATTTAATTATCATTTCGTCATTTTCGAGTAAGTTGTTCGTTCTTGCTCTAAAAATATAGGCATCTTGTGTTGTTGGCGAAGCAATAATTACGTTTCCGTAGGCTACATCTGCTTTTTGCAACTGAATTGGATCTGGTTTTACAACATCTTTTTTAGTGTTATTGTAGTATAATGAATTCCCTAAATAAAAATTATCAAGCAAATAATTTTTAGAGTTTACATTGGTAACTGCAATTTCATAGATAGTTGCTGCTTCTTTGAATAATTTTTGCTCATAGAATTTCTTACCAACTTCACTTAAATCGTTTGTTATGGTAATTTCCATTTCAACGGCTTTTTTCAATTGCGCTACTCCTGATTCAAAAACAACTGCATCGAACACTTTGGTTTCAATGTTGTTTGCTTTTTTCATTTTTGCAAGTCCTAAATATAGGTAATCTCTTGCGATAATCTTATTTGTAGGCGTTGCAATAAAATTTTCTAAAGCTGAAATAGCGGCATCAACATTTCCGTTTTCGTAGGCAGAATACCCTAAATAACGGAAGATTCTTGGATTTACTTTGTCCAACTCTTTCATTTTGTTAGCTTCAACTTCCAACGCTTTATAGTCTTTTGCAAGGATTAAAAAATCGGCGTGACGCATACGAGAAGTCAATGAATAATCCGTCAAACTCATGTATTTTTCATAATACGCCAATGCTTTTGCGATATATTCCTTGTAGTTTTTCAACTCGTTATTTCCCCAATAGTAATAGGTTTCAGCCAATTCTCTATAAACTGGACCATATTCTGGATTGGTTGCTACTACATTGTCATAGGCTTTTACCGCTTCAGCAAATGCTCTTGCTCCTTTTAGCAAAACACCCAATTGCATTTTTGCTCTGATTAAAGTTGGATCCGCTTGAAAAGCATCACGATAGGCTTTGTAAGAATCATTTTGATTTTTATCTCCGTAGAAAGCATCACCAAAAGCCATTTGAACATTAGCATCCATTGGATTTACTAGTTTGGCTTTATTAAGGATTTCAATCGCTTTTTTATAATCTGGAGTATTGGCATTCATATAAGCTTTTGCTATATAAACATACTGTTCGATGTCTTTCTTTTTGATATCTTTTGTTGCTAAAGCAAAATTTGCTTCGGCTGCAACGCTGTTTTTATCATCTAAATCCATTTGTCCCAATCCAATATAATTGAATTTAGAATCCATTTTCGCTACTAATCCTTTTTGAAAATAAATTTTCGCTGAATCAGCAATGTTTTGAGTTAGATAAACAGACCCTAAAAGAAAAGTTGCTTTGCCATTATCTGGATTGGTTTGAATAACTGATTTTAGAATTCCTTTGGCTTTTTCAAATTGTTCTGCGTCTATTGTTTTCTTTGCCTGATCTAAATCTTGAGCATAGCTTAGTGTTACTGATGTCAATAAAGCAATACTAAAAATTTTTACTTTGTTCATCTTGTTGTAATTTATTATTTATTCTTATTTTCTAATTGTTTTCTGGTTTTGATAGTTCTACCAGGCATTTTAATTGGTAATAAACCCGATTTAAGTATAATTCGTTGCCCGATGTCACCTGCGATGAAAGAGGCAAATCCCATTCCTAAACCTGAGTAACCTTGACAATTGATTATATACAAATCGCGTGCCAAAGGGTATTTTCCTTCTGCAATGTTATTTTGTGTTGGCGCAAAATAGGCCGTTTTACCAATCCCTTTTACACTTATTACGTTAATTTTATCAACGATTGGTTGCATTTTTAATGAAGGTTGCATTAGCCAATTTACCCCTACAATTCCAATCATTCCGTCATTTTCAGACACAAATTTTATTACTTCTTCATTTGTTTTAAAAGAGAATATTCCTTTTGATGGAATTTCTTTCAATCCAGCTAAATTATTCATGTAACGAACTGTACTTGAATTTGGATTATCAAAAACCAATCCTTTAATATTAGCAATTGTTTTACCTTTCATGAAGTCTACTACATCTTGTAACGCAATTAAAGTATCTTTATTTCTTTTGTTTGAAATAAAAGCAATAGCATCAATGGCAAAAACTGTTGTTCTTGGAGTGATTTTTTTGCTTTCAAATACTTTTAATTCTTCTGCATTGAGTTCTCTAGAAAGAACCGTAATTTTTGAAGTATCTTTTGATAACGCTAAAACAGATTCTGCTTCTGATTTTGCGAGCAACTTTATTTTGGCTCCCGAATAAAGGCTTTCAAAAACTTCAACTTGATCTTCAATGATTGGTAATAATGTTTCATCAACTAAAATAGAAGTTGAACCTTTTAGAATTGTTTCATTAGAATTTGATTGCTTATTTGTTTGATTGCAAGCAAAAAATAAAATAACAAAACCTAAAAATAATACATAAGGAATTAGTGCAAATTTTTTCATAACCTAGTCTTTATTGTCATTAACAATTCGGTAAAACCGAATAAAAGAATATACGATAAGAACTACTCCAAAAGCAATTCTGTAACTGGGCTTCATCTCTAGGGGGAATTTTTTCCAAAAGATGATTGTCAATCCTAACGCCAGATAGGCTAAGAAAAAGACCATTCCTATAACGAGAAAAAACCGCTCTTTAAGCGATTTCTTCTCTTTATTCTCAGTTGATTTATTCAACATTATTCTGCAGATTGAATAGTAATCGGAAGAGAATAAAGTACTCTCACCTTCTTACCATTTTGCTCACCTGGATTCCATTTTGGACATGATTTCAAAACACGAATTGCTTCTTTTCCAGTTCCAAAACCGATATCTCTTACTACTTTAATATCTGTTAATGAACCGTCTTTTTCTACAACAAACGTTACATAAACCTTTCCTGAAAGACCTTCTTCTTCTGGTGTTTTGTAGTTATTTCCTACATATTTGTAGAATTTAGCCATTCCACCTGGAAAATCTGGTTTTACTTCAATTCCCGCTGTGCTGTAGATATTGGTATCTTCAACTACATCTGCTGGGCCATTTCCTACAGGCTCCACTGTTAATTCAGCATCAGGATCCCCTTTGATAGTTTCAGCACCTAATTTTTTGTCTTTAATTTCAACAATTTTCGGCGGTTCTTCTGTAACCTCATCCGCTTTTGCAACTACTGGTTTCACAAATTTTACTTGATCCACTTTTGGAGGTGGTGGTGGTGGTGGCGGAATGTTCTCTTTAGGCTGTTCCTTTGGAGGCAACTTTATTGTTGTTATTTTAGTATCTAAAGTTGTATCATCTTCACCTTTTGGTATCATATTGATAAGTAAAGGTGCTGCGATGGCAAAACCAAACAAAACTGAACCTATTATAAGAGCTCTTACAGTAGTTTTAGGGTTTGACTTTCTTAATTCGTAGGCACCATAAACTTTATTTCGTCCTTCGAAAACAATTTCAAGCCATTGGTCTTTTAAAATATCTAATTTCATCTGTATATTTTATTTAATTTTAAAGGAAGATGTAACGCCTAATCCTTTACATTTCAATCAATGTCATTTGTTGGCGTTTCATTTTTCTTAATTATTAGGTTATTGGGTACTAAGATTACTCTTATTTTCCTTCTAACAATTTTGTTTCTTCTGGCGAAAAATCGTTAACAATAGCATACGTTGGTACATCTACAATTGCCATTTCATCAAGGATATCAATCAAATTTCTGTAATTGGATTTCTTACTTGGCTTGATAATTACAATAATCCCTTTGTCTTTTTTTCCAGTATATTCAAGAACTTTTGCTTTTCTTTCTAAAAGTTCTTTTCTAATACCTTCTTTTCCATATACAAAATCTTTAGGCGTTCCTCCAGCAACTGGCGTAGCTAATAATCCTACATAACGCACCAATTTATCATTATCTCCCAACAAAATAGTCATTGTTCGATTTTCGTCAACTTTAACGTCCTTATTTTTAGTAGGGTCATCGTCTTTATCTGGCAAACCCAAACTCATCGATTGTGGTTTTGACAACGTTGTGGTAAGCATAAAGAATGTGATTAGCAAGAATGCTAAATCCACCATAGCAGTTAAATCTACTTTTGAATTTTGCTTTTTACTTCTTACTTTACCACCTTTGTCGCCACCGCCGTCGGTATTTAATTCAGCCATTTTAGTGTATCTTTTTTAATTAAAAATCTTTTCCTCTCAAACCAGTAACCAAACTAAAGCTATTGATTTTTTGGTCTTGTAAAATATCCATCACTTTATGAATTGCTGGATATTCTTCCTTTGCATCTCCTTTAATAGCAATTTGCAATTCTTTGTCATTGGTCTCAATATTCGCAATGCGAGAATTGTAAATCCATTCTTTCAATTGATTGTCCAATGAATCTTTAGGAACTCCAGGTTGCTCAATTTTGTTTCTGTCAGCGCTTTTCATAGCGATAATCTGACTCAAACTTTGAATTGGCACACCAAATCCTTCCATTAAAGCAAATTTATCCAATTCGTCTTGCGTGAATTCAACACCATATTTTTCGCCCATTAATTCAAGAGTTCTTTTACGAACTTCTCTTCCTTTTAGGTCATAAAACACTTTTCCTTTTCCTATAGTAATCGTTGCCAAATCTGTTTCAGGCAATTTTGTTTGCACTGTTGAAGCAGGCGTATCTACAGGTAATGCCTCTGGCACTTTTGCTGTAGCTGTCAAAATAAAGAAAGTAAGCAATAAGAAAGCTACATCACACATCGCGGTCAT
>Ga0114974_10003061_pt1 | contig 12738 bp, 19 predicted proteins | sample S_130206_EF_Meta_FD_87318 | JGI IMG/M metagenome (GOLD analysis project Ga0114974, IMG submission 87318) | Freshwater microbial communities from Lake Simoncouche, Canada to study carbon cycling - S_130206_EF_MetaG | ecosystem: Environmental > Aquatic > Freshwater > Lake | place: Lake...
CACCGAGGCTGGCGCCTACCAGAAGGCTATCGTGGCGTTTAACTTCGTCAGCACCAAGGCGCTTCCGGGCACCTAACAAGGAGTAGGATCAATGGCTGTCAATCTTTCAGCGATTAAAGATCTTCTCCTCCCCGGCCTCCGGGGCGTTGAAGGTCAGTACGAGCAGATCCCGTCGCAGTACGACAAGATCTTCACCAAGCACGACTCGAAGATGGCTCTGGAACGCACCGCTGAGATGCGCTTCCTCGGCTACGCCCAGCTCAAGACCGAGGGCGGCCAGACCGCGTTCGACAACGGCGCTGGCGAGCGTTTCGTGTACAATCAGGAGCACACCGAGATCGGCCTCGGCTACGCGATCACTCGCAAGGCCATTGACGACAACCTCTACAAGAGCCAGTTCGCCCCGTCGAACCTCGGCCTGACGCAGTCCTTTGCGCAGACCAAGGAAATCTACGGCGCCAACGTGCTGAACACCGCCACGACCTACAACGGGTCCATCGGCGGCGACGGCAAGGCCCTCGTGGCGACTGACCACCCCATCGACGGTGGCACGATCTCGAACTCCACCACGAACGACCTGAACGAGAGCACGTTGCTTGCTGGCATGATCGCCATCAGGACCAACTTCCGCGATCAGGCCGGTCTGAAGGTGTTCGCTCGCGGTCGTCGTCTGGTTATCCCGCCCGCCCTTGAGCCGGTGGCGATCCGCCTGACGAAGACTGAGCTGCGCCCCGGCACTGCGGACAATGACGTCAATGCGATCATGTCCACGGCAGGCGGCCTCCCCGAGGGCTACATGGTCAATGACTACCTGACCTCTGCCCGCGCGTGGTTCCTGCTCACGAACATTGATGGGCTCTCCTATATGGAGCGCATTAAGTTCGAAACAGACATGCAGGTCGACTTTACCACTGATAACCTTCTTGTGAAGGGATATGAGAGGTACTCGTTTGGCTACTACAACTTCCGCTCCATCTATGGGGCCTTCCCAACCTAAGGTTTTCCTTGGTTTAAGAAGAAAGATATAGCCTCTTTACAAAAAACCGGAACAGAGATATTTAAAAAGTATCCCTGTTCCGGGGTGATGGAGAGAGACTATGGACTACCGTGAAATACTATCTCGCGACGAAATTGCATCGGTTCTCCGATACGATGAAGAAACGGGGAAGCTTTACTGGATGATCACCCCCGCCAGAAATGTACGGGCGGGAAGTGAAGCCGGTGTAGCAAAGGCAACGCGCAAGTCAAAAACCGGAGAGGCCATTTCATATCGGTACATCCGGTATAAAGGTTTCAATATTCCGGCGGCCCAACTTGCATGGCTGCTCTATCACGGCGAATGGCCTATCGGGCGCGTCACAAATAAGGACGGCAATACGCTGAACTTAAGTGCTGACAACCTTGATATGCAGAACACTGCGGATGGTAAGTTCAATCATTCGTCACGGGAAGGACGCAGTGCGTATCTTAAATCGCATCGCGAAAAAAACCCACTGGCGTGGAAAGAAAGTTATCTTCAACAGTCGTTTGGCATAACGCTTCAAGAATATGGGGAAAAACTGGTTGAGCAGGGTGGCAAATGCGCCATTTGTGACCAATCAGAAAGCCATATGAGAAACGGCAAGGTCAAAGCGTTAGCCGTAGATCATTGCCATAGTACGGGAAAAATTCGGGGCCTCTTGTGCTTTGATTGTAATACCGGAATTGGCAAGCTCAAGGATAGCCCTGCTGTACTTCAACGTGCAATCGGGTATATTCTTAAGCATCGTGAATAGGCAGGGACTATGGCCCCTACCACCATCTAGGCAACCCGATCACGCAGACCGGCCTAGCGGGCGCTGCACAGACTTCGTGATCTCATCGTGCAGGAGGACCCCATGGGTACTACTACATTCACCGGCCCCATCAAGGCTGGCAATGTTCTCAACACGACCGGCACCACCGCCGGTACGGTCAAGAATGTTGGCTTCGTTATGATGGTACAGATCGCGCCTATCACGCAGGCAGCTACGGCCACGGCCTACGCCACGCCTATCGTCATCCCCGCTTACAGCCACATTGTCCAGATTCAAATCTTGGCGACGGTGGCTTGGAGTGGTGCGGCTTCAACCATCAGCCTTGGCACTTCCGCGACTGCAACTGAACTTGTCTCGGCGGGTTCCGTGGCTGCCATTGGCATCAACGGACTGACTCCCGGCACCGACGCCACTCGCACGGCGCTCTGGTCCAACACCGGCGCAACCGACGTAATCGTCTACGCCCTGTCCGCCAACACGGGAGCCGGTGTCGGCGACCTTGTCGTCCGTTACGTTCAGGCTGAGAACGCCTAAGTCACAGGAGATCGTCATGAAGGGTAAGTCTGGAACTCGCGAAGCCAAGTCAATGAACGCCTACTCGGGCGGCACCAGCACTGTGGCCTCTGAAATGATGAAGCCCACGGGCGGATTCAAAAAGGGCGGCAAGGTCGGCATGAAGGCCGAGGGCGTCATGTCCGAGGCCCACGCCGGTCGCAAGCCCCGCAAGAGCGGCGGCAGCGTCATGTCTTCTGCCTCGGGCGGTACGCCCCGTGGCAAGGGTGCGAACTACTAAGTCGATCCTCCCCGGCGCAGTAGTTCAGGGCGGGGGCCATTGTGCCCCCGCATTCGCATGGAGCTTGCAATGTCTGGTGCATGGACCCGCAAGGAAGGCAAGAACCCCGAGGGCGGCCTGAACGCCAAGGGCCGCGCATCGCTGAAGGCCGAGGGGCACGACATCAAGCGTCCCCAGCCCGAGGGCGGCTCGCGCAAAGACTCATTCTGTAGTAGGATGACCGGGATGAAGCGCAAGCTGACCGGGTCCGCGAAGGCCGCAGATCCAGACAGTCGCATCAACAAGTCGCTGCGGAAGTGGGATTGCTGACATGGACAAGCCTTTTTGGGAAAAGAAAGCCCCCAAGGATGCCGAGGAAAAGCATCTGAGCAAAAAGAAGGTTCAGTCCGCCAAGGCTAATGCGCGCGCCGCTGGGCGCCCATACCCCAACCTGATCGACAACGCAGCGGCAGCCCGCAGCAAGGGGAAGTAACATGCAACTCGGTAGCATCAGCGCGACCGCCACAGGTTCGCAAATCCGCAGCGCCGCCCGCGTTGTCGATGACTTTCAGACGCCCTTCAACATTGGCGTCGGCGCCAAGGTCACGTCCGGGTCGCCCACATTCAACATTGAGTACTCGCTCGATGATCCCAACGCCGACGGGTACACCGTCGCCGGGGCAACATGGTACGTCGCCACGGGCTTCAGCGCCCTGACGGCATCGACGGGCGGCGCCGTCATCATTCCCTGCCGCGCCATCTGCATCAACATCACCAGCGGCACCGGCGCGGTCACGGCCAGCATCGTTCAGGCTGGCCCGGTCTAAGGAGCCACCATGGCGACGAGCGACACCTTTTACGTGTATGAGCATTGGCGGCTTGACCGCGATGAATGCTTTTACGTGGGTAAAGGTAAAGGTGGTCGCGCGTATAAAATGCGTGACCGTAACCGCTTTCATACCGCCATCGTGCAAAAAATTCAGAGAGATGGGTTTGCCGTAGAAGTGCGGATTGTCTCTTTTGGGCTCACTGAAGAGGCTGCTTTTGTCCTTGAGAAAGAACGCATTGCTTTTTGGCGTAATGCTGGGGCTGACTTAGCAAACGCTACAAACGGTGGCGATGGGGTATCCGGCCTCAAAATGTCCGCAGAAGCGCGTTTAAAGATGCGGAACGCAAAGCTTGGGACGAAGCAAAGCGCAGAAGCAATTCAAAAAAGAATAGCTCCTTTAATTGGGAGAAAGCAGCCGGAACATGCTATTGAACAAGGCGCTGCAAAAAGGCGCGGAAAAAAGTTGTCTGACGAGCATAAGGCAAAACTTTCAACAGCCCATAAGGGGAAAATTGTGTCAGAAGCTGCTCGTAAAAGTTTAAGCGAAGCAAACAAGGGGCGCCCTTGGAGCGAGGCTAGAAGGGCGGCTCATGAAATCTTTTTGGCGAAGAAGGAGTCAACTTAATGGCCACTTCTGACACATACAATTTTAATCCCGGTTTAGGCGAACTTACCTTATACGCTTACAATCTGATTGGAATTCGTAACACTGCTGTGCTTCAAGAGCATATGGAAGCTGCTCGTATGGCTTCCAACATGCTTTGCGCTAGATTTAGCAATCAAGGCGTCAACCTCTGGGCCGTTGACCTCGTCACGACGGCGCTCGTCACCGATCAGGCCACCTACGCCGTCGATGGAAACACGGTTGCGATCTTGGACGCCTACGTCCAAAACGACGACTCGGGCGCCAACATTGACCGCATCATCTTGCCGGTGAGCCGCACGGAATACGCCAGCTACCCCAACAAGGAGCAGCAGGGCTTCCCGACTGTATTCTGGTTTGACCGCCTGATTAGCTCGTCCCGCTCAACTGGGTCCGCCGGGCCATCCGTGACGCTGTGGCCGGTTCCCAATACCGACAACGGCCCCCAGAGCCTAAAATACTACCGCGTCAGGCAGGTACAGGACTCGGCGCTTCAGAACGGCCAGACGGTCGAGATCCCCTACCTGTGGCTTGAGGCGTTCGCCTACGGCCTCGCCCTGCGCCTCGCGCAGATCTGGAACCCGGCGGCTGTGGCGATGATCAAGCCCATGGCTGACGAGTCTTACCAGATCGCGGCTGATCAGAACATTGAGACCGCGCAGCAGTACATTTCCCCGATGATCTCTGGCTACTTCAGGTAAGGGGGCGTGAATGGGCTACGCATCAAGATCGGGCCGGGCCAGAACTAGCTCCACCAACCCGCAGGCCCATGCGATCTGCGACCGCTGCGCCTTTCGGTACAATCACGTTGACCTGAAGTGGCAGTACGACTGGGCTGGCGCGTCCCTGATCAACAAGCGCATCCTCGTCTGCTCCACCTGCTACGACGAGCCGCAGCAGCAGCTCCGCGCCATCATCATCCCGGCTGATCCCGTGCCGATCATCAATCCCCGCGTCGAGCCCTACGCTTGGGACGAGATTGACCGGCGTCAGGTGTCTGGCAACAACACGACCAACCCGCAGACAGGCATCCCCGTCCAGCGCGGCGACACGCGCGTCACTACCATCGACACCGACGTGCCGGACCAGACCCGCGTCACGCAGCAGACTGGCGAGGCCCCCTACGGGACGAATCAGTTGCCGGGCACGGACCCCAATGCGGTCACCTACCGCACGGTGACGGGCGCCGCCAACAACGGAATCGGCCTCATTCGCCTGACAATTGCGACAACCAATGGCATGATTACAGGGCAAAATGTGACCGTTCAGGATGTCAGCGGCGTGTCTTCTGCCAATGGAAATTGGCGCATAACGGTGATGAACACGACGCAGATCGACCTTCAGGGGTCGGCGTTCTCGGGCGCCTACACGTCCGGCGGCTATGTCATCAACAACCCCAGCCTGCCATACGGCTTCACTGAAGTGCCCAAGACAGGACCGCTCTGATGCCTCGTTACGCCAGTAATATCCAGATTCCCAACCTCACCCCCGCAATAGCTTTGTCGGGGGCGGAGCTGGTCGAGATCGTTCAGGCTGGCGCCACTGCCCGCTGCACGACGCAGCAGATCGCCAACTTGGCCCAGTTAACCGTGGCGCAGAACGTCACGACGACGCAGAAGAATGCCCTGTCGGCGGTGTCCGGGCAGCTTGTCTTTGACACCACATTGGGCAAGCTTTGCGTCTACACTGGGTCCGCTTGGCAGACCATCACGTCAGTCTAATTTCACCAGCGAGGGGGTCGCTATGGAGAAGAAGTTGAGGATATGCGTCTACGCGATCAGCAAGAACGAGGCGCACTTTGCGCAGCGTTTTTGCGAGTCGGCGCAGGACGCTGATCTCATTATGATCGCTGACACGGGATCAGAAGACGGGTTGCCGGAGAAGGCGGAGTTATATGGCGCGGTTGTTCACCACATTTGCATCACCCCGTGGCGGTTTGATCTGGCGCGCAACGCTGCTCTTGCTCTTGTGCCTCGCGATTTTGATGTTTGCATTAGCCTAGACATTGATGAGGTTCTCCAACCCGGCTGGCGCGAGGAGATAGAGCGTGTCTGGATCAAGGGAGAGACCACCCGCCTCCGCTACATGTTCGATTGGGGATGCGGCATCAGCTTCTACTACGAGAAAATCCACGCCCGGCACGGATACCACTGGCACCACCCCTGCCACGAATATCCTGTACCTGACGGACGCATTGAAGAGGTCTGGGCGCAGACCGACTTCCTCATCGCCGTCCACAAGCCGGACCCGTCCAAGAGCCGGGGGCAGTACATGGATCTTCTGGAGCTTTCCGTAAAGGAAGACCCAGACTGCCCGCGCAACGCCTTCTACTACGCCCGCGAGTTGAGCTTCCATTCTCGGTGGCAGGAGGCCGTTGACGCCTGCAAGAACTACCTGAAGCTGCCCCGCGCCACTTGGCAGAACGAGCGGTGCTACGCCTACCGCGTCATGGGCAGGAGTTATAACGAACTCCTCAATGTCGAAGCCGCCGAGAAAGCCTTCCAGATGGCGGCGTCCGAAGCCCCCAACACCCGCGAGCCTTGGTGCGAGCTGGCGCTCTTGTGTTACCGCCAGAGCCGCTGGGAGGAGTGCTTCGCCTACGCCATGCGGGCGCTGCGCATCACCAACCGCGAGGCCGTCTACACTTGCGACCCCGCAGTGTGGGGCTATCAGGCCCACGATCTTGCCGCCGTCGCCGCGTGGAACCTTGGTTTGAGGGATGTAGCAGTCCAGCAGGGCCAAATTGCCGTTGATTTGGAGCCAAATGACGCCCGCCTGCGGGCAAATCTTGGTTTTTATCGTGGCGAACAGCAAGAAGAGGCCGCATAATGGACACGCAGAACGTCATGAACATGATCAGCGTTGCCGCCATCGCCACTGGCGGCTGGTTCGCCCGCGAAATATGGGGTGCGGTGAAAGAATTGCGCAAAGACCTTCATTCAATTGAGACGGACTTGCCCAAATCCTACGTCAGCAAGTTCGACATGGACAAGCGCATGGACCACATCGAGGTGATGTTCCAGCGAATCTATGACAAGCTGGACGGAAAGGCTGACAAATGAGCACGACCGAAGAGAAGCAGGAGAAGATCGCTCTTGAAATGGCGGCAAGTGCCAGCAAGGGCGCGCTGGTTGAGAAGATCGTCTTTGCTGGCATTCCAATCCTGTTCTCTTGCGTCGTCTATCTCATGAGTTCGCTTTCTGCTGCCAACAACGAGATTATTCAACTAAAGTCGAAGGTGGCTGTGGTCGTCAATGCTGACAACAAGGCTATCCCGCCGCAGGGCACGACCATCGACATGGCGCAGATCAGGGAGCACTTGAGCGACCAGATCTCCAAGGTTGACCGAGAAAGCGCCTTGGCCCGCGCCGCAATGACTTTGGACCGTGAACGCTCAATGGCCGCCATTGAAAAGAGCCGTATGGACATGGTGGCTGACGCCGCGCAGGCCCGCGCCGCCATCCGCTTTGACATGGCACAACTAATCGCCGCGCTCGACAAGCGCATCACTCTGCTTGAAAAGGGCAAATAAATGGACCTTCTTGCTAAATTTGGCCCCCTGCTTGGTCAATTGGCCCCGTCCATCGCCACGGCGCTGGGTGGCCCGTTGGCTGGAGTTGCCGTCAAGACCCTGTCCAGCGCCCTCTTTGGGCATGAGGACGGCACCGAGGAGCAGATCTCCGAGGCTATGGCGTCCGCCACGCCCGACCAGCTCGCCGCCATCAAGAAGATCGACGCAGACTTCAAGGTTCAGATGAAGAGCCTCGACATCGACCTTGAGCGCATCGCCGCCGGGGACCGCGACAGCGCCCGGCAGATGCAACGGGAGACAAAGGACTGGACCCCCAAGGCTCTGGCCTTCTTCATTACATTTGGGTTTTTCGGGGCGCTGATCTGGATCATGGTGTTCGGCATCCCGCAGACGGGAACCGAAGTCCTCCTGATGATGCTGGGCTCTCTGAGCACCTCGTGGACCGGCGTGATGCAGTTCTATTTTGGCTCATCGGCTGGCTCCAAGGAAAAGAACAGCCTCCTCGCCGCTAAGGACAAGTGACATGCAAGAGAATTGGGACGCCAGCTTTGAGATGGTGCTGAAGCACGAGGGTGGATTTGTAAATAATCCAAAAGATCCGGGAGGTATGACCAATTTGGGCGTCACAAAAGCCGCTTGGGAAGGCTACGTCGGCAGGCCCGTGAATGAAGAGTTCATGCGCGCCCTGACCCCATTCATCGTCAAGCCCTTCTACAAGGCCATGTACTGGGACAAGATTAAGGGCGACCAGCTCCCCAATGGCGTGGACTACGCCGCCTACGACTTGGCGGTAAACTCCGGCGTGGGCAGGGCGGCAAAGTTCTTGCAGACAATCGCTGGCGTCACGGCGGACGGCGCCCTCGGCCCCAAGTCCATGGGCGCCATCAGGGAGTGCAACCCCGAGCAGATGGTTGACGCCCTCTGCGACATGCGCCTCGACTTCCTCAAGCGCCTGCCGACCTTCGACACCTTTGGCAAGGGTTGGAGTCGCCGCGTGGCCGAGGTCAAGGACAAAGCCTCTGGCATGGCGTAAACGGCCCGGCAATGGTATAAAGGGCGGATCACGGGGTTAGCTATGACCACAGGCCTCACATATTCGCAGTACGTCATCCAAATCGCCACGATGGCTGTCGTGGCGGAGACTGATGCCGCGTTCGTCACGATCTTGCCCCAGATGATCACCTACGCCGAGAACCGGATGTACCGTGACATCGACTTCATGTTTACCTCCACGTCCCTGCACGGCGCCAGCTTCGTCCTGACTGCTGGAAGTAGGAACCTGTCCTTCAACATCAACTTGGCGTCAAATTCGGATGCGCAGGCCGGGACCTTCGTTGTCAGCGAGCAGATCAATCTTTTGACGGGGCCGCCAGTTCTGGATGTGACGGCAGCCTCTGGCAACGGGACTACAGCCACTCTCACATATTCCAGCACCTATGCGTTCTCCGCCGGGCAGACGATCACTGTGGCTGGGATGGTCCCCGCCGGGTACAATGGGACTTACGCCGTAACCAGCTCGTCGGCGGGGTCTGTGTCATACGCCAGCACAACCACTGGCAGCATGACCACCGCCGGAACAATTGACGGAAGCAGCAACGCATCCACCACCAATAACCCCGACTTGTGCGCCCGCATTCCCCTCCTTCCCACGACGAAGGAGTTCCTTGACGCCGTCTACGGGTCATCTTTTACCGCCAATCGCGGCCAGCCCCAGTATTTTGTGCCCTTCAACGAGACGCTTTTCTTTGTTGGACCGGTTCCCGATCAGGCTTATCCTGTCGAAGTTGTCGGCACCTACCGGCCCAACAGTCTCTCGGCGACGAACACATCGACGTTCATCAGCCTCTACCTGCCAGACGTGTTCATCATGGCCTCGATGATCTACATCAGCGCCTACCAGCGCAACTTTGGGCGCCTGAACGACGACCCTCAGATGGCCATCACCTACGAGAGCCAGTATCAGGCCCTCCTCAAGAGCGCCATCGTCGAGGAGGCCCGCAAGAAGTTCGACGCCGCCGGGTGGTCCTCGCAGAGCCCCGCCACCGTCGCCACCCCGACGAGGGGGTAACCCATGCCCCACAGCGCACTCAAACTCATGCCCGGCGTGGATGTCAACAAGACGCCCGCCCTCAACGAGGCCGCCATCTCTGAGAGCCAGCTCATCCGGTTCATTCCTGACCGGACGCTTGGGGGACTGGTGCAGAAGCTGGGCGGCTGGACAAAGTTTTACGCGGGCCAGATTGGCTCCACTGTCCGGTGCCTGTGGGCGTGGGAGGACACTAACGCCAACTCCTATCTGGCTGTTGGTGCCGATGGACTCGCCCCAATTGTTGTGACCGGGGCCAGCGGAAATGGGACGACGGCCACCCTGACCTTCACCGGCCCGTTTGTCTTTACGGTTAATTCCGCCATTCTCGTGGGCGGCATAAACCCGAATGGCTACAACGGCACCTATGTGATCACGGCGGCCACATCGACCAGCGTCTCATACGCCAACGCCACGACGACTGCCTACGTCTCTGGCGGCACAATCACCGGCGCGGGCAACTCCCTCGGCGTCATCGTCTCGGGCGGCAGCCAAGACATTACGCCTGAAGAGATCACAACTAACGAGACTGTCAATTTTAGCACTACGTCCGGCAGCACTGCCGTCGTCATCGTGGACACAGGCAGCAATACAAACGACTACTATGTCGTTGATATACAAACACAAGTCAGCGTCGGCGGAATTGTCCTGTTCGGGCAATATCAGGTGTCCAACCCAGCCCTGAACGCCAACCAATACACAATTTACGCGGCCACCGCCGCCACATCGACTGTCGCCAACGGCGGAGCCGTGCCGTCATTCACCACGACTAGCGGCGTCAACTCAGTCTCAGTTACCCTAAACAATCACGGGTATTTGGCTGGGGACACCTTCACCGCACTGGTCGCGACGACAGTCGGCGGCGTCACCATATACGGCAACTATGCCGTCATCAGCGTGACCAGCGGCAACGTCTTCGTCATTGCGGCGTCCAATTCCGCGACATCCACTGCCACCGGGTCCATGAATGGTGGACAGGTCCACTTCGTCTACCGCAATGGCGTCGGCACATACCCGCCCGGCGTTGGGTATGGCGTCGCAGGGTACGGCTTCTACGGCTACGGCGGCGTCGTCCCCACCTCCTACCGGGGCGTTCCGATCAACGCCACCGACTGGACATTGGACAACTGGGGCCAAATCCTCATCGCCAACCCGTTGGGCGGTCCTATTTACTCGTGGGATCCGACGACGGGCACGGCGGTCGCCAACGTGATTGTCGCCGCCCCCACGGTCAATCAGGGCATGTTCGTCGCCATGCCCCAGCGTCAGATCATTGCGTGGGGTTCAACATTTACGGGCATCACCGACCCGATGCTGGTCCGCTGGTGCGACGTTGACAATTACGACGACTGGACCGCCAGCCTCACCAATCAGGCGGGCAGCTACCGCATACCCAAGGGGTCGCGCCTTGTTCAGTGTATTCAGGGGCCGCAGCAGGGCCTCCTGTGGACTGACTTGGGCATCTGGGCCATGCAGTACGTCGGGCCGCCCTACGTCTACCAATTCAATGAGTTGGGCACGGGCTGCGGCCTCATCGGGCGCAAGGCCGCCGGGTCCATGAATGGCGTCGTCTACTGGATGGGCCAGAGCCAATTCTACCGGCTGGCGGGCAACGGCGTCGAGCCCATTCGCTGCCCGATCTGGGACGTTGTCTTTCAGGACCTCGACACGACCAACCTTGACCGCATCAGGGTTGCCCCAAACTCCCGCTTCGGCGAAATCACTTGGTACTTTCCCACCTACGGGAATGGCGGGGAAAACGAGGGATACGTCAAATATAATATCAACTTGGACCAGTGGGACTACGGGTCTAACTCTGCCGCCAATCCGTATGTGTCGCGCTCGGCGTGGATCAATGAGTCTGTGCTTGGGCCGCCCATTGGCGCCGGGCTCAACCAGTACCTCTACCAGCACGAGACGTCCAAGGACGCCGACGGCGTGGCCATGAACTCCTACTTCCAGACGGGCTACTTTGCCCTGACGGAGGCAGACGTGAAGAGCTTCATTGATCAGGTCTGGCCCGACATGAAGTGGGGCTACTTTGACGGGACGCAGGGCGCCAACGTCCTGCTGACCTTCTACATCACGGACTTCCCCGGCACGGCGCCCGTCGCTTACGGCCCCTACACCCTGACGCAGGCGACGACGTTCATCACGCCCCGCTTCCGTGGCCGCTTGGTGGCGATCCGCATCGAGAGCAATGACATCGGGTCCTTTTGGCGACTTGGTAATATCCGCTACCGCATCCAGCAAGACGGAAAATTCTAATGGCTGCATCAATTGACGACCTGTTAACCACCCAGAAGAATGGCGTCGTCGCCATCAACGGGCTTGCGCAGGCAACTGCCCGGACCCTTGGAACGCAGACATCTCTTACGGTTACTGCCGCCACTTTGATTTACGTCGGCAAGGGCTATCTCGTGAACTTCTCCGTTGTCGTGGCGGGGTCTACAGCGGGAACAATCAGCAACACCGGCGCAGTCGCATCCGTGGCCGCTGCCAACGCCCTCTGCGCAATCCCCGCCACGGTTGGCGTCGTCAAGTTGGGGCAGGTTTTCTCAGCGGGCTTGGTGGTTACGCCGGGCACCGGGCAGTCCGTCAACGTCACCTATTCTCCGGGGTAAGCCATGCCACTCGCCAAAGGTTCCTCGCAGAAGACGATCAGTTCCAACGTCGGAGAGCTGATCAGTTCTGGCCGCCCGCAAAAGCAGGCCGTCGCCATAGCCCTCAACACCGCCCGCCACGCCAAGGCGGAGGGCGGGCCCATGCAGCGCGCCGCGCCCGCTGGCGCCTCTGACGGCGTCCACCTCGGCCCCATCCACAGCCCCGTGGCCGGGCGCACTGACCACCTGCCCATGCACGTCCCCTCGGGCTCCTACGTCATCCCCGCCGACATCGTGTCCTCGCTGGGCGAGGGCAACACCATGGCGGGCTACCGCGCCGTCAAGATGATGTTCCGGGAGGCCCCAAAGGGTGCCTACGCGGCGGGCGGGGGCGTCGGGGAACCCGTTCCTATTGTCGCAGCCGGTGGAGAATATGTTCTTTCCCCAGACGAAGTGATCTGGGCGGGGAAGGGTGAC
>Ga0114974_10003062_pt1 | contig 12732 bp, 8 predicted proteins | sample S_130206_EF_Meta_FD_87318 | JGI IMG/M metagenome (GOLD analysis project Ga0114974, IMG submission 87318) | Freshwater microbial communities from Lake Simoncouche, Canada to study carbon cycling - S_130206_EF_MetaG | ecosystem: Environmental > Aquatic > Freshwater > Lake | place: Lake...
TTTATTGTTATTTTTATCTTTATTTTTATGTACCAGCTTTGCCAGTCCTGTCGCTATCGCACAAAGCCAGCGCCTAGTCGTTGACGCTCACACTGCCCATTACAATGCAGGTCAAGCCCTGCAAATGATCGAAGACGCCAGTCAACGGCTTGAATTTGCTAATGTACTCAATCCCACAGCTGCGCTACCTTGGCAGACTGCAATTCAAAATCACAGTGACGATGTCGGATTAGGTTACACCCGCTCGGCGTGGTGGTTTAAGCTTCCCTTAAAAATTGACCCTAAGGCGCCCAATCAATGGCTACTTGAAGTCGCCTATAGCACCATCGACCGCATCGAGCTATACGTGCCCAAAGCTGATGGTAGTTACACCAACTTTATTGGTGGCGACTTATTGCCCTTTTCTGCCCGCTACTACCCGCATCGCTTCTTTGTATTTCCAATACAACTCGAACCCAATACCGAACCGGTAATTTATATCCGTGTCAAATCTGACGGCAATATCACCTTGCCGGTTCATTTATGGCAATCTGAAGCCTTCTCTAAACACAACCAAATCACCTACGGTCAACTCAGCATCTACTACGGCATGCTGCTTGCCTTAAGCCTCTATAACTTGCTCCTATTTTTTAGCACCCGTGAATACAGCTTTTTAGCGCACGTCGGATATACGGTCTCTATGGCGCTGGGCCAATCTGCGTGGAATGGTCTGTCCAATCAGTTTTTATGGTCGGAATACCCTGCCTTTGGCAATATCGCCGTCCTCACCTGCCTAGCCTTAACGGGTGTTTTTAGTTGCATCTTCACCCGCACATTTTTACAAACACGCCTCTACTCCCCCACGATTGACCGTATGCTCTTAGCGACGATTGGTATCTTTGCTATTGCTAGTATCGGGCCATTAATCATGCCCTACTTTTATGTGGCGGCGTTAATGTCGGCGATGGGCATCATTAGTTCAATCGTAGCAATCACTGCGGGCTACTATTGCATGCGAAGCGGCCACTTAGGTGCGCGTTATTTTCTCATTGCATGGTCATTGTTTATCTTAGGTGTAGTGGTGTTTTGTATGCGTAACTTTAACATCTTGCCCACCAACTGGTTAACGCTCAACACCATGCAAATTGGCTCTGCCCTCGAGTTGCTACTGTTGTCTTTTGCACTAGCCGACCGCATCAACATCATGCGCCAAGAAAAAGACCAAGCCACTGAGGCTGCGTTGACCGCTAATGCGCGCGTAGTCGAAGCCCTGCGTAGCAACGAGCAAGAACTAGAGCAACGCGTCACCGAGCGCACCCTACGTCTCGAAGAAGCTAACCAAGAACTGCGCAACAAAGAGCGCGAGTTAGAACACCTAGTGCGCCACGACCCGCTGACTGGGTTAGCCAACCGGCTCTATCTCAATGAGCATATGACACGAGCGATCCTACGGGCTAGGCGCACTGGATTTAGTGTCGTCTTGCTCGTCATCGACCTTGACGGGTTCAAACAAGTCAACGATACCTTTGGACATCCCGCAGGTGACGAGTTGCTCGTTCATGTTGCCAAACGCATCCGCAATAATTTGCGCGAATCCGACTTAGTGGCGCGCGTTGGTGGTGACGAGTTTATTATCATGCTCGAACATACTCGCTTCCCAGATGGCATGACCAAGCTAGCGCAGAAGCTACTTACTATCATCAACGAACCCATACTACTACAAGCCGGCACCACCAAAGTCAGCGGTAGTATCGGCATTGCCAGTTACCCCGAGCACGCCGATAGCGCCAGCCTATTACTCAAGCATGCCGATGCCGCGATGTATCAAGCCAAACTCTTAGGCCGCAATCAATACGCGATGGCCGCCGATATGACACCCCCCTTAACTCCACAAGATCAACAAAATCAACAAGGTCATCAAGCTCAACCAGTTCAACCAGCTCAGCAAACTCAACAACCCGAACAATCTCAACAACCCACACCCTCACAACAGCAACCCTCTGTCTAGGAGAACTGATGCAAAGCGCAAAAAAAACAGCCGTCATCACCGGTGCCGGTACTGGCATTGGTAGAGCCACAGCACTCGCCTTACTCGCCGATGGGTGGGCAGTATTTTTAGCTGGCCGTCGCGCTGATGCGCTTGATGCCGCCGTGGCAGAAGCAGGTGCGAATCGTGAACACGCTCATGCAGTAGTCACTGATGTGGGTGATCCTGAGGCTGTGAGCGCTTTGTTTGCGCAAGTTGCACAACGCTACGGACACCTCAATATGTTATTTAATAACGCTGGTCAAAATGCGCCTGGCGTGCCCTTCGAAGACTTAGGCTTTGCGCAATGGCAAGCTGTCGTCAACACTAATTTAAACGGCTCTTTTTTATGTGCGCAAGCCGCGTTTCGGATGATGAAGTCACAAACGCCCATGGGCGGGCGCATTATCAATAATGGTTCGATCTCAGCACACGCCCCACGTCCTGACTCCGCCCCCTATACCGCCACTAAACATGCAATATCGGGTCTCACCCGAACGCTGTCACTTGATGGTCGCAAATATCATATTGCTGCCTGCCAAGTCGATGTGGGCAATGCTATGACGGGTCTGGCCGAACGCATGGCCAAAGGCGTGAAGCAAGCAGACGGCTCCATCAAAGCCGAACCGATGATCAATGTTACGGATGTAGCGAAGTCAGTATTGTTTATGGCTAACCAACCTCTAGACGTCAACATCTACCACTTAATGGTGATGGCAACCGACATGCCCTACGCTGGACGCGGCTAGGTCACAGCGATACGCGCTTTCATGCCGCTCGCTTTTATTCGGCAGGATTTAACGCTGAATCAATGCTGAATCAACGCGCAGTCCGTACGTGACTGCGCGTTTTGACTAGTTGATCGATAGCCCTTTATCGATAACGCTCTACAGTTTCAGTGGTTTAAAGCGTAAACGTTTTGGCTTGGCACCTTCTTCACCCAAGCGCTTGCGTTTGTCAGCCTCATACTCTTGATAATTACCAGAGAAAAATACCGCTTGCGAATCGCCCTCAAACGCCAGAATGTGCGTGGCAATCCGATCTAAGAACCATCGATCATGCGAGATCACCAACACGCAACCGGCAAACTCTAGTAACGCATCCTCTAGCGCCCGCAAGGTTTCCACATCAATATCGTTAGACGGCTCATCGAGCAGTAAGACATTGGCACCGGTTAACAACGTTTGCGCCAAATGCAAACGGCCGCGCTCACCACCAGACAAGGTGCCCACTTTTTTCTGCTGATCCTGGCCTTTAAAGTTAAAGCGCCCCAAGTAAGCACGCGAGGGCATTTCAAACTTACCGACATTAATAATATCTAAGCCGCCCGAGATGGCCTCCCACGCAGACTTATCATCTGGTAGAGAATCACGCGACTGATCAACCATCGCCAATTTAACCGTAGAGCCAATCACAATCTCACCAGAATCAACTTGCTCTTTACCCGAAATCATACGGAAGATGGTTGATTTACCCGCACCGTTGGGGCCGATAATACCGACAATCGCACCCGGCGGAATTGCAAACGATAAATTGTCAATCAATAAACGATCGCCATAGCCTTTGGACACCCCTTTAAACTCAATCACGCTATCGCCTAAGCGATCAGCAACGGGAATAAAAATCTCCTGCGTCTCGCTACGCTTTTGATAATCAAACGAGCTCAGTTCTTCAAAGCGTGCAATCCGCGCCTTCGATTTAGCTTGACGGCCCTTGGGATTTTGCCGCACCCAATCGAGCTCTTTTTTCAAGGCTTTTTGACGTGCCGATTCGGTGGCCTCTTCTTGTCTGAGGCGATCTTCTTTCTGCTCTAGCCACGAACTATAGTTACCCTTCCAAGGAATACCCATACCGCGATCCAACTCTAAAATCCACTCGGCGGCATTGTCTAAAAAATACCGATCATGCGTCACTGCCACCACAGTGCCCGGGAAGCGATGCAAGAATTGCTCTAACCAATCAACACTCTCCGCATCGAGATGGTTAGTGGGCTCGTCAAGCAACAACATATCAGGCTTAGACAGCAACAAACGGCACAAGGCCACGCGACGTTTCTCGCCACCCGAGAGCTTGTCAATTTTGGCATCCCACGGTGGTAAGCGTAGCGCATCGGCAGCAATCTCTAATTGATGCTCGGTATCAGAGCCTGAATTGGAGAGCAGCGCCTCATACTTAGCTTGGTCGGCCGCTAACTGATCAAAATCAGCATCTGGCTCAGCATACGCGGCATAGATTTCATCGAGTTTTTTTTGGGCATTAAAGACCTCGCCCAAACCTTCTTCAACCGCCTCGCGCACTGTTTGCTCGGGATTGAGCTGAGGCTCTTGCTCCAGAAAACCAATATTCAAATTGGGCATGGGGGTAGCTTCGCCATCAAACTCCTGATCTACGCCCGCCATAATTTTTAATAAACTCGATTTACCCGAGCCATTTAAGCCGAGCACACCAATTTTTGCACCTGGGAAAAAGGATAAAGAAATATCCTTCAAAATCACACGCTTAGGCGGCACAACCTTGCTCACCCGATTCATTGTAAAGACGTACTGAGCCATAATTAGATTTCTAAAAAATAATAGTCGTTGAAAAAAGGCACTGAAAAAGTCTAAAGACCTGACGCGGCCAAAGCGCGAGGATAGCCCAACTGCGGCCGAAGTGACAGCCAATCGCAGGAAACCGCGTCTGCAACGCCCGCCACAATAAGACATAATGTGCGGCAATTCTAACAATACGTAGCGCGGTAACACGCGATTTAAATGCGCGGTTGCGATGTTTCTTTAGTTTTCTTTGGATTTTTCAAAAATTTCTTTACGTTTCTTTACGCTTCTTTAAATTTCGTTGCGCTCCGTTGGGTTGGGTTGGGTTGGGTTGGGTTTGATTGAGTTTGGTTATATTTGGATATATTTCGCTAAATACACGCGGACTTTTTTGAATGTTTTTTTGAATATTTTTTTGGATATTTTTAAGTGGCTTTGAATCTCGTTCCAATCACCTTTAACAACACCGCGTGCGCGCTCCACATTGAGGTATCTCATTGATGTATAAAGTAAATTTTCTGAGTCATCGCTATCTATCCAAACTGCTTGGCCTGCTCGCTTTGAGTAGCGTTGCCATTAGCTACGCCGGCGTTACTGCGGTGCGCATTATTGCGATAGAGCCGTTTGCTGAGCACGCCGCCTTTGGTAACACTGGCGCCTATGAACGAGTACGCGGCACAGTCAGCGGCGAACTCGACCCCCAACACCCGCGCAATCAAGCGATCGTCAACTTGCAATATGCACCGCGCAATGCCAACGGTCGTGTGGAATACGAGATTGATTTTTTTATGCTCCGCCCAGTGAACCCTACGCTCGGTAATGGTCAGCTGATTTATGACGTGACCAACCGTGGTCGCAAATACATCCATTGGCGCTTAATGGATGCTCTACCTGCCAACGCCGCACTGGCTAACGACCCACGCACCCTGGCCGATGCCGGCAATGGCGTATTACTTCGCCGCGGCTTCACTCTGGTGTGGAGCGGCTGGGATCCCGACGCCCCCCGTGGCAGCAACGGCATGGCCATGAAACGCGTAATTGCCACCGACCAAGGCGCACCCATTGTGCGGCGAATTCGTGACGAATTAGTCAATGGCACCCGTGGCCCACAGAGCGATACGTTCAAGCTCACACACGAAGCAGCTGACCTCAACCCCGCACTCGCCACGCTGACTGTGCGCCGGCGTGAAGCCGACCCCCGCCTCACCATCCCCAGCCAGGACTGGGCCTACGTCAACCCCCAAGAAATTCGGCTGCTGCCGCCAGGCCGCCGGCCTGAGCAGGGCTCGATCTACGAATTCCATTACCCTGCTAAAAACCCCCGTGTCTTAGGCATTGGCTTTGCCGCTACCCGCGACCTGATTGCATTTCTGCGCTCGGGCGCGGCAGATATTGCAGGCAACCCCAACCCTGCCGGTCCTAAAATCCACACCACCTTAGGCTTTGGTATCTCGCAAAGCGGGCGCTTTCTGCGCGACTTTGTCCACCAAGGGTTTAACCAAGACGAACACGCACGCAAAGTATTCGACGGCCTGCTCGCGCATACTGCTGGGGTTGGGGGTGTATTCCTCAACACCGCTTTTGGTCAGCCCGCACGCACCAATACTCAATTTGAAGACCACATGATGCCTGAGAATGCCTTCCCCTTCTCGGCCACGCGCATGCAAGACCCTGTCACCGGCAAGACCGATGGCCTGTTGCGCAACGATGGCTTCGACCCACTATGGATGGAATCGAACACCTCTACCGAATATTGGCAAAAAGGCGCATCCCTACTCACCACCACCCCACTGGCTGAGCGCGACGTCACACTGCCAGCCAACGCCCGCGTCTATTTTATTGCCGGCACCCAACACGGCGGTCAAGCCGGCCTAGAGTCCACCCGTGGCCAGTGCACAAACCCCAGCAATCCACATAGCCCTACACCTGCACTGCGCGCGCTACTCATCGCCTTGAGCGAATGGACCGCTGGTGTAACCCCGCCTGCCACCCGCACCCCGCGCTTAGATGAGCGCAGCTTGGTCGACGTCAACGCTTGGCGCTTCCCCGCAATACCCGGTATTGCAGTTGCCCGTAAAACCAACCAAATCGGCGTGTTACAAGACTGGACCATCCCGCAAATGGATATGCGCCAACCCTATGCAATCCGCGTGCCGGCGACCGATGCCGATGGCAACGAAACCACTGGAATTCGCCTGCCCGAGATTGCCGTGCCGCTAGGCACCTACACCGGCTGGAACTTATATCGCGCCCCTTTTGTTGAAGACGAACTGTGCGACCGCCAAGGCAGCTACCTACCCTTTGCCGCTCAGACCGACGAGCGCAAATCACGCGGCGACCCCCGCCCCTCGTTGCAAGAACGCTATGGCAACCACCAAGGCTATGTCGAACAGTTTGAACGCGCCGCACAAGCCCTGGTGCAAGAGCGCTTACTACTGGCCGAAGATGCCGCAGTGCTCATCGCCCGCGCTCGCAGCGCGGCTGTGGCCAAGCACTTCACAACCCCGAGCACACCACCAAAAAATGAATCTATACGTTAATCTATATTTAAATGTAACTACTTGAATTTATTAAATATTTGAATTTATTAAATATTTTAACTTATTGAATTTTTGAGTTAATGAGTTAATGAGTTAATTAAATTTTTTAAACATTTTTAAAATATGCTTTTTAAGCGCATTACTTCACATTCACACCGCCCACTAGGACACCTGCTATGTCTTTCGTTGCCCCCTGGTTACACCTTGGCTACATCATTCCCCATCGCTACACCGACATGGATGCGTATCAGTTTTATCGCATCGCGCCCGATGGCATGATGCTGCTCACCACTGGCCTGAATTTAAAAGAATACAGCCTCGCCGCCGTTGAAGCAGAACTCGGCGCGCTCGATCAAGCGTTTGACCTACTCGCACACAAAAAAGTAGATCGTATTAGCCTGAGCGGTGTACCCGTGGCCTCGGTGCTAGGACGCCCAAAAATGTTGGCCCTGCTCGATCGCGCCCAGCAACGCACCGGCATTGCCTGCGACACCGACTTAGAAGCACATATCGCCACCCTGCAACACCTAGGCGTGAGTCAAATTGCGCTGGCCACCCGCTGGCCTGAATCAGTCAACCACGCACTCACTGCGTATTTAGGCAGTGCCGGCATTACGGTGCTAGCCTGCCGTTCGGCACCACGCTCGCTAGACCAAAATAAAATCTCAAGTGCCGCAGCAGACCATCAACTTGCCCTAGACCTAGGACACCAAGTGCTACGCGACACCCCCGCCGCCCAAGCCCTGCTACTGCCCGGTGGCCTGTGGTTTGCCATCAACGCCGTACCCGAACTCGAAGCCACACACGGCAAACCCGTATTGTTGAATATCTTATCTACCACCTGGGCAGCACTACACGCCGCAGGCACACTGGTTACAAAACCGAGTGCTGAGTGGGGGTTGGTGATGGGGAGTTTGGGTTAGTTTGGGTGGGTTTGGGTGGGTTTGGGTTAGTTTGGATAAGAATGATTAAGATCATTCAGTCATTTTTTCACTCAGCCGCATACCAAATACAAACCAATACTAAACTTCAACTGTAGGGCGGGCATTCTTCCTAATTTATGCAATTTGTAATTCTTTTGTCATTCTAAACACCCGCACTTCCAATGGCAGAAGTGCAGTAATACTGTAGTTATTTTCCTTTGGAACCTTCATTAGGTGATGGTGATGGCGCTTCGGCCGGGACAGCAGGCACACAGCGGGGTGGCGGTACAGCCCCCCCCTTTTTTGTTGCACTCGTCGGCTCAGCTGGAGGCGTCGAGAAAGGTTGCATCTTGGGCACGGTGGCACATTCGTTCATTAGATTTTTGTTAAGCATTAGTTTTTCTTTATAGAGATTAATTCCAACAAACACAGTGGTGATGACAAGCCCTAGAACTAGCAGAATAGCACCCGACATATTAAGTAATTCGGTTAATCTTAATAGCTTAGTTTTTTCTGATAAAGCAGAATCATCTTGTTCAATGAAACATTTAGGTAGCAATTCAATCTGATCATTAGTTGCCCGCTGAGCTGTTAAAAACGAAAGCAATATCGCAATAATTGCCAAAATAAACAGCCCCCATGACCCGTATATCATAAGTACGATGTACGCTTCGGGTAAGGCTATGATGTCTTTAATAAATGCCAGGGAGAATCCAAGAGCAGCAGTTGATACGCTTAGAATGGCTCGATCAGCGTTCTCACTATTAGACAACTGGCGCTTCAATAGCTCAGCATAGTATTCCCTATAAAGCTTCGAACGACTCTCTTGATCTGCATCCGTATTTTTTCCGCCATGTTCGTAACGTCGCTTCATCAAGCCCGCGCATACCGATAACGACCCTTGACCTGCTGAGCAAGAAATTGCCCTTTAGACTGCGCAACCTTCATTTGATCGAAAACAGTTTCAGGGATGTCATAGTAGTTGTATGTACCACCCGCCTTGAATTCAACAGTCAGTACATTGGACTGAGAATCATAAGCGAATCGGACAATATTTGAAGATTCAGGTGTATCAATCCATTCCATTATTTACACCTTATTTTCTACGTTATTAACATCAACCGCTGTAGCGGGCGGCTTGTGATCGTAGTGAGGACTTTGCTTTCGCCACTGCCGTACCATCGCAGCATAATCGGAAGGGTCGCGACGCTGGTTCCATCCTCCGGGACCATCATAACCATCAGCAGTACCACCAGGCATAACGACGCGAGGGTCAACGCTGTCTGGACGCTTGTCTTTCGCTGGTGGCGAAATCAGGGTACGCACAGGTAAGCTAACGGCTTCTCCAACGATGATCGCCTCACCAGTTCGTAGTACTGGCAACATCTCGAATAGACCTTTGAGATTGTCAGAGGCGGCACTGGTGATATGGCCTCTATCTGTATCGTTCGCAAGTCGCATCGCGAAAATGGTTCCGCATTGCGACAGTATTGTCGAGTCTATTTCGGCGGGGCGTTGGCTCACCATCATCATTCCAACCCCATATTTACGACCCTCCTTGGCAATCCTGCGCACAGCAGTTGCCGCTGCGCCGGAGTTTTCTTTTGCCAGATAAGCATGAGCCTCCTCTAACACCAATAGAAGAGGCCGCTCCCGCCCACCTTCCGGGAGATTTCTTGCCCAGAATATGGCATCGTAAAGAATGCGAAGCAGCGCGCCAATCAAGTCATTTAGTATTGAAGAAGGGATGCCCGATAAGTCCAAAATCGTAATTGGCTGAGGGCCACCAATCCAGCTTTCCAATAAGGCATCAATATCTTTCTTCGTTACCCCTTGAACATCTGGGCGCCAATCACTCGGGCCAAATAGGAATGCCAACCGAGGGTCGCGGAGTTTTGACGCTAAGCCTGCGAGTTGTTGCCGAATCCCCAATGGGTCTTTACCCAACTGCACTCTTTCAGGCGCTGGGCCGGTTGTTTTTACTGTTCGATAAAGCGGTGGCGTAACCGATAGGGCATCACCTAATTGTGTCGGCGATCCATCTTTCCCGATGACATAGGCAGGAACAACCTCATCTGCGGCTCCACCTGGTCGAGGTATCAGTGTGTGATGTTCACGCTCGTGGAGATCAAGCCAAAGTTTATGGAGTGAAAAAGGGATCGGTGTATCCACGGTTACTCGGGCGTCATCAATGCCATCTCTCGGTCGTTGTGCGAGAGATTCCCTTTTTAACTGAACAATGATGTCAGCAATTGCAGCAGTTTGGGAATCACTTAACTTTCCTAGAGCCAAGGCTACAAGCTCCTCGAAACTCAACGCCCAAAAAGGAACATGCAATGTTGTCTGATTTTTTGAAGCATCGCCTGACACGCGGAATACACATGATCTGTCAGAAAGTGCTTTTGAATACTCACCGTGGATATCAAAGACAACGATTCTTGCTGAGGGGTAATTGGAGAGTGAATTGAGAAGTCCTGCAACAGTTGTTGATTTTCCTGATCCAGTCGTACCTACTACGGCAGAATGTCTCGTCAATAGCTTATTGATATTCACCAATGAGGGAATTGATTCGGCGCTTGCTAAATGTCCAACCGATACAAAATCATCAGGATCAACTGCACCATAAATAGCACGCAAGTCCGCTTCAGTAACGATGTGAACACGGTCATCAATCGTGGGGTGCTGCGATATTCCCCTTTCAAACTGGCCGCCTCGTTGCCCTTCACCAACCATCTGAACTTTCACCCAACGGTTGCCAAAGATGCGTTCTTCTTGTTCGCTCTTCGGGGCAGCACCTGCACCGACTTGGGATACCACGCCATAAAGGTCAACAAAACCAAGCGGGATACGCACAAAACTACCCACTTGACCTATACGGTAGCCTTCGCCATGCACGAAACTCAATCCCGTCACGGTGTCATTGCTCAATTCGACAGTGACGCTTGCACCGTTAACATCTTGAACTGTTCCAATAAATGTTGGGTCACGGAGCATTTGGTGTCACCTGCTCATCGTAAAACTGGAGCAATTGCCGCGCCAGAAATTCACCGAATGCCTTGAAATCTCCAAGCAAGAATTCGCAATTTTTCGTTGAATTCGCATCAATCGCTGATGGACTATTAACAGCCAATCCGTGCATTGGATGCCCAGTCTGGTCATCGGGTCTCCAGTCCCGCTCTATCGTGCCAAGCACAGCACCGTCGGTGGCAAGAAGACTGAGGTTTGGATGCTTGCGCGCTTCTTTCACCTGATCGCAGTAATTTGTCTTTGGCCCAAACAACAGTCCAAAACAAACTGCGTTCGTGTTACTACGCAACCCATCAAAAATTACCTCGTTCAGATGCTGGTCGCGAAAAGAGTATCCACTCGTCACGAGTACAGCCTTTCCGCGTGCTAAAAACGAACGAAGGCGATCTAGCATCGCAAGATAAGGCATCCGCCTACTTTGGTCGTACTTCAAGTGCGACGGATAGATCATTTGCCTTTCATCAGCGACGGGGCGAGGAAGAGTATCGCGAGTATCGCGAGTATCGCGGCGTATAACCTCACCGTTATTTATTCGCCACCAATTTACTGACCCATGCACCTTCCATAGCCGCCCCCAACGAGAAGGAAGCTCTTCATTCTCCATAGATGCCAAGTCAAAGAAGGCCTGCCGGGAGCCAATGAACCCATCAAAATATGGAATCTTGTAAGCTTCAAAGGCTTGCTCAACGAGCAAGTCATAGTTTGGAGTGAATATCTCGATAGGATGAGTCCTAGGGATTCCACCCACCCAATTTGCCAGTCGGTGATACGGGGTTGATGTTTCGGGTAAATCAACGTCTACTTTCTTCGTAGTAATTCGGCAAATTTCAGCGTCAAGACGTTCCAAGGACGCTTTATCTAGGCCATCCCCATCCCTTACAACCTCAAGTAATAACCTTAAATGTGTCAGTATGTCCTCAATTGTCGAAGTACTTGGCAACCTGCTGCGCAATTTGGCGTAGCTCTCTTTGTGAGCATCTGATTTTTTCAACTCAGTGTCAACGAAAGTGGTTAATCCACAAATATCTGGAATGAGAGGTTGTGAACTGCCTTCAGGCTCTCTGCGGATTGATGCAGGGCAGCCTGCACCAAGCATAAAAGCTATCCTCATTTTGTCGGGTGCCAGCGCCTGCTGGATTAGCGTTGACTGACGATACGGGCAATGAGTTTTGGAGTTCATTTGTTTGGGATCTTTTTTCAGATTACATATCAAACTAAAATACCAAAAGGCTTAGCTATTAAATCTTGATATTGATTAAGCAACCTACACAAAGTCTACGACTTCGGCATTAGTTCTAATTTCATTGGGTTTTTTAGCGCTGAGATCTCCATTATTGATGATCCCTCAATTACAAATCAATAACTTATCGTTAGCCCTTGAAATACTTTTTAGAAGTTCAGTATCTCTGAAATCATTAAATCATTTTTATAATTATTCTGAATAAAATTTTAGTATTTATCTAATACTAATACTTAGATGGTGACGTAATATTCTAGGTTTTATTAATGCGCCACTACGTATTCAGTAATGCATTGGGGTTTTACTTAAAAAAAACCTGATGACTGCGGTGATTGACTGACCCGATCAGCAATGATCAATGCACTGCTTCGTTTGATGGGGGGGCGTTTTCACGCCCTTAATCCCATACGCTATTAACGATCAATAATTCAACATGAAAGATCAAAAAATTAAAAATTAAAAA
>Ga0114974_10003063_pt1 | contig 12731 bp, 12 predicted proteins | sample S_130206_EF_Meta_FD_87318 | JGI IMG/M metagenome (GOLD analysis project Ga0114974, IMG submission 87318) | Freshwater microbial communities from Lake Simoncouche, Canada to study carbon cycling - S_130206_EF_MetaG | ecosystem: Environmental > Aquatic > Freshwater > Lake | place: Lake...
ACACAGATAACAAGGTGGGCGAGCTGTGCCGCGTCTTCTGTATTACATCTGCTGGCGCAGAAGGTCTGTCGCTGCGCAATGTCCGTGCCGTTCATATCATGGAACCCTACTGGAATGAGGTGCGTGTGCGGCAGGTGAAGGGCCGTGCGATTCGTATTGGATCCCATCTCGACCTTGCTCCAGAGGACAGAAATGTCTCGATTTACACCTATGTATCTGTCTTTTCAGACGAGGCCCAGACAAATACGGGTGGTGAGAGAATCATGGAGACGATTGCGAATCATGATGATGTAGATGTCCAGGCGGCGAAGGAGATGGGCATCTTGACTGATGAGAGAATCCGCCAACTCTCAGAGAAGACAAAGACGAAGAAAATGACCACCTATGTGGTGACAACGGACGAATTCTTTTATTCCATTTCGGAGAGAAAACGGCGGGTGATTGAGTCGATTGAGTGTATCTTGAAATCATCGGCGATTGATTGCGAGATAAACTATAAGAAGAATAAGGACAGCACCTTCATGTGTCTCCCTCTAAAGGGAAAGGTTGGCGAATATGTTTATAATCCTGACCTGGAGATTGACATCTTAAATATGCCGCAATTCAGTGGAGTAGATGTTGAGAAAACATGTACGGGGCTTGATATTTCCACGGCGATTACGAAGCCGAAGCTTACAGCGCAGCCCAAAGTAGTAGCGCTTCCTGCGGCAAAAGATATATTTAAGGCGCTGAGAGGTATCACCTATCGTATGCGCCCTATCATAGACCCGAATGGCGAACTACAGCGATTTGATATGTACGAGGCCGACCAGATCGAACCCAAGAAGGTGATTCCTGAGAAACTTGTTGGCACGGCGGCTGTGAAAGATGGAAAGCCCGCACCTCCTGTAAAACTTATTTAACTAGACTTGTATTATGTACATTATACATCTCAAGCAGCCGAGGAAGGTCGTTCACTACAGCATCGTACATGAGCAGGCCTGCGGCGAAAGAAATAAAGAGTTTATCTTCGGTGCTAATGTTATTATAGACAACAAAAAGAATGATATATTGGATATAAATGGATAAAATAAACTTGAAGAGTATTTCAGAAGTGACATAGATTTTTTGACTCACTAGATTTTTATTATACAGGATAAGGAAGAACTCGATCAAAAAAACGGCTTTGAGCAAGATTAATAGGTAGTGATACCAGTGCATTCTACTATTATGCGGGGAGAGTTGTTACAATCCTTGAATAGCATGTTCCCTGTTCTGCGAGAGGAGGGTCTGCCCAGAGTGCGACACCTCGATGAAGCATAAGTTGGAAATTCATTTCCCAGTCAATAATCTCTTTGAAGGGGAGGACTGTGTGAGCAAGGCGACGCAAATACCCTGTGCTAAAGAGCATCGAGTCTGTGCATCGAAAGACCCATTGATGAGGGGGCACATAGGCCTTTGTGGGCGCGTAATAGGAGGGGTGTGCGCCAGGGGCGCGCGTTCCTACACCTTCTCCGAGGCTAATATAATCCCAGGGCCGGCCTTCAGTATCTTTAAGAAGATCGTTGAGCCGTGGAACAAAATCCTCTCGAAGCCAAATATCGGATTCGAGGAACATTATTAGCCCCTGCGTGGACGGGGCCGACCCAGCAGAACCAGCTTCAGGCTTCATAGCTACATCCATTACTGCCGTAGCGAAGTTGATGCCGAGGCTGATTTCTCCTCGGGTGAGATTGGATCCCTTGAAAGAAAAGGTTGGAACACCCCTATCCAAATAAGGATTGTAAGCAGTAAAGATTTGTTCCACAGTGAGTTCGGAGCCCCATGTGGGCGCCCACACCCGAATGCGGTCACCGGGTACGCCACGCTCTAAAAGATGCGGTATGAGACGTTCATATCGCTCCTTTTCTTTTACAGGGTGGCACAATACATAGATGGCCTTGACGGCGTCGGGCCAAGGCTTTACCGTACTCATTAACAAGACATAAACATATCAGTTTAAGTATAGATAATGTATGTTGTCTACGGAGGTGTAAAATATACCAAGGTGCGCCAAGCTGCGTACTGTAAAATCTGTAAGGTGACGATTGAATCTAACTACCAACACGACTACAAGGTGTGCTCGTGTGGGGCTATAGGGATTGATTTTGAGCGATTTATTGGCACGGAGTGGGAGGATAGAAGTGTCTTTTGCGCAAAGGTCGGAGGAAAGACCGTTTGGCTACCACCCCTAAAGAAGTCATCTATGCCTGAAGATTGTCGGGCCGCAGCTTCGCCGCCGAATCCATCTCCCGAGTAATCACGCGCATGATAATCTGAATCTGGTGGTTCATGTTGATGAGGCGGCCCGCCGAGGGAATGAGGCCGCCACGCACGGTATAAATAGCAGCGGAGACAAAGCTGCCATTGATGTTCGCAATGCTCCCGACAACCATCGTTGTGCTGCTATAGCTTACAACAACTCCCGTAAAGTTATTAGCAGTTGTGGCACCTGTGACAAGTACCTGCATTCCCGCTGTATAGGGAAGACCAGAAGAAAGGCCAGTTAAGCTTACTGTGCTACCCGCAACAGGGCTAATCGGTATATTAGCAGAAGCATTCGCAAATGTTGCAAGTGTGGCAATATAGTTTGTTACCCAGGGATTAATGGTCGTAAGGCCGAGCGTAGGATCCTGGAAGCTGTTGCGGACGATAATGCCGTTCGCATATCCTGCAGTATTTCCTCCATCTAAGTACCCATCGAGTGCACCTGTGCATCTGCCGACAGCAGAGACAAGGAGACCCTGGGGCTGGGTGAGATAGTTAACAAGGTCCTGTACGCCCGCATAGGTCAGAAGAGTTGAATTGAAATTCACCGCCTTCAAGACAATACGGTCACCCTGCGAGACCATGAATTGATTGAACCATGTAGAGGTCTGAATCCACAGCCATTCATATGTGGCTGCACCCGTGCCACGATAGTTTGTTGTAGTTGCGCCTGGTGTGCCGTTCGGGGGCATGAGAATCATCGACACCGTCAAGGTATCGCTGCTCGTACTTACAGATGTTCCATCCGGGCGCTGAATCTGGAAGGTCAGTTTCTGAAGCGTCGCGAGGGGCGTGGGAGAATATACTTTCTGGCACTTCAAGAACTTCGGAATCATCCGCGCAAAGCCGCGATTGGCTGCAGCCGAGTCCGAAGTCCAGTACGCATCATAGGAAATCGCCGCAAACGCATTGTTCATTCCATCATTCGTGCCATAGCCATTCACATTCAGCTCAGGAATGCGCACTTGGAGATAGGGGAAGGACAGAATACTCGTATTGAGGCCGGGCGTGGGTGTGCCCGCCGTGCTTGACGATGTGGTAATCACATCAAAACTCTCCGTGGGCATAATGGCCTTGACGAATTCAATGCGCACAATATTCTTGAATTTGATGTTCGTCGCCGTGTTGTAGCCGAATCCGGACTGGTTATTGGCAGGGTCAAATGTCACAGAGAAGTTGTAGCGGTTCTCAATGGTGTTGCTCACCCAGTCACGGTCCGCGCTGTAGACAAAGAGGTTATGCTCAGTCTCCTTGTACGCTACAATGTCATCCTGGGCCTTCAGAAAATCCTGGGGCAGCACGGGGCGGGTCGCCGTGCGATCGGGGAGCGCGACAGTCGGGTTCCCATTCGGAATCGTCTGTGAGCGAGGAGGAAGGGTCATGGTAGGGGAATCTCCCAGAAGAAGGCGACGAGGATCCGGAAGATTCGCCATCTCCGCCCGTCCAGAGTTGTTTCCGGCCGCGCGCTCGGCCTCGCGCATAATCAGAGACAGCTGATCTCTCTGGCGAGAAGCCTCCGAGCTGCTGCGAAAATCGGCATCGGAGTCAATGAAGCGGCCCATGGGGGAGCTAGAGGGCACAATCTCCTGGCTCTGAACCTGCGGCTGAATCATGGTGCTACGGGTAATAATCTCCGTTTCACGCGCCGCCTCTGCCTCACGCTGCTTCCGAATCTCCTCGAACTGTGACAGGGGCGTGGGCCCCGCCTCATCCAGAGAAATGCGAAAATCAGGCGGCGGCGGCGGCCCAGCTCGGCGCTCCTGGCGCTCATTCTGAATCTGGTCGAAGCGAGAGTTGACATCGACACGGAGGCCCGTCGAATCCGTTGTCTCATCGGCCTCCGAAATGGGTCCCGAATTTCTACGCAAGTAGCCCATATAGTCGGGTACAACAGAAGTCAGCACCTCCTTATTGAGATACTGAAGGCTCTCTCCGGAGTTCTTCGCATAGATTTCTGTCATATAGTGTTTGACAGTCTTATTGAGGCGGTCCTTCTGCTTGTCCGTAAGGTCTCCGCCGATGCGCCGCTGGAAATCGACATTCAGGAGGCGCTCCATCATGGCCTCATTTTTCGGATTGAAGAACTGCGACTGGGTAGATGTACCAGGTCGTATATCTGCCATCCCTATCTAACTAAGATACCGGACCTTTTTTTAAAGTGCGCGCCGCATGGCTACGTGGAAAAAATCCAATCCCGCAAATCGAGCATATCAGCATCCTTGGGTTTGCGGCGAGTTATTTGGAGAAACTGGTCGCCTTCGAGCATACGAATAATCATATAAATACAGTACATCCCACACTCTGTATTGCTATATTGGAGGCGCCGCGCATTTGACTGTAGTTTCATAGAAGGGTCCTGTACTGCGAGCCACTTCATGAAGGTTTCAACTTGCGGCGGGGGCTTCATTCCGTAGGAATCAAAGTAATAGCACGTATGTCCGGCGAGGTCAATGTAGTTGGCAACCCAGTGGCTTCCAGATTTGTAGTGGGGGTCGAGATTGTAGACGATTCCTATCGACTTCGTCCCGTTCTCGAGCGCCTTTTGTACACGGATTTCACACATCTCATTCATTAGGCACTTCTTTTGGCCATCAGGCTTCTTATTATAGGGGTCAGGCGCTGCAAAATCAATAGGAAAGGGGCCCATGAACTCGAACTCCTTCACCCCATTCTTCATACGAGCCTCTTCGTACTGATTCATTACATCCGCAATGTTGTTTGTGTCGAGCCACATATCAGGATCTTCTGTCCATTCCTTTGGGGCCGCGGGGCGCAGGTATTCCCTGCCGAGGTGATTCTTGTCACTTTGGGAGAAGGGGAGCGAATTGAGAAAACTTCTTTCTCCCCCGGGCTTCTTTGTCCCGAGCTTGGATTCAATCATTGTTCGTAGAGCGGCCGCATCTATCGAGGGACCGGCCTCGATACTAAGCTTTGCGGCCGCCTTCCGTAGTACTTCAATTGGCAGACAGCCTTGACCAGGCGCAATATTTCCCAGCGAGGGATGGCACTGAGATGGCCCCGGCCCTGGCTGCTTCAGTTTACGAGTAAAGAGTCTCTTTCTAAACCGTTTACGGCTTTTTCTTTGTTTTCCTCCCAGGGAGGCGAACATTCTAATTTAAGTAGACAGATTACCTTTTTGTAAACCAGAGAAGTAACATGGACAGTTGTGGAACTGTACGCATGGATAGATACTGGAACTTCGTGGGCATGCCATTTTTCATCATAACACTCCTATTCGGCTTATATGCATTGTTTACAGTGGACGAGCAGCAGTTTGCAACTTCCGCGCAGACAAAGGCCGCTGTTGCTGAACTACGTTCAGTAGTGACACCAGCTACGCCAAGTAAATAACCATAGAGTATAGAAATGGATCAGTTATCTTCAAATTCGCAAAACCTAATAATAATCATCATCATTATACTGTTCATCGCAATATTTATATGGACATTCCTCACCGTGTTTTCCCTCACAGCAAAGAATGACAAGGCGGCGGATATGACAAATGCCATGTCAAACATTGTCATTGTGAATTTGGTGATGGTGATGCTATTTACTGGAATCGCACTTTGGTACACGCAAACCTACCCGGCTATTCAGCATCCGTATATGATGTTCCTTTTACATATTAATATCCTAGTCTCAATCACCGCTGTCAGTATTTCTTCCTTATATACCGTTTCTAACTAATGAACAGATATGTCGAGTGGCTGTAATACAGATCCTACTACACCAGGGGCACCGCCGCCTAGTCAGCCCATATCGGGTGCTCTACAGGTGGTGGGAATGCCCACAATTGACTTTTCATCTATGGCAATGTACCCCACCGTGATTGGCTGGGCAGTTCTGTATTCGCTTGCGGCTATTCTCGTCGTGTTTATCGGCGGGTCTCTCAGCGGTTATACTGGTCTAATGGACTATTGGTCGAAGTTTGTATGGGCGAGCCTCTTCATATTACTGGTCGTCCTTATTGCAATCAACGGGTCCTATGATTTCGCGCTGACCCATATGACAATGTGTAAGAATGCACAAGACAACTTCGTGAAAGTTGCGATGTCCATCCTCGCCATAATAACTGTTATACTCTGCTATATCATGTATTACGAATTCGGCACAAATAAGAGCACACAGACATATCTGCTTATCATGTTACATGTGAATTTCCTCGGTTCTTTGCTGAATCTGTGCCTTGTAACAATACATAAACTATCGGACGCAAATCGCAAAACCTAAATCTTAAAAATCGTAAGAATGCGGTGTTGGATCCGAAATCGTCCCGTCAAGGCCTTCGTTACAGGGTGTTGATGGAAGGAGATACTTTGAAGGCGAATGGCTGCGCGAATAGTTTTCCCAGGGGCGAGCATGGTCGCGGGAATGACTCCCTTTGACCAGGATGTCCCCGAATAAATGCTTATTTCATTGAATGATCCGACCGTTACAAGGGGGCAGTACAGGTGAATACAGTTATTCTGTATGAGGGGCTGGAAGGAGTTCGCGGTCTCTTCGAGAGAGCGCTGGCGCTCAGAAGGAAACCAGGTGGTGTAGTTCGCATGAATCGTCTGTAGAATGCGAGTCTGTAGGGCGACCAGCTTATTTAGAATCGCTGGCACCCCTATGAGAGATAGAACGAGTTTGCCGGTCTCACTGTCATACGATTTAATAGGAAGAGGTGGAAGAAGAGTAGAAAAACAGGGCATACTGATGTCATCATCTTTGTACCCGAGGGCCGCGATTGGCTTTTGGGATTTGCTCGGCGCGACAATATCCACATTTGACACTGTAAATGTTTGAGCGGGCACTGTCCACTCCATCTACAGCATGATAGTGTGCTAGCCTTAGGCATCAGTCTAAAGAGTTTATTGGACATTTACATAAGAAGCATGGATGCCATTTCCCTGTGTTGGAGGGGCATGGCCGGCACGGGCAAGAAGACCCTTTTACACGAGGCACTAAAGAAGGTCTGTGCGATTCGCGGATACCCTTTTACGATTCAGTACAAGCCAATCAGCGCGGACAGCATGGTGGGAGATGTATTGGGTGTGGGGGCTACAGAGGGCGGCGTTGGCCCCGAGGACGGCGATGTGGGCCAGATGATGGTGGAGACCTCGCTTGTCCACATTGGCCTCGACATCTCCCGCATGTCGATGCAGGACAAGCACATTTTACGCCCCATTCTGGCGAAGCTGGGGCAGGGTTCCCAGGTGCTCGCCGGTGCGCAGGGGCGCGCCTCCCGCATTCTTGTGCTCTATCACACGCATTTACTAAGCTCGGAGTCGATTCTTCTCCTACAGGCATTTCTCGAGCAGAATGAAGAGGACACCTCTCTCTGGTTTACATCGGAGTTGCCAGTTTCCCAGAGAATCCGTGACTGGTTTATTGAGATTCCTGTGGGCGGCGCTGACCGAAACTTTCAGAAATATCTGGCCGCCTCGGACTCCACGGCCCTTGTCAACTGGTCGGATGTCTTTACTGCGCTGATTGATAGGTGGCGCTCAAGGCCCGCGCCAAAGCTACAGGAAATCAAGGAAGTGAAGGCCTTTGTCTATGAGATGTTGATGCGAAATCTCCGCTGGGTGGAGGCCACGCACTTTCTCTTGGATGTGGTTTTGAAGCATCCTGAACTGACCGATGAGCAGAGAATCGGTGCGGTGAAGGCGCTGGCCGCGTGCGAGGCAACGGCGGGCGGATATACCATCCCGAGTTATAGGATTCCCATCCTGTGGGAGAATCTCTTTATCCAGCTTCGCGCGAACTTCTATTTGAAAGAGACCCCTATAGTAGATGCTCCCCCTCGTGTTGGGAGAGTTAGTAAGGCACGCAAAAGAGTTGTGGAGCCAGCCTCTTCATAGTTGGGAGCCGTGTGAGGCCACGCGTGAAGAGTTGGCGGCCGCAGAAAGGGAGGCGCACGCGGGCCAACAGTTTGACAAGCACGGTCTGAAGCTCGGTATATGGACAGCATATAAGGAGGGGAAGGCGCGCCTTGTATGTAAAAAGCTGGGGAACATGGCCCGCGTCATCATGTTCTTGCCGCACGGAACGAAGGAGCCGAACTGGGAGTTGTGGGGCCGGATTTTCCAGTGGTTCGGTCACTCGAGCGACGGAAAGCCCTGGAAGGTTACATGGTTTCCTGCGCGCGCCTTGCGCAAGTTTCCTTTGGTGGGCCAGGACCTGGGGCCCGAGCATGTAAATGGCGGCTATACGCAGATTTGTTCGACAGATGGCATCTATATCTACAGGGAGGAGGAGGCCACGCGAGTTCTGATTCACGAGATGGTTCATGCGGCCTGTCTTGACGAGAAGGGTGAAGGCTGGACGATTCCTTTAAAGGAGGCCATGGTGGAAATGTGGGCGGAGCTGATTCTTATCGCCATCGTATCACGCGGTTCCGCATTCCGGGCCAAACTCCTGTGGGCAAAGCAGAGTCATTGGATTTCGGATACGAATCATGCGGCCCAGGAGCTTCATAATGAGGAGGACCCTACCGATTATGCGTGGCGGTATCTTTCGGGCCGCGCCTATATGTATGCAACGCAGGGCATTGAGCTGCCGGCACCCAGGGCGCTCCAGAACAAGAGTACGCGCTTCACGCATCCTGCGTTGGAAGTTTAGCGTGTCTAAAATTGCCCTCATCACTCTTACAGCCATGAAGTAGGAAAAACTTTATGGGTGTAAAAGGCCTGTACACATATGTAAAGAAATATCGAAAGGATACGCTATATGAGTCTATCCCTGCCGAGCCCCCGCTTCGCATCGGCTTTGATGCGATGTCCATGCTATACAAGTACAAGGGGAACTATGCGGAGATGTATCCCATGCTCCGAGGGCTTAAAGCCGCAGCGCACAGGCTTCTCTTTGTGTTTGACGGGAAGCCGCCGGTGGAAAAGGAGGCGGAAGTGAAGGAGCGCCGAGATATTCGGAACTCGGCATCGACGCATGCTGATACTCTTCGCGCAACTCTTTCGGATACTACACTTGGGGCGCAGGAACGGGCTGTCCTAGAATATTCCTTGGCGAGGCTCGAATTTCAAGGATGGCATATGACACGAGAAATCCGGCACACCTTCCAAAAGGCGCTATGGGACATGGATATTCCTTATGTGAAGGCTATCGTGGAGGCCGATGATGCGCTTGCCGAACTTGTTGGCGCGGGGAAGTTGGATGTGGTTGTGAGCACAGATATGGATTTCCTCCTTTCCGGAGTTCCGAGGTTATGGATTCCTTTTCGAAATGGCGGCGACGGGTTTGAGGAAGTTATGCTTAGTAGAGTGCTGGAGGGGGAAAATATGACGCTTGATATGCTGCGTGATGCGGGGATTCTGTGTGGGGTCGAACTTTTACGGGGCAAGGTGTCGATTCAAAGTACGATGGCGTTCAGTTGGATTCGGTATTATAAGAGTATTGAGGCCCTTCTTCACAGCACGATTAAGGAGCCGCAGTTTGAGCATCTGAAGGATACGGCGTTGATAGAGAAGATACGCGCATCCTTTATGGCGGGGACGAACTGGAAGGCGCAGATTCGACCGGACCATTTGGAGCGGTGCGCGGCGTTTATGGAGGCTCTGTAAGAAACATTCTATCTATGTAGATAGGTTCCCATGCGAATCACCACCATTATATGTACTCTAGCAGTTCTAGTGGCACTCTTTTTTATTGTCTATACTTTCATGGTGGAGGGATTTCTGGCGGCGGCTGAGGCGAACTCTCGGATGGGTCAGAATTCTGATACTATATGTATGGGCTTTGGAAATGGGACTACAGGGGATTGCGCAAAGTGCCTGGATGCCGATGGCACGAATCATTCGGGCACGGAGTGTGGCTATTGGCCGCAAGGAAATGCGTGTATTCCTCGGAGTGGCATCTATCGTCTTGTACCCGACTGGTTGACGCAGAAGCAGAACTCGGATAAGACGTATCCGCAAGTGTTCGACCCCCAAGATTTCGTTTATAATATAGGAAAGTGCGGTGGCGCGGCGTGCTCGACTTTCAAATCATGTAAGGCGTGCGCGGGAGCTTCCGCATGCGGCTGGTGCGATACAAATAATACTTGTATGGACCGGACGGCTGTTTCAGAAAACCTCGATGCGATTGCGAAGGCTGGATCTGCTGGCTCAAGCGGATCTCCGCCGCCGCCGATGTGCCCAGCCTTAAACTCTGCTGGTGAACCTGGCATTACATCTTCTAGGATGATATCTGATGATTCTACACACATGGTACTTGTTCAAGATATTGGGACATGCCGCCCTGAGACGTGTTCCGATAAGACAAACTGTTTTGAGTGTGCCAATACATCTGGATGCGGCTTTTGTAGAACAACGGGGAAGTGTATAAAGGTAGATAGTGCTGGAAATGACGCGATGATGTCCACCTCAGGGTCGGGTGGTTCTGGAGTCTGTCCTACTGGCCAGATTAGCTTACAGGCTTATATGTGCCCTTGCTCGGGTATGAGTGACTGTAAGACTTGTGCGACGCAGCCTGGATGCGGCTGGTGCGTGGCCGGAAAGAACTGCGTGAATGTGATGTCGCCATCGAAAGGAGATAGTGAGAATATGGTGGGGGGTGTCAACATAAAGGATTGTGCTGCTGGAGGAGATGGGGTCGCAACCTCTGCTTCGCAGTGTACGCCTGGAGCAAAGCTTGGCAATGTTATATCTGAGAAGAGCGGTAGCAAAAATATCGCAGCGGGGATGAACTCTGTACAAGATAATAGGGCAGTGGATATCGCGGCCGCAACACGCTCGGGAGCAGGTCCGGTTAGCGGCGCAAAGACCGGATCGCGAGTTACTGGAAACGGAGTTGTGCGCCCCTATGGCGGAGGCAATAGCGGCCCCTACACAATCACAAATCAGCCCAATCTCTTTACAAGCCCCTTCGAGGAGTACGTAAAACTTTTGATTAAGTCGGAGTTGGTGGAGCAGGGCGTACCGACAAATGAGCCCGTGTAATAAGTTAACAACCATTTTTTTGAGATACTATGAGTATCACGAAAAAATGGCGGCCCCTGTGAGAGTTGAACTCACGACTTTCCGGTTAACAGCCGAATGCTCTAACCAACTGAGCTAAGGGGCCAGTTCGCGGCGCTAGTGTTTAACTATTCAATGTTATATTTGTATTATTACTATTATCATTGTTATTTCTGCGGCGTCTTTTCTGACCCCTTCTTGACTGCCGGCCGTTTCTGTTTCTGTTTCTGTTCGCATTATTGCGAGTATTTCTGTTAGCACGGTTCGCAATGCTTCCAAGGCTGTTATCATCTAAGGGTAACAGGGGCGCTACAGGTGCTACAGGATGTGAGCGCGGGTGTCCGCGTATTTTCAGTGGGGGAGGAGATAACGGCCCCCTTATACGCAGGGACATAACATCATCGAGCTCTTTTATAAGAGCATCTTTTGCCGCATGAGCCCGGTCCGAGTATACTTGTAAATCCTGCTCTCGGAAGGACTTTTCACTGAAATATATATGATTTAGAAGCTTCAAACTCCTATCAAACGATTTTACCATGTTTTGTTTTACTTCCAGTGGAAGTTCTCTGGATGCCATCTATGGTACTGTGCTAAAAAATGCGAGGAGTGGGGATCGAACCCACGCGGATTGCTCCAGCAGATCTTAAGCCTGCCACCTTAACCACTCGGTCATCCTCGCGAAGGGGGGCTTGCAGACCTCCCTCAAACCCTCAATAACAGGGGGCGAGGGGGAGGCTTGCGTCCCCCTGGCCCATCCGAGACTCGAACTCGGGTTACCAGATTCAAAGTCTGGGGTCCTGACCACTGGACTAATGAGCCAAAAAGGGGCTTGCGCCCTGTAGTCAATGTATTATATTAGCGCAAGGGGTGATTTACGCCGTGGCCACGGGCACCGCCTTGATGTAGTGGCGGTTGAGGTAGCGCTGGAGGTTGAAGTAGGTCAGGGGCTCGCCCTCGCCGATGGCGAGGAGGGCCTTCAGCGACGCATCGGGCTTGATGTCGTGCTTGTTCTTCAGGTTCTTCTCCTTCACATAGTTGTTCACGCCCTTCGTGACCTCCGAGCGGCTCATCAGCGTGCCGTTGGCCTTGCCGAGGAACTTGCAGAGCTCATCCGTCACCTTCGTGGGGCGCTCGAAGATGCTCAGCGCGCGGGGGGCCGCGCCCTCAGCAGGGGGCGCGCGGCGCTTGCGCTTGCGAGCATCCTTCAGCTCGCGGTGGACACGCTTCTCGAGCTTCTTCACCTGGCCGAGCATCGCCGACACCGTCTCGCGCAGCGTGTTCAGGTTGCCAGTCACGGCCTTCAGGTCCTCATCGAGCGTCGTCGTGGGGCCGGCGGCGGGCGCCACCTCAGCAGCCACCACGGGCGTCGAGGAAACGACCACCGGCGCGGCGGCGGGCGCAGCCGCCTTGGCCTTCGCGGCCTTCTTGGGCGCCTCCACAGCGGCAGGCGCCGCAACAACGGGGGCGGCAGCCGCAGGGGCGGCAACC
>Ga0114974_10003064_pt1 | contig 12729 bp, 9 predicted proteins | sample S_130206_EF_Meta_FD_87318 | JGI IMG/M metagenome (GOLD analysis project Ga0114974, IMG submission 87318) | Freshwater microbial communities from Lake Simoncouche, Canada to study carbon cycling - S_130206_EF_MetaG | ecosystem: Environmental > Aquatic > Freshwater > Lake | place: Lake...
AGCAGGGTATTGGCCGTCAATGGCCGTATCCGCCCCCGGCTTTCGGTCGAGGTCAAATTCCCTGTGCCCGGCCGGATCATACTTCTGCCCTTTGATGTCGGCCAACGAGTTGAGCAGGGAACGCTGATCGCTCGCGTGGACGATGCGCCGCAACTGGCCGCGATAAAACAGGCACAGTCGCAGCTTGCCGCGCAGAAAGAAGTCTTGTCTCAAGCTCAACGTGACTTGGCCCGTTATGAAAAGCTGGCGGAAATCGTAGGCAGCCAGCGGGTCGAGCAGGCCCGAGTTGCCGCGCATCAAGCCCAGGACGAAGTGTTGCGCCTGACTGCCAACGTTGAGCAGGTTCGCGAAGTTCAGGCGCGGCATGAAATTCGCGCGCCCTTTTCCGGTATCATCACCGAGCGTCCGGTTGATCCGGGACAGACCGTAGGGAGCGATACGACCGTTTACCGGCTGGCCGACAACACGATGCCCGAAGCCACAGCGCAGGTAGATGAACTTTATGCTGCTGCCCTTTCCGTCGGCATGTCTGCCCTTGTCGCTGTTCCCGGCACTGACGGCGCGCTTGGCGCGAAGATTATTCACCTGGAACAGCGCGTGGACCCTCAAACTGGCGCGCGAGCGGTGCGGCTGCACTTTGACAAGCCTCTCGTCAATGCACCTGCTGGCCTGACAGTCTCTATCAATCTGATAGTTGAGCGGCGCAAGTATGCCATCAGCATTCCGCGCAGCGCCATTCTCAGCCCAAGCACCAATCCGCGCGTACGGGTTGTTGACGCAGGTGGAATAGTTTCTGAGCAGCAAATCGTTTTCCTCGACTGGCCTTCGCAGAACGTCATCGTCACATCCGGTCTGAAGCGGGGGATGCGCATTCTGGTCGAGCCGCTTGCCGCAGAGCCGGGCAAGCATGTGCGGATCGCAGACTAGCGATGCGCTATGCCACCAAGATCGCTTTGAGGCATTTCCTGTCCAATCCGGGACAGACGGCGCTTCTGATCAGCGGTGTGGCGCTAGGAGTGACGGTATTCATTTTTATGAGTGCGCTGATAGGCGGCCTGGCAACGCTTTTGACCCAGCGCACGGTTGGCAGCATCGCCCATGTGACGCTGGAGATGCGCGAACGCTCTCCCGGCTTGATCCAGCCGATTGAGGGTGCGCAACTGACCGTGCAGAAGGATTTGAGCCGACGCGAACAGATTGCAGTGTGGCAGCCATTTGTTCCCCTCATGGAGGCGATGCCCGGCGTCACAGCAGTCTCTCCCCAGATACGGGGCAGCGCCTTCCTGATGCGAGGACAGGCAATTGCGCCCGTCGGGGTCATTGGCGTGATGCCTGACCGGCTTTCGGCCATCGCCAACATTTCTGCCGCCATCGTCGCGGGAGAAGATCGGCTTCCCAGCGACGGTATCCTGATAGGCAAGAAACTGGCGGAGGATTTGGGGCTCTACGTCGGGCAGGCGATCATGGTGCGTTCTGATCGCCAGCGCGAACGCAGCTTTCGTGTGAGTGGTATATTCTCTCTGGGTATAGCCAGCGCGGATCGTCAGGCTGTGTACATGAACTTCACGACGGCCCGCGCCCTGTTCGATCTTCCCAGTGGAATATCGCGGTTCGAGCTGAAAATAGCGCCGGTTACGGATGCTCCGCGCCAAGCGGAAATTCTGGAGCGTTCTACGGGCCTGAAGGTCACGGCTTGGACGCAGGATAATGCCCAGCTTTTCGAGGCGCTCGCTGCGCAGGGTCGCACTGGCGACATCATCAAGATATTCGCTCTGCTTACCATCATGATCGGAATTGCCAGCGCCATGCTCTTGTCGGTAATGCGCCGTCGCAGTGAAATTGGGATCATGCGCGCGACAGGCGTCAGTCGTCTATTCATCCTTCAGGTCTTCGTGCTGGAAGGCACTTTGATCGGCGCCATTGGGGGAATGACGGGTGCGCTTCTGGCCTGGGTTGCGCTGATGCCTTTTCCGCCCATAGCGCAGGCGCCCAGTGGAAGCCTGCCTATAGATGTGGGGCAGGGCGGCTTTGTGATCGCAGTGCTTCTCACCACGTTAGCCGCTGCCCTGGCTTCCATCATACCGGCGCGGCGCGCGGCCCGGGTAGATCCTGTCGAAGCCATCGGCCAATGAGCACCGAAGCTCTGGTTCGCGTTCGCGGTCTTGTCAAAAGCTTCGGTTCTGAGGAGTCGGCAACCACTGTGCTGCACTGCATCGATCTTGATCTGTTTCGTGGTAGGCTGGCAGCACTGCAAGGCCCTTCGGGCTCGGGCAAAAGTACCCTACTCAACATCCTGGGCACACTCATGCGGCCCAGCGCGGGCGAGCTTTGCATGATGGGCGTGGACCTGACGAAAGCGGATGATGCGGAGCTTACGCGCTTCCGCAACCGCAATATTGGATTTGTTTTCCAGTTCCATCACCTACTTCCAGACCTGTCGGCGCAGGAAAATGTTATGATGCCTGCCGCGTCGGCTGCGGGTCGCGAAACCGCCGCAATGCGAGCGCGGGCCGCAGCACTTCTTGATGCCGTGGGTCTGTCTGATCGCCGCCTTTATCGTCCTGCCGCCATGTCGGGAGGGCAGCGTCAACGCGTGGCGGTGGCGCGGGCGCTGATTAACGAACCTGCTCTTGTGCTGGCTGATGAGCCGACCGGAAACCTGGACCGCGAATCTGCCGATAATGTGATGGCGCTTCTAGAGCGCATAAATCGGGACACTGGCACCAGCTTCCTAATCTCAACCCATGATGACCGGATTGCGGCCCGTTGCAACCGTCAGATCGGGCTTATTGATGGCAAGGTTGTCCGTGACACCGAGGGTGCGTTTTCTGAAAAGTAACTGATCCGTTGGCGTGAATATCCCGTAATGTGAGCGTACAAAAAAGGAAATCGCGATGAGACTGGCGGAATGGAAAGACGCGATCCCAGGAATCTCGATCCTGCTGGCGCTCTGCTCCCCCGTTGCGGCGCAGCCGCAAAGGCCGCCCACAAAGGAATGGGATATCCGGGCTGGTGCCGGTGTAATGGTGCGGCCTACATTTGACGGCAGCGATCGCTATCGCGCCCGTCCCCTGCCTTTTGTCACGGTGAACTGGCGCGACACCGTCACGTTCGACCAGACCGGGCTCAATGCCCAGTTGCGCCGGAAGGCTTATCGCGTCGGTATGGGGTTGACCTTCGATGGTGGGCGCGAAGAACAGGATACGGGCGGAATCTTTGCCAGTGGCGATGATCGTCTTCTCGGCATGGGCGATATTGATTTCGCTCTGGGCATTCGCGGCTTCGCTAGTTGGCAGCTTGGCCCGCTGGAGCTGGGCACCACTGTAACAAAGTTCATTGGTGACCAGAATGATGGTATTCTGGGCCGTGCGAACCTTTCCATGCCGCTTCTGCTTGGACCGACATTTAGGTTGATCCCTAGCATTTCTGTTAGCTGGGCCGACGAGAAATATACTCAGACTTTCTTTGGCATCACGCCACTGCAAGCCTCACGCTCGCGCTTTGCGCGTTTTGATGCCGGTAGTGGGTTCCAGGACGCGCGCGCGGGCGTAAACCTCGTCTACAGTTTCCATCGCAACTGGGTCGCCAATTTCAATGTTGGCATCGTGCATCTGCTGGGCGATAGCGCCGACAGCCCCATCAGTCTCTCAGACATAAGTGTCACCGGCATGGCTCTCGTGGCATACCAATTTTAATCCAACTCAGAGTCTGAGAATAGTATTCGACCAATTGGCGGCTGCGCATAATAAAATTCAACGATATCCCGCACCACTCCGATATTGGAGCAACTCATTGCGATACCAGCGATATCGTGCAGCTAATATAAGCCTCGGGAATTAAGAAGTCCTCTAAGCGCTTTTTGCCTCACGAATTGGCAGCGCCATAACGCGCTTTCCGCATGCCAGTACGACTTCGAGAAAGGAAGCGCGGCGAAAACGTCTGGGAAACATGCTGATAAGTTCGCGAACAATAGCAGCTGCTTCAACTTGCGCAGCAGTCAACTTGGCAGGTCGGTCCCTTCGGGATCGAGGATTTCGACATCGCCTTTGAAGACGTTGAAAAAATAGAGCAATAGCTTGGCCTCTTAATCGCGAGGGGAAGGGGCCATATTCTGAAAATCGTCGCCTTGATACAGCGCAACCCTAGGTCAAACTTTACCGAACGAGGGAACTACAACCTGAAGTGTGTAGTGAGGTGTTTAGCGGCCTGAACCGCCCGCTCACCAGCAAGTCGGATCAAAGGCTTGATCAAAACATAAACGGGTGTCCGCCTTTGTCGAGCCAGCAGTGACGGACCGAGCCGATGTCCGGTTTTGACTCAAAGCGGAAATTGGCAAGTACTTAAAATGCTCCAGCAATCAAGTCATTAAATCAATGGTTAGAAAAACCGCCGCTATGGCGGTTTAATCTCTATTGACTTACTGGGGTAACTAGGGATTATTAGCCCTGCCGCGGTGCATTATCGACGAGTTCCGTCCTTAAGAAGGTGTCCGATGAAGCGTCTTGCTTATGCCGTGCTGGTTGCCGGGTCGCTTGGCCTCGTTTCAGCCAACGCCGCCGACGTCAGGTTGGTCAATGTCAGCTACGATCCGACGCGCGAGCTCTTCGAGCATCTCGGCGCGGCCTTCGCCAAGTCGTGGAAGGCCGACAACGTCACCATCCGCACCAGCAATGGCGGTTCCGGTTCGCAGGCGCGCGCCGTGATCGACGGCCAGCAGGCCGATGTGGTGACGCTGGCGCTGGCCGCTGACATCGATGCCATCGCCAAGAATGCGAAGCTGCTGCCTGCCGACTGGCAGAAGCGCCTGCCGCAGAATTCCAGCCCCTACACCTCGACCATCGTGTTCCTGGTCCGCAAGGGCAATCCGAAGGGCCTGAAGGACTGGGGTGACCTGGTGAAGCCGGGCGTCCAGGTGATCACGCCCAACCCGAAGACATCGGGCGGCGCGCGCTGGGCCTATCTGGCGGCCTGGTCGTATGCGGCCAAGCAGCCGGGCGCCAGCGAAGCCAAGACCCGTGCCTATGTCGGCAGCCTCTACAAGAACGTGCCGGTGCTGGATTCGGGCGCGCGCGCCTCGACCGTCACCTTCACCAAGCGCCAGATCGGCGATGTCCTGCTGTCGTGGGAAAACGAAGCGCACCTGGCGCTGAAGGAAGAGCCCGGCAAGTTCGAGATCGTTTATCCGTCGCGCTCGGTCCTGGCCGAACCGCCGGTGTCAGTGGTGGACACCAATGCCGACCGTCACAATACCCGCCCCGTGGCCGAAGCCTTCCTGAAGTATCTCTACACGCCCGAGGCGCAGGAAATCATCGCCAGGGATTTCTATCGCCCGCGCAATCCGCAGGCGCTGGCCAAGTACAAGGCCCAGTTCCCGGCCATCGCGCTCGCCACCATCGATGCCGATTTCGGCGGTTGGGCAAAGGCGCAGGCCACGCACTTCGCCGACAAGGGCGTCTTCGACCAGATCACCACAAAATAGCGCGGCCCGGTTTCACGGCCCTTCCCCCACTGTCCGGAATTTCCCAACCCCAGTTCCGGACTTTTTTTGAGTGAATATCGAGGCGATTCTGTTGCCGCTGGTGATCGTCCGGCCGGATATTTTCCGCGCTCGTAGCGCCTGATTTGCCACTTCCGTCAACTATGCTGCATTGCAGCAAATATCCTTGACATGCTTATAAGGCTTACATAAATCCCGCGTGCACTGCGGGGAAATGATCCGGCGCAGGCCAACCCTGCGAGGAAGACATGACAAAGGCAATGAACAAGACCGCTGAAACCTTCGGCACCTCCTTCGCCTTCGGCCCGGACGCGTTCCAGGCGGGCTTTGAGAAGTACTCGGCGCTTTTCGACACCAATCAGGAATCCGCCAAGGACAATGCCGAGGCGTGCATCGAATCCGCTCTGACCGCCGGCCAGGGCATCCAGGCCGCCAATGAGCAGTTCCTGGCCTATTCCAAGGACGCCGCCGCCAAGTCGCTGGAAACCACGAAGGCCATCTTCGCTTCCAAGTCCATCAACGAGGCGATCGCGATCCAGACCATCTTCGCCAAGAGTGCTTTCGAGGCCTATGTCGGCAAGATCAAGAAGGCCCGCGAGCTGTATGGCCGGACCGCCAACGACAGTGTTGCGCCGCTCAAGACCCGCAGCGAGGTCTTCATGAGCCTGATTGCCGAAAACGCCCGCGCCGTCTAACAGCGCGCTGCATGACAAGAAGCCCGCCGGCTGGACCGGCGGGCTTTTTCATGCGCGCCGCTCCAGCAGTTCGGATACGCCCAGAAAGATCCCGAAACAGTCGCGGAACGCCGCCCGCGCCGCCGCACCCTTCAGCAGCGCCGCCATCTGCAGCATTTCGCGCAGATCCTGGGCGTGATCCATGCCATTCCATTACGGCAGGATCGCTGGCGATGCGTAGACTGGCTTGCGCGACTGGTGAGCGGAAGCTTAAGGCCTCCGCTCCCATCCAAATCAAACCGCTGCCGGATTACTGGCCGGTCCAGACCTGTCCCGCTTGCGGCGCGTGCATTTTTACATTCAGCGCCGCCATGCCTTGCGGCGAGCCCGTGAAGTAGGGCGTTGGCAGTTTCCGCATCGCCAGGACTTTCCGGTAGAGCGTATCGGCCATGTTGGAATAGATCGCCCATCCCGCGACATATTGCAGGCGCATGTTGCGGTCAGTGTTGAGCTGCGCGCCCTTCAGCCAATCCTTCATGCTGTCCTGGTCGCCCAGATAAGTGGCGTAAAGCTCGGTGGCGTTCTGGAAGCCTATGAAGTTCAGCGACTTTACCAGCAGCGCATACTTCGCCTGGCGCAGACGCTGTTCCACGACATCAATGTCCACCTTGAGCGGGCCGGGATCCTTCTGGCCCATCAGCACCAGGTCATAGCCATAGCCATTGGCGAGGTTGGCCCACACCGTGGCGTTGGGGAAAACCTCGAAGAAGGTGGCGAACTCGGTGCGGATGGTTTCTTCGCTACTTTCATACAGCGGGACATAGAGGGTGAAATAGCCGCCGGGATTGAGCCGCTCCTTCACCTTGCGGAAATAGTCCGACGAGTAAATGCCCGCCGTGCCCTTGACCCAGACATCGATGGGGTCGGCGGCGATGATGTCGAAGGTCTCCTTCGTGGTCATCATGAAATGCCGGCCATCATCGAAGATGATGCGGGTGCGCGGGTCGGTGCGGACATGGTTGTTGAATTCGCCGAAATACTTGGCGGAGGTCGGCGGCACCTTGGGTTCAAGCTCCACGATGGTGATGCTCTTGACCGAGGGATGGAAGGTGTAGCTGCCTGCCGTCACGCCGGCGCCGAAGCCGATGTTCAGCACCTTTTGCGGGTTGGGATGCAGCACTGATGGCAGATGCGTCATCATTCTCTGCAGGCTCATGTCGAAGGGGATGGTTGTGGCCTCGACATGGCCGCCGACACTGACCTGGATGTTGCCATCCTGCAACCGGCTGATGGCGATGGAGGAGGTGTGACCCTCGACAACGTCGATCACCTTGGCCCAGGGCGACAGCGACGGCACCTGGTGGCCGAAGGCGACCAGTTCACCCGGCTGCTCCGGCAGCGTCCAGGCCATCGCGCCCACGGCGGCAATGGCGGCAGCCAGCGCTGTGCCCGCGATGGCGCCCTGGCGTTTCAGCATGGGCAGTAGCAGCACCAGGCCGCCTAGCGCCACCAGCACCAGCAGCACGCGTTGGGTGTCGCGGGTGCCGATGGTGGCGACCAGCACCAGGCTGGTAACGATTGCACCCAGGATGGCGCCGAAGGTGTTGGCGGCATAGACGCGCGCCACCGGCCCGGCCGGATCGCGGCTGCCGCGACCGGCGGCCGCCAGCGCGAAGGGAAAGCTTGCGCCCCACAGTAGTGCGCCGGGCAGGATCGCCATGGCGGCGCGGCGCAGGTCGGTTAAGGCCATTTCCCAGCCATTGACGGTGCGGATCTCGGCCATGAACGGCAGCACCTGAGTGATCATGTAGGCGGCATAGGCAATGGCGGCCGCCAGGAAGAGTTGCGCCCAGGCCAGCGCGGTGCGCGGATTGATCCAGCGCAGCAGCAGCGAACCGATGGCGCCGCCGATGGCGAGGCCCGCCAGGAACACGGCCAGGATGGCCGAGAAGGCATAGACCGTTTGCCCGAACAGCATGGCGAGGAAGCGGGTCCACACTACCTGCATGCCCAGCGCGGCGGCGCCCGAAATGCCGATGGCCCAATAGACCAGGGCGGTGCTGCCGTCATCCGCGCCGTCATTGGCGGCGATGGGCGCGCTGTTCATTTGCGCATCGTCGATATTGACGCTGATGGCGGGCGAAGCCTGCGCCAGTGCATAGCTGGCGGCGGCGGTGACGAAGTTGATCGCCACGGCGACATAGGTTGCTACGGCCTGGTCATGCAGGCGCAGCAGCACGAAGCCCGCCAGAATGCAGCCGCCCACTGCGCCGACGGTGTTGCCGGCATAGAGCCAGCCCCACCAGGTGATGCCGCGCGGCGTGGCGGCGATGAAGCGCGAGATGGCGGGCAGCGACGCGCCCATCAGGAAGGTGGGCGGCAGCAGCATCAGCGATGCCAGCAGGCCGCGCATCGGCAGGCCGGGCAGGCCGAGCTGCACCGCCGCGACATAGATGCCGTCGATCAGCGGCAGGCACCACAGCACGCCCAGGCCGAATATGCCGATGCCCAGCTCGATCAGGGCATAGACGCGCAGGGGATGCTGGCCGGGGCGGGTGATCCTGGGCAAGAAGTAGCTGCCCAGGCAAAGACCGCCCATGAAGGTCGCCAGCAGGATGCCAAGGGAAATCGCGCTAGAGCCGATCACCAGCGCCAGGAGCTGGTACCACACCACTTCATATATGAGGGCGGCGCAGCCGCTGGCCACGAACAGCAGCAGGATGAGCGGCAGCAGCAGGCGCGCTGGCAGGCTTGCCGGTGCAGAGGCGTTACTGGACATGGCGATTCCCCGAAAACAGTTCTTATGTGAACCTTGACCGGGGCATCCGACCATACTGGCGGGAGGCTGCCAAGCGACCCGGGCGCTGGGATTGTTGTAAAAGCTTGTCTGCTTGCTGCGCTGCGTCAGCCCCGAAGATCAATCCGTGAGAGGAAGCGTTGCGGCGGTCGCTTCCAGATTGGTGGCGGTGGCGGCCAGCATCTCGGCCAGCGGGCGTTCTTCCTTGTTGATGCAATAGGCTGCCTTCAGGCCGACAGCGCGGACATCGTCCGTCGAGGCCGACAGCTTGCCGCACAGCGCCACCACCGGCGTCTTGCCGGCGCGGCCGCTGACACCCTGGATCAGCTTGCCCTGCAGCGACTGGCCGTCGATATGGCCTTCACCGGTTATGACCAGATCGGCGCTGGCCACCGCCGTGTCGAAGCCCACCAAGTCGAGCACCATCTCGATGCCGCGCTTGAGGGTAGCATTCAGGAACGCCATGGCGCCAAAGCCCAGGCCGCCTGCCGCGCCCGCGCCGGCTACTTCTGCCAGGTCGGGCTTGCCAAGCTGCGCTTCCACAAGCCGCGCGAGATGGCGCAGGCCATCATCGAGCTGGGCGATGCTGTCCCTGGTGCCGCCTTTCTGCGGACCATAGATGCTGGATGCGCCGGTAGGTCCATGGAGCGTATTTGTGACGTCGCACATCACTTCCACACGCTCGAAGGGAAGCTGCACCGGCGGCAAGATCTTCGCGATCTGCTGCAGGTTGCCGCCGTCTGGCTTCACCTGGTTTCCTGCGCTGTCGAGAAACTGCCAGCCCAGAGCCGCCGCCATGCCGATGCCGCCATCATTAGTTGCGCTGCCGCCGATGGCGAGCAGGGCGGTGGTGGCGCCGCGCGCCTTCGCATCGGCTAGCAATTCGCCGGTGCCGTAGGTGGAAGTCAGCAGCGGGTTGCGCTCTGCCAGCGCCAGCAATTGCAGGCCGGATGCCGTTGCCATTTCCACCAGCGCGGTCTTGCCATCCGCAGACAGGCCATAGCAGGCGTTGACCGGGCGGCCCAGCGGATCGCTGACCTGCTTTTCAATGGTCTTGAGCTGCAGCACCTTGCGCAGGATGTCGAGCACACCTTCGCCACCGTCGGACAGTGGCATCTCGGTGACCTTGATGCCGGGATGGGCGCTGGTCAGGCCGGTGGCGATGGCGGTGCAGACACGCTCGGCATCGAGAGCGTCCTTGAAGGAGTCGCAGGCGATCAGGATATGCATGGCGCGGGAAATAGCGCGGCGCTATGTGTCCGACAAGTGGGATGCCAGGCGTTCGGTCAGGGCTTTGGTCTGGAAACGGTGAGGCGAAGTCCACAGAACTGCGGACGCCTCGGAGCTGCCGCGGAATATTTTTGTGGAAACAATTTGAACAATGCTCGCATAGGTTGTATTTTTTTGTAGAAAACGAGGCCTCTCGACGAACTGTACCCTCGCCGCGCATCGCGCCCACATCGCCATGTCGTGATCTCTTAGTTGCTAGGGAAATTGAATTGCGCGCCGCTACGGATGCCGGTGGGCCAACGCGACGTCACGGTCTTGAGCTTGGTATAGAAGAGTACCGCTTCGGGGCCATAGAGGCCATGACTGCCAAAGACCGAGCGCTTCCAGCCGCCGAAACTGTGATAGCCGACAGGAACGGGGATCGGCACGTTGATGCCTACCATGCCGGCTTGTACATTATCGGCAAAGTCGCGAGCAGCGTCGCCGTCGCGGGTGAACATAACCGCGCCATTGCCAAACTCATGCGTGTTTATCAGGTTCAACGCCTCGGAATATTCGTGCGCCCGCACCACCGACAGAACTGGGCCGAAAATCTCTTCCCGGTAAACGGACATAATCGGCGTGACGCGGTCCAGCAGTGTGCCGCCTAGCCAGTAGCCATTCTCGTAGCCTTGCATCTTGAGGCCGCGACCATCGACCACGACTTCAGCACCGTCCTTGGCGCCCTGGTCGATGTAGCTAGAAACCTTGTCGCGATGTGCGCTGGTCACCAACGGACCCATCTCGGCGGCAGCGTCGGTAGCAGGGCCGATCTTCAGCGCCGCGACGCGTGGCTTCAGCTTGGCGACCAGCGCGTCGGCTGTCTTCTCGCCCACCGGCACCGCGACCGAGACCGCCATGCAGCGTTCGCCAGCCGAGCCATAACCTGCGCCCATCAGCGCATCCGCCGCCAGGTCGAGATCGGCATCCGGCATGATGATCATGTGGTTCTTGGCCCCGCCCAGCGCCTGCACGCGCTTTGCGGCGGCACAGCCGCGCGCATAGACATATTCGGCGATGGGCGTGGAGCCGACAAAGCTCACCGCCATGATGTCGGGATGATCGAGAATGGCGTCCACCGCGTCCTTGCCGCCATGGACGACATTCATCGCGCCGGCAGGCAGACCGGCTTCCATAAAGATATCGTACAGCAGGTTGGCGGCGGAAGGGTCACGCTCCGACGGCTTAAGAATAAAAGTGTTGCCGCAGGCCAGCGCCATCGGCGCCATCCATAGCGGAACCATGACCGGGAAGTTGAACGGTGTGATACCTGCCGTCACTCCCAGCGGCTGGCGCATGTCGTGCACATCCATGCCTGTGGCGACGAGGGGGCTGAAGCTACCTTTCAGCAGGTGCGGGATCCCGCAGGCGAACTCGACCACTTCCTGGCCGCGCGCCACTTCGCCCAGCGCATCAACATGGGTCTTGCCATGCTCGGCGCTGATGACACGTGCGATCTCGTCCTTGCGCGCTTCCATGATTCGTCGAACCTCGAACATCACCTTGGCGCGCCGCGCCGGCGTGGTCGTGGCCCAGCCGGGAAAGGCGGCCTTGGCGACGGCGACAGCGGCATTGACTTCCGCCTTGCCGCCCGAAAGAACGGTGGCGCTCTGTTCGCCTGTGGCGGGATTGAAGACGGGTGAGCCGCCGCTGCCGCTGAGATTCTTGCCCGCGATTATATGCTGAATAATTTTCATGATACCTGTTTTAGGACGGTTCTGATGTTGTCAAAGATGATATCGATCTGCGCCTTCTCGATGATGAGCGGTGGCGACAGGGCGATGACGTCGCCGGTGGTGCGGACCAGAAGCCCGGCGGCGAAGCATTTGAGATAGGCGTCGAAGGCGCGGGCGCCGACCTTGCCGTCCAGGGACGTCAGTTCGATGCCCGCGATCAGGCCTAGGGTGCGGATGTCGGCGACGAGGGGGAGGTCGCGCAAGCTGTGTGCCGCATTCGCCCAATAGGCGGCCAGCGAAGCGCCGCGCGTAAGGAGCCCTTCTTCTTCATAAGTGTCGAGCGTGCCCAGTGCGGCGGCGCATGCCACCGGGTTGGCGGAATTGGTATAGCCATGAAAGAGCTCGATGGCGGCGGGCGGCCCCTTCATGAAGGCATCATGAATCTTCTTCTGTACGAAGACTGCGCCCATGGGAATTACGCCGTTGGTCAGGCCCTTGGCGGTCGTCACCAGGTCGGGCTCGACCCCAAAATAATCCACCGCGAAAGGGGCACCCAAGCGCCCAAAACCGGTAATAACTTCGTCGAAGATCAGCAGGATGCCGTGCTGGTCGCAGATTTCGCGCAGGCGCTTGAGATAGCCGCGCGGCGGAACGAAAACGCCTGACGATCCCTGCACTGGCTCCACGATCACGGCGGCGATGTTGGATGGATCGTGCAGTGTGCAGAGTCGTTCCAGATCTTCGGCCAGTTCAACGCCATGCTCCGGTTCGCTGCGGCAGAACAGGTTGCGCGGATCGCCATGGGTGTGGCGCATG
>Ga0114974_10003065_pt1 | contig 12724 bp, 12 predicted proteins | sample S_130206_EF_Meta_FD_87318 | JGI IMG/M metagenome (GOLD analysis project Ga0114974, IMG submission 87318) | Freshwater microbial communities from Lake Simoncouche, Canada to study carbon cycling - S_130206_EF_MetaG | ecosystem: Environmental > Aquatic > Freshwater > Lake | place: Lake...
GCATCCACACCCGCTATGATCGGTGTGCACACGCCTTCATGTCCGCCATCGCAATCGCTGCAACCGTCATATTTTGGCTGTGATCAATGAGTCCTGACCCTAGCGGCGCAGCCTGGGGCAGGCGCCCAGTTCGCTCATCACCAGCCGGTAGTCGGCATCGGCCTGCGCCTTCTCTGCAATACTTTCCGAGAGATTGGTTCCGCGCGGCAGCGTGGGGGGCAGGAAGCAGGCGAGCCGGTACCAGCGAAGCGTCTCGCGCGGCGGGGGCTTGCCGCCTTCGGCCACTTCCGACCAGGACACGCCCCAGACCGGTGCCGCGCCGGGGCGATGGGTCACGCTGATTGCGGCGGCGGCATTGTCACGGGCGGAGAGGAATATCTGCGTCTCGCTCTGCCCTGCCAGTTCGCCGGTGACATTGATCGCTTCTCGCACACCAGTGATTCGCGGCGGTACACTGGCGCTCAGCAGTTCCGGGAGAATCGCCCGCAGCTTCGATTCGCTTGCCGGATCCCACGGTAAATGCGCGTCCGGCGTGATCAGCCGCAACTCACCGGGGCGATCGGGCAGGGCGCTGGCGAACAGCAGTTCCTGCTTTTTGACAAGCGACGGCGCCTTTCCGCGCGCATCGAGCGGCAGATCACCCAGATAGCGCAGTGATTCGCCGATTATGCTGTCGCCTGCCAGCAGTGACACGGTTTTCGCCTCGAAATAGAATCGTCCCCAGCCGGGCCTCACCCCCGCCGCCCGTTCCGGCTCGACGCGGACTTGCTTGCGCACCTGGGCTTGCACCACCAACGGAGCCGAATCGGCGAGATCGGCAAGGTCGGCCCATGATGCCGATGGCGACGCCGGCGGCGTGGCTGGCGGCTGGGCTGCGGTTAGCGCTGGCCCGGAAAAAGCGGCGGCGGCGACCAGCAAAAGCGGCAGCAAGCGGCGTTGCGATAGCCCTGGCATGCGGTTCGATCTCCCCGGGAATGGCGGGATTCTAACAAGTTCAAACGTGTCTTCGCGGCCCAGCATAATCCAATCCGCCAGCCATTGCACGTTAACCTGCCTGAATCGCAGTTTAACTTCTTTAGGCACCGATTCGGCGTTGCGCGGTTTAGGCTTCGACGCTAAAGCTCTCCATGAAATCAGGGGCTGACCGTTAAATCGGATACGCCTAATTGCCTATTGTCCAGCCAGGGGTGAGGCCCAATAGGGCGAACCGAAGATCTTGGCTGGATGTGAAATTAAGAATTTGCGTGGGTTGCGGCTATGCCGTTTTCCGCGCTGTTGCGGGGCCTGCCCCGTGCCTTGAAACGGAGTGGTGGGTCTGAATGTCTTACGCTGACCAATCGATGAGCGCTAACCGGATTACTGCGCTGATCATCGTAGCCCTTATTCATATCGTAGTGATCTATGCCCTGGTCACGGGTCTGGCCTATGAAGGGTATAAGAAGGTGCTGCAGCGCGTGACTGCGGTCGATATCAAGGAAGAGGTCAAGAAAGAGCCTCCGCCACCGCCAAAGAAGATCGATATCAAGCCGCCGCCGATGGTGGTGCCGCCGCCCAAGATCAGCGTGACCACGCAGGCGCCAGTGATGGAAACGGTGCGGGAAGCTCCGCCGCCGCCGCCGATCGTGCTGGCTCCGCCGCCGCCGTCTGCGCCGCCGCCGCCCAGGTTCCAGCCGAAGGGTGCCGTGCCGAAGGGCAATCCCGGCAACTGGGCCACGACCAACGATTATCCGTCACGCGCGCTTCGCGAAGAGCGTGAAGGTACCTCGGGTTTTCGGGTTACCGTCGGCCCGGATGGCAAGGTGACCGATTGCTCGATCACCAGCTCCAGCGGCCACGCCGATCTTGATGCGGCGACCTGTGACAATGTTCGCCGCCGCGCCCGGTTCACCCCGGCGATGGATGGTGAAGGCAATCCAACCACTGGTTCCTATTCAAACCGTGTGCGTTGGGTCATTCCAAAGGACTAATCGTAAATCTCTGGCCCAGTTCGCATCAAGCGTCTGCCGCCGCCTTAACAACTGATACTTCTGAAGAGGACCAAACGCATGCATATCGTCAATTTCCTTCAGGCAGCCGCTCCGGCAGCGCCGCAGAACAAGTTCGGCTTTGCTGAAGCGCTCCAGCAAGGTGGCTTCATTGCCTATTCGACTGTCATCATCCTGGGCATCATGTCCTTCGGTTCGTTCTACATCCTGTTCACCAAGTGGGTCGAACAGTCGAAGATCATGCGTCAGGGCAAGGATCTGCGCGCCAACTTCTGGCGGGCACCCACCCTCAAGGAGGGCGCTGCCAAGCTCGACAAGAACAGCGCCTGGCGCCAGCTGGTCGATGATGGCCTCGCCGCTGAAGACCAGCACGCCAAGATGACCGACGCGATAGAAGCACACGACTGGCTGCACGGTTCGCTCGCCCGTTCGGAAGCTTCGATCAACGCTCGCCTCGCCGGGGGCCTGCCCTTCCTGGCAACGGTCGGCGCGACTTCGCCGTTCATTGGTCTGTTCGGTACGGTTATCGGCATCTATCGCGCTCTGATCAACATCGGCATCGCCGGTTCGGCTTCGATCGACAAGGTCGCAGGCCCGGTCGGTGAAGCTTTGATCATGACCGCGCTCGGTCTGCTCGTCGCTGTGCCTGCGGTGCTTGCCTACAACTACCTGCAGGCCCGCAACAAGCGCATTTCAGAGACGCTTTCGGCCTTCTCGACCGACATCCTCGCGAACATCAATTCGAAGGGTGCAGTCAAGCCTGCGATGGGTTCGGCTCCTGCAGCCAAGCCTGCCGCTGCTCCGGCCAAGGCCTGATCGGACGGCTGCACTTTGCCGATCCCCAAGGACGGGTCGGCAGATGCGAAGCGGGAATAGGGGCGGCAGGCTTCCGGCATGCGGAGCTGCCGCCACCTCGCGGCTCAAATGCAAGAATAGGACGTTACAATGGCAGCTCAAGTAGTAGCCTCGGTCGAGACCCCGATGTCGGACATCAACACCACGCCGCTTGTGGACGTGATGCTGGTGCTGCTGATCATCTTCCTGATCGCGGTTCCGATCGCGATCCAGACGATCGAAAAGCTCAAGATTCCCATCATGGCTTCGGTGGAATCGAAGGATAAGGTCGAAAATCTGCTGCTGACGGTGAGCACGACCGACGCCGCCGGACGCAGCCCGGGTGAGCCTGGCTTCGAAGGTGCGTCGCGCTATGGCGAATGCCGGATCTATTTCAACAATATCACGCCGGTGAACTCCGAAGAGCTGCGCGATCAGGCGTTCAAGCGGCTCGATTCCATCGTGAAGCGCGAAGGCGGCATCGAGGCGATCAAGGCCAATCCCGAAAAAGTGCCGCAGGTGCATATTCGCGGTGACGTCAATGCGCCGTGGCGTTGCATTGCAGGCGCGATCTACAACGTCCAGATTTCCGGCTATCCGACGGTCGGCTTCATCTCGAACCCGGTCGATCCGAACGGTTAGTAATGCCCTGGTGCCCCGCAAGGCCTAGGCGTCAGGCGGGACACAGCAGTCTAGTTTCAGGAGTATATTCCCATGGCAATGTCAGGCGGCAAGGACGATGGTTCGCCGATGATGGAAATGAACACGACGCCGCTGATCGACGTCATGCTCGTTTTGCTCATCATGTTCATCATCACCATCCCGGTTGCAACCCACTCGCTCGATATCGATCTGCCGCCACCCGCGCCGCCGACTGACGTTCCGCCGACCAACCCGGTGCGCAACAAGCTGACGATTACGGCGGATGGCAAACTGGCCTGGAACACCAGTGAGATCAATGGCAGCCAGCTGGTGACTTTGCTGGACCAAACCCGGGTGATGGTCCCCGAGCCGGAACTGCAGTTCCAGCCCGATGCTGAAGCCGGTTACGAGCTGACCTCCAAGGTGATCAACATCATCAAGCAGTCGAAGGTCACCAAGTTCGGCTTCTTCGGCAACGAAGCCTATTCCGAGTTCAACAAGTCACCCAACGCGCCTAAGGTGCCGTAAGTGCACTTGCCGAATTGAGACAAAAGGGGCGGAGCAATCTGCCCCTTTTTTTGTTATCGATCACATCCGCATAGCCGCCGAGGCCAGGCTTTCCGCCTCGACCAGCAGCTCGTCATCGGCCAGCCCGGCAGGCAGGCTCTCGCGCCCGATCATAGACAGCAGCGGTACCGCCAGCGGACTGACCCGATCAAGCAGAACATGATCGACCTCGCGGCCAGCGCGCTCCAGCACATCGGCGACGCGGGCCATATCTGTCAGCCGCGTGCGCGCATCCGCCCAGGCAGCCTCGATCAGCAGGTGATCGGGCTCATGCCGCAGCAGCACGTCGAAGATCAGATCGGTCGAGAAAGTCACCTGGCGCCCGCTCTTCTTCTTGCCGGGGTGCTGCCGCTCGACCAGCCCCGATATCACCGCGACTTCGCGGAATGCGCGCCTCAGCAAGTAAGACTGCTGCACCCAGTCGATGAATTCATGGGTCAGGATATCGGGCGATAGCAGCACTGCCGGATCGTCCACCCTTTTCAAACCCCACACTGCCAGCGCATAGTCATTGGCAACGAAGCCAAGCGGCGATAACCCGCGCTCCTCCATCCGCCGGGTGATCAGCATGCCCAGCGACTGGTTCGCGTTCCAGCCCTCGAAAGTGTAAAAGGCGGTATATTCGAGGCTCGCATGCGGAAAGCCCTCGACCAGCAGGCGCCCAGGCCCCGGCATGTGGCTGCGCCAGTCCTGCATCTCCAGCCACTCGCGCACATCGTCTGGAAACCGGCCCCAGCCAGCGCGGTCCTGCAGCATGGCGCGCACCCGCTCGCCAAGATGCGTGGTCAAAGGCATACGCGCGCCCATGTAGCTGGGGATCTGCGCCGAACGCTTCGCCGCGCGCACCACCAGTTCGAGATCGCGGATCGCCTCAACCTCCAGATCCATGCCCGCGAAGCGAAAGGTGTCACCCAGTTTCAGGCCCGCCCCGAATTGCTCCTCAACCCGGCCCAATGAACGCCCATTGCGGAACCGGACATCGAGCATTTCGGAATCGACAATGATCCCGGCGTTCATCCGGTGGCGATGCGCTTGCTCGGGGTGGGTCAGGCGCCAGGTTCCGTCGCGCTCCCGCACAATCCGGCGAAACCGGTCATAGGCGCGCAGCGAATAGCCCCCGGTCGCCACGAAATCGAGCACCCGCGCCAGAGTCGCGGCATCAAGCCAGGCATAGGCCAGCGACGAGCGCAGCTCCGCCAGCAGTTCGGCCTCATCAAACGGCCCGGCGCAGGCCAGCCCCATGACATGCTGCGCCAGCACATCGAGCGCGCCGGGGCGGAAGTCCTCCCCGTCGCGCTGGCCTTCGTTGACTGCATCCTGCGCTGCCATGGCCTCGAGAAATTCAAAACGATTGCCCGGCACCAGCAACGCCCGGCTGGTCACATCGAGCCGGTGCCCCGCCCGCCCGATCCGCTGCAGCAGCCGTGAACTGCCCTTGGGCGCCCCCATCTGCACCACCAGATCGATATCGCCCCAGTCGACACCCAGATCGAGGCTGGCGGTGCAGACCAGCGCGCGCAATTCGCCGCGCGCCATCGCCCCCTCCACCTTGCGCCGCGCCTCTTTCGAAAGCGAACCGTGATGGATGCCGATCGGCAACTTGTCTTCATTGGCGTCCCACAGCAGCGAGAACAGGTATTCCGCCAGGAACCGCGTGTTGGCGAAGACCAGCGTGGTGCGGTTCTCCCGGATCGCTTGATAGAGCTGCGGGATCGCCCATGTCGCCGCATGGCCGCTCCACGGCACCACGCCCTGCTCGGGCAGCAGGATCGAAACTTCCGGCGCCGCCCCCGCCTCGCCCTCGACCAGCGCAACGCTGTCGAGATCGCCCCACGGCGCCAGCCAGCCACGAAACGCCTCCGGGGCAGCCACGGTAGCCGACAGCGCCGCGCGGCGAAGGCCGGGCGCGAGTGTCTGGATCCGGGTGAGAGCGAGCGCCAGCAGATCGCCGCGTTTGCCGGTGGCAAAGGCATGGACCTCGTCGATCACCACCCGCTGGAGCGTTGAGAACAGTTGCGCGCTATCCGGGTAAGTCAGCAACAGCGACAGTGATTCCGGCGTGGTCAGCAGCACATGCGGCGGCCGCGCGCGCTGGCGGGCCTTGCGGTCGCTGGGCGTATCACCGCTGCGGGTCTCGACACGAATGGGAAGGCCGATGTCGTCGATGGGCGTCGTGAGATTGCGCTGCACATCGTGCGCCAGTGCCTTGAGCGGCGATACATAGAGCGTATGCAGGCCGTCGGGATGCGGCCCGGCTCCGCAAAAGGCCGCCAGCGTCGGCAGAAACCCCGCCAGCGTCTTGCCTGCTCCGGTATCGGCCACCAGCAGTGCATGTTGCCCCGCAAGGTCAGCGCTGAGCATCTCCGCCTGATGCCGCCGCACCCGCCAACCGCGCGCGGCGAACCACTGGTCGAGTTCGGGGGGTATTGCGGCGTGATCAGGCATGGCAAACACTGTGCAGCAGCAGCATGCTGTCGCCAAGCGCGCATACCCCGCAGCCCTATGCCCCCAAGCGCCTATGCCCCTTGCGCACTGCTGGCTGCTGGCCGAAAGCAGATGCATGGACTTCATGAATGCCATTACCTTGCATGAACTGGGCGGGCTGGCCCTGGCACTTGCACTTGGTCTGCTGGTCGGGATCCAGCGCGGCTGGGCCCTGCGTCAGGACGAACCGGGATCCCGTTTTGCCGGCATCCGCACTTTCGGCCTGCTCGGCCTGACTGGCGGGGTGGGGGGAACACTGTCGGATGGCTCAGGCCCGATCGCCTCGATCATGCTGGCTGCCGCGGCGGCGCTGATCGTTATCGGCTATTACCGCACCTCGACCAGAGGCGATACGCTGAGCGGCACGGCCAGCGTTACCGGGCTTCTGACGCTGGCTTGCGGTCTGCTCGCCACAACCGGCAGGCCGCAAATCGCGACGGCCATTGCCGTGTCGATGGCCTTGCTGCTGGCGCTCCGCACCCAGCTCCACCGCTTCGTCGGGCGGCTCAATGAAGCCGAAGTGGCGGCGACGGCCCGCTTTGCGCTCATCGCCTTGGTCATCCTCCCGCTGCTACCCGATCACGCCTATGGCCCCTTGCAGGCTTGGAATCCACGCGGGTTGTGGCTGGTGGTGGTGATGGTCTCAGGCTTCTCGTTCCTGGGCTATATCGCGGCCAGGCTGCTCGGTCCGGGCCGCGGCACCATTGCCACGGCGGCGGCGGGCTCGATGGTTTCCTCGACAGCGGTCACTGCCGCGCTGGCCCAAAGGTTAAAGGACCCGGCCGAAGTCGATGCCATCCTCCATGCGGCGATCGCAGCAGCATCCGCCACCATGTTTCTGCGGATCATCGTGCTTGCCGCCTGGCTGGCGCCCTTCGCCCTCAGCGCATTCGCGCCGCTGGCCCTGCCGGGGCTCGTCGTTAGCCTGATCGGCATGGCCTGCTTCATCCGCCATGCGCGGCGCGCCCACCGGCGCGGCAAGGTGACGCTCGCCGTGAAGAACCCGTTCGACCTTAGTCCGGCTCTGCTGCTGATGGCCATGGTCATGGCCATGACCCTGATCGCGCGCTGGGTGCTGGATCGCTATGGCAATGCGAGCGTGGCCGTCGTGCTGGCCCTTTCGGGCTCAGTCGATGTCGACAGCGCCATCATCACCATGGGCAACTTGCCCGCCGGCACCCTCGCCCCGCGCATGGCAGGGCTGGTGCTGGCAGTGCCGGTCGTTCTCAACACGCTGTTCAAGGCCGGGGCGGCAATCAGCATTGCCGGCTGGCGACGGACCTGGTCGGCAGCAGCTGTGCTGGCGGGGAGTGCGCTGGCGGTCCTGATTGCAGCGGCCGCGCTGGCCTAGTGCCCCGCCTGCGGCCCGCGCTCAAGGCCGCTTGCCGCCAACTGCTCGTCGATCTGCGCCATCAACCGGTCGAGCCCGGCCTGGTCCTTGCTCTCGGCGCGCGCCACCAGCACATCCTGGGTGTTCGACGCGCGCAGCAGCCACCAACCGTCCGGGGTTGAAACCCGCACTCCGTCGGTGCTGTTGACGTCTGCCCCAGCCGCCGCCAGCCGTTCCTTGATCTCGACGACCACCGCGAACTTGCGGAACTCGTCGACCTGGAAGCGCATTTCGGGGGTGTTGACCAAGGCGGGCATTTCGCCGCGCAGCTGGGTGACGCTCTTGCCCAGCCTTGCCGAGGCGGCAATCAGCCGGATCGCGGCATAGAGCGCATCGTCAAAGCCATAATATTGGTGCGCGAAGAACACATGGCCGCTCATTTCGCCCGCGAGTGGCGCGCCAGTCTCTTTCATTTTGGATTTTATCAGGCTGTGTCCGGTATTCCACATAAGTGGATTCCCGCCCAGCGCCGCGACTTTCTCGAACAGCGCGCCCGAGGCCTTCACATCGGCGATAATCGTCGATCCCGGGGCCATGCGCAGCAGGTCTTCTGCATAGATCATCAGCAATTGATCGCCCCAGATCACCCGGCCCTTGCCGTCGATCGCGCCAATCCGGTCGCCATCGCCGTCAAATGCCACTCCGAAATCGAGCTTCTTCTCCGCGACCAGCGCCTTCAGATCGGCAAGGTTTTTCTCCTCGGTCGGATCCGGATGGTGGTTCGGAAACGTGCCGTCGACTTCAGTGAAGAGAAGATGATGCTCACCAGGAATCTTGGAAGTCAGCAGTTCGAGCGCGGGGCCAGCAGCGCCGTTGCCCGAGTCCCAGCCGATCCGCAGCGCGGCCAGCGCATCGTGGCCGATTCCGGCCAGCCCCTCGATCACCCGGTCGATATAGGCATGGAGGACCTCACGGCGCTCGGACTGGCCCTCGCCGTCTAGCCAGTCACCCGCCTCGGCCATCGCACCAAGGCGGAGAATATCCGCGCCAAAAAACGGCGCGCCCTGGAATACCAGCTTGAAGCCATTGTAGTTTACGGGATTGTGGCTGCCGGTTATCTGTATACCGCCATGTACATCTTTGGCTGAGGCCTCGGCATAGTAGAGCATCGGCGTCGGCCCCATGCCGACCCGCACCACATCGACGCCGCTGGCGTTGAGCCCCTCGACCAGCGCTTCCTCCAGCATCACCGAGCTGACCCGGCCATCATAGCCGACCGCGACCGTGCTGCGGACATCGTGGCCCCGGGCGCGGCGCAACAGGGTGGCAAAGCCCCGGCCGATGGCGCGGGCGTCGTCCGCCCCCAGGGTTTCGCCAATGATGCCCCGGATGTCGTATTCGCGCAGGGTGGTGGGGTGGAATTTATGTGCCATGGTTACTCCGGAATATTGGCCGCGAGGCGGCCGAGCAGCAAATCGCGCGCGGCATTGGCCTCGTAGACCTGATCGTTGCTGCCGCCGCGATCGGGATGGACCACGGCGAGATAGCGCTTGTGCGCCTCAAGTATTTCAATCCGGCTGGCATCGCGGCGCACCCCCAGCAGGGCCCGCGCGCGCTCCAGCTCGGGCGAAACGTGCGGCACGCCCAATAGTTCCCAGGGCCAGCGCCGGAAGAAAAACTTGCAGGCGAGCGACGCCAGCAAGACCAGCCAGAGCAGCTTCAGCATCGGATCATGCGCTTTCGGCCAGCGCCAGTTCGGGCTGCGGGGCGGCCAGCGGCGGCAGGTTGAGCCCAGCAAGCAATGCGCGCAGTTCCTGCCGCGCGACGAGGTGGCTGGTGCCGAGCTCGCCCAGATGGCCCTTGTCGAGCAGCGTCAGCCCCGAAGGGAACAGCTCGCGATAGATCACGCGCTCGGAAAGGCCATTGGCAATGCGGAAGCCGACCCGCTTGGAAAGTTCGCCCAGCGCGCCCTCAAGCCGCTTCTGGTTGCGCGCCTCGATGTGCTGGGTGCGGTTGCGCACCACCACCCAGTCCATCTCGCGCTTCTGATCCTTGATCGTCGCCATGGCCCGCTTCTTGCGCGCTTCCCAGATCAGCTCGGCATAGAATGACAGGCGGCGGATCTTGAAGGTTTCGGCATCGACCTGGCCGATCAGGTCGAAATCGACAAAGCTGTCATTGAGCGGGGTGACCAGCGTATCGGCCGATGTGGCAGCATGGCGCGCGAAGGGGTCGTCGCGGCCGGGCGTGTCGAACAGCAGGAAATCGGCGTCTTTGCCCAGCTCTGCCGCCAGTTCCTCCAACTGTTCCACCGAATCGCCCTCGAAAACAGCAAAGCGCGGGCCGGGCAGGTCGATCCCCCGGCGGCGCTCGGTCTCTGCGCGGTTTTCGAGGTAACGGAACAGCGTGCGCTGGCGCGGATCGAGATCGATCGCCGCGACTCTGGCGCCGCGATAGGCCAGTGCGACTCCGATGTGGACAGCCGTCGTCGATTTGCCGGTGCCGCCTTTTTCATTGGCGAAAACAATGCGGTGCGCAGACACGGGTGGCAATTCGCTTTCTCAAAACAGTGGAGTCGCCGCCCGCCCGGGGCTAGGCTGGCTGCAGGAAGCGATCATAGGCGAAAGCACAGGCATCATGCAAATCATCGAAGCGCTTGTTCCACTGCGCATGGCCGTAGAGCGCTTGCGGCAGGATGGGCCGCTGGCGCTGGTACCCACGATGGGCGCGCTGCACCAGGGCCACCTCACCCTGGTGCGTGAGGCGAAGGCGCACGCGGCGCATGTCGCGGTCTCGATCTTCGTCAATCCCCGCCAGTTCGGCGCGGGCGAAGACCTCGCCGCCTACCCCCGCCCGCGCGAGGCCGATCTGGCCTTGCTGCAGGCGGAAGGCGTGTCGCTGGTCTGGGCGCCCGAAGTGCCGACGATGTATCCTCAGGGCTATGCCACCAATGTCTCGGTCAGCGGCGTGAGCGAGCCACTCGACGGCGCTGCGCGACCGGGTCACTTCGATGGCGTCGCTACCGTGGTGTGCAAGCTGTTCAACCAGGTCCAGCCCGATTTGGCCCTGTTCGGTGAGAAGGACTGGCAGCAACTGGCTGTGATCCGCCGCATGGCGCACGATCTCGACCTGTCCCGGCCCTATGCCGACGACATCTACGGCGTGCCCACGGTGCGCGAGGCGGATGGTTTGGCGCTGTCTTCGCGCAATGCCTACCTGACGGCGGAGGAGCGGCAGCAGGCCGCCGCGCTGCCCCGCGCGATGCAGGCGGCGATTGGGAAGTTGCAGGCGGGTGAGGCGGCGGCGCCGTGTCTGGCGGAATTGCAACAGGCACTGCTCGCGGCGGGGTTTGCTTCGGTTGATTATGCCGAATTGTGCGATGCCAGTACGCTGGTGTCGCTCGGCGCGAAAGGCGATGCGCCCGCGCGGCTGCTGGTTGCAGCGCGGATCGGCAGGGCGCGGTTGATTGATAATATGGCGGTGTGAGGGGTATTCGCGCAAACATTCGCGTGCTGTCGAATTTCGCCAATTGCGTTGTTGCCGGGTCAAGCTAGTAGTGGCGACATTACTCTATCAGCGCTGCTTTTGCATGGAGATTGCGATGCGTAAGATGCTCACTAGCATGATTGCCATGGCGGCCATCGCCGTCACCACGCCTGCACTCGCCGCCGATCGCGGTTCATCTGGCCATCAGGCGCAGACCCGCGGCACGCTGGAGATCCCGCATTGCACCCGCAACCTCGGCACGATTGCAATCGTCGAGCCAGACAACCAGTGGTGGCGCGAATACAATCTCGGCAGCCCGGAAGCGATTCTCAAGATCATCATCCAGCGCTCTGGCTGTTTCGGTCTGGTCAATCGCGGCCGCGCCATGCAGAGCCGGGCGATGGAACGCGCCATGGCCGATAATGGTGAACTGCAGGAGGGCTCAAACCTCGGCCGGGGTCAGGTCAAGGCGGCCGATTATTTCATCGAGCCTGACATTGTCACCGCCAATCGCAATTCCGGCGGCAACAATGTCGGCGGGGCGCTTGGTGGCTTTTTCGGCGGTGGTTTCGGAGCACTGGCTGGCGGCATCAATGTCAAGAAGAGCGAAGCCAATGTTACGCTTTCGGTTGTGGATGCCCGCACGACCGAGGAAAAGGCGCTGACCGAGGGCTATGCCCGCAAGAGCGACGTCAGCTTTGGCGCTGGCGCCGGAGGCTGGTTTGGAGGTGCTTTCGGCGGGGCTGCTGGTGGCGGTTATCAGGACACGGCTATCGGTCAGGTCATCGTGCTGGCCTATATCGACGCCTATACCAAGCTGGTCTCCGAACTGGGTGGCCTGCCCGATAATGCAGCGGCTGCAGCGCCCCCGGCGCATTGATCGTCTCACCCCGCTTGCGTCATGCCCCGCAAAGTGGTCCTATCCCCGCCATAAGGCCTTGGGGAGAGGCAAGTGGCAGATTACGACTATGTCATCGTCGGCGCGGGCGCGGCGGGGTGTGTGCTGGCCTCGCGGCTCAGTGCCGATCCGGCGGTCAGCGTCTGCCTGGTCGAGGCGGGCGGTGGTGACGGGCATCCGTTCATTCATATGCCGCGCGGCATTGCCAAGCTGGTGCGCATGCCCAGCCACATGTACTTCTATTTCACCGAGCCCGAACCGCGCACTGGCATGAAGCCCGATGTCTGGCTGCGCGGCAAGGTGCTGGGCGGCTCGACTTCGGTCAACGGCATGGTCTGGGTGCGGGGCCACCCCGGCGATTATGACGAAATGGCCGAGGCGATGGGCGACGACTGGTCGTGGCAGCACATTGCCGAGGCCTATCGCCAGATCGTGAACACCGAACACGGCTCGTGGCGCGACCGAGGCGGCGTCGGCGCCCGGCACAGTTCGCTGCCC
>Ga0114974_10003069_pt1 | contig 12716 bp, 12 predicted proteins | sample S_130206_EF_Meta_FD_87318 | JGI IMG/M metagenome (GOLD analysis project Ga0114974, IMG submission 87318) | Freshwater microbial communities from Lake Simoncouche, Canada to study carbon cycling - S_130206_EF_MetaG | ecosystem: Environmental > Aquatic > Freshwater > Lake | place: Lake...
GAAGGAAGCTGGGAGGATTTCCTCGCTCGCACCAAGGCGCAGGACCTGCCGGTCGTGATGTGGCGCGACACCGGCGGCGGCGACAGCCTCAAGTTCCTCTACATCGATGCGCGCAGCACCATGGGGCACTATCTGGAATATGTCTGGTGCACCGACGAAGCATGGGAACAGACCCGCGCGATGTAAGCGGAGCTAGCGGCGCATGTGCTGCAGCCAAGCCAGAATGTAGTCACGATTGTTGCGGTTCGCCTCGAAACGAGCGAGCTTCGCATCGTGGCGCAGAATCGCATCGATGATCAGCCGTCGCCCGCTTTTCCAGCGCTCCAGATCGAGCGCCCCGCGATAGGCGGAATCGACCGGAGCGCTTGCTGAAAACCGTAAGGTAACCCGCGTCAGCAGCTCGAACAGCGGGCGATCGACCATACGGAACAACAGGTCCTGGAAGGCGAGTTCAAGCTGCTGGACAGCCTCGTCCCCCGACGCCCGCGCGACGGACTGGGCGAAGTTGCGCAGTTCCTCCAGCAGACCCGGCTCGTGGCAGTCTGCTGCGGCTGCCGCCAGTTCATTGAACAGCAGCGAAGTCATGTCGAGCGCTTCTTCCCACGAAGCCGGCTGGCTGCGCATATAAGCGGCGAGCGAGCGCTCCAGCGTCGCCGCATCGGGCCGCCGGCCATAATAGCCGCCGCCCGGCCCACGCCGGACATCGAGCAGGCCTTCATGCTCGAGAATGCGCGCCGCCTGCTGGATAGTGACGATGCCCACCCCCAGCGCCTTGGCCAGATCGGGCAGTGAACCGATCAGCTCCCCATCGGGTAACGCAAATATCCGCTCGCGCAGCGCCTCGACCGCCGAGGCCACGACATTGCGCCGCCCGACAGAGGAGTCACGGGGGCTGGATGCGGCGGAAACCTGCGTCATAGTAGTTAAATATACCGTTTAATCGTCACGACAATGTGAAAATTGCCAACGCGGCCCCCTATCCGAATAATAATATGCATATTATAGAAATGCCGACTCGATGCGGTGCTTGCCAGCAGGCGCCGCTTGCGTCAGTCTCCAATCAACAATGCGGCGAGCGATTCTCATGCTCGCCCGGGAGTGGATCATATGGGTTTCATGAATCCGGCAGTGGACAAGCTGCCCCGACATCCGATCATCATTGACGGTCAAGGCGAAGAGGCGGGCAGCGGAGATCTGCTCGCCCATATCTACCCCGGCAACGGCACGGTTACCCGCGAAATCCGCATGGCCAATGCCGATGACGTTGATCGCGCCGTCCAGTCTGCCCGCAAGGCCTTTCCGGCATGGCGCGCCATGCCGGGCGATCAGCGCCGCAACCTTTTCTTCAAGCTCGCTGCGCTGTTCGAAGCCAAATCGGCTGAGTTCGCCCCCAGCCTCGTCGCCGAGAACGGCTCGATCGGGGCCTATGCGCCGCATATGGGCCATGATGCGGCGCAGAAGTTCCGCTATTTCGGCGGCTGGTGCGACAAGATCCACGGCCGCACGATCCCGATGTGGGGCGGCCCGGCGCATGACTATGTGACATACGAGCCTTACGGCGTGGTCGGCGTGATTATCCCGTGGAACGGTCCGCTGTTTGCCGCGACCATGGTTATGGCCCCTGCCCTTGCCGCCGGAAACTGCGTCGTCCTGAAATCGCCCGACCTTGCGCCCTACAGCGCGATGATGCTGGCCGAGATCATCCGCGAGGCCGGTTTCCCGCCGGGCGTGGTCAACATGATCACAGGCGCGGCTGATGCGGGCGAGGCCATGGTGCTGCACCCCGGCATCGACAAGATAGAATTCATCGGTTCGGGCAACACCGCGAAGAAAGTGCTCGCGAGCGCGGCGCAGTCGTTGAAGCCTGTCGGGCTGGAATTGGGCGGCAAGTCAGCAGTGATCGTGTTCGACGATGCCGACATGATGAGCGCCGCCAAGTTCGGGCTTTCCGGCGCTGTTGCGGCCAATGGTCAGGGCTGTGTCAACGGCACCCGTCTGCTTGTTCAGCGCGGCATTTATGAAGCATATGTGCAGACCATTTCGGCTATGGCCGGACATATCGTCTGCGGCGACCCGCTCGATCCGCAGACCATGCTTGGCCCGGTCATTTCCGAGACAGCGATCAACCGCATCCTTGGCATGGTCGAACGCGGGACAGCCGAAGGCGGGCGGATCGTCGCAGGCGGCACGCGACTCGGTGGCGATCATGCCGACGGCTATTACCTGCCCGTCACTGTCCTCGCCGATGTCCCCAATTCCAGTGAAATCGCCCAGAACGAAGTGTTCGGGCCGGTGCTCGCAGTGACCCCGTTTGACACCGAAGACGAAGCCATCGCGCTCGCCAATGGCACCGATTATGGCCTTGGCGCATACGTCCACACCCAGAACCTTCGCCGCGCACATCATGTCACCGCGCAGCTGCAAGCCGGCATGATCCACGTCAACGGCTCGGGCGAGGCGATGCAGCCCAACTGCCCGTTCGGCGGATGGAAGAAGAGCGGCCACGGGCGGCTCGGCGGCATCGAAGGGCTCAACGAATTCATGCAGCCCAAGAATATCTGGATGAGCCTGAAAGGACCTGACGCATGAGCAAGCTGCTTGACCCCAAGGAGCGCAGCGCGCGCGGCGCGGCGCTGCAGGAGAAGGTTTACGGACAGGCAGCCCCTGCCCCGCAGACGCCTTGGGAAGAAAGCGTCCGTGATTTCATCTATGCCGAGGTTTGGAGCCGTCCGGGTCTTGACCTGCGCGCGCGCTTCCTGATCGGGATCGCTGGCGCGGCGCTATGCCGCTATCCCGAAAGCACCATCGAGGGCGTGGTAACCGCCGCGCTGCGCACCGGCGAGCTCAGCCTTGCCGAGCTGCGCGAGGCAGCGCTGCATCTTGCGGTCTATGGCGGCTGGGGCACTGGCGACCTGATCGACAAGGCTGCAACCCGCGCCGCCGCTGCGCTGGGCTTGCCCCCTGCCCCGCGCCCGCCGATCCGGGCTGAAGCATGGGATCCGGACGAGCGCACTGCGCATGGCGCCCAGGAATTCATCAATGCCATGACTTTCCCCGGCAGCCCCTCGATCAGCCCCTATCTCGAAGCGATCAACAATTTCGTGTTCGGCGAAATGTGGGGCCGCGAAGGGCTGGATCAGCGCTCGCGCCGCTGGCTGACGCTGGTCGGCGTCGCGGAAAGCTGCGCGGTGATACCGATCGGCAGCCATTTCCACGCCGCCATGGCCAGTGGCAATTGCACAGGCGACGAATTGCAGGAATTCGTGTTGCAATATGGCACCATCGCCGGCTGGCCCAAGGGATCGGTGATCCAGGGCGTTGTCTTCGAAATGATCAAGAAGGTCGAAGCCGGCCTGCCTTGGAACGGGTGATATGGCAATGAAAGTGGACATGACAGGCAAGGTCGCGCTAGTCACCGGCGCCGCCTCAGGGCTTGGCCGGGCAAGCGCGCGCAAGCTGGCGGAAGCAGGCGCGGACCTGTGCATCGTCGACGTCAACGCCGAGCGACTGGCCGAGACGGCGGGCATGCTGGGCACTGCCAAGGTGCTGGCGCACCTCGCCAATCTCGCCGACCCCGATGCCTGCACTGGCGCGGTGGCGGCGGCGGTGGCGCATTTCGGGCGGCTCGATGCGCTGTGCAACATCGCCGGGATCATCCGCATGGCGCGCACCACCGAAATGACGCGCGACCATTACCTCCAGACCATCGCCATCAACCTCAACGCGCCGTGGTTCCTCAGCCAGGCGGCAATCCCGCACCTGCTCGAAGCGAGCGGCGCGATCGTCAACTGCGCCAGCTCCGCCGCCTTCATCGGCGAAGCCTATGCCGCCGCCTATTGCGCCAGCAAGGCGGGGCTGATGAACATGACCAAGGCCATGGCGATGGAATATGCCCGCCAGCCAATCCGCATCAACGCAGTCGCGCCGGGCGGCATGATCACCAACATTTCCGATGGCATGACGTTCCCCGCCGAGGCGGAAATGGACCTGGTGGCACGCTATTCGGGTCTGCGCGGGCAGGTCGAGGTGGACGATGTCGCCGATCTCGTCACCATGCTCGCTTCGCCTGCGGGGCGCTCTTATCACGGTGCCTGCATCTCGATTGATGCCGGTATTACAGCAGGTTGATCGGCATGGCTGAGAAAATAGGTTTTATTGGCGTCGGCAGCCAGGGCGGCCCGATGGCGCACCGGATCGTCGATGCGGGGATGGATCTGACGGTCTGGGCACGGCGTCCGGAAGTGCTCGCCGCCTATCTCGACAAAGGCGCGAAGGCGGCGGGCAGCGCGATCGAGCTCGGCAAGACCTGCGACCACATCGGCATCTGCGTGGTCAACGACAATGATGTCGACGAAATCTGCGCCCAGTTGATCCCGGTAATGCGCGAGGGCAGCCGCATCGCGATTCATTCGACGATCCTGCCACAAAGCTGCGAGCGACTGGAAAAGGAATGCGCGGCGCGAGGAATTCTGCTGATCGACGCTCCGGTGAGCGGTGGTTCGCCAGCCGCCGAGGCGGGAACACTGACGGTGATGTGCGGCGCTTCGCCAGAGGCCTTTGCTGCGGCAAAGCCGGTGATCGAGACATTCGGCAAGCTGATCGTGCTGCTGGGTGCGCCCGGCGCGGGCCAGCGCGCCAAGATCGTCAACAACGCGCTGCTTTCGGCGCACCTTGGCATTGCCCACCATGCCATGGCCGCAGGCGAGGCGCTCGGGATCGACCGCGCGGCCTTGGCTGAACTGGTCAGCCAGAGCAGCGGACGCAGCTTCGGCTGGGACGTTTATGCCCGCATGCCGCAGCCGCTTGTGCCATGGCTGGGCGGGCCACTGCTGGTCAAGGATATGAACCTGCTGCAGGCAATCCTGCCCGGCAGCGCGGACGCTGACAAATTGGCCGAGGCGGCAAGCGGCTTTTTCGCTGCCACCGCCAACTGAACTCACGGAGAACCCAAATGACCTTCACGCTCGATCAATTCCGCCTCGACGGCAAAGTCGCAATCGTCACGGGCGCTGGCGGGCGTGGCAATTCCATCGGGCGGGCCTATGCCTTTGGCTTGTCCAATGCCGGCGCCTCAGTAGTGGTGGCAGACCTCAACGGCGATGGTGCGAAAGCCGTTGCGGATGAAATCAATGCGGCGGGCGGCAAGGCGGTTTCGGTGCAAGTCGACGTTTCCGACGAGGCCTCGACGCTGGCCATGGCGGCTTCGGCCATTGCGGCCTTCGGCGGCATCGACATCCTGATCAACAACGCGGCCTTGATGGTCGATATTAGCTACGATTCGATCGACACCGTGCCGGTCGAGGCCTGGAACAAGGCCTTCGCGGTCAACACCACCGGAGCGCTACTGTGCTCGCGCGCCTGCGCCCCTTCGATGCGGGAGCGCGGCGGCGGGCGGATCATCAACCAGACCTCGGGCGGCGCCTATCCGGCGACCAGCCTCTATGGCATCACCAAGATCGCGCTTGTCGGCCTCACCACCAGCCTCGCCAAGCAATGGGGCAAGGACAACATCACCTGCAACGCCATCGCCCCGGGCAATGTCATGTCGGATGCGGGCAAGATGCTGGTGCCGGACGATTCGCCGTTCATCCAGTTTTTGCAGATGGCCGTCGCCACCAAGCCGCGCGGTGAGCCCGAAGAGCTGGTTGGCGCGGCGGTGCTGCTGTGTTCGGAGGCGGGCAAGTGGATCACCGGTCAGGTCATTCACATCGACGGCGGCTGGATCATGCGTCCGTGAGCAAGGAAAAAGTCGGTTTCATCGGCCTTGGCAGCATGGGCGCGCCGATTGCGCGGCGGCTGGCGCGCTGCGGTTTCGATGTCACTGGCTGCGACATTTCGGAAGCGATGCTGGCCGACTTTGACGAGCCGGGCACCGCCCGCTCGTCCGATCCCATGGAAACCGCGCGCATTGCCGATTTGCTCGGGGTTTGCGTACGCACCGACGAGCAGCTCGAAGGACTTATCGCTGGAGGCAAGCTGTTCGAAGCGCTGGGCCAGGGCGGCACTCTGATCCTGCATTCGACTGTTTCGCCGGACCTCGCCCGCAAGCTCGCCGCGCAGGCGAAGAAATATGGCGTCGGCTTTGTCGATGTCGGGGTATCGGGCGGCGGACCGGCGGCGATCGAGGGCAAGCTTTCGCTGTGGATCGGCGGCGAGCAGGCAGATGTAGATCGCGCCCGGCCTTGGCTGGAAGCCATCGGCTCCACGCTTTCGCACCTGGGACCTGTCGGCCGCGGGCAGGAAGGCAAGCTGATCAACAACCTGATCTCGATTGCCAATTATGGCATGTCCGCTGCCATCGTCGACATCGGCCTGTCGATGGGCTTCGAGCGCAATCAATTGATCGAGGCGCTCAATGCCGGATCGGCGCAGAGCTTTGCCATGAGCGTGGGCCCGCGCTTCGTGCTGCCGCGTGAGGGGACGGGTGCGCCGAGCAGTTTCGCCGGGCTGCACGATCTGCTCAAGAAGGACGTCGAACACGCCCGTGAGCTGCCGACCAGCGAGACTGTTGCATTGCGCAGCCTGGCAGAAGCCGCCGAATTCATGCTGGCGCGCCTGCGCCGCGCGGCGAGTGAGGCGGAAGGCCAGCCCTCTCCAGTCGATCCCAACGCGACTGTGAACGCTTATTTCGCGGCGGTTCGCGCCAAGGATATCGATGCATGGATGGCGCTGTTCACCGATGATGCGACATACGAGCTGCCGAATGGCCAGAAATTCTCAGGAAAGGCAGCGATCCGCGAATTCCAGCAGGTAGTGTTCACTTCGGGCTCGCCATATCCAACGCCGGCCGAACGGATCATTGGCAGCGAAGGGATCGCGGTAGAGATCGCAACCAAGCTGCCGGATGGGTCATTTCGCAATACGACCAACATCTATCGCTTCGATGAGGCCGGGAAGATACGCTCGCTCAGAGTCTATATGCGCGGCTGAATCTGACTATTTTGCCGCTGCCTGTGCTCCACGCTTTGCACGCAGACCGTTCTCGATCATGCCGAGCACGGCCTTGTCGTTGTCCTTCGAGATGAAACGATGGACCCGGCGCTCAATCAGCCAGGCGAGCCAGCGATTTTCCATCCGGTATTCCTCGTGGAAGTGAAATCGGGTGCGGCCGTCCCCGATATCCTCGAGACGGAACCAGCCCACAGCACTGGAGCGCGGTGGCAGGCCTATCGCATCGTAGCGGTGGAATTCCGGCGGGCGGCATTCGGTGATCATCTCCCAGCTGCGCGCCCTGCCGCCTATCCACCAGGGAACATCAAAATAAGCCCGTCTGACCAGCCCCAGCCCGGTCTCGTCGCCCTCATTGATGACCTCAATGCGCACGTTGCCATGTTCGATCACGCGCGGGTTGAACAGGCTGGTAGCGCGTGGATCGTATGTCCGTTCGGGGTGAAAGGTTGACCAGATTTCCTCACGGGTAGCATCGATCTCCCAACTGACGTCGTGCACTATCATGGCACCCTCCCCTCCCCTTCAACAGGCGACATCCATCCGGCATGACTGTCACGCCCGGTCTGGACCCACATCATGCCAGCTCACTTTCGGCCATTTCCTCATCGAGCAACTTGTACAGGGTCGAACGCCGCCGCAGCACGCGCCCTGCAGACTCTGCTGCGCTGCGCAGATCGTCAACGCTGACTTCCTGCCCATGCTCGGCTCCCGCCGCACGGCTGATGCTTTCGTTCATCAGCACGCCGCCGAGATCGTTGACCCCTGCCGCCAAGGCAGCCGCCGCGCCCTCGACGCCGAGCTTGACCCATGAGCACTGGATAGAATCAATCTGCCGATAGAGCGCAATCCTCGCCACGGCATGCATCATCAGCGCCTCGCGCCAAGTCGGGCCTTTGCGGCTGAGGCCACGGCGATACATCGGGGCTTCCATGTGGACCAGCGGCAGCGGCACGAATTCGGTGAAGCCACCGGTTTCGGCCTGAAGGTGTCGCAGGGCCAGAATATGCCGCGCCCAGTGTTCGGGGCGCTCGATATGGCCATACATGATGGTCGAAGTCGTCGGAATGCCCAGCATATGCGCGTCGCGCACCACGCCGAGCCATTCTGTGACTGTCTGCTTGTCGGGGCAGATCACTGCTCGCACGTCGTCGCAGAGGATTTCCGCCGAGGTGCCGGGAAGCGAGCCGAGGCCATCGTCCTTGAGCCGCATCAGGTAATCGCGGGCGGTCATGCCCAAAGTCTGCGCGCCCTGCCAGATCTCGAGCGGCGAGAAGGCGTGGATGTGGAGGTCCGGGCAGGCCGTCTTCACCGCACGGACAATGGCGGAATAGGTCTCGCCGGTGTAGCTCGGGTGGATGCCGCCTTGCAGGCAGACTTCAGTTGCGCCCCGTTCTACCGCCTCGCGGGCGCGTTCGGCCACTGCTTCGGCATCGATCATGTAGGGCTTGTCGCGGAAACCGGCCTTGCTCGACGACTTGGAGAAGGCGCAGAAGGTGCAGGCATAAGCGCAGATATTGGTGTAGTTGATGTTGCGGTTGACGACGTAGGTGACTGTGTCGCCGCGCGTTTCCTGGCGCAGGCCGTCCGCCACATCGATAACGGCTTGCGCCGCAGCGCCGCGCGTGGCGAATAGCGAGACGATATCGGCTTCGCTGAGTTCCGCGCCATTGGCGGCGCGGTCGAGAATTCGGTGCAACGATGTGGCAACTGCCCCGGAATAGCGGCGACCGAGCGGCGCGGTGGGTGTTCCGGGTGCGCGTTCCAACAGGCCGGGGCTCCAGCGGCTGTCGCGGGCAAGGCCTTCTGCGTCAGCCAGTTTGAGGACATGCGGACGCAGTTTCGCGTCGATCCATGAGTGATCGTCGGTGGCGACAAAGCGCGGGTAAATTGTTAGCCGTTCGACCAGTGGACGGCCCGCTGCGGCGCAGACTTCCTCGAGCGCTGCGATCTCGGGCCAGTGCGCTTCCGGGTTGACATGATCGAGCGTGACAGGGGAAATTCCGCCCCAATCATCGATACCTGCCGCAATAAGCTCATCCAGTCTCTCGCCATTGAGATTGGGCGGAGCCTGCACCGAAACTTCGTCCGGCAGCACAATCCGCGCCGCCGCGATAACGCGCAGGAAGTCGTCCTCGCTGGCCTCAGGCGCACCGGACATTTTGGTGCCGGGTTTGGGGCAGAAGTTCTGGACGATGACTTCCTGTAGATGTCCATGCGCCAGATGCAGATCGCGCAGCGCGAACAGGGCTTCGATGCGTTCCTGCGCCGTCTCGCCGATGCCGATCAGAATCCCGCTGGTCATCGGCATGCGCGCGCGGCCCGCAGCTTCTAGCGAGGCGATGCGGACCGCAGGGACCTTGTCGGGCGAGCCATGATGCGCCCCGCCCTTTTTGAGCAGCTTTTCGGACGTGCTTTCGAGCATCAGCCCGCACGAGGCCGCGAAAGGCCGCAGCATCAGGTAGTCGGCCTCTTCCAGCACCCCGGCGTTGACGTGGGGGAGAAGGCCGGTTTCGTTCAACACCAGTTCGGCGCAATGGCGGACATAGTCGATGGTACGTTCAAAGCCGCGTTCGGCGAGCCATTCCTTCGCCACCGAATAGCGCCGCTCGGGCGCATCGCCGAGGGTGAACAGCGCTTCCTTGCACCCGGCAGCAGCGCCAGCGCGGGCGATGTCGAGCAATTCTTCCGGCGTTAGATAAGGCGCGGAAAGCCGCGAAGGTGTCGTGGCGAAAGTGCAGTAGTGGCAAACGTCGGTGCACAGGCGCGTCAGCGGAATGAACACCTTGGGCGAATAGGTCATCCTCGCGGGCCCGCGCCCATCGCGGCGGGTGCGTGCCTCGGCCAGAAGTTCGTCGAGTGGTGTATCCATCATGCGCGCGAGAAGCGCGGTATCGTGCGAAGTCATGCCTCAACCCATTGTGTAGCCGGCCGCCAACAGTGCTTCGCGCGCCAGCCTTGCCCGGTCATCGGCTGTGCACATGACTGTTGCCGACACGCTCACTGCAACGCCGCGGGCCCTGACTTCGTGGGCTTGCGCGCCGTCGGCATGATCGATCAGCAAGTGATCGAGCAGGCCGGAGTAATGGTCGGCGATGGAAAGATTATTGCAGGCCATTCCGCGTTCGGCAAGCATCTTGGCAAGCGGGCCCTTGATCGCCTGACCGCCGACCAACGGCGAGACCGCGACCACGGGCACACGGCGGCTTTCGAGCGCTGCACGCACGCCCTGCAGCGCGAGGATTGGATCGACGCTGACAAAGGGGTTGGACGGACAAATCACGATGGCGGCAAGGTCTGACCGCACCAGCGCATCGGCGAGGCCCGACGAGGGCTTTGCGGGTAATCCATCAAAGCGGATGCCGAGCACTTCGGGCTTGCATTGCTCGCGTACGAACCAGTGCTGGAAATCAAGCCAACCCTGTTCAGTTTCCACCTGAGTGCGCACTGGCATATCGCTCATCGGCACCACCTTGTGCGCAATCCCAAGCGCCCCGGTCAGGCGTGCCGTGATTTCGGACAGGCTTTCCCCGGCGCGCAGCCGCCAGGACCGCGCGATGTGCATCGCCAGATCGCGGTCGCCGAGGTTGAACCATTGCGCCTCGCCCAGCGCGCCGAGCCGCTCCATCGTCCGCCAGCTCTCGTCGGCGATGCCCCAGCCGCGCTTTTCGTCATTGAGGCCCGCAAGCGCATAGACCACCGAGTCGATGTCGGGGCAGACTGTGAGGCCGAGGTGCTCGAAATCGTCACCGGTATTGACCGCAATGGTGAGATCCTCGGGCGGAAGGACGGCAGCAAGACCTGCGGCGAGCTTGGCGCCGCCAACACCGCCGGAAAGCGCGAGAATATGGCTCACCGGAACATGTCCTCCGCCTGCGGCCGCAGCGCGCTTGCTGCGCCCGGGCCGTCCTCATCCGTCACCCAATGTTCACCCCCGCGAACCAGAGCGGCGGGCGTTCCTTCCGCGCCTTCGCCCATGGCAAGCACGGCGGCAGCGGCAACGGCATCGGCGACGGCAATCACGGTTGCCTGCAAGGTTCGTCCGAACAGGTCCTGCCCCGTGCCGCGCCGGTCATCGAGCACGCAAAGTCCAGCGCAGCCGATTGCTGCACCGACTGTGCCGATTCGCCACGCCCTCCCGAGACTGTCGGCCACGACGACGGCGGGGCGGTGGCCGGTCAACCCGGCAATCTCCGCGCGGATCGCGCGGGCGCTGGCGTCGGGGTCCTGCGGCCAGAGCAGGACTGTTCCGCCATCCCCGCCCTCGACGTTCGAAGCATCGATCCCGGCATTGGCGAGCACATGGCCCGTCCGATGCCGGGCGATAATCGCGGCGGGCGTCGAGCGGAGGATCTCGCTGGACTCGTCGAGGATCAGTTGCGCCATTTCGGGCTCGCGTCCCGTTGCGCTCGCCAATTGCCGCGCAACCTCGCCAGGCACCACATCGGCGAGGCGCACCAGCCGCCCTTCGGCTTTGGACACGATCTTCTGCGCCACCACCACAATATCGCAGTTGCGCACCACATCGCCCTCGCGCAGCATGGCCGCCACCAGTTCGGCGGCAACCGACATGCCCGGCGCGAATAGCGGCATGCCGTGCAGCGGCGAGACGCTCAACCTATTCTGCGCCTGCATGACTTCCCCCCCAATCACCGCGACAATTGTGTTGCCTCACTCGCCGCTGGCGCTATCGGCTGGAGCCCAGCCAAGCAATCGCGAATTCCGAGGGAGACATACAAAGTGGCAATGATCGCAGTAGTGGGCGGCACCGGGCATCTCGGCAAGGGCATTGCCCGCCGTCTGGCGCAGGGCGGCCATCAGGTCACCATCGGCAGCCGCGCAGCCGACAAGGCCGATGCCATTGCTGCGGAGATGAACGCGGAGCTCGGCCTGTCGCTGGCATCGGGCGCAAACACCGACGTGGTTCAGGGCAAGGACGTGGTGATCGTCACTGTGCCTTACGAGAACCAGGAATCGACGCTCAAGCAAATCGCGCCGCATGTGGGCAGTGCCGTCGTGGTCGATACCACCGTGCCGCTGATGCCGCCCAAGGTGATGCGGGTGCAATTGCCTGCCGCCGGCTGCGCTGCCCTTGAAGCTCGCGAGCATCTGGGGCCGGACATTCGCTTCGTCACTGCGTTTCACAATGTCGCCGCGCATATTCTCGACAGCGAAGCCAAGGTCGAATGCGATGTGCTGGTGTTCGGCGACGATGTCGAGGCGCGCAAGACTGTGGTCGCGCTGGTGGGTGACATGGGGTTGCGCGGGCTTGCCGGCGGGGCCCTGGCCAATTCGGCGGCTGCCGAAGCGCTGACTTCGATCCTGATCTACATGAACAAGAACTATGCCGCAGATGGTGCTGGCATCCGCTTCACCAACCTGACCACTGCGCCCCCCATCCCATGACAAGCGATTCCGTGATCCTTGGCGCATGACCTGCTGGGTCGTCATCCCCTTCAAGCAGCCTGAACAGGCTAAGGGACGGCTTGCGGGTGCGCTGGACAAAGTGCAGCGCCTGCAGCTTGCGGGCGCGATGCTGGAGCATGTGGTGTCGGCCGTCAGCGGGGCCGCCCATGTCAAGCGCCTGTGCCTCGTCGGCCCGGCGCGGCCTGACCTGTTGCCGGACATTGAACTGCTCGCCGATCCCGGATTTGGTCTCAACCCGGCGTTGCAGGTGGCTTTGACGCATGTGGCAGGCGAAGGCGCGGCGCGCATGATCGTGCTGTTTGCCGATCTGCCGCTGCTGACCAGCCAGGATATCGAACTGC
>Ga0114974_10003070_pt1 | contig 12713 bp, 11 predicted proteins | sample S_130206_EF_Meta_FD_87318 | JGI IMG/M metagenome (GOLD analysis project Ga0114974, IMG submission 87318) | Freshwater microbial communities from Lake Simoncouche, Canada to study carbon cycling - S_130206_EF_MetaG | ecosystem: Environmental > Aquatic > Freshwater > Lake | place: Lake...
AATATGCCGATGATGTGGTTGCGGCATCAGTTGACTGCAATGTCAAATATTGCGTTGCCCCCAATGATGCGTGGTATACCGCCCATGCTTGTGTTGTGGTTGGATAAGTACATTTCACAATCACCAGACTTGGGGCTACACCCAAACCATGACCCACCGTAGCGCCGTTTGTGCCGTTAGAAATGTATTTGATTACACTGCACCCACTGGTTGTATTGGCGCTTACAGTAGATGTAATAGTCCCATTTGTGTTAGATACACCAGTGCCGCCACCCTTCCATTGCCAGCCAATGTAGGTTTGACCGCTGTCATTTAGCGTTGAACCCGTGCCCATAGTAAAACCGTTAGAGTTAAATGAAGATAACCCAACAGTAGTACCCACGGCAGTTTCTGCGTCTGTATTATTTGAGGTAAGCACAAAACCAGCGCCGCGCACAGAATCGTACAAAGCGTTGTTTGTAGCCGCACTGCGAGATTTGCCCCACACAAAATCAGGCTGAAATGAAGCAGACCCAACTGTGTTTGTAATGACGTTGGACGCACCCGTACCTGTATAAGTTGTAGCCGCCATGTAAGCCGCACCGTTTGGAATGCTTGAGGCTGGCAGGTTGTATGTGTTCAGCGCAACAAAGCCACTTGGTGGGGTGTAGGTGAACGGGCGTTGACCAAAGTTGATGTTGTGAATGGACGCAGTGGTGTTATTGCGAACGATAGCTGAAATATAGAAAAAGGTTGCTGAAGTAATAGCTTGCGCTGTGCTGACCGCTGTATTGTTGCGATAGAACTGAACCGTCAAATTGGTTACGTCAAAAGCAACGCCAATTACATCTCCCGCAGAAGCACCCGATCCCCCCGTATATGTGGAAGAACCGTTATCAAAAATTTGCTCAACGGATGAGTTGTTTTTTGCAACGTATGTTACTTCACCACTAGAAAGGCCGTTTTGATTTGACGAATCGTTAAGTGGAGCAGTTCCCGAAATAGAAAGTGCCCAATTGTTTGCGTCAAGAGCAGTTACTGTGTCTTCAAAATACCACTTGCCGCTTGACACGCTAATGGATGATGGAATTTTGAAGAAATTTGAAACACTAGCAATAGGCGTAGTTGCCGTCAGGTTGCCGTTGGTAACCGTGATGTTTGTACCCGTAGAGCCGCCAATTGGATTCAGCACAGCAAAGTTAGCCGCAGTCGCACTGGTCAGTGTCGGCACATCAGTCATCGAGTCGTATGTGACTCCTGTAGTCAGGCTGATGTTGTTGCCCGTCCAACCATTGTTGTTACCAGAAGCATCGTTAAATACTGAGCCGACAAATGGATACTGCACACTTGAAGTGACAGAGCCAGTGTTTGTGATGGTCAACGCATTGGTTGAATTGTCAATGAATGTTGAGTCTTGCAACGTCAACAGCTTGGTGTTTGTTACCGCAGTCAATGGCGTAGTTGATGGCGTGAATGCGCTTGTGTATAACGCTGTGCCCACAACAACCCGAAGATTGGAAACAATGCCCGTCAAAGACGATCCAGCTTGCCCCCTGCCAATGGTAAAAGCGTTGGCGCTTTGGTAAATGCTGGCTGAACTTGTAAACGTTGCAGTCAGTATGCCGTTCACAAAAGTGTAAAAGTTACTGCCGCTTCTTGTAATCGCAAAATGGTTCCACTTGCCCGTTGCTCCATACGAACCGATAGACTCACCGTTTGCAATGTCCCAAGAAGAACCAGTGCTAGACAAATACAGAATCAAACTTGACGCACCTGTTTGGTGTCCAAATAAACCATCGTATGTGGTTGTGCCGTTACCTGAAGTAACTAAAGTGTTGCCGCCCAATGCGGTTGTAATGTTTGCCCAATACTCAATGGTAAAGTTGCTTGTACCCAATGCCAAACTTGCGTTTGTTGAAGTGGTCAGGTTTTGTGCGGAACCGTTAAAAACACCACCGTAAGAAGAAGTGCTTGCAAGGCTAAACGGCAAGTAGAACCCATTTGTGCCGTATGTGCCTGTGTACTTGGCTGGTTGCCATACGCCAGTGGTTGCGTTGGTTGAACCAAACGATGATGGGGTCAAGGCTTGACCGTCAACAAAGTTAACTTCAGCAAGGTAGCCGTCGAAATAAGTTCCCGCATAGTTGCTTAAATAATTTACAGAACTTGATAAATTGATTTGCGATGATGTGTTTTGTGCGGGGTATGTAGCAGTAGAAAACGAAGTTACTTGTGACCCGTTTACATATATCAAAACCCTGTTAGCCGCCGTTGCGTTAGCACTGTCCCACACAAGCACAATGTGATACCAAGCAGATGGATCACGATAAACTGCACTTGTAGTTACACGAGCAATATACCCGCTACCTTGTACATACTGGTCAAACGTTAAAGAATCAACCGCCCCCGCACTTGCATTTGAAAAACCAAAAGTTGCAAAATCAGTGTATGCGTTGGGTGTTCCGTTAAAAAATAGGTTGTATGCAGAGCCTACTATTCCCCGCTTAACCCAACCAGACCATGTAAATTTTTTGGTGTCTGTTGGCGTTGTAAGAGTCCGGTTCAGGTACGCACTTGCACTTTGACGAAATCGCAAAGAACGGGTTAAGTTGTAACCCGATGGGCCGTTAGCTGATAAGACGGGAAAGGTCATGCGACACCCTGTGAACGGCCTTGCTCATACAAGTTTGTACCGTCAGTTCGGAACACAAAGTAATCTTTGGCAGATGCGGCAGTGGACAGTGTTGGCGCAGTGCCAGAGGCCCACTTGAAAATTGAATTCCAAGTAAGTGTGTTGCTACCAGCGTTCTGGATCACCGCCAGCGCATAAAAAGCACCAGAGACAAGGCTAGATGGCGCTCCCATTGTGCGATTGCTCGACACGAAGGTAAAGGTAGCCACTTGGCCTGTGGTTGTGTCCCAAGCGACTGTAGCCGCATCAGACAGGGCAATGTTAGGGCTGTAACCCGTACCAACTACACCCAAACGGTTGTTTGTGGGGTCATAGGACAGATTGGATTCATTGCCCAATGCCGATGTGCCGTTACCGTAGGGGATGTAGCCAGCAGTCAGGGTTGTGAGGCCAGTACCGCCAGCGGTAACAGGTAGTGTGCCAGTCGCCAATACGCTTGTAGAGGTAGCATACACCGCCCCGCCAGAAGTAAAGGATGTCAGGTTTGTACCGCCGTTGGCAGTCGCCAAAGTTCCTGCAACCGTTACTGCACCTGTGGTGGCTGTAGCGGGAGTTAAGCCTGTTGTACCAAAGGTGATGGACGCCACATTGGTTGTTGTAGCGTTTGACGCCAACAAAGTAACCACGCCAGAACTGTTCTTGGCGTACAGCTTCATGTCAGCAGTGTTGAGCCCCAACTCTCCAGCAACCAAGTTGCCAGAAGTCGGAACTGCCGCCGCAGTTGTGCTGTAGTACAGCGAAATTGGGGTGAAGTTTGTAGCCGCCATTTTTAATCCTCAGAATGTTCCGCCAGAAATGCCCGACCATGTCGGTGCGCTTGCTCCTGCCGATGTTAATACCTGACCCGCCGTTCCTGCCGCAGTAAATGCAAAGGCAGTTCCCGTTCCATAACTAGCGCCACCCGCTGTAGGTGTTGCTGTGCCATTCGTTCCACCATTGGCAATTGCAAGTGTACCCGCTACTGTTATGGCTCCAGATGTCGCCGTAGCAGGCGTCAAGCCCGTAGTTCCAAAATTTATGGTGGTTACTGCTACACCCGACAATGTAGACCATTGCGGTGCAGTTGCGCCAGAATTAACTGTCAAAATTTGATTTGCAGTGCCAATTGCCAACGTGTTGTATGCGCTAGTTCCTGCGCCGTAAGTCAATGAACCTGTTGCCAAGGTAGTTAGCCCTGTGCCGCCATTTGACACAACAAGCGTTCCCGCTAATGTAATAGCACCTGAAGTAGCACTTGAAGGCGTAAATCCAGTTGTTCCGCCGCTAAATGTGGTAACAGCAACGCCAGACAAGGTAGACCATTGTGGGGCTGTAGCGCCAGTGTTTACAGTCAATACCTGTCCAGCAGTGCCAATGCCAAGCCTTGTACCAGCACCGCTTGTTCCGCCATAAATGGTGTCACCCGCCGTAGTCATTGGAGACAACGCATTAAATGCGGCTGAGGCAGTCGTTTGACCAGTACCTCCGTTGGCAATCGGTAATGCAGTGCCAGACAAAGTGACGGCAAGCGTGCCAGAGCTTGTAATTGGAGAACCAGCAACCGACAAAAACGCTGGAACACTCATGGCAACCGATGTCACCGTGCCTGCTGTACCGTTTGAGGCAGAAGTGATCTGACCCTGAGCGTTAACAGTAATATTGGCATTTGTATAACTTGCCGCCACAACGCCAGTCACATCAATGCTAATTGTGCCCGTAGAGGTGATTGGGCCGCCCGTAAGGCCTGTTCCAGTGGAAATGGAGGTAACACCAGAGCCAGAGGCCAAAGACGTCCAAACACCATTTAAATAGGCTTCCAACAAAGCAGTGGTGGTGTTGTAGCGCAGTGTGCCGTTGGTTGGAGAGCCAGAACGCTGTCCAGTGGTTCCAAAAGGCAAAAGCACGCCAGCAGAGCCGGGGAGTGTTGGGTTGCTAGAAATTGAGATTGTAGGATTGCCGCCAACGCCACTGCCGTTTGCCACATCAATTTGACTTGCAGTTCCCGTGATCACTGAAGACGTAATCGCACCCGCCGTGGACAGGGTTACCAAACCATTAAAACTTGCATTGGCAAAGTTAGATGTCTGCCCAGACAAAGAGATTGTCGGATCGCCAGAAACGCCAGAACCGTTTGCAATTGCCAGACCAGAACCAGAAACCGCTATAGAACGGTTTGTAATGGCCGTAGAAGACGTCTTAACTTGAAACCCAGTGCTGGAGTTCACTAAGGACAAAAGAGCCCCTGTGGTCGATATATTGAAGAGCCCTTGAGCGCCGCCGTCCGTAATAACCAAACCATTGGTCACGCCAACATAACGGCTGTTTGCCAGTTGAGGGGTTTGGCTGACAGTTAAGTAGGAATAAGTTTGAACGGGTGAGCCAGCAAGCGCCGCAGTCGTTGTGCGAACCGTCACCCCATTCTGAACAATAGGGACGGACTCAGTACCAGTGATCGCACCAGCGGCGGGAAGTTGGGTGATTGATACTTGTGCGGACATTTATGTGCTCGTGTTCTCTGGTGGGTTCGGTGCAATGGTATCCAAATTCCCGTTGCTTGTCGGCGTTTGGGTGTTACCTTGCGTCGAAATTTGGAATTGGCTAGAACCATCCAACGACTCACTGCCAGTCATCAAGAAGTTATCTGTTGCCGCCACGCTGACATCAGGACGAGGAAACCGCAAGTTGATCCTTTCGGTTTTGCGTGCAGGCAAGCGATAGGGGTCGATTTGATCGGCACAGCCTTGATCGCACACCCGCAGGCCGGGGAAGTTCGGATCGCGTCCCAACGACACAAAGGTGCGCTTCATCTTGCATCGGTCACATACGCCGATTGCAAGCGAAGCCAGTCCTGTTGTGTCAAGGAAAACGGTCATGCTATCCACCTGCATTCAGTGATGTGTTGGTATTTGCCATTGTGCTTCACATTTGGGTTGTTTAGCCAGCGATATAGCGTTCCATGCCGCACACCAATGGAGCGAGATGCCTCCATCAAAGATTTGTACTCAACGCCATTTACAGCACATGCACGCATTGGGTGGCAATTTTTTAAAGATTCAACATGCTCTTTGGGTAATTTTTTTCCAATCCGAGCCGCACTTTGACGCTGTCGAACTTCTGGTCTTTTCATGGCCGCACTTAATGCCAGCTTTTGTTTTTCGCGCATGACTGGATTGCTCATTGGATTGCGCTCAAACATCATCTTTCTTTTGCTTGCTTTGTGTTTATCAGTGTGACGAAATCCCGCAGAACCCATGCCACCTTCAGCAATATTGGCAAGCTGAACGCCCATCTGTCGGAACGTGTCAATCAAAAATATTTCGTGATCAAATGCCTCTTGCTCTGTTGCCCACTTGGCAAGAATTTGAACGCCAAATCCATTGTGCTTTTTGACGGTACGCTTCCAGACAATGTTTCGCCCAGCAGAACTGTGCGCACGGGGTTCCGTTCCTTTACCAATGTAAAAGATAGAGCCGTTTGGCTTATTGTGAGCGTATGTCAAAAATTGCATACTATTTATCTGGTATAAACTGAAATGTTAGGTGCAAAATACACGGGCGACTTGTCGCGCTCTTCCTGCTCGGCTTCGTAAAGGTACTTGTCGGCCATCTTTTCCAAGTAGGCGACTTTGTCCATGCCAACGGCAGGCAATTCGAGGCTCATACGGTGAGCCAGCATCATCACGGTTGCTTCATACCAACGCTCTGGAATCTCAAGCTCGTCAGTCAATGAGCCCACATCCATGATTTGGCGCGAGTACCAGACCGTCATTTGGATGAATGGATCGCTCGGTGTAGGCCACAAATTGATCGTTGGGTTGGGAATCGTGCGGTTGAACCAAAACTGATATGGTTGGTTGGCCGTAAAGTTCTTGTTTGGCAGGTTGGTGTAATCATCGCGGTTCAGGCGGGACATCTGAATCTCACGGCTGTTGTTGCCAATAAACCATTCGCGCAAGGCCAAAGTTGTGCCATTAGAGGCCAAGATTCGGTAGTACGCCACGTTTTGGCCGGGGTCTATATCAGTCCAAACCCATTTGTTATCCGTTACGGTTATCGAACCAAGACTATCCAAGGTAGACCAAGTCGAATTGTCGGTGGAGTATTGCAGGGTGATTGTCCACACCGCACTGCCACCACCAGCCACATATGGCAAAAACCCAATAGAACCCGCATAAATTGGATTAGAAGTCCCAAAATTCACAGTGAAGTTGCCATTTGCAGAGGTTTGTTGGCAATAGGTCTCGACGTCTTGGTCGTACAGGTTGGAAACAGTGCCGCCTGCGGAGGATGTGTAGCTACCGTCAGGTCGGTTCATCGTGCGATAGAGCACGTTTAAAGCGTCTACAGCACCATTGGGTAGGGTGTACTGGTACTTGTCTGCTTGAAGCCCTACAACCTCTTTGCTGATGGCCCAATACTGGATACCACGGTTGATCAGGCTGGACAAAAGAAAGTGCAACGACTCACGCGAAGATAAAACCTGCTCAGAGGTCAACTCTTCAGCAAGTTTTCCGCACCGACGAGCACCGTGATCAATCAGCTTCTGAACATTGATGACCGTTGTGCCATAAGTTCCCGAGTACGCCATGTTGGTTTCCTTACCAGCCGGGGCAATCCCACCGCTTCAGCGATGCCTTAGCGCGTGGTGCATCACCCTTTGAATGCTCTACAACTCCGCTCATACGAGCGCAGAATGAATCTTTTCTTGGGCCACCTTGGGGCTGTGGAGCCTTCAGGTTTGACCCAGTCTCTCTATTGTATTTCGCTCGGCCTTTTTCGGTAAGCCCCGCGCCTCTTTCTACAGAAAGTTTTTCACCGCGACCCACAGCCAAACTGGGGCCACCTTCCTTCATTCTGGCTGTTTTGGCTGACTCTTTGAAGGCTTGAGCCGTTGGAGCACCTTTGCTACCCACTCGGCGCATCTTTTCGCCAGAGCCTTCAGCGATTCTTTCACGCTTTGCATTGATGTTGTCATACAGACCGCCTCCTTTGAATTTCTTGCCCTCATCAGCCTTAGCAAACTCTTTGCCGACCTTTTGAGAGATGCCTACCTTCTTAGCGAACGCAGGACTGTGCGCAACCGCCTCCATCAAACGATGCTGGGAAGGTGACTTGCTTGGCATGATTAACCTAATGGATTAACGTAATGTTTTTGCATTTCAAGAATAATTGTGTACGCATCACCAGCAGTACCATCTAAAGTGGTAAAAGTAATTACGCCATCTTTACCAGTGCCAGCATTGTTCCACAAGCCACCAAAACCCGAATAGTCTTGCGTGTAATTTGTGTCTGGTGGAATTATTTCAATAACCACGGGGGTGCTTGCTTTCCAGTTCATTTGAACTTCTAAGCCATGCGTCATTGCTGTGCATTTTAAAATGGTCACAGCATCACAAGCGCCACCCGCATTTGATGGCAAAAGCGCCGAAGGAGTTACTTTTGCAACAGCAGACTCATTTTCAGTTGTACTCATTGATGCGTAAAACTTCATAATGGCAACTCGTTCGCCATCAAATAATGTTTGAGATGTAGCCGTAATTGTCATTCATTTCTCCAATTGGAAGCAGGGGCCGTAGCCCCCACTTAAGTTCAGCAGTTTACTGATCCGCCACGCTTGCGGCTCGGTGTCATAGTCACAGATTTCTCTGTCTTGGTGACACTGCCAGCAGGCACTGCACGTTCTTTGTCAGAGATTGAACCCTGACCACTGAACGCATTACGCGCCTTGCCAACCAACTCTTTGACCATGCTCAGAGGGTTCAATGCTTCCTCCAAATCGCGGTTCACTTTGTTGGTCTTGTCATAAGCACCGCGAGACAAGTCCTCAAGAGTTTTCCGTTCTTTTTCGGTAACAGAACCTTGGCCGCTGGGGCCGCCATCAGCCATCTTTTGGTACTTGCTGTACTTCAGATTGCTATCGGCCTTTGCGGCACGCATGGTCGGAGCATATTCAGCCGCATTGGCCTTCATCAATCGACTTTGCGCAGGAGTCACAGAGCCACCACGCTTGAAAGTACCAGCCAATTGGTTGATAGCTACAGGGCTTGAAGGTGGCTTGCGGCCTTGAGGCATCGCGACGGGTTTGCCTGAATTAACAGTTCCCCCCGTCGCGTAGGCTTTTTTTGAGGCTTTACCCCCCATGCTGTAGCCACCGCCATTGGATTTAGTAACACCACCAGTAGCAAAACCACCGCCGTTGCCGTTCTTCACGCCACCAGTTTTGATGACGCCACCTTTAGCGTAACCAGCCATGCCGCCAGATGAAGTTTTAACCCTATCAGTGTCAAGTTGGCTACCCATACCAGACATCAAAGCCCGAACTAACTGCTCTGTGTCTGTTCTGTTTGACATACCTTTAGCAGAAGTGCCCATTGGAGATTTACCCAATGGAATGCCGTTACCAGCATTACCACGAGTAGAACCGCCCGTAAGACTACTAAGCAATTGCGCTATTGTTGCCGCATTGCCATTGCCGCTTTGCATTGGTGGCTCATCCATATAGCCACTTGGCAATGTCGGAGGGCGCATGCGTGGTATACGCTCAATTGGCTCAATCTCATGTATACGAGGAAGCGGCACTAAACCCGGGGGATCTATACGCTCAATTGGCTCATCCATTGGGTAGCGCGGAAGACGCATATTAGGCGCACGCTCAATTGGCTCATCCATATAGCCCGTATCTCTAGGGCCAATTGCATTTTCAATTGGTTCTTCCTCAAACCGAGGAGGGCGCGGCATCGGCATCGGGCGCACACGCTTAATTGGCTCATCCATTGGCTCACGCATATTAGGCGCTTGCTCAATTGGCTCAGGGCCATTTGTATCTCGGCCCGAGCCATCGTATGAAGATGGATAAGTCCCCATCATTTTAGCTAAATTAGCAAAGGCATCTTCGTTGGGGTATGGGCCAGATGGGCCAACGGGAAAATCTTGCTCGGGAGCTCTGGGAGCCATACCACCTTCGGCATATCCTTTGCCTTTACGAGTGGCTTTGCCGCCTTTAGCATAACCTCCTTGACCATTAGTCACGCCGCCAGTAGCCATCTTGCCGCCCTTTTTGAGCTTGAGATTAGTGCCTTTGCCGCCTTTGTGCTCTTGCATGTCGTGTTGCTTGAAAGCCTTCTTGATCATGGCTTTGTCTTGGGCAGTGTCCATTTTTCCGCCTTCAGCCTTGCCGCCTTTTTTCATTGGCATAGAGGGGTTGCCCATAGGCATTGCAGGCTTTGCCATCATTGCTTTGCGACGCATTGCCATGGAGGGCTTGCCGGGAGCTTGAACAGGGGCGTTAACCGCTGGACGTCCGATGAGAGCAGGAGTACCAGCTAAAGCGCCCATTGCGCTCATGCCGCCACTTGCCATCTTCTTGTGACCAGATTCGGCTTTGCCGCTCTTTTTCATGTTGACATGACCACCTTTTTTGAGCTTCAGGATAACTGAAGGCTCAGTAGTCTCCATCTTCACCATTGGTTTGAATTGACCCATGTCGCTCTCCTTTAGGCTTGTGTTACGCCAAGAGCACCAACGCGAGTTGCGTTAGGGCCGACAGCGATTGCTGGCAACAAGATACCCATTGTTGTACGAACGATACCGTTCGACGCAGTGGCAGGGGCGTATGTACCGCGAACATCACCAGTGGTTGTTGTGGCTGTTGCAGTGTCTGCGGCGACAAACGTACCAGCATCTTGTGCTAGTGTGTTGTTGCTCTTGACGCTGGCAACGTATGACACGTTAAACACGCGAACTGGAAGACCCAGAACGTCGCTTGTGCCAACCACAACAGCAGTTGCAGAACCAGCAATAGTCACGCCACTGATTTGGTAGAACGCTTTCAAACCAGTCACGGCAGTTGCGGCTACAGACACAGTGATAACCTCACTCATTGCTTGTCCGTAGTAGTCGTAACCACTTACAGTGAAAGCACGGGCAGTTGTAGAGGAGTTGACCTTAATGGCGCGAGGGCAATCAAGTTGCAACACGGTCACGCCACCAGCGGTGGTGACAGACTTCACCGAAGTACCAGCAGTCAACGTCAAAGCGCCAGCGGCGGCAGGTGCTTGAGATGCGGCGATGTTGTTGGTAACAGCGGCTTGAGGAGTGATGTCCCAAACGTAGATGCGACCCAGAGGGCCAACACCCAAGTCCATCGGAGATGGATTATCGAGTGGCACATTTGTGTGCGCAGTAATAGTTGTACTAGAAGCGGTCACCGATTGGTTAACCGTGTAAGTACCAATACCGCCAGTGCCAGTTCCAAACGCAGTGATGTAAGTACCGTCGGTCACGCTAGTACCGTCAATGTACATACCAACCACGATTGGAGAACCACTCAACATTGCTGTGACGGTTAACGTGGTTGTTGCAATCGAACCAGTAAAGGTTGATGTGTAGGGGCGCAGACCCGTACCCATAAAGGTTTGGGCTGGGCCTAAGAATAGGTCGTCTGAATATTGGGGCATTGTCTTCTCCTTGAAAAGTTTGACAATTACAAATTAACAAAAAAGGGGCTGGGTGTTATCCCAACCCCCTGTGACGCTTTTAGACGCCGGGTGTGCCGTACATGGCACGCCAATCAGTGAAACCAACTTGGTAACGCTCAGTGGCTTTGTAACGCATGGAGTCGGTTTCAAAATCGCCTTCCATGGTCTTTTCCAGCTTACGACGCATCAAGAGCTTCATGCCCTCTGGAGCATCGGTCTGAACCCACCAAGCGGTAGATGAAGTCAAACGAGACAAAACAGCCGCGCCTTCGTCAAGCAAGCCAATAGACTTGATTGGGTTGACGTCGTTGTTGCCTGTGCCTGCACGCAGAACAGACTTCAACAGAACTTCAGCTTGGAACACGTTGCCCGGTGCGACGACCAGTTGACGGGGAACCAAACGAATCTTCTTACCGTTGTTGTCCACAGCCTGACGGATTTGGATCAACATCTGCTCCAGAGAAGTCTGGCTCAGGTTAGCGGCGGTAGTCAACAAGTTGCTGACAGTGCCGTTAACGATTGGGTGCGAAGCAGAGTTCAATTGAACGCCGTCACCGCCGGGGTAACTAGAGTTGAACGCACGGTTCAACACGTTAGCCGACAGAGTTTCCTTGGTCTCAATCAAAGACTGAGCCAAGTGACGGGCATACACCTGACCGATACGGATGTGGTCGCCATCTTCCACCAACACTTTGGTCAATGCGAAGGCAAGGCCAAACACGTTGTACACATAGCGTTGCAGGAACAGGACACCACCTTGTTGGTACGACACTGGAGTGCCGTCAGGCAACTGAGGAGCCGCGCCAAAACCGTACAAGACGGGTTCTTCGTGGTAGTTGCGTGGAATACCTTCTTGCTCACGGAAAACCCGTGACCATTCATCGGTACGTTGGTCATAGACTCCATCGAAGCACTCATTGAGGATTGGTTCAACGATGCTTCTAAAGTCCGTACTGCGCATTGGTGCGGCCATTATTTATTCTCCTTAGATGGCGTTAATGGTTGCAACGTACTGGCTACGGCTCACTTGAACCTGAACCACAGTGTACGCATCACCCCAAGCATTGTCTGCTTGAGGGGCCAAGTTGATAATGCGAAGATCACCAACAGCACTAGAACCAACCAGCGAAGAAGAGATAGTGCATTGAGACAAACCAGTAGTGGTTGAGCCAGCAGTAATGTTACTGAAGTTGGCTTGGTCACCGATGGAAGTCTGTGCCAACGAGCCGTCGCATTGCATTTCATACACAATGTTTGGATCGCTGTAGTAGTAGGTCACTTCGGAACCAGTTTGGTATGCAGTGCTTGCAACCCATTGGTTTGATACGAGGCGACGACCAGTAGTGTCGGTGTACTCGTGACCAGCAAAAGCACCTTGGAAGGCGCTACCAGCAGTTGCGGCGATGATGTTACCCGAGGTGTTGAGAGCAACGGGTTGACCCTTGAGAATGCCTGAGCTGTAGCCCGAGGCGATACCGCCAGCAAGTGCCACTGCGCGATCCAGACCCGAAGGATGGAACGCAGGACGCATACCGAACGGAGCGTTTGTTGCAAACAAAGTATAAATCCTAATTCATTTAACAACCT
>Ga0114974_10003072_pt1 | contig 12711 bp, 7 predicted proteins | sample S_130206_EF_Meta_FD_87318 | JGI IMG/M metagenome (GOLD analysis project Ga0114974, IMG submission 87318) | Freshwater microbial communities from Lake Simoncouche, Canada to study carbon cycling - S_130206_EF_MetaG | ecosystem: Environmental > Aquatic > Freshwater > Lake | place: Lake...
CTGAAAGCTGATATGGTCCTCAGGCATTCCCTGCTTGAAAGTGACGGTATACTCCTTCAAGGTCTTGCCATCGGCCTCATAGACAGGATCGCGCAGATGAAGAACACCGTTGCCGCAACCAACCGTATATAGGTTCTTGTTCATCTTCTGTGCGAAACTCTCCTCATAGAAGGTCTGGATACACTCTTTGAGGCAGGAATCCTTGTAGTTTGCGCTGTAGAGATTGAGCTGGAGCTTGAGGAATTTTGCGCAATTCTTATAAATTTCATTCTCTTTTTCAATATTTCCACTTGCTTCTTTTTCTGCTATTCTCTTATAAACCTCTTTTGCGTCACTTACAAGATCTACAATTTTATCGCTCATCTTCTTCTTTAGCTCGACACCCTGAGGCTGAGGCTCCCAAATATGCTTAACGAAACGATACCATTCATGGCCACGAGTCTCCACACTACACTTATAGGTATCTCCAAAGACACGCTTCATGATTTCTGCAACATGATGGTGCGTGCCGCCGTCGAATGAAAGCGCTACAAGACGAATATAGTTCAAGATATCATCATCCATGATTTTCTTATATTTTTCAGGATTATCTTCCTTTGCCCAGCGCATTAGTGATCCATAATTAATACGCCGCACCTCGCCAATACGCACAATAGATCCCTTAATCCAATCTCGCCGAAGGCTTTCGACACTATTCGAGTTGTATTTGGGCGACTTCTTACTAAATTCCATCCACAAGTCAAAACCTTCTGAACTCGGATCAATATTGCGAATACACCAACCAGTCTTGATCCAACTGTCATAGTCGTTTGCCCTCTTTTCTGAAAGACATTCAAGGACGAGCCTTTTTGCCTTGGCGATTTCGCTGCAGTCTGGCGTCACTGTCGCAAGAACATTCGCCCACTCTTCCATTCCATCATGCGCATGTTGGACAACCGTATTTACGGGTTCAAGAGGCTTGCTCGTCTTCTTGTAATATTCCTCGTAATCGCCGACGGCATCCTCCTTTACCTTCACTGGCTCACGGATGCCATAGCGAATACTAAAGAGACCCATAAGATCACGAGTATCGTTATAGGTCTCGAGCTTCTCCTCAGAAAACTTGGCAGCCTTGACCTTGTATCTGAAGACATTTGTCAAGACATAGGGATGCTCGGCATCCTTCTTGGACTCGCCATAGAACTGCCATCCCTGCGTATTAGTCAAAGTCTCGTCAAAGACACCCTCGTCGTCATTTGTATAACCAGTGTCTGCAAAGCTGTTAGTGACCGCCTCCCTTTCAAGAAGATAGAGGCGAAGAACTTTCTGCTGTTCCTTTGAAAGAACAATGTCAGGGCTGATAATGTGCACGCCGTCCTTGAGTTCCTTGATTGGCCCCTTGTTCTTGGGCTGGTAGGCCTGAGGTCTGAGAGTGACAAAGTAGCGAATATAAGGCGTATCCTTGAGATCGAAGAACTTTGTAATACAATCATTGACTTCTTGGACGAAGGTGAAGATGTGATCTTTTCCGAAGCTGTGTGTCACTGAACGCCCAGATGGATATCTGAAGTCCAAGTCGATAAGAAGTGGCGTGCGACCGTCTGGAAGTCGCTTCTCAACGAGGGTCCGCGGTGCACCCTTCTTAACAAAGAGCCACTCATGGAGCAAGTCAAAGAAGTGCTCATACTTGCTGTCAGGCACAAACCACTTGCCGCCAGGATCGATCGCCGTCATCGACATCTCGCCGCCAGCACGAGCCTTATTTTCATATAGAAACTTGTGCAAGTCGCTGTCGAGAAACGGATCGGCGGCCATTTTATATCATTCGGCTGTAAACCAAACTTGCCCAATTTTTATTGGGCAGGCCTAAAATAAGAAGTAATAAGAGAATATAGGTCAAAATATGGACATCCCAAAAAGAGTAATGTTAGATTCAATAGAGGTCAGAGATTATACAGAACAAGGGATCCACTATTGGTTTGATGAAAAAAGTGTAATTGATGGTCAGATTCTTATTTGGGGTCCTTCAAATACTATTTATGAAGATATGCCGATGGTTTACTCTGTAAAGTTTACCACTGGATATCCTTTTGATCCACCGAAGGTCTCCTTTATGACAACAGATTCACATACGCGATTTCATCCGAATATGTATATTGACGGCAAGGTCTGTCTTTCCATTCTTGGAACATGGGATGGGCCGAGATGGGTTGCTTCTCAACGATTCTCTTCAATTCCTCTTACTCTTCAGAGTTTAATGACCAATAATCCTATTGAACATGAGCCAGGTTATGAAAAAAGAAATGATGATAAGGCCATCAGTTATAATGAATATGTCACATATAGATGTTTAGTTTTTCTTGTAAATATTATTGAAAGATATTCAAATAATAAGTTACCTTTTATTCTGGATAATTTCAAGGACGAGTTTTTGGAAAGGCTTCCAAACATATTGAAATCCTTGGAAACTCGCCTTGAAAATGCGCAGATAGATAAACAATGGCTATCAATACCTTATGGTATGACTGGTAAAACGAATTATGCTGAATTAAAAGTCAAGTTAGCCGCGGCCAAACAAAAATTGGTGGTAAAATCTTAAAGAGTCCTATAGTAGTAATAAGAGATGCCACTTGAATTCTGCAAGGTATGTGAGAATTATTTATATCTTGACACGTCAAATGACAAGCTTACGAAGTCTTGTAAGACTTGTGGTTATAAGAAGGATGGGGCGAGTGGCCTTATTACGGAGACAATTATCAATGCACAGTCGAGCGAAGATTATCGCTATGTTGTGAATGAATTTACGAAGCAAGATCCTCGCCTACCGCATTTTAAGAATCTAAAGTGCCCAAATACGGCATGTCAGAGCCAAGTCACTGGTGATAATGACGTGATTGTTATTAAATATAATCAGAAGAATATGTCCTTTGTATATATCTGCAATGTATGCAACACAGAATGGTCTGGTGGACAGTAATGCTCTAGCATTAGACCTAGTGCTTAAGTTAATAATATTTTTTAATGTCTAGTTCTTAAAGAATTTGATATTAAAAAACAACCCGACTATTACAGATGGCTCTAGAGTCTGACCCGCTATATTTAAAACGGATGAAGGAATTCGCAGTGACTGATGCGAATCACGATTTCGGCCCATCTTTCAAAAAAAGATATGATGGCGGCCTTATCGATGTTGGAACACCAGAACAACGCCACAATCCAAAACCACTAACCGATGCATGGAGCCTTTTATCATCATATACGACAACTGGCCTCGATTTCACACGGCTTCAAGTTAATCAACCAATAAAGGCCGTATCAGTGACAGGTCATAATTATGATATCTGCGCCTTTAATGCGAAAGATCTTCAAAATATTATACCATTTTTATATAATGTCGACAAGTCTGTCGATTTACAAGGCATGGAGGCGAATTTCATTATAGACGGCCTAGCAACCTCTTTTTGGAAAGAACTAAGAGAAACAAAGGGCAAATCTCTGGGAAAAATCAATATTTTAACGAATCGCGAAACTGTGAATGATCCTGGCTCGCGACCTGCGCCGAATGATGTTCTCTATGAAAAAAACAAGGATAGGGCCGTCGAACTACAAAGTTACCAAGATGCAACAGAAGAGGACATTGTATACCCAGAATGGCAGAATCCGCGCACAGATTATCACAATGACTTCTTCTCAAATTATGCCCTAAAACTCTCAAAAGTGAGTATTACGGACACTTCTGAAACATCCTATATGAGTTTTTTACTAAAAGATACAGAAATCCAAGATGGATCATATATAGTAACAAATAGCACAGATGCCGTCAATAGCGTAGAAGCAGTAAAGAAAAAACTAGACGCCCCTACACTAAATAAGGACAAGTTTGGCCTGCTACTTCAACAAAAACGTTCTGGTGATTCTCTGCAGACACTCAGCACTCTGGATAAGACTCGCCTCTATAAGCAAAGAATAGGGCATATTCTTGGTGCTCCTCTTATGACTCTTTCGTCCACATATACATACGCAGTGTCTCATGATATATGGAATTGCGCTTATGGATTTCATATGGGTGCCAGTCTTGTTATATTGACAGCCACAAATAATATTTTAATTGTTTGCAGAACAGGTATTCCAAGAAATCCTGTTGACATTTTCAGAGAGCAAGGGCCTCGTCTTATTGAAGAACATAATATCAATGTAACATCGTATACAACATCGTTTAATTTAGTTGCGACTCCACAGGTAAATAAATATATAGATATATTAGAATCATTAGAAAAATTCATAAATACAGAACTTATAAAGGATGTCATGACGTCGAAGGCAGAGCAGGTAAAAATAGAGGATACTCTTAATGCACTTCTTAAAGATGTATTTCAGTTTGGCATACCTATTGCCTTTCTTTTTACACAATTTGCGCCGAAAAAACCTCTTGCGATGCCTATTGATATTAACTCTATTACTGTTGGTGAAATAATGAATACAATCCGTAGCCAGGCAATAATTCAATCTAATCCAGATCTTCTTTTTTCAAGATTGCTTTCTTCTATGAAATCTATAAATATGGCAAATGATATATTATTTTTTAATTCCAGTGGAGAAGGAGCAGTTTCATATAAGGTTTTGATGAGCTTTTTTGGAACAATGTCGCTAATTGCGAAAGTTAAGATGGATATAGTCGATAAGACATATCAACTAATAAAAAATATTGCAGATAGTAATTACATTCAAGGAAAATATACGTCATCTATACAAAGACCAGGTTTCGATATTATTTTCCAGATCTTCCTTTCGACTCATGAAGATATTCACACTAAAAAAGAACCTATAAGAAAACGACGAACGATTTCAGAAGAAACCTTGGAATCGAGAACAATTTCTGAATTAAGAGAAAATATGTATAATAGAATATTAATAAATGTAAAAGAGACGATGGTTCTTGTAAAAGATATAATGGGAGAAACAGCTATGACAGGTGGTGGAGAAGGTGATACTATTCCATTTATTACTGGTGAAAATTTAGTTAATAGACTCTTAAATAAGACTCTAATACCATGCGCAGCAGATATACTTGAACTAAATAAACAGGAAACGGCGTATGAGACACAGATATTAACAAAGTATATTCTTATAGGTATACTTAAATATCTATCTTATCAGCCTCCTTATGAGTCTGCAGATCATATTAGTAAATGGGGGCCAGTATTTCTTGAAATGATAACGCCGATTCTTGAAGACAAGGAGGAAGAGACTAGAAGATTAAAACTCAAGTTCTTTCTTGGAATCTGGCTTACAGAAGATCCTCTTAAAAACATCCACATAACAATGGATGAATCTACAGAAGGATGGATTGATTTGTCGAAAGAAGCTGGACATGTTCTTCTTGATTTCATATTTGGCCCAGATGCATATTCTGTTCTTGGAAGTCTCGAGCCTTTTGAGATAACTTATAATCTTAATATAATTTCTTACAAAGAAACTTATAATAATAGTTATAGTAATACTAAGAAACTTATAGAGGGCTTTTTATTAGAAGAACCGAGACCTGCAATTATAGAGACTACTGTTCTAAAGGGTCTTAGTGAGCCGACGCCTGAAACAATAACGGTAGTGGATTCCAGCCCAACTCTTGTTTCTGGTTCATTTACTCAATCTTCTGCTAGAACTCAGGATCCAGCGGTTGATTCTTTATTGGCAGCTACGCAACCGCAAGCTACGCAACCACAAGAGCAAGGGCCACAAGCTACACAAGCTACACAAGAACAAGGGCCAGCAACTACGCAACCACAAGCTTCAACTATTGGCGGCAAGAGTAGGAACAGAATAACTAAGAAGGTGCGGAAAAGAAAGAGCAAGGCTCTCAAGAACAAAAGACGCCCCACAAGAAGGCATTTCGAATTCTGAGCTCGTTGTATATAAATAGACCATCTTCATTGTATTATCTCTTATTTTTATAAGATGATCTGTCCAAGACAACTTCTTTCCCTGTAGGCATTTCTTAAACCACAGTGTCATTTTCGGCGTAATACATCTGCGAATTGCCTCTACATTCCAGAGATTTGCTAGCAATAAGAATAAATCACGACCCTCTTTAGGGCATCCATCAAAGGTTGGAAGATAATTTCCAGCCGCTATTATATTAGAACCAGTATTAATACATGCAAAGCCAAAATCTACCAGCATTACTTTAATATCGGTGTTTAGAACAATTCTTTTACCCTTGCGATAGTATCCAAGTGTAAAAGGATCATCCGCTTTTTGAATCAAGACAACATTCGTTGTTTTCAAATCACGATGATTCATTTGCAAAGTATCCTCCAATATACATAAAAAGATCGATATTTGCGCAATGACTTCAATCAATATTTTATCATTCTCTTCGCACGACTTTTTCCAATTAAATGATTTCTGTAAATAATTCGCAAATATATCAGCATCTTTGGGGTGACTCATAAGAAATCCACAACCATGTTCTGGATGAATAAATATTTTCTCAATCTTTGGTATGGCCCATTTTAGCCCGTGTTTTTCTAAGGCATGATATGCCAATAATTGGAGAATAGCTTCTTTAAAAAGCTTTCTTTTTCCCTGCGGGCTATACTTCCAATAATAAGTTTCATCATTATCTTTCTCAACAATTGCGAGTTCGCCATATTCTCCCTTATGAATTGTTTCAAGAAGTTTATACATTACATTATTAATATTTATTATATCATTACTTATTATTGCCAATAATGGCTTGTATGCTAAGATGCACTTCATTTGCTCATCTAAGTCGGAGTGCACCTCATGCTTACAAAGTAGTGATGTGATGATTGGCTTCATTTTATGAAATAGCAATGATCTCCTAATCATTGATATATTATATTAACTTAAGCACCTAGAGAAAGCTCGAAGGCAGCTTTGGGACAGCCTTCATAAGTAGATCTTTTGCAGGAGACTTAATACTATCATCTTGAATATAATATGCGGCCAATTCCCACGGATGCTCATCATCAACAACCTTGCCAAAAAAGTCCAGCCATCCATCAGGCGGAATTCGCGTCGTCGTTTTAAGATCAATATTATACCAATTGGTCGATGCAGCGCCCAGACTCGGCGATCCAGTATCATTATAGATGGCAAAGGGAACCCATTTCTTCCAGACGAAAAAAGGGTTCGCAATCAAATCAGGATTTATACGCCGAGCCTTCTCAATCTCCACAGGCAGGTTCCCTGTCCAAGGCTCCATATTCCATTTATCTTTGACAAACTTTATCCAAATATCTGGATAACGCCTTTGATGCAAATGGACGCGTTCATGGAGAAGAACTGAATCGACCCTTGCCGCATCTATATTTTTAGGTAGACAGATGTAACCAGGAGGGCGAGTATGAGGAAGGCCCCCATCCGCCGTCGATTCTAGCCATAAAACTTGCCCAGACCACCAAGGCGCAACAGCATTCTTTATAGGTATTTTTACAATAGTTGTCGCGCCATTATAAGACTGACCTGCTCTCGCCTTACTATTTATTGGACTTTTTAGGATAGATGCTCTATAACCATCTATCTGTTCCGCCGCATATAGACACATATCAGCCTGATGTCCACCAAGAGGATTCGGATTTGGCCTCATAGGATCAAACCCTTCACGAACTTTGGGTATTATTGCACCCATCTGTATGAAGTCTATGTTTTTTCTTTAGCCTTCGCCTCCTTTATAGCCTTTTGCCGAGCATTGATTCTGAGAGAATCGAGAAGAAACAAATCGAGTGATGACTGTTTAACAGGAGGTCTCTTAGTAACCGTAATGGGATTATATGATCTAGGAGCCGATGTTGGTGTGTTGTTAACAACACCTCCCATCATCTTTATGAAATTCGTCTTTGCAATCTTCGTATTACTTTGAACCGCATCTTGAAAGAGAAGTTTGTATGCGAGGCTCTCTCTCTGCTTCATCTCCTTATCTGGATTTTCATCCCATGTCTGGCCCTGATAACCTGGAACTTCCTCGACAAGGAGTCCAAATACTTGACACACTGGATTACTGATCTGATGATCAATGTAGAACATATAATCAGGCTTCAACCCCTTCTCTTTGATATAGGCGGGTGTCTCAATTCGTTCTCCTTGCAGATCTGCCGCAACCTGTCCAACACCTGGCTGCACATAGACATACCCAATACGATCACCAGCAGCTGGTGCCTCGCCAGGACTACGTGCCGCAATGCGATCTGCCAATACCTTGTGGGCAATCGCATTAGGATTTGCATACTCCCCTCGAAGACTCTTGCTAATCGTCAAGGTATTCAGCCCATATTTTCCGTCGATCAAATCCTTGCATGCAGTCTTAACGAATTCTGCAGCCTTTGCCACATTATTTTCTGTAAGTAGGATGTGAATCGCCCCACCGTAAATTTTCTTCACAATCTGTGCATAATCGCGCCGTTTCAAGGCAATACCCATAGATGCTTGGGTATAGTGGTCTACCTCCTCATATTTATGCCCCACATACCTCTTTTTACTAAAGATGAGAAAGGGCCAGTATACCTTGTCAAATTCGAAATCATGGGGGGGTTTTAATCCTTGTGTTACTAATTGACCAGCTTCTTCTGTAAGTTCGATGGTAGCCTGAAGTGCAGCCTTCCCTTCGAGGGGGTTACCATTTTCATCATTTGGGTTAAATAGAATAAAGAGAGAATCAGTGTCTGCATATATAACCTTACACGAACACCGAGGATTATTCGCCGCAGGTCCATAAAAGGCCTCGATCGCATCTTTTGCAAACATGATCTGTTTACGACCATATGCCGTCACCGATGCGGCAAGTTCCTGCTGCCGAATCTTGAATGTTCCAGAACCGAGCTGACCATAAAGTGAGTTCGCAGTAATCTTATACGCATTCTGTTGCGCATCAAGAAGTGCCCGCTTGAAGGGGTCATTCTCTGTTTTGATAAGGGCGCGAGTTTTCTTACGTGCGTCGAGAAGTTGCGCGATAATGATAGGGATCGACCCCTGTTTATCTTGCGCATAACGACATACTCGTAGACCGGTTTTGACCTTCTCAGGATTCTTACGTTCATCGTCCTCGGCCTTTCCCCAGATATCAAACTCAATATCGGTAAACGGCACAGTCGATGGCGTATCATATTTGGTGAATTCACTGCCGTATTTCAATCTGACAAGTTTTCCATCGAGATCATAATCCTTGACTGAAACAAGTGTGTCATGGCTGATATTCTCACTGATAATGGTGCTTGGATAGAGTGAGGCAAAATCCGCCACGCCAACAGGAACCTTGTAGAAACCAGGAACAGGATCCAATACAATGGCGCCCTCGTAGGATTCCAAAGGTTCACTACTCGGCTTGCCGAAACCAGGGCTCGGCATCACTTCGATACAAAGCTGATTCTCGTGGCAATACTTGAAGATGAGCGACTCGATCTTAATTCCCTGACCTCGAAGGAAAATGTGCGCAACTGGCACAGAACAGACATTCGCCATTGACGCCGCATTGTTGAAGGTGTCGAGCTTCTTGAAGATGTCGAGCACAAGTTGGCAATCTTGAATACAATAGGCGGCAATCGTCGCACGATCAGAAGAGTCACCGCAGTGGGCCTTGAACATCTCTTGAGGAGAAAGGTCATCCTTGACAATCGCCCACTTCGCAACATCCTGCTCGTCGACATCTATGGGTGTTTCGATGGTAATGCGGTTGCCGTCAACGGACTTGATGACGCATTTGTCAGAAAGGCTTTCGCCAGCATCATTCAGGAGAACAAGAGCGCGTCCTTCGAGGGCATCGCCAGCGCTCTTGACTTCAATAGTCCATGAATGCGGCTCAGCCTTGCATTTCACAATGGGACTATTGAGAAAGGCACGCGATACGTCGTCGAGTTTGTATGAGGCCATTGGATACTGGCGCTTGATTGCGTGATAGAGATCGATGTGTAGACGCCCCTCGGTATTCCAGAGATGGAGAAAGTTGTCGCCCATAGCAGAAGATGAAAGCCGCTTCTCGTCAAGGCGCATAATACCGCCATAGTCGCAGAGACGATTCATCTTTTGCACGGATTCGTGATTTATGAGGCCGAGAACTTCACAGCGTTTCCACACATATTGCTCATCAAAACCGAAGATGTTGTAGCCGATCATGATATCGACATCAGTAGAACTAATGAAATCGAACCATGCAAGAATAAGGTCAGCTTCTTTTTTGAAAGTGCGAACCTTGATATCATCAATCTTATCACACGTTCCCAGGACAAATATGTGCTTTTCGGTCTCATTTGTTCCGAGTTTAGTAAGAACTGTGCCGATTTGAATAAGAGGATCCTTGGATGGAACAGGAAAGTCACCTGATTCTGACCAACACTCAATATCCCATGATGCGATTGAGAATGGTGCTGTGGGAGGCAGGGCCGATTTATCCAAACAGGGGCCAATATCCTTCCAGTCACAGTCGTCAATCACGAGACCATTATCGGTTTCCTCGATGGATAGCAGGCCATCTTTCACAACGGACCATTCGCACGGCTTGATGTTGCGCAAGTGGAGGAAGCGCAGATAGGGGTCGAGATTGGCCTCATAGATCTTGGGATTGCAACCGAAGGCTGTAAGTGGCCATTTGGTCTTTGGCTCTTGCTTATCGTTGAGGAAGAGATTGCGCAAATTTCGGAACATTTTAAGAGAAGGACTGCTAATTTGGATGAAATTGAAGAGTTTACCTGCAGTATAGCCATACATGAGTTTACGTTTAACAATGCTCATCTTGACATTTTTAGCAGCCGAATTCAAACACTTGTCGACATAAGATCGCAGACTTTGATAGCACTTGTCTACGTCAGCTGCGTCAGGAACACGGACATAGAAGAATGGCTCGAATCCCTTGCAATCGACGCGAATAGATCGACCTGATGCATCGGAACCGAAAAGGTGAATGACCAGCTTCTTTCTTTCATCGTCTTTTGTGAAAGAGTGTTTTTTACTCAGATTCTCGATATCACTGTCGTCATCGTCTCCAGTCTCATATGCGATTTCCTTAGTTTCTGCATCTTCTGCAATGACGAGTTCATCTCTTGCAGAAACATCTAGAATATGAAATATCAGATCATTGCTTTTTTGAAGGTGCGACATTTGTAACTAATATCATAGTGTTTTTGAATGCCAATTTTTAACGTCTGGTTCTTAACTTAAGCACTAACGTTATAATTATTTGAGTTTAGCGGCGCTTCTTTGTTACTTTATTTTTACCAGAAGTATTCATATATAAGAAGGCAGTTGGAGGACCATAGCGATAGGCTACATGTGTCAGCATTTTCATTAATCCACCCTTCTGGCCCTCTTGAGAAAGACGTGTGCTGGCATCTTCTACATGCTCTTCTTCAGCCACTAGGGTATTTACTGTCTTGCGATCGAGTTTTAAGTTTGGAGGGCTCGCGGGTGAAATACTAAGAGGTGTGTATACTATATTTTCTTTATCTACTCTTTCTGAAGAATTTGAGCTTTCAGCATTCATGTTTATATCATATTTATTGGTTATTTCTGTGCCAGAAATGAATTCGCTAGAATTTTTTTCTATAATATTGTTCTCCTCGACAGTCGATGCAGTTAAAGCTGCAGACGGAGTTAAAGCTGCAGAAGCTGCAGGTATTACATAACTGCTAGTATTCTTAACAGAGCCCGTATTTGGCTTGGCAAGAGAGCCCGTATTTGCGACTTCAACAACTGCTGTTCTAGTATTCTCGTCATTAAGCTTACTTATATCCTTTATAAGTGATCCATTGTTCTTGTTAATCGCCACAATATTGGCCTTATTGATGATTTTTAGCCCAGCGGGAGTTCCAGCATTTTTAACAATAGAAGTCATATTTTGCATATTATTGTGTTCAGGAACTACATTGCTTATTTTACCATCTTCTTGTTCAAAGGAAATGGCCTGTGGTTTTTCTTCTGATTTGTCGGCAGGCTTGATAAGCAATAGGCTGGGGTAACCCTCGAGCTTTGTATTATTAATTGATGATTTAGGAAACACATCGTCCCGGATTCGCACAGTTTGCACGCTACGGTTCGAAAGTGACTCTAATTCAGTCATATTTGGTTTATATCTCTGGCAGTGGCCACACCAATCTGCATAGACAAAGACAAGTGTTATGGGACCAATATTGATACGTTTGTCGAGTTCGGCAAGATCATTGACATTTGTAATATCAATAGGTGGGAGAATACGTCCACTTACAGATCGGGCTGTAATTGTTTTATTCTTCTTACCATGCTTAGCCTTTTTGGTTTTTCTTGTCGGCGCCATTCCTAATATCGGCTACTATAAAAGTTTTATTATTTGACTGTATTTTTAAATACTAAAGTAGAGCGTGAGGAACGCAATGAAAAAACAGCAATTTCTTGAAGTTATAGGTTATTGTTTTGTTGCTCTAGTTTTTATCACAATTTTCACATGGATCTTTCATATTTTCATGGCACCTAATAATTCCGAATCATTTCTTGGTGATCAAACTCCTCAAAAAGATAAGCAAATTGATGTAAATACAAATATTCAACGTCCGTATGTCACGAGAGAGATGGATATGGGTGATTTCGAAGGAGATTTTGACAAGACAATGACCGGTAAATTTGAGGGAGGAATCCAAGCCACAAAGGATATTCAGAATCTAGCCCTTCGCCAGTATCCATTTGACTGGGCAAATGCTCCGCCATCGTCAAAAATATTTCAAGAACAGAATGCCCTCTTTTTAGAAA
>Ga0114974_10003074_pt1 | contig 12708 bp, 11 predicted proteins | sample S_130206_EF_Meta_FD_87318 | JGI IMG/M metagenome (GOLD analysis project Ga0114974, IMG submission 87318) | Freshwater microbial communities from Lake Simoncouche, Canada to study carbon cycling - S_130206_EF_MetaG | ecosystem: Environmental > Aquatic > Freshwater > Lake | place: Lake...
ACGGGAGAGATAGGCATCCCATTCCTTCGTGTAGGTCTCAGGATTCAGGATAAATACGTTCGCGGAAGCCCATGGCATCCAGCCATAGACTGGCGTACCTATATGAACAATCAGGTCGGCCGGCACAGGAATCTCAAGATAATCCATGTGCTTGGCACCCGGAAACAGGGCATCGAGCTCTCCGAGGCAGTTGGGTGGCGCCGACTTTGAAAAAAGGAGAACGACTTCGGGGTCCATATACAAGATAATCTTGGAGCTTTCTTAGACCTTTGGCAAAGTTAATCCAAGAAATCAATGCCTCCAGGCGTGTGCTCATGGCCAAGCAGTTTTCTAAGAAAGAGACGACGATGGCCTGGAAGCATTCCGTGCTCCTTCACAGCAGCGCGATGGGCCGCCGTGCCATACCCCTTGGAAGATAGAATCGAATAGCGGCTTTCTAAACTCGGATCGGCGGCGCACAGCTCTCGCACAACGGTGTCTCTGGCCTCCTTGGCCAGAATGGAGGCGGCGGCAACGGCAATGTAGGTCCCATCCGCCTTCGGTTCAACAATCTCCTGTAGGCCACTGTGGAGCTGCAGGATTCCGTCTATGATCAGACGTTCGGGGCGCCTTGAAAGACCATCTGCAGCCCTCTGAAAGGCGAGGCGATTCGACCGAGTCATTCCGAGATCGTCGATTTCCTGGGCGGTTACGGATCCTGTGGACCAGGTTGCCACACGCTTAATAAATGCCTCTAGGGTCTTACGCTTCTTAGCACTTAGAAGCTTTGAATCCTTGATTTGCGCCGCTAACACTTGATCCTCTTCTGAAAGAGACGCGGGCCAAATCACGGCCGCGGCCATAAGAGGCCCCCATAGACACCCTCTCCCGGCCTCGTCGATCCCGGCTTCCACGAGCGCGTCATCTGTATGGCGGGATTTGAGCATGCCTGTTTGGCTGTTGCTGGCAGGTGTCAAATTTATTGTCGCCTAGTAGATGTGGCCCGTGATTGTTGGAGGCGGTCTTATTATTCTGGGATCTCTTTTACAAAGTGCTAGATTGCTTGATGAGGGGTTTCAAGGGGATGACTTTACTCAGCAAATCCTAAATGCAAAGGCTTTTGATCCATCTAAGAGATATAGCTCTGGTGAATTTGCAATCTTTAATAATAAATTTCATATTTCATTAGGCACTGAACCTGCAGCTACTCCAGATAGTGGTAAATGGCAGGCATTTGAGATCAATAACATGCCCCCAGGTCTACGAAATAATGCGGCAACTGTATTGGCTGCTGCGACTGCCGCTCCTGCTGTGACTGGTGCTCCTGCTGTGACTGGTGCTCCTGCCGCTCCTGCTCCTGCCGCTCCTGCTCCTGCCGCTCCTACTCCTGCCGCTCCTGCTCCTGCCGCTCCTGATCCTAATAGTTTTACGAATGAAATCCTAAACGCAAAGCCATATGATCCTTCTAAGAAATATGGACCCAGTGAAGTTGTAATCCTTCATAATGGGTTTCATATTACATCTGGTACTGAACCTTCATTAACTCCAGATTATTCTAAATGGAAATCATTTGACCTCATGAAAATGACTCCAGATTTACGAGCTAGGGCGACCGATATAATAATGAATGATTTTGCTAAGAATATTCGAGAAACAAAATCATTTGATCCGTCTAAGAGATATGGACCTGGTGCATATGCAATATTTAATGGTATGTTTCATGTCGCACCTAATGGCGCTGAAGCTGCAGCAACTCCAAATAATAATAAATGGCAGCCTTGGCAGATTACGAATCTGAGAAACCCAGGTCTAGAAAAAGAGGCGACAGCTGTATTGGCCGCTGTTACTGCTGCCCCTGCTCCTAGTTCTTCCGCTGCTCTGATCACTGCTGCTAAGAATGCAATACCATTTGATCCTAGAACCATCTATCAAGCGGGCGACGTCATAATCCATAACAATAGTCTTTTTCTAACAGAAAAAGATAATACTAATAAAACTAAGTATAACCCCCCTCGTAGTGACAATGATGCGTGGAAACCATTCCCGATGAATATACTATCACCTGCAGATTTATCAATTATAAATGCAAATATAAACAATTGGAAACGCAATCCTACTGACTTTGAAGCTAGTATGATTGGGAATGGGGTTTGGCAGGGAGCGACAACCCTACTTCGTATGATAAAGACAAAAGAAGGATATACTAATGGAGGTAGCGCTACATTCAATGAAGGATTCGCTGCAAAAGCTAAGGCAAAGCCCAAGGCAAAGGCAAAGGCTAAATCAGCTGTTAAAGGTCCAGTGGCAGCTGCCGCAATGGCTGCTCCTACTATGGCTGCTTCCACACTATCACAAACCCCTCTATATCTCTTGAACTATACGGATAAATATGGACAACTCGAGCAAAACATTTTCGAAAACAATAAACAAATCGCAGTAAAACTCTTTCCAGGACCTCACGTAAGAAATGACCAGGAAAGTCGTGATACGATGTTTAAAAATCCAGTACAGCCTGGAATGAAGATTACATGGCCGTCCAATCAATCAACGCCAGCCATAGTCACAGGTGTCTTTGTCTCTCCAAATGCATCAGATAGCATAATTAAGAATATTATGTTTATAAATCTCGATAAGGTGGTTGATCCGGCCGCCACAGTATTTTATCTTGACACGGCTCAAGGCTTTCGGAATATGGTCGTCGCCCCTGTACTCATTGATGGTTTCCAGAGCTATCAAAATCCCTACAACTCGAGCCCTGCCACGCAGCAGTCTCTCGAGTTTCGACTGGGCCAGAATGCAATAAAAAACCAGATTCAAAATGACTGGCTGATGTGAGGATATTCTTAGCATTCGCTCATACCAAATTCAAGTACCTCCGAAAGGGTGTACTTAAATTTGTTATTTCACTGTATATATATTAGAAGGATGTGGCCCATTATTATTGGAGGGGTCTTAGTGATCCTAGGATCTGCAATACATTCAGTTAAGAGCGCAGAAGGATTCCGGTCACGTGATATCATTAAAAATATTTATATTGTTACACCTGGTCCAAAAGGCCCCGCTGGAGAAGATGGCTTAGATGGTTCGGATGGCTTAGATGGCTCGGATGGCTTGGATGGAGAGCAGGGAGAAATGGGTCCTTCTGGTGAGGATGGAAGCCCAGGATCCGTTGGCCCAGCAGGAATAAACGGGATTCAAGGTCCCAGAGGCTTAACAGGGGCAATGGGTCCTCCTGGGCCTCCAGGCTTACCAGGCCCCCCTGGTGCCAGAGGTTTAACAGGAGAAGCAGGTCCTCCTGGTCCTCCTGGTCCTCCTGGTCCTCCTGGCATTGGTTCTCCAGGCCCTCCTGGCCCTCCTGGCCCTGCTGGCATTGGTTCTCCAGGCCCTCCTGGCCCTGCTGGTTCATCCGGCCCTCCAGGTTCATCCGGCCCTCCAGGCCCTCCTGGCTCATCAGGTCCTCCAGGTCCTCCTGGCATTGGCTCTTCAGGTTCTCCTGGCCCTTCTGGCCCTCCTGGTATTGGCTCTTCGGGTCCTCCTGGCATTGGTTATCAAGGCCCTCAAGGCCCTCCAGGCCCTCCTGGTCCTCCTGGCATTGGCTCTTCGGGTCCTCCTGGCATTGGTTATCAAGGCCCTCAAGGCCCTCCTGGCCCCCCTGGAATCAATGAAACACCCGGTACAACTACTACCCCCCCAATGTCCTCTGTTAATAAGACTGCTTTCCAACCTATCGGAACACCCCTGTATCTCTTAAATTATATTAATATAACTGGAAAAGTAAATGATAATATGTTCGATGATAACAAGCAGATTGCAGTAAAGCTTATTCCAGGCCCTCATACACGGGATAATAATGAACAATCCTTCACAAATCCAGTAAAGCCAGGGATGAAGATTACATGGCCGTCAAATACGTCAACCCCCGCCACAGTAGTTTGGTTTTTTGTAGGGGAATCCAATCCGGATAGCATAATACGAAATGTAATATATATAACTCTTGACAAACCAGTTGATCCCACTGCGACAATCTTCTACTTGACGAATGCAGAGGGCTTCAGAAATAATGTACCAGCCTCTGTTATTACCGATGGCATTCCGACATACTCGAATATGAGTTCCGCCACACAGCAGGCCCGTGAGTTCAAGCTAGGGCAACTCGCAGTATCGAAGCAGGTTCAAAATACCTGGTTATTTTAAACAGTGTATCGTCATCTAAAATATGCAGTTATCGTTAGAAAGATGGAGAGGTTCCTCTTCTTTTTAGTCATAGCAGGCATACTTGCCACCATTTATATCATGACCCAGGTCGATGGATTTCAGGATTCCGGGCTCGTAGTGCCTCTCGCCGGTCCTCCAGTAGCCCAGCTTCCAGGAGAAGCTCAGCCCTTCAATCCGCCTTCAGCGGCTCTCTTAGCCCCACCCCCGGGTCAAATCGCTTCAGTTGGTTCCAAGCCCTATCAGGATCCAGCCATGCAAAAAGCATCGGCCAATAGTATTAATAACGCCTACGTCACCCTGCAGGGTTTCTTGGAAAATGAGGCCCCGAATATCCAGAGCCTGGGCGACCCCTCCGTGCAGCTTCCTCTAGCCACGGCCAGATCGGACGCCCATCGCCTCAATGATGAGATTCTCGTATTAAAGCGGAATCCCGGGCTCGAGAGCAGCCTTACGGTTCAAGATGTGAACGCGATCGAGGCCAATCTCGGATACCTGCAAAAGAAGTGGCGTCTATCGACGAACTCGGTAGTCGAGCCCTTCCAGGCCGGCCCTAAGAACTCGTTCTACAGCTTCTTTTCCGGTTGGTTCTCGAAGGAGCCTTTTCAGGATGTTCCTGAGGCTGAAGAGGAGGCTGTAGAGGCTGAAGAGGAGGCTGTAGAGGCTGAAGAGGAGGCTGTAGAGGAAGAAGAGGAGGCTGTTGAAGAGGAGGCTGTTGAAGCGACCGCCGTTCCAGATTCAATGCCAATCACCATGAATGATCTGAATAATTTGAGTTCCCGGATTGGGGTGGAGATAGTTCGCCTCAATGCATCCGGATCCACTGACCCGGTGATCCAGAGCCGCGTTAATACGCTTACTGAGATTAAGACCAAGGTGGATGATATAGCCAGTCAGGTTCAACAGGGATATAAGCAAATCGAGGAAGTGCCTTTGACACAGTCCGATATTTCCACTTTCTTACCAATCATGTCAAATCTGAACAGCCCAGTTCCGCAAATCCTGAATACCACCGGAATGAACCCGGTACTTCAGAATTTATTCCAGACGTATTCTGGCGGCGATATGGATGGATCTCAACTCGCGATGGAGATGTTCGACAAGTATGCCGGGCAACTGCTCAATAACATCTCATGGGACTTTAACATTAGCTATATCGGTAAGGCGGAACAGGATATAGCAAAAGATGAAGCGAGTTCTGCAAAGAGCCTTGCCCAAATCACAATGAGTGAAATGGCACCACCCAGCTCTTTTCCGGGCCAGTTCCAGTCGATCACACAGGCGATGGGTGGACCCGGGTCTGCCATCTTTAATCAGGGTCCTTCGCGTAAACCCTCTTCGGACACAGGCTACCCAAAACCTCCAGATCCATCTAGACCGAGCCCATATGACTGGAAAAAGCGCACGTCCCATATTTGCCAACAGGTTGCCGCCAGAGGCATGACCCCCTCCGACTTCGGATGCGTCGAACCCTCCTCTGTAAGCGAGAACTTCTCATGGCGCGGAAATGCCAAGATGATCTGCAATCGTATTGCAACTCTGTATGATTCGAGTATTCCGGCCGCGTGTGGCTGCCCTCCCGTTTCATGGCCTGGATGGCGGGCCTAGATTGTTTATAGTAGTTAGATAGGGCCCCTCATGCGCCTAACAGAAGTACATTGTATGCTCTCCTTTCTTTTGGGATGCGTTGTCACATATCTTATAGTAAAGAGAAATGAGGGATTCCAGGATCACGATATGAGCAGCTATATGCTCAAGACAGAGTGCCCTCCAGTCCCGGATCTTTCTCAGTATGTTCTCAAGAGTAGCATCCCACCGGCGCAGCCGATCATCATCGATACTAGCGCCGAGGCTGGCGCGAAGTGCGGAGAGTGTCCGCCGTGCCCTCGGCCTCGGTGCCCTGAGATCAAGTGCCCTCCACCGGCTACGTGCCCCACTCCGGCGCCCTGTCCACGCCAAACGTGCCCTGAGACGGTCGTGAAGTGTAAGGCCACCGAGAGCAGCAGCGACCCGGTTCGCCCCTTTATGGCTCCGCTGGGCTTTGGGTTCGGGACGTAAGTTACACTTCGTGTAACTTAGTGTCCCATAAATCATGCTTTAGCATGATTTTCGGGACGTAATCAGCTTCAATAAATATTTCCTGATACTATCCGACTTCGTCGGTATAATATCACGATATTCTAAGGAATGGACACCAGATACTGGGGGCCATCGGGCTGGCGCCTACTCCATCTAATCAGCTTCGCAGCACCCACCCTGCACAAAAAGGACATCTGCGACTTCTTTAATGCACTACCCTACGTGCTGCCATGCAAATACTGTCGTAAATCACTATCGGAGTATATGATGGCTGATCCGGCAGAATGCCAGGATGATATGGCCAAGTGGCTTTGGCGGATTCACAATGACGTCAATGATAAGCTCCGGGCCCAGAGGCTCTCCAAGGTCGAAGACCCTGGATTCAAGATTGTGAAGGAGTTCTATACGGAGCGCTTGGCCGCCCCATGCACAAAGACAACCTTCGAGGGCTGGGAGTTTCTCTTTTCCGTGGCGGAAGCGCATCCGATGTCAGCGGCCGGCCGCGCCTCCGAGCCGATCCAGGGCGCCCAGGAATCCTCCGATCCTCTCCAACGGAATCGCTGGAATATCATGACACCGGAAGAACGCCTCCCGTATTATACAGTTTTCTGGGAGAAGTTGCCACTCGTTCTCCCCTTTCCGGAATGGCGAGCTGTGGCTGCAAAAGTCAAAGGTATTTGGACAACTCGGCAGGAATCCTTGAAATCCTTGTGGGATATCCGGTGTGCTATGGAGTCGAAGCTGGAACTTCTGAACAGGACATCCTATAGCTCGATTTGCAAGGAACTCCGGCTCTATAGAAGTGGATGCGCTGCTTCTAGGCGTGGAAAGACGTGCAGAAAGGCTCGTAAGTGATGTGCTCGCGCTCAAAAGAGCGCCCGAAATCCGGGCACAACGCTTAGAGCCATGGCTCAACCCTTCGACGTCTTTCAGCCAGGACTGATCCGTGGTGCTGAGCGTCTCCCATACGCACCCCAAAAGCAGTATTTCTACGTTGAACACCCCACGGAAGGTTGGAGAGTCTATCTGCGCGCCGCCTGTTTTATCCATGAGCTCTACAAACCCTTCCAGGTAACAAAGTTCCTAATCGTGAAACGCACGGGAGGAGATCCCGAGAAGGCCACCTGGGAGCCTCCGAAAGGCCAGATGGAGGGTAAGGATGGGCGCTCTGATAAGCCAGTTTTACAGCTTCTAAAAGACAATATTCGCCGCGAGGTTTTGGAAGAGTCCAAGATCGGACATGTGCGTGATTTAACTCATACGGGGCTTATTCTCCAGGATGTCGAGCCAGACTTTCCGCCAAATACCTACTTTCAGTATCATGTATTCAGCGGCTATGCGCACCCTGGTCAGATTCAAAGGGCGTTTGCGGAGTTCGACTGGATCGCAGCGAATCGGGAGGAGTTCATGCGTCTCCGATCCGATCAGCGCGAAAAGGACGCGATTGCCTGGTACGATCCTGCAAAAAAAATGATGGGACGTTGGTCGCCGACTCTCTTAAAGATGTATTTGGAGTTATTTAAAAACTAGGGAGGGCGAATCTCTGTATTATATCTGCTCGACCTTCTTCCCAATCACGACGGGCAAGGCGTTCGTAAGACGCTCCTTGGCCGCGGCCTGATAATCAAACTTGCACTGATGCGCCTCTGGAGCACGGTGCAAGTTACAATAGGACCCCTTACAGCTACAAACGATCGTCCGAGCAATGAGATCGAGCTTACGGTCGCACGAGTTATAAGGGCAACGATTCATTTTCTACTTGTTTCTATGTCGGTTCACGCGGGCAATTTTATGGATTTTCGTAATCATTCTCCTCCTCTTCTTCATTTGCCGCCGGTGCAGCAGGGGCGGCGCCAAGCCCTGCGGCAGGGGCTGCAAGCCGAGCGGCAGGAACAGCAGCCTTCTTTGCCTCCTGCTGTTTTATGATCTCCATGCCTTGCGTATAGGTCTTCTCGCAATCGCTATAGTAAGCCGCAAGAATATCCCGTGCGTCTTCCGCCACCCGATTCACAGCTGCCGTTCCGCCCGACATGATCGTCGGATTGATTTCGAACGCACCGGCCTTGATCTTGGCCCCGTTGAATAGGCGATAAATCAGAGCCATTACATTGCTATAGTGTTGCTTCTGGCGCGCAAGTAGTTGTAGAGCAACTGATCGAATCCTACCAACATTCTCCGTTATATTGATTCTATCATCAGTTCTACAGAGGCCATCCATAGGCGTATCGCGAATCTCTCCGATATTCTCCGCGGGCGTAGCTTCTTCCCCGTGCTGAAAGGCCAGGTTCATTTGATCCACAAACTTCTTGTATTTCTCCGTGCTTGAAATAGCAGGTAAAGAACCCTGAAAGCCATCAACGAACAGGCTGGTCATGGCCGCAATCCCGTAGGATTCCACGATTGGCCTCCCCGCTGCGGGAAGAGAATGATCTATGGCAAGCTGGAATCTCGTATTGCATACATTACTGAAGGCCTGTGTCGTCATATTTCCCCTGATTGCGTCTACATTGAGAAGCTGTAGGGCCCTCGCCGTACAACTCGCCTTAATAGATGGGTTCTGAATAAGGGCCGCGTGCAATCCATCTACACGAAGGCCTTCAGGAATCGACGAGCTCATATAGGGCTTCGGTATCTGGCCGAATCTGGAATCTTTGGCATACCTAGTTCCAGGATTCACGGCACCAGACTTCGCGGGCTTCAATAGGACATCAAACCGCCGCTGCAGATAGACAGGAATCTTTTCACCCTTGTCATTGATAGGGTCAGATTTATCCGAGGACGCCTTGAACACCTTTTGTGCTCCGAAGCCCGTGAAATCCACCATCTGCCGCATATAGTCTGGAGTGATCTTCGGCTTCGAAAAATCAAGGCCCACTGAGTAGGTATTTGTATCTGTCCTTTTTATAATGAGTCCCGCCTCAATCTTGATCGTCTCGGACTTATTTTCCACTCGAATGGTGTCCGTGTAGAGGATAGGTATCACGGCGGCCCGATAGTTATCTGTCTTATAGGGAATCTGAATCCGAGTGCCCGCGAGCGTCGTGGTCCGATCCGTCGCGTCAATGTAGCGCATATCTGCGAGAAACTGTACTACAGAAAATCCGAGTGTTTCTGCAATCACCTTTTTAAACATATTCGAGAGAACTCCTGGAAGTTCCTGATTATCCAAGGTCGGCCGATTTTCACCATATTTGTCTGTTAGTACCTCTTGATACTGTTTATCTCCCAGATCGTTGTCGCCTATTGTAATATTTTTTAGTATAATAGTATATCTGGATCCATCGACCGCTATAGATAAATGACCAGATGCATTTGTATCAGGGCCTCCACGAGAGGTATAGGTTACAATCGGATCAGGTACTGGATTTATAGATCTTGTCCCAGCTGCGTCAAACTGATATAGCCCCCTTTGAATCATTTGGAGTGATGACGAGCCAGTAAAAGGCATACGGGATGCAGCTAAACCATCTCTGGGAGAAGTTAGATATGAATTAAGGATACTATATGGGCTGTCATCAGGAATATAATAGCTCTCTCTGCGTGAAAGCGCCCCACCGCGCCAAGACTGTTGCCAAGATGGACTCGAAGGAGGCGCAAAGGGCAGTGGGCGCGCAAGAAGGCCGCGCTCAGCCCCTCGTTCTCCACGCGGCCTCACTTCCTGTTTTACCGGATCCGTCGCGGGCAGCGTATCGTCCATCACACTCAGCGTAAGAGCCCCAAAAGTCTGAAAGATCCGGATAAAAAAGAAGGCGATCTTATTACAGTTCGTCTTGTGCACCTCTAGATCCTGGCCACTCAGGCGCTTCAAGCCGTCCAGTGTCTGGATATACAGGGCACTACCTTTTTCAAGTGGCGTCAGATTAATCTTTGTCAAAAGAGTATCGATGGCCTTTTGCGATAAAATAATGTAGTTCTTACACTTTTCTGGATCGGCCAACGAATAAAGGTCTATCAGATCAGTTCTCACGAGCATTTCGCGAAGTATGAAGTTTAGTACATTTTTTGTGGTCAGGTCCCCTGTTGGAATAGACTGTGAGCCTCCCATACCTAATGAATCTCTATTTTTTAACGGTCGCGGTTGACGTCAGCGTGGCGGCCTCGATCTTCTTCAAGCACTTTTGTAAGGTGCCCTCACTGACGCCACAGACGGTGGCAATCGTCTCATGCAGGATCTCGGGATGTTTATAGAGTCCGAGCACGTAGGCGATGATGCCGGCGGCGATCGACGGCGGCATGTTCTCCGGACATAGCTCCTTGTCCTCGACCTCATTGGCAATCGCAACGGCGATCTCCTTAATGTGCGCCATCTCGTTGCGCGGAACGGGCAGATGGCTGAGCGGATGGGCGATGTAGTTAGAGGCCCGGGTCGAAGGCTGGGCGGCCGGCGCCGCGCCACGCAAGAGCCCCCGCTGATTCGCCATACACAGGATCTCCTGGAAGTATTTGAGGGACTTGGTGAACTGCGCCGTGCTCAGATGAAACATCTCGGCGATCTCCTTCGGCTTGCGCGGCTGTCCACCCTGCTTCAAGGCCGAGTAGATGCAGGAGGCCACAACGGAGGTGCGGGACATGCCACGGCGATCACAGTGCTCCACCAGTTTCACATACATGTCCTTTGCCATGTCCATGGTCCGAACGTCGAAGCCGTTGTTGGTCGCTGTAAGAGAGATCTGCTCAAAGACCTGGAGGAGACTGCGTTCTTTGTAGGGCAGCAGATTCCAGGTGTGGTAGCGGCGAATACGGGCCATGGCCATCCGGGCAGAGGAGTTGCCGCCCTGGGCGTGGCTCAGAATGATGGTGCCGAGCGAGGAGCCAGGGAAGCGGGGGTCCATGGGCGCTCCCACGCGACAGGGATCGGAGCCGCCGCGCTCCTCGAGGCCGAAGAAGCGGTACTCGGCACCACTGTCAATCGGGCGCTCCATGACATTGCCGCAGCTTGTACACACGGAGAGTTCGTCGAACATCCAGTCGTCGCGGTTCACATTGCAGTTACAGATGGCGTCTTTTGCCGCCGTGGGTTCGTCGATGAGATCCTTGTAGTCGGGGATCTCATCCTGTTTCGGCCGGTTAAGACCAGGAAAGAGGGCCTGCATGCCTTATAGGGCATGGCGGCTCTATTTAAATTTTATTGGCTATAAGGTAGAAATGCCCGAAGCCCCCTGAACCTAAAGGAAACACTCATAGAAATAAGACTCTTGCGAGTAAGGCCTTCAATCTCGGAAGAAATACTCTGATGAGATGTGTTGGAAGCTTGTGTAGTACGCGAAAGAAGAAGGCGAATAATAACGCAAATGCTCACAACGCCTACTATCACAATAGGCGCCCTGCACACGCGGCGGCAAATACAGCTGAGGTGCGTAGACTACAGAGTGAAAACGAGATGCTTAAACGTAATCTTAAGAAACTGATATCAGCTGCTATGTATAGTCGTCATAAATTTATGATACAGGAGTATGATACTTATGGAAACCCTGCTGATAAGCAAATAGAGATAAATATGGATCTAGATAACAAAAATGTAGTTCTTGTAAAGTTGCCCTAATCCAGCAACATCCACGGATGCAGGCCGTGAATGAATCCCAGCTGTGCGTTTACTGTCACTTACCGAGTTAAATGCCTCTCTTAAATCTACATTTAACCTGGTCCACAGCGCAACCGAATTGAAATTAAATAATAGCCTCAAGTAGAATGGGTCTAAGAAGCACAAGAAAGTCCCATAAGAAAATGCGGGGTGGAGATCACCCACCATTATCAGATGATGATCTAAATGCAGCGGCGGCAGCTCTTACATCAGGAGATGAGTTAGTTCTTACAGATGAGATGTTAGATCAATATTTATCAATGATCCCGGTGCTAATAGAGATTCTGGAAAAGAACTCGGTAGACAAAATGGCCGAGGAGTTTATAACTAATAAGGAGTACAAGGGGGTGCTTAAGGACCTCGTTTCACCAGCCCTGGTTGATAAAATCGAAAAGGATGCGGTATTCTTTGCAAATAGCACCTATAAATCACAGACTTTAAAGTCAAGATCAAAGGTATCGAACCTATTCAATAGCAAGTCTGGAAATCTTAAGGGCACAGTAACAAATGCGGCAGTTAAACAGCGCACAGAGATTTATAAACAGGAGGTAAAAAACAAGTTAGAAGAACTGCTTACAAAGGCGAAAGCACCCAGCAAAACATCACTAATAGAAGAGTTAAAGGGTCTTTTAGAAGTGATTAAATCTAAAAAGGCGGCCCAAGTGGGTGGTGCCGCCTATCAGGCGACAACGCTTGACGGTGCTATAGATGAATATGTTAGAAAGCATAATAAGCTCGATGTAAAGTGGCGCCGAGTCGCCTCCCGCGTATTTGGAATCATAATACTGGTAGGGCGCGGCGCCACTTACGCGGCCCTTGTTGCAAATGGTGCCGCTATTGGCATTCTATTACAGGCG
>Ga0114974_10003077_pt1 | contig 12704 bp, 10 predicted proteins | sample S_130206_EF_Meta_FD_87318 | JGI IMG/M metagenome (GOLD analysis project Ga0114974, IMG submission 87318) | Freshwater microbial communities from Lake Simoncouche, Canada to study carbon cycling - S_130206_EF_MetaG | ecosystem: Environmental > Aquatic > Freshwater > Lake | place: Lake...
CGGCCGGGCTGACGTCCAGCGGCGTCAGAAACTCGGCCACCATCTGCAGCAGGTCACAGTCCAGAATGAATTTCTCAAATGAGCAGGTCAGACCGCCCTCCATCCAGCCGGCCGCATGCATGATGAAGTTGCCGCCGGCCTGGGTGAGCGCCCACAGCGAAAACACCGCTTCGTAGGCCGACTGCGCGTCTACCGTGTTGGCGGCGCAAACATTCGAGGTGCGGTAGGGAATGCCGTATTTGCGGCACAACTGGCCGCCGGCCAGCACCGCCTTCATGTACTCGGGCGTGCCAAAGGCCGGCGCGCCAGTCTTCATGTCCACGTTGGAGGTGAAGCCGCCGTAGACCACCGGGGCGCCGGGCCGCACCAACTGGGTGAAGGCGATGCCGGCCAGAGCCTCGGCATTTTGCTGGGCCAGCGCGCCAGCGATGGTCACTGGCGCCATGGCGCCCGCCAAAGTGAAGGGCGTCAGGATGATGATCTGGTTGCGTGCCGACATCTCGATGATGCCTTGCAGCATCGGTGTGTCCAGCCGCAGCGGTGAGGAGCTGTTGATCACCGAGAACAGCGAGGGCTCGCGGTCCATTTGCTCAGGGGTGATGCCACGCGCAATGCGGGCAATCTCCAGCCCGTCGCGGTTGCGTTCCTTGCCCAGCGAATAGGCATGAAAGGCTTTGTCGGTCAATTTTGCGATGTCGGACAGGCAGTCCAGGTGCCGCACCGACGCATGCAGGTCCACCGGCTCGACGGGGTAGCCGCCGGTACAGTGCACCACGTCGTAGCGCTGTGCCAGCTTGATCATGTTGCGGAAATCCTGCTGGTTGCCGGCGCGTCGGCCGCCTTGCATGTCCGAGCAGTTTGGCGGGCTGGCCACCTGGGCAAAGGCCAGGTTCTTGCCGCCAATAAGGATGTTGCGCTCGGGGTTGCGCGCATGCAGGGTGAACTCGGAGGGGCAGGTTTTGATGGCCTGCAGGATCAGGTTTCGGTCAAAGCGCACCCGCTCCGAGCCAGGGCGTACATCGGCACCGGCTTTTTTCAGGATCTCGCGTGCTTCGACGTGCATGAAGTCCATGCCCATCTCTTCCAGGATGGTCAGTGAGGCGTCGTGGATCGCCTCTAACTCGTCCTCAGACACCACCGGCGTGGCCGGAAAGCGGTGCTTGAGGCTGCGGTACTTGACAGTGGACGGCGCCACGCGTACGGTGCCACTGCCGCGCCCAGCGCGTCGTCGTGGCGCCGCGGCGGTCGCGGGGACTTCGTCAGTCATGCGGGGGAACTCCTTGGGTTATTGCAGCGTAACGCAGCAGTATCAGGGAAAAGTTCACTGACAAACCCCATATTTTCTATGGGTTGTCATGAGTAATTTTCATGCGCTAGCCTCTGGCCAGGGCTGTTTGCACGGTCTTATGACGCACGTTGCACCAGGGTACGGCGTAACAGGAATACGACAATCGCCAAGTTCACGAGGTTCCAGAAAATACCATTCAAAAAGGCAGCGTGGTAAGAACCAGTCAGGTCAAAGACTTTGCCAGACATCCAGCCACCCAATGCCATCCCGATCAAGGTGAACAGAAGCACCGTTCCCACGCGGGCCCCAGTTTGTGACGCAGGAAAATGCTCGCGGATGACGATGGCATACGCCGGCACGATGCCTCCCTGGAAAAGACCGAATAATCCAGCGATCAGGTAGAGCGACACCAGCCCGTCGAAGGGCAAAAACAGCAACAACGCGACCCCTTGCAGCAGCGAGCCAAGCAGCAGCGTGCGCAGGCCGCCAATGCGGTCGCAGATCAAGCCCGATACCAAGCGGCTCACAATGCCACAGGCCAACATTACCGACAACATCTCTGCGCCGCGCGCCGCGCCATAACCCAGGTCGGTGCAATAGGCCACGATGTGCACTTGCGGCATGGACATCGCCACACAGCACGCCACGCCGGCTAGGCAAAGTGCCAAGGTGGCAGTGTTCAGGCTGAGACCGAACGGCCGATCGGTGGAGACGGTGGCCCCGGCTTTGACCACGGTGGCCGGTTGAAGCGGCGGGCGCCGCCGCATCAGCGGTGCCAACAGCAGCATACCCGTACAGCAAAAGGCGCCGATCCCAAGGTAGCTATTGCGCCAGCCTGAGGTCTCCACAAAATGCTGAACAATAGGTGGCCAGACCGTGCCGGCCACATAGTTGCCACTGGCGCATACAGCCAAGGCAATGCCACGGCGACGCGCAAACCACAGGGTCGTGTCGGCCAGAAGTGGGGCGAAGGTGACGGAACTACCCAAGAGCCCGATCAGTAGCCCATGGGCCAGCGCAAAACCCAGGATGTCATTGGACATGCCGGCGAGCACAAAACCCGCTCCAGTGGCAAACGCTGCCAAGACGAGTGGCCGGAAAAGACCGAAGCGGTCCGCCAAGCGGCCCATCAACATGCCGCCGACGCCAAACCCTAGCATCATCAATGTGTAAGGCAGGGCCGCCTCGGCACGGCCAACGCCAAAATCTTTTTGCACGATGGGCAGCACCACCGGGATGACCCACATCGCACCATTGCCGATGGTCATCAGCAGCAGGGAAGCCACGAGCCGAAACCAGGCATAGGGGGAATCTACCCCGGCTGTAGATGAAAAAAAGTTCGGCACAGTACGCATTATCGTGGGCACTGAACGGGTCAGCGCCGCCAAAGCGGGATGATGCCTTGGGCAATCAACACACCCAAGCCCACAATGGCCGCTGCGACCGCCTGTGACCAACGCCATTCGCCGCCCAGCGCAAACAGGGTGATCATCACGTAAAACGGTGTGGCATTGATGTGCAGGGATGCTAAGGCAATGCCAATGCTGCCAATCGAGGCCACCCACAGCATCTGGCTAATGGCCAAGCCGCCTATTGAAAACAGAACCAGTGCGCCGAATTCTTTGAGGCCCAAGATCGCCCATTGGGGCCCGTCCGCACCTAGTGATAGGCTGATAGCCGCCGCGACACCGGTGGCCAGTGCAGCACCGGCCAGTGTGATGGTGGTTCGGCCCAGGGCTGTGAGCTGCGGGAAAGCGGTCACTGTCAATCGCGAGCCCACTGTGAATAGCAGCACCGCGCCGAAGCACAGCAGCGCGCCCAGCCCCAGGGTGGCGCCTCCCCGCATGCCACCCAGGGCCATCAGCCCGCCCACCAGGCTCAGCAGTGTGCCCAATACCAAGTTTGGGGTGATTTTCTTGCCATCCATCACCACTTCAATGCCGATGCCAATGACCGGCATGGCGGCTGAGATCACTGCCACGGTCACCGAGTCAGTGAGGCCCTGGCCGACCACCAGCATGAAGGCGCCCAGGCCGATTGAGACGCCCCCAATCCACACCCCACGCCCCCAGTTTGCGCCCCGCAGTACGGCGCCGCCCTCTAGCAACCACCACACGGGCAATAGACAGAGGGTGGCCATGGCCATGCGGGCGGCAGTGAGCGGAAGCGGTGGCACTGGCCCAATCAGCAGGTCTGCGGCTGGCAGACCGACAGCCCAAACCAGCATGGACATCATGCACATCAGATTGGCCACAGCGGGACGATGCGGGGTAGTCATGGTGTGGATCGCGGTTATTCCACCGTGATCTTGCCGGCCTTGATCACGGGCCCCCATTTGCGGTTTTCGGTCTGGATGAAGGCCAAAAAGTCTGCGCCGACCAGCGGCACCGGTGTCATGCCAAGTTCGCCCAGGCGGGCTTGCATGTCCGGCGCATTCACGATGGCCTGGACTTCCGCCTGCAATCGAAGCGCCGTGTTGGCCGGCAGGCGGGCCGGTGCCGAAATCCCGAACCAGGCGCCCCCCACAACGCCGGGCACCACCTCGGTCAAGGCGGGTACATCGGAGAAGGTCTTGCTGCGCGCATCACCACTCACCGCCAGCAGGCGCAACTTGCCGCCACGCACATAACCGGTAGCGGTGACGAGGCTCTCAAACATACCGTCGAGCTGGCCACCCAGCAGATCTGTGATGGCGGGCCCCGAGCCTTTGTAGGGCACATGCACCATGTCGATGCCTGCGGCCTGCTTGAGGAGCTCGCCGGTCAGGAAGCCGGCGCTGCCCAGCCCCGCCGACGCGTAGTTGATGGACCCGGGCCGCGCACGGGCCATGGCGACAAACTCGGCCATGGTCTTGGCCGGGTGTTCTGCGCGCACCACAAAACCATTGGGAAATGTGCCCAGCAGTGCCAGATGTGTGAAATCGCGGATGGGGTCGTAAGGCATGCTGGTTCGCATCAGCGGGCCCGGCGCGATGGCCGGATTGGCCGACACCACCAGGGTGTAGCCGTCTGCGGTCGCCTTGGCCACAGCATCTGTACCCAGTACTGAGCCAGCCCCCGGTTTGTTCTCCACCACCACGGGCGTCTTGAGGGCGTCGCCCAACCGTTGAGCGATCATTCGGGCGATCACGTCGGTCGATCCCCCTGGGGGGAAGGGCACGATCAACTTCACCGGGCGTGAGGGGTAGGCCTGAGCCGCAGCACCCGACAGGGCGCCCGGCAAACCACCCAACAGGCCTGCCAGCAGCAGTGCAGGGACAAGACGTCTGCGAGTAAGACTTTGGGTCATGGGTTCAATGCCTGTCATAGAGGACCGGCGTCAGGCCAAAGCGCTTGAGGCCTTCGCACGCCAGCGCCAGGTTGGACGAGATCACCGGCACGCTGAAATGCGCGCTGGCCCGCTCGATCAGCGGCAGGCTGGGCATGCCCGTGCCTGACAGTACCACGGCCTCGGCGTTGCCGATGTCCAGCTGGCATATGGAGGCCCAGGCATCGGCCGACTGCAGGCCGTAGATCTGCACCGTGTCGTTTGAATGGATGTCTATACCGCCCTGTTGCACCACGTCAAACCCATGTGCACCCCACCACTGAACAGCCGCCGTCATGATGAATGCAGGGTAGGGCGACACCAGCGCAATTCGGTGCGCGCCGACCGCCTGCAGTTGGGCGATCAGTGCTGCGGGTGCTGTGATGACCGGTGCACCCAGCACGGCTTCGGCGTCATTGATGGCTCTGCTCTCGGTGGCCGGGTCAATCAGGTAGCTGGTGGCGGTGCAGGCAAATAAAAAAGCATCGATCTTCATGCCTGCAAACTGCTTGGCGTGCTGTGGCAGTTGAGTCATGTAAGCCTTTAGCCGTGTTGCCGGGTCGTGACTGGGAGAAGTCAGGCGCAGGGTGACATAGTCCACCTCAAAGGGAAGAAGCCTGCGAATTTCGGCCTCTACGGTTGGGTTGGCTTGCGGTGTGCCCAGCCCGAGGCGCCCGGCGCGGGCATAGTCGAGTGGTAAAGCGTGGTTCCGGTGCCAGGCGTTGGATGTGGGCGTCATGACGACCTGACTAGGTAGTGGCTGCTGCACGCGCCAGCCCGGCAATCATCGAGCTTTTCAGCAAATGCTCGCGATGGCTGACAGGGTTGGCAACAAGCGCCTGCAGGCGCGCCATTTCGGTGGCACGCCAGGCCGGATCGCGCCGCTGCATGCGCATGCGGTTCGTGTGGGACTGGGCCAGAATTTCGTCCTGTGCCACTGGGCGGCGTTGTCGGGTGTACAAGTTGAACAGCTCATCGGATGCGCCGTTTTTCGTGACCGCAATCAGCTTGTCCGACAGGTTAACTGCGTCATGAATGCCGCCGTTCATACCCATTCCGCCGGATGGGCTGGTGAGGTGCGCAGCGTCTCCGGCAAACAGCACCCGACCGGCCCGGTAGTCGTCGATCAGGCGGCGGTGGACTCGGTAGGGGCGAATTTCAACAATCTCGTAGGGTTCCTGGCGCGGCACGATGCGCTGCAGCTTGCGCTCGATTGCTTGGGGCTCCAGGGCCTGTTCCATCGACTCGTCCGGGTCAGCATAGAGCGAACAGCGCCAGATATCGGGTAGCCGCAACAGCGAGAAGGTGCCCTGCTCGCACCACACGTAATTGACGTTGGACAGGCCGGGCAGCTGGTCCTCAAACCGGTAGGGCGTGGTGGCCAGAATCGTGGTTTCGGGGTAAGTTTCGCCGGTGAAGGTCATGCCGGTGAGTTTGCGGCAGATAGAGCGCGCGCCGTCTGCGGCGATCAAGTAGCTGGCGCTAATGGTTTCAGTGCCTGTGGGCGTGCTCACGGTGGCTGACACGCTGCTGGCATCCTGCGCCAAGCCTGTCAGTTCAACGCCATAGTGCACTTGCAAGTTGGCCGTGGTTTGAGTCTTGGCATCGGCCAAGCGGGTCAGTACCCGCTGCTCGCACTGCAGGCGAAACGGGTATCGCGTGTCATCTCGCAGAACCGAGAGGTCAAACAGTGCCTTGTTGTGGGACTCATGCTGGCGGATTTGCCAGGTCGGCGACACCAGGCCTTGCGCGATCAGGTCCTGAGTCAGCCCCAACTCATCCAGCATTTCCAGCGTCGGCGGGTGAAAGGTGGAGGCCCGGAAGTCGTCGTTGACACTGCCCGCCTTGTCCAGTACCAGGGTTTCGATGCCGGCACGGGCCAGGCGCAGGCCCGCCACCAGGCCAACCGGGCCGGCACCAATGATGAGAACCGCAACTTGCTTCATGATGACTCCACGCACTTGAACGATTGCCCTTGCCGTTGGGCAAAAGTGCGCTTTTGCGCACTGTCTGGTTGATAATACTGTCACATTGGGCCCGCGCGCTGGTCCCAGGCGCCCGCCCCTTGACCCCCCCAATACCCCCAGCCCCGTCCCTGGTCCCACCACCGCCGATCTATCGGGACCCGCAATTGCATCGCCTGTGGGGCGTCGGCATGCTGATGTCGCTGATCCGATGGCTCGAGATCCTTGCGTTTGCGGTGTTCACTTACGACCAAACCAAATCCGCGTTGTGGGTGGCCAGCCTGATGATGTTGCGCCTGCTGCCCTTGTCCCTTTTTGGCCTTGCGATGGGGGCACTGGCCTCGCACATCTCGCGTCGTTGGCTGCTGATCGTGACGCATGCCGGTCTGTTGGCAACCTCCTTGCTGCTGCTGATCGTGTCCGCCTTTGGTGCCATCGAGGTCTGGCACCTGGCGTTGGCCAGCTTCATTAACGGCATTGTCTGGGCTGGTGACATGCCCTTGCGGCGTGCGCTGATGGGTGACCTGGCCGGGCAGGGGCGAATGGTTCAGGCCATGTCTCTGGATGCTGTGGCCTCCAACGCTTGCCGCTTGGTTGGCCCCATGCTGGGCGGCCTGCTGCTGGCGCAGGGCGGCCTGACGGTGGTACTGATCTGCACAACGCTGCTTTACCTGCCGGTGCTCGCGGCTCTTGGTGGCTTGGTCGACCCGCCGCCAACTGATGCAGTGGCCTCCAAAGCGACGATCCGAGATGTTTTGCTGCGCGGCCTGCGCGCAGCGCGCGAATCCCGCCCGCTGAAGGCCACCCTGTGGATCACAGTGCTTTTCAACCTGTTTGGCTGGCCAGTGCTGAGCATGATTCCGGTGATCGGCCGCGACCAGCTTCACCTTGACGCGCAGGGCGTGGGCCTGCTGGCCAGTCTGGACGGTATAGGCTCGCTGCTGGGCGCGTTGACTCTGACATCGATCGCACGGCGTCTGCGCCATGGGCCGGTTTATCTTGGGGCTGTCCTGCTTTTTCTGGTCTTGCAGATTGGCTTCGCCTGGAGTCATCAAGTGGTGCTGACCAGTGCCATTCTTTTTGTCATCGGCATTGCGCAGGCCGGTTTCGCAGTGATGCAACCGACGTTGGTGTACAACAACGCGCCGGCCGACAGACGCCTGGAGGTCATGGGCCTGATGACCATGTGCATCGGCGTCGGGCCCTTGGGTTTTCTTGCCATTGGTTGGCTCGCGCAGCGTCTTGGCGCCCCGACGGCTGCGCTGATCTGCGCGGTGAGCGGTCTTGTCGCCGTGGCGTCGACCTGGCCGCTGTGCCGTGCCTGCTTCGAAAGTCCAAAGACGGCGGTCCTGCAACAAAAACCGGTGGGCGGTGAATGACCTCCGAGGCCCGGTGTGTGCCTTGATGCAATGCAATGCAGCGCAGGAACGACATCTAAGCGGGACATTTAAGCCCCAGCCCTGAACCAAGATGCTGTTCCAGTTACCGTCGTTCGATCACAAATCCTGCCGATCTGAGCGCGTGCTGGTACCAGTGCCAACCCAATTCAAATGCCTGCCACTCTTGTTGCAAGGCTTCGGATTGTGGCAATAGAGCACCGTTAAGAAATCCATGTTGGTGCTTCAGGCTAAAGGCAGCAGTCGCGGGTAGATTCTCAGCTTTGAACTTGGCCACATAGCCCCAAACATTTTCAAAGCAAAAACGGCGTAACCCACCGGCATATAAGGCTTCGGTCTGCTCCATGATTGGAAGACAACCCTGCCCCAATGGAACGCCCTGAACCCAGGGGCGGCCTTCGTTGTTGACGATCACGTGGTCCTTGACATGCACTGCGTCAATGTAAGCTTGCATAGCCCGTAATGCCTGCAAGGGGTCTTCGCCCACCATTTGCGAATTACCGTAGTCATACAAAGCCCTGATTCGAGGATGATTTACCTCTGCCAGTATGCGGGATATCACCTCGCCCTGAAAATCCTCGTGGTTTTCAAAGACGATCGTGATGCCCAATCTTTCGGCTTCTGGCGCGATAGCCTGGAGGTCACGCACGGTCCAGTCAATCTGTTCGGACAGTGGTGCTTCGTACTTGGTGTAAACACGCAAACGCTCGGCCCCCAATTGGCTTGCAACCGACAGCATTTTCTGCAGGTTATCCACGCGGGTGTCGCTGGTGTCAATTTCACAGGCCAAGTTGTGCTCCTGCAAGCAGGCCCGCACGCTGGCGAAATGCTCGGACGTCGTTCCACCCAAGTCCCGATACCCCGGCCCATTCGCAGAGATGTTGACGCCGGTGAACCCTCGTTCTTGAGCCAGTGAAATATAGCTAAAAACGTCAAAGTCACGTCGGTACTTGAACTGAAAGCGCAGACTGAAACTATGAATGTGCATCTCGATAAATTTCATACGAAAAAACCTTATGACAGCAAACGATGAAGCATTTGGATTTCAGCCTGAAGCGCGACGCTGTATAAGCGCGACGTTTTCTCGTCGGAGCCGCCTGTGTCCTGCGCACGCATGGCGCAATACGCCGCGAAGCGGTAATGGTGACTGCTTCGGGTAATGCGCAGCCGTTCAGACGTCTCCATCGCATCCGTTGGGTGCTCATCCAGGACAGAAAAGTAAGCCCTCAAAAACCGTTGCTCCTGGGCCAACGTGAGTACCGGGTAACCATAAAGCACTTGCATTGCAGGAGACACAAACGTCAACACATCTTGAAGTCCGTCTCCGATTCCCGGACACTGCCAATCGATCAGACGCAACCCATCAGGGCTGCTCACGATATTGCCCGGCCCACAGTCAGTGTGTACCAATACCCCGTTGCGGATTGGATGGACGGTTTCAAAGGACAATCTATGGCTTAACTCACGAACGCTGTCACTCAAGGCGCTTTCGTGACGTTGCAACATCACTTCAGCATGCGTTAGCAGGTTGGGTGCATCACTTGGTAGCTGGCGAAAGGCATTTGCGGCGAAAGGATCAATGGGGATGCTGTGCACTCGCCCAAGCAAAGTTGCTGTCGCTTCAAGGTCACCATTCCAATAGCTTCCCTTGACATACTCATAGACCAGCAGACTTCCTACCGGACTATCGGCAATAAACGCAAGCGGCGTAGGAGCGCATTGATGACCTTTCAGGAACTGCAATGCTGCATATTCGGCTGTCGGCAGAATCGGGAACATTGGGTTTGCAGGCACATCGGCGAACTGCTTAACTACCCAGTCCAGGGTGCTGAACTGTTTGCTGCGCAGCCGGTACACCCGATTCCAAAATCCCCCTGTCAGCAACTCCAGATACATCCCATCGGAGGACTCCGCCGGCAAAAGCCCATTGGCCTGCAACACGCCTAGCAAGATCTTTTCGTGAGACATCAGCCTGGGTGCGCCAGGGCCTGCAGCTCGGCCATCAGATCGTCGGGCACTTCAACACCATGGGCGTTCGCATAGGCTGCATGATCGGCGCGCCCTTTGCCAGGCAGGCGTGCGCCCTCTTGCTCATAAATGGTCTGGGTGAGTCGGGCAATACGCTGCGCGAATCCGGGCGCACAGCGTGCAGGGTCAATGGCGATAAAGCATTGGCCTACGCCAGGCGGGCCGCCAGAGTTATCCAGCAGTGAGCTGGCCTCGAACGACCAATTGGCGCCGCCCAGCCCTGCAATTAGGATGTCGACAAGTAAAGCGAGAGCGTAGCCCTTGTGACCCGCAGCCGGCGCCATGGTTCCCGCCAAGGCTGCCTGGGGATCGGTCGTCGGGCGGCCATCCACGTCGATCGCCCAACCTTCAGGTATCGGGCCACCGGTTCGCGCAGCAGCTATCACATTCACCCGGGCAGTTGCCGAACTGGACATGTCGGCGACGATGGCTTCGGCCCCTTCTTGGGGTACGCCAAAGCCCCAGGGATTGGTCCCGAAGACCGGTTTTCTTCCACCCACCGGCGCCATCATGGCAGAGGCGTTTGCAAAGGCCAGACTAACCAGTCCGTGCTCAAGAAAACGGTGAATGAACCAGCCAAGTACGCCGGCCGAGTAGGCGTTCCTGATCGTCATAAAGGCGATCCCTTGGCTACGCACAATCGATACAAATTCTGGCAACGCGAACAAAAATGCAGTGTGTGAAAATCCATTGGAAGCATCGACCCCAAGGATTGCCGGGGCGAGAATTTCCGTGCGCGCTATGGCATGACCATCCACTTTGCCACAGAGCAGGTGCTCACAATAAGTCGGCAGATAGGCCAAGCCGACATTGCGGATACCCTGCGCTTCTGCCTCAGTAATTGACTGCGCTACAACAGCACTTTGGCGGATGTCCCCACCGCTTGCAATCAAGGCTTGCACGGCAAGCTCGTGGACTTGCTGCAATGTCAATCTTGAAGTCATCAGGCAGAGATCTCTCAGTTAAACCTAGCAGTTTTGCTGAGCGTTTGCTCAAGCACCGCTTCATTGAGTTCGACGCCGAGCCCCGGTGCATCCGGGAGTGTGAACCAGCCCTGGCTATCCAACTCCAGCGGAGACTTCAGCAGGTAATCACGTCGTTCTGGCGACCATTCAGGCGCATCCAGTGGCCACTCGACATAGGTTTCGCCTGAGGTCCCGGCTATCAACTGCAGGTTGGCCATCATGCCCAAGCCATTTCCCCACGTATGAGAACTGAACAGTCGGCCCCTTGTCGCGACTTGACGGGCGAATGGCGCGAGTCCAGTGATGCCACCAGTCAGAACTGCATCGGGCTGAAATACATCCAAACAATCGCGCTCGAGCAATTCGCGCAATTCGTAGGGCTCGCGGGTGAACTCGGCACCCGCCAGACGAATGCCCGCCCGATTTCGCAGGGCGCGCATACCTTCGTAGTCCCCCCGATGCAGGGGCTCTTCCATCCAGAACACGTGCAACTTTTCAAGCTCCTTGGCGACTTGAAGCGCGTGCTCAAGGTCCCACGATGGCGCAGTGTCCCAAGGCATCCTCCACCCTTGGTTGCAGTCCACCATCAAATCCAATTGGTCACCCACGGCTTCCCTAATCGCCCTCAACGCGGCAAGGTCCGCGGCTAAGTCGCTGCGACCGAAACGCACCTTGAGTGCGGGGATGCCCGCGGCCAAGCATCGCGTCGCCACCCCAACCATGTCATTTGTTGACCGATGCACACCGCTGGACTGATAGGCGCGCAGTCGAGGTGCCTTTCCGCCTAGCATCTTCCACACAGCTTGCCCTTGCGTCTTGCCCGCCAGGTCCCATAACGCTACATCCAAGGGCCAGGGCCGCCCAGCATGGAAATCGATATTCATCAACACCGCATGGTGTCGATTCAGTTCCATGGCCTCCTGGCCAATGAACAGGTGCTCGTAATCGGCAAAGCCCAACATAGCGTCTCCAGAACCCACACCCATGCGTCCGTCTTCATCAAAGACGCGGACGAGGGTCGCCGGAAAGCGGGTACGGGGCCGAGAATCCCATGAGGCCGGGAATGGTGGCTCAAGTCGGAGTTGGTGGTGTGTGATGACAATTCGGGTAATTCGGGCCATTTCGACAGCTCTCCGCAACTGTCATTCATGTTACACGACTCGTCGTACGTCTATTGCACAAAGGTAGTTCCAACAAGCTATTGACGCCGCGTCAAATTGCCCAAATCTGCCGATTGCCAATTTGAATCAGTCAAAAATTGGCGCTGGCATCAAAGCCGCGTCGGCGTCAACAGCTCAGAACAGCAGAAAGAACCCGTTGATGGTCGCCAGCAGGCCCAAAAAGCCGAGCACACCGCCGGCCAGAAACAGCGCCGGTATGGAGCCAATGATAGACACAGAAAGCAGGACAATCGCGATTTGCAGCATGCCCTCGCCGTAGTCGAACCAAGGATCCTGGCGCAACGCGTGGTCGCGTGATGCTTCATGTGCCTTCGCACGTGCCAGCAGTTCCTTCTTTCCCTCCTTGCTCTCTGGCTCGGACTCGTAGCGCTCTGCCGTTTTCTTGTACTCGTCGATTTTTTTCTGGAATGCTTCCCTGGCAGTTGCCGGCATGGTGGGGTCGCGCAGCAGTTGCAACTCCAAATCGGCAGCGGCGATCTTTAAAGAGGTTTGGCGTATCGCCTTGGCCTGGTAGAAGGCATAGGCATTGGCAGCCAGTATGTTCTCCTGGGTCGCTTCTTTGGCTGAGTTTGACC
>Ga0114974_10003080_pt1 | contig 12702 bp, 11 predicted proteins | sample S_130206_EF_Meta_FD_87318 | JGI IMG/M metagenome (GOLD analysis project Ga0114974, IMG submission 87318) | Freshwater microbial communities from Lake Simoncouche, Canada to study carbon cycling - S_130206_EF_MetaG | ecosystem: Environmental > Aquatic > Freshwater > Lake | place: Lake...
ATCTTCCATAGCCTTTATAAGTTGCCGTTGAGTATATCCAGTATCCGCGGTATCAACAACATGTAGACCATTTGCTAGACCAAAGTTCAAGGTACTAGGAACAGTCAAGTCATAGACTTTGGGATACTTTTCAACACCTACAATATTTATCTCTACAATTTCATCAAGAACAACATCATTTTGATAAGGAAAGTTACGATGTTCAGATGTACAAGATAATGCAACGCGTTTCTTTTCTTTTTCTTCATCAATGAATGTAATCTTAGATGCTAGAAGAGTAGCCCATTGAGCTCTGATTGATAGGCGATATGATGGTAGAATATCTTCAGTTCCTAAGTTATTTGTAATACATTGTGTTTTAAAGACCTTACCAAATACACCTAAGCGTGTACAAAGCATACTGATTCCATCAATAAGTTCTGAAGAGGCTGAACCAACTTCAATAGAATTATTAGTTAATGTACCATCACCAGAGAAATAACCATTTAGAAGTCCTAGAATAAACTCATTTGGAGCAGTAAGGGCTTCATTAGGAACACGTTTTTTACTTGCCCCATGACCTACAAAGAGATCTAGGAATTTTGCGAGAACAGTGGAGAATCCACGCACGGCTGATGATACTCCACCGACGTTATTTACCTTAAATGACTCTGCATATTCAATTCGCATATCTTCAAACCAGTCTTTGACAAACTGACGAATTACTTCACTATTATTTGTAATTTGAACATAGCCACTCTTAATATCTACATTTCCCTCAGCTAGAAATAGACCAATAAAGATTCCATTTTCTTTTGATAGTGTAAAGGTATCACGAATACGAGCATGACTGCGGTTTGTGGTGAATGGATAAATATATCCTGGAACAATATTACTAGTATTTGAACGAACCTGTGTACGAGTAAATAGTGATTTCTTATCATATGGAAGAGTAAATAGAGTTCCATTATTCTTTTTCCACCAACCGCTTGGAATCTTTTCACATCCGTCCATAACCTTATCTACCTCCACACGTGCTATGTGGAAATCGGTTCCATAAAGATAATCCTTCTTTGATAAATATAATGACATATCAACGGATGAATGGATAACTGGAGGAGAATCCAAAGTCATTGTTACAGGAACATAATGTCCAGGACGAACATCAGGTGTAGCCATTCGCTCAAAAGTTTTAGAATTGGCATCCCAAATTAAGAGTGCCTTTGATTCAGTTACGATAACTGATTTTCCACCAAGTGTTTTAATCTCATAGAGTTGGTCACCAGGGTCGTGACGAGTAATTGCAGTAATAGCACCCCATGTAACCTTTCCATTTTGATCTACAGTAGGAATATATACAGATTTTGTTAGTTGTAGGAGTTCAAGATTACGTTCGTCAAAATGTTCTACTTCTTTTGAGCGTGTAGCGAGTTGTGAATCAATCCAATCTCCAATTGCAACACGGCATGCCTTTCCATCTTCTAGAATAATAATTGCTGTATCACCCGTTACTGACTTTACAGCCGTATCAATAAGACCTTCACGACCTGACATGGAGTGAAAGAAGAATTCTTGAGGAGTGAGTCCACGTAAGAATGAACCTTCTACGAATCCACGAGCTTCGGCACCATCGTCAAACATCTTGTAGTGAGGTAGGGTACGATCCGTAAAACCATAGGGAATACGACGACCTTCAGGAGCTTGTTGGCCTACACAAGCAATCATTTGAGCTACGTTCGTACCGTCACCTTTAGAACCTGAACGTACCATAGCCATAAGACGATTTTCATCGGATAAACTTTCTACACCAATCTTACCAGAGTCTACAGTCGCCTTGTTAAGAATTCCAATCGTCTTGGCTTCAAATTCTTCTTGATTGGACTTACCACTGTTATTGGTGAATAAGTCCATGTGTACTTGTAACATCATATCGTCTACTTCCTTCTTCTTTTTCATAATCGTTTCTTCCATTTTCTTGCGAGTGTCTTCATCGGCAATTAAATCGCTAATGCCTACACTAAATCCTTTCATAATTAGGTAGATTTCCACCATGCTTTGTAGACCGTCCATAAAGTCTACGGTATCTTTAGGACCATAGTCATTGTAGATGGTGTGAATAATACCCTTACCAGCCTTGTTAAATATACCCTTGTCAAGTACACCTTGTTCAAAGTTTCCTTCACGGATGAGGACTCTGTTATAATCTTGAGGAGTTGATTCATACATACTGTTATCCATTTGAATGTTAATAGGAGGAAACAAGGTTCCAATAATCTGTTGACCAGTGTAACGAGGAGCACCAGAAATAGGATCTTTACCTTTGGCATCAGGAACTGCCTTGAATCTGCGATTCTTCATCATCATGTTCATGAATTCACGACGCGTAAATAAGTTATTAGGACGCGTGGCAAGGTAGGCACCAGCAAGGGCATCTTGTACAATACCAATTACAGGAGTCGCATCACGAGGACGGATAATTTGCATAGGTACTGCGGCAATTTCTTGTAGTTCGGCAGTGGCTTCATAGCTTTGCGGAATGTGGGCATTCATTTCATCGCCGTCAAAATCAGCGTTATAGGGACGTACTACTTGAACGTTGAGGCGGAATGTATTGTAGGGTAGTACACGAACACGGTGACCCATCATAGACATTCTGTGCAGAGTAGGTTGACGATTGAAAAGGATAATGTCGTCGTCCATTAAGTGGCGATTTACGGTGTCGCCATTATAGAGCACGACTTCTTTGGTATTTACGTGCTTGAGACTAATCATGCGACCATCTTTGCGTACAATACTCTTGGCACCAGGAAATACGTCGGCACCATTTTGGACATACTTGTATAGACGGTCACGATTATAATTCGTTACTTTTTCAGGGCGAGTTAGATTCATGGCGATTTTCATAGGTACACCAACTTCGGCAATGCTAATGTTAGGGTCACCTGTAATAACGGAACGAGCAGATTGTTCTACACGCTTACCTTGGATGTTGTAGCGTACACGACCTTCTTTGCTACCAATACGCTGTTGTAGTGACTTCAGGGGACGACCACCACGTTGAGCAGAAGGAGCAACACCAGGAATCTTGTTGTCAACAAGAGTAGCAATGTGATATTGTAGAAGGGTCGTATATTCATCAATCATATTACGATTACCATTTTTCGTGATTTGTTCTTGTAGTTTCTTGTTAACTTTAATAATTTCAAATAGCTTGTGCGTTAAGTCATCTTCAGAGCGTTGGTTATTGTCTTGTACAACTGAGGGACGTACTTGAGGAGGAGGAATGGGTAGTACAGTGCAGATCATCCAGTCAGGACGGCACCAGAAGCGACTTAGGCCGATAAAGTCTACATCTTCGTCGAGGATTTGGCGGAAGAGTCGTAGTACAAATTCCACTTCGAGGGGTTGCTTGACAGAGTTCTTGGAACTCGTTTCGGTATCAGGGGCATCCCACTCGGCAACAATGCGAGCAATACCTTCAATGTGAAAGGTTCGCGGTAGGAGTGTACCACAACCATCCTCGGTTTCTTGACCACAGCGTTGAACCTTGCTACAGGCCTCGAGTACGGCCTTCCAGCGAGATTCACCGTGGCGTTTGAGGACACGTGCATGATTAGCCTTGTCGATGAGGAGTTTTCCACAGCGAATACAGATGCAGCGGAGTATATTGCGAATACGGTCGAGGAATTGAATGAAGTATACGGGTCTGGCTAGGCGATAGTGGCCAAAATGTCCGGGACATCCATGATTTGTCTGGCCACAAGAGCGACAGTTCTTACCATTATCTAAGACACCCATACGAGGGTCAAAGAGTCCACCAATCTTCGGTTCATTTCCATCATACGTTGCTTGACTAATTACTTCGACAACAGAGCGTTTTACGATTTCATCAGGGCTAAATATACCAAATTGAATACCTACAATAGATTCTAGATCGGAAGTAGGTTGATAAAAGCCAGCAGGCATCTACTACTACTCTAAGTAGTTAACTGTATCATTAAGTAGTGAATGTTTACCAATCAATTTTTAGTAAGGCTTCTTTAAACCGGTTTTATTACATATTAATATCAGCTGAACAATGACCATGTTTCATAACTACTGCATTTATACCAATTATATTTAGATTAATATGTCTAAATTCTTTCCATATTTTTGTATGAATCCATTCATTTTCACAACCGCTAATATCAACATAATTAAATGCTCCTTGATTAATAACATTCTGATCAAAAATATATATAACATCATCAATAATTACTTCAGACTCTATTTCTTCAAAAAAACAATTTTTATAGGGTCCATAATAACATGCAGATACAGATAAACCATTCTTAATTTTTTTCGGACCTATATATACTCTAGCACGTGCATTTATTGCAGAATTAGATAGTAGAGAAAAATCAATAGGTTCTAATAATTTTAATTCAGGACGAAATTTAATATACCAATCATAGTTTAACTCATGTTTATATTTATTAATAAAATCAGATATTTTAGTAAATTGCTGTTTAGGATTTATTAATTTATATTTGAATGTTATTACACTTTCATAACTATGAAAATCATCAGTACTTAATACTCCAGCATAATCAACACTTATATCAGTGTTATTACTAATTAAATAATCCTTAAGAATTGTAAAATTAGGTAAGTATTTTGGATCCATATCACGTGAGCATATTATTACTAATACTTTCATATACTACTTTTATAGATAGTAAAGTTTAGGTATTTTAGACTAAACTAGACTAGACACTATATAAACATTCAAAATATATTCTATACTAGCTATGACTGATACAATTATTGAATTATCAGATACAGAAAATCCGATTACCTATACAGGAACTTTAATAACATCTCATCTTTCTAATCTTCAAAATTGGTGTATTCTTAATACTCAAGAAGAAGGCGAACTCTTATTTATAGATAATCAATTACAAAGTTCTAAGAATGACGAATATATTTACCACGAATCCTTTGTTCATTCTCTTATGATTGGTTGTTATAAACCCAAAAAGGTTCTTATACTAGGTGGTGGAGAAGGTTGTGTAATTCGTGAAGTTTTAAAATGGCCTACTATAGAATCTGTCACTCAAGTAGATTGGGATGCATCCCTAGTAAGTTATTTTAAGGGTTATGGTTCTTCTTGGAATGCTGATAGCTATAAAGATCCCAGGGTCAAAGTTGTAATAAGTGATGCTTTACTTTGGTTACAATCTAATACGGACCGTTTTGACTGTATTTTCATAGACTTACTAGATCCACAAGATAATATGTTAACAGACTATTTTATTGAATTAATAAAAGCTTGTAGGAACCATCTTTCAGAGAATGGTTCACTTACACTAAATGCAGGTTCTGCTAAAAAACAGGGCTTTTCTTTACCGAAAGAAATCGCAAAAATATTTTCAGATAGTTTACACTTATTTCAAGCCATTCAAGTAAATGTACCAAGTTTTAAAGAAGAATGGGTATTTTTACAAGTAACATCAAGATTATGGAATTACTTTCTGCATACGACCACTTTACCGAGTGATTTACGCTATTTTTCAAAAGAAACTCTTATAAATAGTCTTCAATGGAGTGAACGTTTTCTAGAGTTAAAGGACTTTTGGAAGCAAAAAAGCTAAAAGCTAAAAGCTAAAAGCTAAAAGCTAAAAGCTAAAAATTGACTCCAAAAAATTAGCGAAAAAACATAGAAGTAGCAGATAAATGTATACCCTACAACTCTTTCCTGCTGACGATGTATTTGACAAGTATACTAAGTGGATGGGCGGAACATCTATTACTCGTAACAATGACAATGCTGGTGTAGACATGTATTGTAATACGCGTACTGTCTGCCAAATGACGGTTGTAACGCTTCTTGACCTAGGTGTCAAGTCGCGTATGCTAGGTTCTGATGGCCTACCGTGCCACTTCTGGCTAGCTCCTCGCAGTAGTATCTGGAAGAATGGTGTTGTTCAAGCAAACTCAATTGGAATCATTGATAGTAGCTACCGTGGAAAGCTCATGGGTGCAGTCATGCCGATTCATAATCAAGCAGCCACGATTGAGGAAGGTTCACGACTCTTTCAGGTTCTTGCACCTGATATGGGACATATTTCCAAGGTAGAAATCCTACGTGAATCTGAAATTGATAGCACGAGCCGTGGAGCTGGTGGTTTTGGTTCAACGGGTGTTTAATTACAGGTTGCCAAGTATAACAAAAAATTGAATATATTTTTTTGTTATACAATTAATAACAATCATGGGCGACTTTATGCCAGGATATGTGTCTACTGTAAATAATTCTAGGTTTAAGATTCTAGAAGATAAGATCATTATTATTGGACAAGATAATGGATTTATCTACGGAAAATATAAAACTAAGGAAAGTCTTCTTTCTATAGTCAATAAACGCCGAAATATTTCCATGACAATGATGTGTTATTATAAAAGTCCAATTGTATTTAGTCAATATGAAATGGAAGTACTATGGAAATACAATATCTATCCTATTTCAGAAAGTCAATTACGTAAATATACTACACTAAGCCTTGCTGATTAGACTCACATATTTTTTACAAAATATAAAATTGATTACTTAAATTTAAACAGTAATTTATAAAATTATAATGGTTATTAAATATCATCATATTAAATTACCAGAAGGAACATTATGTCCTAATGGAAAAGGTAGGGTTCTTTCAAAACAATGCAGACCTCGTCTTAGTATAATTTCAAGAAGAACATATATACATTGTAATGGGTGTAGAAAGGACCATTATATAACTAGTTTTAAAAAAACTTTATCACCACAAATATATGATGATTTAGAACAACAGGTAAAGGAAATTAGAAACAGTTTCAACTCTGAATCACAGATGCAACCACTAGAAGACCAACAATCTACTGAGAAAGAATCTCAAATACAATCAATAGATTTAACCGAAGAATCTAATGCAGAATCAATTCTAGAATCAATTCTAGACTATGAATTAAACTCAAATCCTTCTGGAAATAATATAATAATTAAAACTACTCAGCAACAAATTATTGAACAAGGTCAAAAATACAATGAATTATGTGATAAAATCGCTGATGATTTTCAAAAATCAGTTAGTGAATCTAAGGATTATTATACAGATGGTAAAAAGAAAGACTTTTGTAATACGTATAGAATACAAGTTTGGAATCACTATAATAAATTACCAGAAGTTGTATGTCCTTGTTGTAGAATAACAATTATATCGAATAATAATTTCCAAGTTGGTCATATTCATCCAGAATCAAAAATGGGTAGAAATACAATAGATAATTTATTACCTGTCTGTCAAACATGTAATAATTCAATGGGGCGTAAGCATATGTATACATTTGCATGGCAAACGTATCAGATACCTCTTTGGAAGTTACAAAGATTTGGATAGTTTAAATAAAATTGAATTATAATATTTATATATATATATATAAATATATATATATAAGGAAAAAGAAAGATGGGACAATATTATAAAGCACTCATTCTTGCTGAGAAATCTGATAATAAGGAGTTTATTCGAGCATCTCTTGATCCTGGAAACTATCAAGAAGGTATGAAACTTATTGAACACTCCTATATTGAAAATCCGTTTGTATCTGCGGTTGAATATATTCTCAGCCCAAGGGGAATGTTTTACAAGAGCCGTATTGTTTGGGCAGGTGATTATGCGGAGAATGAACCCTACTCTGATAAAAATCTCTATGCAACAAATACTGATGAAATGGATTATATTCCTAAACTACCACTTTCCTATATTCAAGACCTCAGTCAGTATCTCTACATTATAAACCATTCTAAGAAGATGTATATAACGAAAAAGGATAAGGTTATTCACCCTCTTCCTCTCTTAACTGCAGAAGGAAATGGAAATGGCAGTGGTGACTACCATGGTGAAAACAAAAATATGGTTGGTACTTGGGCTCGTGATATTATTTCAATCTCAGATACTGTCCCTGAAGGCTTTACTGAACTCAAGTGTGTGTTTATGGATTAGAAATACTTCACATCCTTCAAACAATCCAGCTTAGAACCACCACCATATGAAATAGCACTCTGTAGACATTCCTTAATATAGTCCATTTCCTCTAGCATACTACGTTGCTTGAGTGGAAGAAGTTTTTTCGTTCCTTCAATGCGTCCTGTCTTTCCACTCTGAAATGCAGAAGCACTTCCCCAAAACTCCTTGTATAGTACACCATCGGTTCCACGAATGGTTGAACCAGGGGAGTCAGTGAGTGCAGAAAACATTCCGCCTACCATAACAATATCTGCACCAAGTACAAGCGACTTGGATATATCTCCAGGATCCTTGATACCACCGTCGGCAACAATAAGCGTATGTAAGTTCCCACGAGCCTTTGCACACTCACTAACACTATAGGCTTGCGTATTGCGACTGCCGAATCCAGTAGCGTTATATGTGGTGCATGCAGATCCAGGACCAATTCCCACTTTGATAGCATCTGCACCCCATGACTCAAGATCACGAACAGCATCAGGTGTGCTCACATTTCCAGCAATAATAAAGGGTAGCTTAGTAAATGACTTCTTAATCCAATTAAGAATCTTTTCCATTTTTACACTGTGTCCATGAGCAATATCAATTGTAATAAAGTCAGGGACTAGGTCAAGTTCATAGAGCTTTGTCATAAGTTCATAAGAGTCTTGATTCACTCCAATGGAAATACTAGAAATTAGTCCGAGTTCCTTCATTTTCTTGCAAAATTCAATAGTATTTGTGGTGAAACGATTATGAATATAGAAGCATCCAGCCTTTGCAAGTTTAATAGCAATTTCGTCGTTAATTACACATTCCATATTCGCAGGAACTACAGGAAGAAGAAATTTATGACCGCCGAATGTAACAGAAGTATCGCATTCACTACGTGAGTCTACAATACACTTACGAGGAATGAGGTTAATGTCAGAAAAGTCGAAGCGTTGATGACTCATTTTGGTTTATTGATGAAATATTTTCACTTGTCAATTTTTAGACTAACCAAATCCCCTAAAACAACGCGACTAACTCATTCTTCTTGCTATAATTTTCCATAACATACCATTTTTTCTTAGAAGCGTCCCATTTAGCTCCGAGTTGTTTCGCTTCTTCTTTTCTTGCAAAGGGCACATTCAAATAAATCTTTGCATATGGACAAGCTTCTACACCAACGGCCTTATTAGCTAATAAGTCTGCACCATTATTTCCTAATGAGTGCACATCACTCTTACCCGTATGTGCCATTACATGCAAGAAGTTCACTCCACGTAGATCTTTATATAACAGAAAGATTTGTTTCACTAATTCAAGATTAGGCATTGGCTTCTTCCAGCCTTCTTTAAAACATCTTTGACCATAGGTTGTCACACAACGAATGGCATATTCAGAATCAGAAACAATGGTTATTTTTTTCCCAGCTTCTAAGTCACCGCGTATAATAGGATAAACTTTAAGAATTGCGGTTAGCTCAGCAGTATTATTCGATTGTTTTCCTTCTACACGCTCAGATACATTTCGTGTATCGTTTTCACCGAAATATATACCGATTCCAGCTTTTGCGTCTACTCGCCCATTATTTATACATGAACCGTCTGTATATACATAGTAATCAGATTCACAACTAGAAAACATATTTTCAAAAATAAATACATCGGCTTCTTCTCTAGTATCAAAACTTTTAAATTTGGCTCCACTATAGCCCTGTGTACGTTCTAAACACTCAGCCCAAGTAGTTACTACACCAACTTCTTTACCTTTTGCTATTGCATAATATGGCATAACGATTCTCTATATAATATATAGAAATCTAGTTTAGACTTTATAAAATTGAAACTCTACAATAAACCTTAAAACATAAAACATAAAACATAAAACCTACCCCCACACCCTAAATAAATGGACTTTGTGTACAATTTCATTAAGCAAGCCTTCACAACAACAACAACAATAAAACTAGCAACAACGGAAGACTTTGACAATGCTGGGTGTATCTTTACAAATGGTAAACATGTTCTTGCAGGATATCAAGGATTCAAACGACAAGCATTTATAAGTGGTATTGGTGGAAGAAGGGAACAAAATGAGACTTATATTCATACAGCCTTACGTGAACTTATTGAAGAACTCTTTGAAATTGATCCTGAAAGTAAACTAATTCAGTTATTGAGTGAACGCATAGAACCTAAGTCGGTAAATTTCCAAGGTCGTTATATTCTTGTAGAATATACTTTTGATGATCTAAGGGTTATCTTAAACTATCTCCATGTACATTCATATTCGAATAGTGCCTTGTACACAATCTTTCCCACAACTATTTCTGAACTGATCTTGAATCGTAAAATCTATAATGGTGAAATCAAATATCTTGCTCTACTGCCATTTGAAAAAAACATTCATATAGATCCACTCTTTATCTCAGACATTAATCTTCTAAAGCCTTGAGGAGTTGCGTCTGTTCCAAATAGTGGGAACGACAAAGAGGCATATAGGTTTCAGGTCCACCAACACAAATCTGTTCTTTTTTTGATACTCTGCAAAATGTAAACAGAGCTTCAGTACCATCACCACACAGTTTACAGAATGCCTTTAGTTTAAACACGTCATCAGCAAGAGGAATACAATCAAGGATTTGACCAAAGGGTTTGCGATCGGCATCACCATCAAGGCCGAAGAGGATTACTTTTTTCTTATACTTCTCAACGGCTAGGACAATAAACTCCTTCAAGTCAGGAAAGAATTGAGCTTCATCAATCAGAAGAATCTTGGATTTTTCAAAATCAGGAGTCTCAAGAAATTCCATTAGTTTACTCCAACGATAACAAGGAATCTTAAGTGAATCATGATTCCAGAGAAATTGTTCACTACTGTAACGTATATCGGCAGAATGGCTTATGAGATAGACATTAATTCCGATACTTGCGTACCGATTGACAATACGAATAATCGTACTACTTTTTCCAGCAAACATAGGACCAAGATATATTTGAAGATTCATTTGCATGTCAAATCCTACAATATTTCATCAATTTTATTTAACAACTCCGCACTTAGAACAAATTTTATATCGTATAGGAAGTCCCATATATGATGCTTTTACAGCTGAGAAGACATGATTACAATAGAATTGTTTAATAACGGTTGAAGTTTTTTTTTCTTCTAGTTTACCATCTACAGTATCGGTTTTCATCCCCCGATCTTGTAACATCTTACGAAATTCTTGTAGTTGTTGTTCTTCAATTGGTTTTTCTGGTTTATAAGCTTCGATGGGAAAATTGTAGGTAATTATTGTTGATGGTTTTGCATATTGTTGATGAAGAGCTTCAAATGCTCTTTTTTGTTCTTCACGGTCAAGAGGTCTTTGCGTCGGACGTATCATGATAATATATTACCTACTATTAGATAATTATGGATAGTAATGAAAATTTATCGAATAAATTGGATCTAAAAAAACAAATGATCCAAAATATTATTACTAGATTTAGTGAAGAACAGAAAAACAACGCAAATAAATTACGTTTACAGCGTTGTCAAAATAGAACTGGCTTAGGATCTACGGGTGTTCAAGGATCTACGGGTATTCAAGGATCTACAGGTGTATTTTCACCTTATTCAAGAGTAACTTCAGAAACAATTGCAATTGGTATTAATTCTGGAGAAACGAATCAAAATACTGGAGCAATTGCGGTTGGAATTAATTCTGGAAATAGTCAACAAGGAAATTATTCAATCGCAATTGGAAATTCTGCTGGTAATGAACAACAAGGAGATAAAGCAATTGCAATTGGAAACTTTGCTGGTAAAATTACTCAAGGAGAATATTCGATTGCTATTGGAGACTTGGCTGGAGAGCTAAGTCAACCATCAAATTCAATTGTTATAAATGCAAGTGGTAATAATTTGACACCCTCACATGCAAATAGTTTATATGTAGCCCCTATTCGTACTGTAACAGATACAACTACATCTTATCAATTATTTTATACAGGTAATAATGAAATTGTTGCTTCATCTACACAGGGTGGTGGTGGCGGTGGCGGTGGTGGCACTGGGTCTACAGGCCCTACAGGACCACAAGGAGTAAAAGGAGATACAGGTGTTGGAGGTGGTGGAGGTGGTGCAATAGGTGCTACGGGTGTTCAAGGACTAAAAGGAGATACAGGTGTTGGAGGTGGTGGCGGAGGAAATATTACATATAATGATTCTTGGATCCAAACAAATCTAATAGATTCTCCACCACTCGTACAGTTTAATGCGGTAACATCAACAACGACTGAAATACGTATACCATGGACATATCCAACACAAATAGCAGCTGGTTTTTCATTATCTTGGTTACCTGTTATTAATACATTTTCTGCAAGAATTTCTACAGTTTTAACTACACCAACAAATATATCATCTATAAATATATTATCGAATGTTTCAACAAATTATATAAATAATCATGTATCAACAAATTATATAACGGGTATAGTTTTATCAAAACAATCTGGAACAAATTCAATTCAGGCAAGAACATTTCCAGGAGATACAAATCCAAGAAATGTCTATGTATACTATGATACAAATTTAGGAAATATAATTACGAATACTAATAATCAAATATATGCTTATTATGGAAATACAAATTTAGTTCCGAATATATCATCAACATCACTTGTAATATATCTTACTGCGGGTGGACCCACTCCTCCACAAA
>Ga0114974_10003081_pt1 | contig 12700 bp, 6 predicted proteins | sample S_130206_EF_Meta_FD_87318 | JGI IMG/M metagenome (GOLD analysis project Ga0114974, IMG submission 87318) | Freshwater microbial communities from Lake Simoncouche, Canada to study carbon cycling - S_130206_EF_MetaG | ecosystem: Environmental > Aquatic > Freshwater > Lake | place: Lake...
CGAGTAACTTAGACTTTGATACAACAAAAAAATTTAGAGACCGTATATTAGGTAAGACATTACAAAGACCTAACGGACCTCAAACTTTTAAGAACGATTCATACACAGTACAAAAACTAAGTGATAGTGCAAATATTGATCAAGATAGTGTCGATACCAATAGAAGTAAAGATTTATCGATACCAAACAAATCAAATACATACAAACCTGAAAAATACTTTGTTCAGGAAGAAATATTAACATTACCACGTAAAGCTAATTTAAAATTATACCCATCATTCACACAAAGTGACTACGGAATTAACAAAAATAAAAAATGGAACAATATTAGTTTAGTTGGGGTTTTAACCAATTCAAACTATGAGATTGAATCTGATTTATATAAATTTGCATCAAATAGAATATTAAAAGACACAGACGGACCTATTTTTACAAGAAGTGCTCAATATCGACCTAACAATTCTCTTGATAATCTTAATAGCGTTGATCTAACCAATATAATTAATGGTAGACAACCGTTAATTCAAACATCGTTTAAAATAACAAATAATGATCAAAATTTAGAATTTTTAAATGTTGTTGCAAATCCTGTTTTACAATTACCAACTATACCTGGCGATTATTTAACTGACCCTTCAAATCCATTAAATTATAATCCACGAAACTCATTACAAGTTGGAACATTGATTAATGATGCAGTGGGTGCGATTGCATCTATGATAGGTATACGAGGTAAACCTAAAATTAGTCCAAGACCCTCTGATATATTAATACAATACATGGGAGAAGGACAAAAAAGTATTTTGTTTGATTTATTAAGTTATTCGAGATATGCACCAAATTATTCGATATTATCGACAGTTAATAACTTTATACAAAATCAATTACATGTTAACTTACCAATACAAGTACCTGGAACGGTATATATTGGTGATGATAGATACACAGACGTAAAATATTCTATAACAGACTTTTTTGATAGACATGTACAAAGTGCTTATAATTTAACAAAAATGTTTGACCCTATTGCAGCTAAACTTCTACATTCTGAAAAGAATATTTCGGAAGGTGGAGAAATAGGTGGAAAATTAATATGGATCAGTAAAAAGTCAAAAAATAAAATTGGAGCTAACAATAAAGAATATGGATCTCAATCCTCAAATTTTGAGAGTGGTCTATCCACAAATTTTAGATTTAGAGGAGATTCCATTTTAGGTAAAACACAACAGTTATTAAATTCGTTACCACCAAATGGAAGTGCTCGTTCACACGTTGCAAACGTGATTGACCAAACAAGTAGAGTATTCAAGGAAGGGGATTTAAGACTATCCAGAGGATCTGCGGTAAAATATACTGATAAGTTCTCAGGAGAGGAAAGTGGGGTCGAATATGCAAGAGTATGGACTAAAGATAGACCATATATGACTTATGGTAGTAGTATGCCATTGGAAAGTAACCAAAAAGATATTAACACAAAAAAATATAAAAGTTCATCAAAAAAGTATAGAAGAGGTAATATAAGAAAATTCAATTCAAGTGTATTAGATGATACATGGAATTTAAATATGGCACCAATGTCTAATGGTAAAAAATCATTTGATAGCTCAACTAATATTGTTGAAAAAAATAGAGGTAATGGAGATTTCTACGCTAAGAAATATATGTTCTCTATTGAGAACCTAGCATGGAAATCATCAAATGTTAAAGGATTTCAAGTTAGTGATTTACCGGCTTGTGAAAGAGGTAATAACGGTGGACGTGTTATGTGGTTCCCTCCATATGATTTAAAAATGAGCGAACAAAATAATGCTAAATGGGAACCAAATTCGTTTGTCGGTAGACCTGAACCAATTTATACATATCAAAATACTGAAAGAACTGGTCAAGTTTCATTTAAAGTTGTTGTCGATCACCCAAGTATTATGAACCTGTTAGTTAGAGAACACTTTAAAGGTATGTCCGATGAAGAATCAGATAACTATATAAACGCATTTTTTGCTGGTGTTCAAGACGTAGACTTTTATTCTTTAATACAAACATATACAACATTAGATTCTGAAGATAGATTAATGATATTACAATATCTTAATGCGGGTGTGGATAAAGAAACTATCACAAAAATTGGTTTTAAGAGTGATCCATTACCTACCAATACGGGAGGAGACACCGATAGAAATGAACATACAAATGTTGAGTGGAACCAAGATAATACATTCTATTTTGATAATAATTTACCAGGTAAAAAAAATAATGCATTAACGGTCGCGGACTCAAATTACGGAGCATTGATAACAAGTTACACAGGTAGAAGTGGCGATTTTACAAGCAGACTAACTGATGTAATGACAAATGCGACATTGAGTAATTCAGATAAATTATTATTAATAGACACAACAGGGTCAACAACAGGAGATGTATTAACAAATACAGTTAGTAATTTATCTAGTGGATTTACGGAACTTAATACAAATTTTACCGAATTAAATAAACAATTAAATGAAATAAAAAATGTATTATCTGGTAAAACATTAATTGGTAATATTGAAATAAAAATATTCACATCCACATCTGAGGCGGGGGATGACAAATTAAATTTTTATTTGGGTATTAGAAGGATCGATTCTTTGATGAGTTATATCGTCAATTATTTGGAATCCTCATTGGGTAATATATCATTAACACCAACAATTGCAAATTATGATGTGGCACCATATTTGAAAAATGGTTTAGATTTTGGATTACTTATGCCACGACAAACATTGAAATCTTTAGGTTACGATATTGAAGGTGATCTTATTTTTAATGTTAGTACACTTGGTGAAAATGCAAAATTAGCCAACGCTGGAGGTAAAAAAAATGTTAATTGTGGGAGTGCATTTAATAATACCGAATTAAGAATTGTTGCACCAATAGCGTTCTTTTGTAGAGAAGGAAAGGTGAAAATTAATTATACTAAAAGTGCATCAGGAAGAAAAGAAGAACCAAAAAAGAATGTACCACCAATTACAAAATTAGTAATTACAAAAGATACAATTGATGTTACAAGGAAGAAACCACCGATTGATGTAATGAAGAGAATTATTATGAAAACATTATCAGAATGTTTTTATTTTAAAAAATTAGAAGAAGATTCTCCCCTTGCATTTAAATCGTTAACCGAAAAGTTAAAATATTTCCATCCCGCTTTTCACTCAACAACACCTGAAGGTTTGAATAGTCGTTTAACATTCTTATTACAATGTGTAAGACCTGGTGATACAATACCAATGAAAGGTATATCTGACGTAAACGATTTGAACGCAAGGAATACCTCATTTGGTCCACCACCCGTTTGCGTTTTAAGAATTGGTGATTTTTATCACTCAAAAATTCTTATAAAGGATGTGAATATTACATTTGAAGAAGGTGTTTGGGATTTAAATCCAGAAGGAATTGGAGTACAACCAATGATTGCAAATGTACAATTACAAATTACATTTATTGGTGGACAAGGATTAGACAAACCAGTAGAAAAATTACAAAACGCACTATCATCTAACTTCTTTGCAAATACAGAAATGTATGATGAAAGATCGATCGCCACAGATGGTAGAATTGCTAATGAAAATAAAGATAAATTTACAAAAGAGTTCTTAGAAACATTATTAAATAATGATGATGTAAAAAATGCGGCACAAAAAGTCAACCCAAACAAACTAAATGAGGGTAAATATATTGGTACAGGAAAGGGTACCGCGTTATATTATACAACGGTAATTAATGAATTATATACTAAGGTAGGTGATTATACAAGTAAGTATAAATCAACATATGAGAACGTATATAAAGAATATGGTACACAAGTAACTGGAATGTTCTTCTCACCAACATATAGAACAACTAATATCGTAGATGTTAATGGATATACACCAAGTACAATTAACATGTTAGGTGAATATCAACAATTATATGATATTCCATATTATTCAAATAACTTTAAAAATGCATTAAACGCATCTATTTTATCGTTACCCGATAAACAACTTACAGATATGATGGGTTTTGATATTACCGACACAGTAATTGCAAAAGAAATTGAAAATGTAATCAAACCAATTATTGTTAAAATAGTTTCAGATAAAATTGATGAATTATCCACATTAAAATCAATTAAAGAACTTGAAAAAAGTAGAAATGAAGTTGTAGAAGTAATAGATAAATTAAATTATGTTGCTTCAAATTCTTTAGACGCAAAAATAGATGGAATTACTTTAACAAAAACAACACTTACAGGTTTTGTTGCAAGTGGAGCGAGTGGATTTACTTCAAATTATAACGGAGCATTACAATATTTAATAACGTTTAACAGTTCTTTAACTAATTTATACGATCCATCATTTGATTTCAATAATCTAACAACTATAGATCCAACATATATAAAATCTATATTACAATTATATTTAAATGGACATAAAAGTACTATTTTCGATTCATTAGAAAATACAATTAATTTAATTACTGACCAAGAAAGTGGTTTTTATATGTTAGAAAATTTTAGAACTGGATTTAATCTATTTTTAAATACTAATAACTCAACAACATTAACTATTAATACGGCACCAACCAGAACTAATAGTAATGAAATTTTTTATGAAACAGCAACACCAACAATAGTTGAAGATTCAACAAAAACAGATGTAGCATTTAAAATATTCTCATCAACAAATAAATTGGAAAGTGGACATCTAAACTTTTATAGATAATGAGTAGAAATTATTACAATAGATATGAAGATTATATTACCGATGGTAAATTTAGAATTGTCCCTGGAATTGAAATACCAATTAAAGGTACAGACAAATACATTCAATATAGAAAAGAAAAAAACAGAATGGACGTAATTTCACAAGAATATTACGGTTCACCAATGTTTGGATGGTTAATATTATTAGCTAATCCTTTGGTTAGTAGTATTGAATTTCAAATACCCGATAATTCTTATATAAGAGTACCGTTTCCTTTACTTAGCTCTTTACAAGATTATAAAAACGGCGTAGAATTGTATAACTTATATTATGGCGAACAATAACTTAAATAAGGGTGAAAACATATTAGTTAAGGTAGACGAAAATAATTTAATTTATATCGACCCTAATAGTGTGGTTAATGGTAACACAATTGAACCAAGAGGAATTACGCCTGAAAATTACGTTATGTATGTTAATTTGGAGGCAGATTTAGTTCCAAGATCAATTTTAACAACTTCAGGAGACCAAAACGCAACTGGTAATTTAGCTTCGATAGCAAAAGGAACATTAAATTTTCTTAGAAATCAAAACGGTCAAGATTATGATACATCTTGGACAGATTCGTTTTTAAACACAGAAAAAGTAATGAATTCAAACGGAGAATGGACAGGAGATTCTAGACAAAACGATTCATCTGCACAATCTTTCGGTATTGATAGTATTAATATTGTGGTAAAAGGTATGACTTTTATACCTCAAGTCAATATAAATTTTGTTGATGTTAGAGGTAAAACATTATTTGAATCACCAAAAGATTCACCATACAGTGCATTTTTTCATTTACCGTGGCCAATATATTACCTAACAGTTAAAGGTTATTATGGTAAGGCGATAAGATATCGTTTACACATGACCAAATTTACATCTAAGTATAATGAATCAAATGGTAATTTTGATATTACATGTACATTTGTTGGATCAACATATGCGTATATGAATGATATACCATTAGATGGAATATTAAATGCTCCTTACATGTATTTTATTGAAAATGATAGTAATATTAATTTCAATGGAGATACTGGAACGTTTGAAAAAAGAGTTAAAAAATCTTCAAAAGGGTATTCAATTCTTAATACCGTTTATGACGAATATAAGGCTAAAGGATTATTACCAAAAGACTTTCCAGTTAAAACACTAAGAGAAGTTATTACAATAGCAAAAAGTTTAGATAAAACATTAGAAAGAATAATTTTTGATCAAGTAGTTAATTATAAATTATTTAGTGCGGTTAAAGATTTTGAGAAGAAAGTAGTTGATTTTGAAAATTCCATAACAGCGTGGGCAACACAAAATTTAACGGATGAAATAAGATACTTTAGCGATAACCCAACGGTACCATACTTTTATTTAAAGGGTAATGAAAAAGAAAAAACATCTCAAATTAAAATCACAGGTTCAACAACAAGTGGTACATTGGAATCATTAATTATTAATTATGTAAAAGATTTAAAAGAAATTAAAATATTCACTGACGACCTTATTGTAAAAGATAGTAAAGGTAAAAAGTCAATTGATATAGATTTTAAAAAAGAAACCTTTAATGTTATTAATGCAATAAAACCGGTTAATGAGTATTATCAAAAAGACGGATCAAATTATGTAGTTGCTAAGAATAAATTATTAACACACATTTTTGATATTCAATCTTCTTTTGTTAAAGAAAGAAACAAACTTCAACAAAAAATTGAAGAAAAAATGAATACGATTATCAAAGACCCAAATAACGGAATTGGTATTGGATTTGATCCAACAATTAGAAATATTTTTGGTGTAATATTAGCAAATGCAGATGTTTATGTTAGATTAATGAAAGATGTCCATAGATCGGCATTTGACGTATCCCAAATAAGAAAAGCATCTTTAAATGGGTTAAGTGATGAAACACCAAGTAATGATAACATATATCCTTGGCCTGAAATTAAAAAACAAGTTGGTACGGATAAAAGAAAAGTTATTGCATACCCTGGTGATCCAGATTTGGAACAGAAATTAAAATCATATGATAGAACACTATGGCCTGAAATAGATTTTATTGAAAATTATATCGGGGTCTCAACTAAAAGATTAGATACGTTGGCGGAAAAAGAAGGTGGTGCGGGAAATGTTGGTTTTGTTTTTGAATCTAACATTGATGAAAATAAATACAGTCCAGTTTCTAATTTTTTAAACCTATCAATTTCATTACCGTATATTGATAAATCGATATCTAACATATTCTACGAGATATATGAAAGAGCAAGAATGGCCACTTTATTAGATACTTTTGAAGATACTAAAGTACTAACTGAGTTGGCAAATATTGAATTTGATAATATTAAACTATCATTTAATGAGGATAATGATTTAATATCTCTAATAAAAAGTGTTAAAAAAACTAAAACCGAAACTAAAAATGCAAATGGTCAAACGGTGACGGTGGAAACGTCGGCAATAGATACATTAAAAAATTATCTATTATCGTTTTCACCACACGAAAGACATCCATATTATTTAGATAGGTTACCAACAGTTTCATATATTAAAAACTTAGATGAATCGTCATTTAAAATTGAAACACAATATGGTGATATTCTTAAAGGAGAAAATGAAAATAAATTTCCTAACTTAAAAAATACATTGAGTGATTATAAGGTTGAGGATTATAGAAAAAATATTTATCCATATAATTCATCCATTTATTTATCTTATTTAAATAAAACATCATTTGACGAAAACTTAAAATTTACTAATTTATATAGTATTAAAACAAGTAAAGGATTCTTACATACACCTATGGAATCAACTTCTTGGGTTAAAACCGATAATACTGCATACGTAACAAATTTATTTAGTCAAAAATTAAAAATCGGAACTACAGATATTAACATACTTAATACACCTTATTTCCACAAACAATTGTATAAAGATTTTACGGAAAATAGTATGAGTGGAAAATATGTCGGTTCGGCGTATTTGTTATTAAACTCATTACCATTTAAAGATTTAGAAGATACATTAACATTTAGTGCCCCAAGTAGTTCGGTTAATATGGCGTCTATGTTTAAAGAAGTTAGTGCTTCACATTATGTGCCATATCACTTGATGTTGAAATGGGGGTCTTTATATCATAGATATAAAAAATACATAATAGATGGAATAGATATCATATCAGGATGTACCCAAACAATTAACGGAGGTTTATTTTTTGATAGTATTAGTGGTAATACAACATATACAAACGGTTCCACCACTGGTATCACATATTCTGGACATACAGATATTGGATTTCATCCGTTCTATGAAAATGTTTTTCATAACATTGTAAACGGATATTCATTTTATAATGCTACATCTGGAAATACAGCATTTACAGGAACAACATCGGGAACAACAGAAGAAAGGATATATCAATCAAGAAGTAGATTAAATACAGATGATGGAGTTAGATATTGGACGTCATATGTAGATAACACAAACATTTATTCGGGTAGTACATATTTTACATTATTACCATGTGATGGTTCTAATAAAATGAATAATTTAAACAACTATAATGAGTTAGTAATTCTTGATATTGATCCATCTAACCCAACTATATTACAATCTTTAGATTTCACAAATGGAGATTTAGCAAATTATAGAATATTATGGTATGATGATGAAACAACTAAAGGTGAATATTTCACAGGTAGAACTTTAAACACATACGGACAATATCTAACAAGTTTAGATAAACAGTTCTCAATGTCGGGAACTAATAGAAAAATCATAGATTTAATTGCAACATTTAGTCCTGATATTTTAGATATGTTTGAATCATATTTTATTGAGTTCGCAACCGAAAGGATGGATGTTGAAGTAGAAAGAAAAAGTTTTCCAAATTATTTAGAACCTGTGGATGCCGGCGGAGGAAATCATAGTATTAAACATGATAACTTTCAAAACTTATTAAAATCTTTGGTTATAGTTTATAAAACTGAAGTTAATAAAAATTTAAAAACCTCACCTGATTTGTATGCTGCAATTAGAAAAAATCAAGAAGACAATTTAAAGTCCATCACTACACAAATATTAGAACCTGATAATTTAATTAAAATCACAATCGGTAATCCAAAAGAAATTAACTTAAATGTATGGGACGGATTTACAAAATATTCTGAATTTAATTCATTTAGTTATAACGAATATAATCCACTACAAGATACTGATAACATAAAATATATTGAGTTATATGTCGGTGAAGAACCAATAAGTGATTCTTATAAAGATTTTTTTACTGTTAACAATGTTGAATTAAGTGAAGAGAATGTTTTATTGTTTAGACCATTGATTATGATTTTTGCTGGATGGGTTAAAAGTAAAGGTTCATCTTATACCCCCACAAAAATAGATTTTCAATCGTATATTAGTCAAAATGTTTTATCAAAGGCAGAAGATAGATTAACAAAATATCTAAATCAAATTTTACTTAGAATTGATTCATCAGACTTTGCAGCGGAAGGAACATCTGGTAATAAATTATCAATTACAAATGGTTATAATGATTTATTATTAAAACTTGAATTATATAATAATTTTAAATCATTCAACGATAGATGGTCATCAGGTAATTCAATTGGACAAAGAGGATTATTAGAAGAATTTTTATTTTTAGATAAAGCAAATAAAGATATTGGTAGTCAGGCTTATATTGGTTTAGATAAATTAATTGCTTTAGAAGACCCTAAAAACGATAAGGCCGATTTATATAGTGTAATTGGTATGTTAATACAAGGAACAGGATTTGATATGAGAGCCTTACCGGCATATGTTAATTTCTACGGTACTAATTTCACAAATAAATCTAAAATAACTTCATCTAAACAAGTGGCAAAAAATATATTTGGTACATTCTTAGATGTTGATTATCAAGAATCATCACCAAAAATTATATTACAATATACAGGACCAACATCCAAACATTTGGAGTTATCTGATATTAATAAGAAATATAAATTTAAAAATGATAGCGGTAATTTATTTAATGGTCAAGGTGGTCCGTTAACAATAACAATACCTGACGTATTTGCGACAGGTGATTTGGCAAAATCAAATAAGGTTGTTGCTTTTGAAGTTAGTATTGGTGACCAAAACCAAGGAATTTTTAAAGGAGTTAAGTTAGATCAAACATCAATTAGAAATACAACCGAATCATATTCAGTTTATGAAAATATGGGTCGTTCTGAAAGTGGTGCTGGAACTTATAATGTGGATATTGGATTATTCGACATATATAGACAAGCATCATATTCATGTGAGGTTTCGTGCATGGGTAACGTTATGATTCAACCAACAATGTTCTTTTATTTGAAAAACATACCAATGTTTAGAGGATCATATTGGATTACAGAAGTTACACATAGTATTCGTGGAAATAGCATATCAACATCATTTAAAGGATCAAGAATACCATATGCTTCATTACCTGACCCAAAAGATTCCTTCTTCTCAAGTTATAGAGTTTATTTCGATAAAATTACAAATAAAGCAATTGCTAAAGTAAAAGAATCGAACACGATAATAAATCCAAACTCAAATCCAGAAACAATTCAAGATCAAAATGGTCGTCCAGTTATTATTGATAAGGGAAATAAAGTACCTAATGGGGAAACGATTATAAATAAATCAGGATTAAGTCGATATGGAATTCCTTACAATGGATTTCGTGGAGAAAAATATATCCAACATGTTGAAAATGACGGTAAATGGTTAAGAGCGATTGCACTTGAAATGGGAGGCACAAATAATATACTTACCGATACCGCAACTATGAGTCTTCTTAATGGGGTTGATAGGTACAGTAACGATCAATTTAAAAAATTAATAATAAATCCACTTACAGGTACAATATCCCGACCACTTACATGGGCAGAAGTTAAAACCGTAACCGAAACTAAAAGGTTTTATTCAACAATGTTCATAACAAAAGGAGGAGTTGATCCAAATTTCATTATATCTACATCAACAGTATTTAAAAATCCGGCAAATAATATTAGTGTAACGGTACCACCAATTGAAGAAACACCAATGGACTTAACAAACTTAACGGGACCTATTAGTATAGGTCCATCGGTTGATGGATATGGTGTGGCGTTATCAAGAAAATTAATGATTGAATTAGGATTAAAGGACGGAGATGTTGTATATTTTAGAGACAATGATCCAGTTATATACAAATAAGTGAATAATAACAAAGTATAAGATATTTATATTAATAAAAGAAATATTATGGAAAATAATAGATTAAACAATACCGTAGACCAATTTTTAAACCCTAAACAGGTTAAAGTAATGTCTAATGATGGTATGGAAAGAGAAGAATGTGATTTAGTAACAGGAGAATGTTATACAATCAGAGAAAAAGACGGAATAGTTGAAAGAATAAATAAAAGATACATTACCAATGACGGTAGACAATTATTACAAGATTAAGCCATGTTAGAACAAAAATTACAAGAAGAATTGAATCGTTACAAAGCCATCAATAAGTATGGTAAAACGATGATAATGGAACAAGATGTTCCACCTCCACCACCAGCACCTGATGCTGCGGTAGATGCCCCACCAGCACCAGACGCTGCAATGGACGTACCTCCAACAGACGTACCTCCAATGGACACACCAGATATGGGTGGTATGGATATGGGTGGTGATAATACGGAAGAAGTTGATATTACTGATTTAGTTAATATGACTAAAAGTATTAAGAAAGACTTAGAAAATCACACACAAGACAATAGTCAGACTATGACTAAAATGGATGACGTATTTACTAAGTTAGGTGATTTAGAAGTTAAGTTGGCTCAAATGGACCAAGTAATGGCTAAAATTGATCAATTAGGTGCTGAGGTACAACAAATGAAACCTGAAACTCCTGTTGAAAAATTAGAAATGCGTTCATTAGATTCATACCCATTTAATGAAAAACCACAAGAATTTTTCTCACATAAACAAAGTGAAATGAGAGCAAGTGGTAAAAACGAATATGTTTTAACAAAAGATGACGTTAACAACTATACACCAGAAATAAAGACCTCTTTTAATCCAGAAGAAAATACAGATGAATATCGCTACTAAAGTAAAGTTCCTCTTAGAGGTTCAAGTACAATTTAAAATTAACCATTGGCAAACTAAGGCGTTTGCAAGACACAGTGCATTCGGTGGAATATACGATGCATTGGGAGATTTAATTGATAGGTTTGTTGAAGAATCAATGGGAAAATACGGTCGTTTTGAATTAGATGAGGAAAGTAAAACAATTAATTTACAGAACTTAGCGGAACTTGATCTTAAAGGAATGTTAAAAACAACCAAAGACGCGTTAATTCAATTTACGGACGAATTTGAACCTACAGATACAAATTTAATGAACATTAGAGATGAAATCTTAGGTGAAGTAAATAAACTACAATATCTATTAACATTAGAGTAAAAATTAAAAAATATTAGAAATGGCAGTAACAAACGCATCAACAAGACGCACAACATCAGTCAATGCATTTACAGGATTAACATATATCGATACGGTAATTGGAACCGCAGCTAGTAACGGATTATTTTCTGTGGTAGTCGAGGGTAACTATATAAACGACACATTAACAGGGTCATTAATCACCGCAGGATATACAGTAAATAAGAATTTAGAAAATATGGGAACTTACCCAAGATATACCATCAATTGGTAGTAAAAAAAAACTTTAAAAATAACTTAACCCAGATTTCACATTCTGGGTTTTTTTATGTATATTATAACATAAATGATTATTAAAATTTAAATCAAAATCACATGTCTACATTTGACGCAGTACTAGCACAGTACGAGAAAAACAAAAACGCCACAAGTGGCAACAACAACAAAATGTCCTCCGAGGACAGAATGAAACGTTATTTCA
>Ga0114974_10003083_pt1 | contig 12697 bp, 15 predicted proteins | sample S_130206_EF_Meta_FD_87318 | JGI IMG/M metagenome (GOLD analysis project Ga0114974, IMG submission 87318) | Freshwater microbial communities from Lake Simoncouche, Canada to study carbon cycling - S_130206_EF_MetaG | ecosystem: Environmental > Aquatic > Freshwater > Lake | place: Lake...
CGTGTACCCCACCCTGCCTCGCTCCGCTCGGCTCACGGCACAATTTCTCACACACATTTTTACTATTTCTCACATCAAATACTACACAATTCACACACACAACACACTATAATTTCACCCATTACCTTTTGTTAAAATCCGTAGAAAAACATAAACAATAAAATATAGATATACGGTAGAAACAATGGAAGCACTTGTCAAAGCTATCAAGCACGAACGACCGAACCTCTCCGAATCCTCTATCAAAACATATACGAATGTATTAAAATCCATGTTCAAAGATATCTGGTCAGGAAAGGACTTTGACCACACGCTATATATTACAGAGCAAGAAAAAGTAATGAAGCACATGGAATCCATTAAGTTTACTATCAGAAAAACGATTCTGTCAGCCCTTGTGTCGTTTACGACTGGTGGCGTACAGACCAGGTACAGAAACCAGATGATGGAGGATTCGCAGAAGTATACTGCCTTGCAACACCAGCACATTAAGACAGATGAACAAAAGGAGAACTGGATGTCGTGGAAAGAGATTGAAGAACACTTAGCTAAACTCAAAAACCAATACTACTACATCTTCAAAGAAGAGAAGCCAACACGGGAGGAGATTATGAACCTACAGAGCTATGTCATTCTGGCCTGTTATGTGTTGATGCCTCCACGACGTGCTATGGATTATTGCAAGATGAAAGTACGCAACTATGACAAAGCCAAGGACAACTTCTATGAAGGAGGGAAATTTGTTTTTTCACAATACAAGACAGCAAAGTTCATGGGGATACAAGTTCAGAAGGTTCCTCGGGCATTAGACCTCCTTTTGAAAAAGTGGATTGCTTTCCATGACATGGACTACTTGTTCGCCAACGCAGATGACAAAGAGATAGCGGGGTCGGGCATGACAAAGATTCTGAATAACATCTTCAAGCCAAAACTCATCTCCGTTAACATGTTACGCCATATCTATATTACAGAGAAGTCTGCACCACTTATTGATAAACTGAAAGAAACAGCAGATGCAATGGCTCATAGTACAGGGATGCAAGGACTATATGTAAAGAAGGATTAGAGTGGGGAAGAGGGGAAGAATGGGGAAGAGGGGAAGAATGTAGGGGTTTTTCGGAAAAGTCGCTATAGGGAGATTCTCAGCCGAAAAGGTTTCCAAAAAACCCCTACATTCTTCCCTTCTCCCCCAATTCTTCCCCATTTAGGGCTGTTGGGCTGGTGATTTTGCTACGCCTGGTCTTGGCTTTCTTGGTCTTTGTTTTACACCAGATGGTGGTGCAGATACTGCGGGTTGTGCGGATACTGCGGGTTGTGCTGAAGAGGATGCATCGGATATTGGCGTTATTTTTGGTTTTAAATATTTTCTGATATCCCCTTCTGAAGCTTTTTTCTTTTCCTCTTCTTTTTTTTCTTGTTCTTGTTTTGCTAACTTTGCAACTCTTATTGATTCTGCTGCGGCTTCTTTTTGTTCTCTCTCCCGTCTTAATCTTTCTACATTTACTTGTTGTTCCAGCCATAGCTGATATGCCCCTGTTGGTTGCTGATCAAAATCATCCACCCGCAATGGCACAGACGAGGCTGATTTTTGGAGTGGCTCTTTTGCTTTTAACACGTCTGCCATGGTCGCCTCCAATCGCTCCAGCTGTTTTGTTCGTGTTTCTACCTCTTTCTTATAATGTTCCAGTGCATCTGTCTCCTTTGCCTTTGCTTCTCGTGCTTCTTTGCCATAATCAACAATGGGGTGAATCTGCTGGGGGGCTAATGATACAGAGCGAATCATCGCATAATTGCTTGGGCGTAATTGGTTATATAATGCACGGGCTTTGTCGCCTCCTCCGCCTCCGCCTCCCATTCCACCACCACCGCCACGCCCTCCTGCTCCACCACTGCCCTTGCCTCCTGCTCCGCCCGACCCTCCACCGCCTGAAGCCGACGATGAGGATTTCGATCCACTTGTCACGGTCACATTTACGCTTTGGTTAATCAGCGGGGCTTTTGATTTTGGCTCCTTCTTCTTCCCTTTCTTTTTACCCTTTTTCAGATCCTTTGTGCCCTTCGCATATCCAGGCGTACCCGCCTCCCGTTTCATATCCGCCAGCTGGTGATGTGTCAGCGGTAGGTGTATCCCCTTTGATTCTAAGAAGCGATTGACCATACCACTATAAACAACGGGTACAATACATTCGTGGGTATGTGCCGTTATCTGTATTGGCTTAGAATCCTTCAGCTTGGCTAAATCTTCTTTGTTGTAGAGATGCATTCTATATAACAAACAATATTATTTTTTGACCTTTATTTCTTTCCAGTCTTCTTTGCCTTCATTGCTTCCAACATCTTCTTCGTAGCAGCAATCTGTTTCTCGGAGCGGGGCTTCTTGGCCTTTTCTACCTTACCACCAGTAGCCATCTTCTTCTCCTCCTTCTTCTCCTCCTTCTTCGTCTCAGGTGCTTCACGCTTGACAAAGTCCTCCATGACGGGTTTGGACATCTTCTTGCGACCCATGCCGACCAGACCGCCAATGGCCTTAGCCTCCTCCTTAGCCTTAGCTACCTCCTTGTCAATCAGTTCCACCGTTAGACCAGCCTTAGAAGATGCCTCGGGGTTAGCCTTGACGAATGCCTTTAGCTGGGCGGGGGTGTTGATGGCTTTTTGCTTGACACCCTCGGGGATGTCAGATTCCTTAATACCCATAGCACCAATGTCAAATGAACCGATGGCGTACTTACTGTTTACCCAGTTGGCGAGGGGCCCGCCAACAACAGGAATCGCATTTCCTACTCCAGATACTGCGGCCTTGGCGACCCACGTTACTGCCTTTCTGATTGCGTTGCCCATTCTACATAGAACGAATATTTTATTCTAAAGCAGTACAGACACCGCACCAATGATGTAGGGGGATACTTTTAAAACGATCAGAACCTGTGTGATTGCCGTACTCACGATATACAAAATGATACGTCTTACCCACCGATTCATTTTGCACCACAAATCGCAAGCTTTACTAAAAAAGCCTTCAGGCAGGATGGGGGCTGGATGGGGGAACTTAGGAGCAATTGATCATACGCCCTCTCCGTAGCCTGGTTCGGCGGGAAGTCTGTTAGCTGGGATTCAAAAGGGATGCCCAAGTCATCCTCCCATGACCACTTGTACAGGACTCGGTGGTACTGCAGACCCAAGGGCATGACGTACAGTTGAAAGTAGAGCCGTGCCGATGGCTTCCGTAAATCAATGATGAAATACTTAAACGGCATCGTGGACGGGTCAATGTTCGCATGGATGTTATGGTCATAGGTCTTGACTACGCCAAAGTTCATTAATATTCTCATGTCATCCTCGGGAATGTCCCGTGTAATGCATAGAACGATTGGTTTACTACCCGCTGGGTCGGGGTTGTAAACTCGTGGGGCTTCCACAGAAGGAGCAAGAACAGAAGCCACACCTGATAAGATATCGGGCAGGGCGATTGACATGGTTCTAACTAACGATAGAAATTAATCTAAGGCACTTTGCACAACAGGCGGGGCGGTAATAGCATTCAGTACCTTAATGACTTGGGTCAGCGACCCCGTTAATGTCAATACGTCAGCTTTCAGGTCTTCTATGGTTTTGTCTCTGGGATCGGGCGGGGGCTTGGGGGATAATATAGGAACAACAGGCAGTAATTGTGGAGGAGGAGCTATAAATTCACCATCACAATATGTATGCCCAACATTGCTACCTCCTTCTCCTCTCAGATAGTGATATTCATCTGGGTCATACTGCGAAGGTAACCGTATCTTATCGTCCATGTTCCATATGTGAGCATCAATAACTTCATTCGTAGTTTTGTTTATGACACGATATATCACTTCCATTTAATAGTATATGACATTAAAAATAAGCATAAACGACAACAAATCCATTTCCTCCATTTCCTCCAGCGTATCCCTGTCCTGAACTTGCCCCACCTGTTCCTCCAACGCCTATTGTAATATTATATGTTCCTGATGGATTTGCTATATAATGTTCTAAATATCCACCTGACCCGCCTCCTGTTCCTCCCATACCTGGCCCTTGTCCCGTGTTCATTGCCGCTGCCCCGCCACCTCCTCCCGACCCCTGATAACCAGGAGTACCAAATGAATAATACCAGACATCTCCACCGCCTCCGCCTCCTCCAAAAGGACTTGAACCGCCTGTTCCTCCAGCCATATATGTGTTAAATGTTACTGGTCCTGCATACATACCCGCCCCTCCGTATGACCCATAGCAATTCATAATATTTCCATTTGTGCCTATTGGGGCGGTTCCTCCATAACTTCCTGTCGCCAGTCCTCCCGCTCCGCTTAGTGTAGGAGAGATTCCAGAGCCAGACATCGTTGTTGCTGTTCCTGCTGTTCCAACATTTCGTGCCACATATCCACCCCCACTCCCTCCACTACCCGCCCCTACCAGTTTTATCCACAATGCTTTTGCTCCTGTAGGAAATGCCCATGCCGCATTTGATGCCGTGAAGGAAAACGCTTGAAAGGGTTTCACCCCGACCAGCCCTGACGTATCTATTGTGGCTATCGTTGTCCCTGCACTTTTCATAATAATCCCAGTATTTGCACTGCTTATCGTCAATGCAGTATTATAAGAGGTGAATGCCCCTGCGACCGATTGAAAATACCCGTTGGCTTGAACGTACCCACTATCATAGCAATACAGATTAGAATTCGTTGCACCCAGAACACCTAATAGCAGTCCACCGCCTCCAGGCAAGGCACGTACACTATCTGTATAGACACCACTATCCACCACCAAACGTGATTCCACATTGACAGAGGAGGTAGCAATCAACGCCATCTTATTTCCAGTCGTTCGTAGCGTAGACGCAGGGTTTACTAATGTAATACCGTTCGTGGATATCGTGGTAATGGTCGTGCCGTTTATCGTGGTACTAATCGTGGAGTTAGCAGATGTACTGAATACCATGTTTGTTCCATTGATGGTCTGAATGACAGGCGGAATGTAGAGCTGTGTATGACTTGTATTGCCCAGCGTGACCGTATTACTGCCTTTGCCCTGTATGTTGTAGCCAATCGCCACTTCATTCGTTACTCCTGTCGCCGACCCCCGTGCATTACCACCAATGTAGATACTTTGGTCTAACGTAGCAAGATTGCCTCCTGCACTAGTCCCTATCATGACGTTGTCACTGCCCCCCACGAGACCAAAGCCCGTCGTCCAACCTAACGCCACGTTGTTCCCACCAGTCGTCACGGACTTCAGGCTGTTGTAGCCAATGGCGATATTATCCACGCCTGACGTGGTAGCCCCCAATGCGAATGGGGCAATGGCTACTGAGGTATTCGTGGCGAATAAGCCCGTACCAAAAGGCAGGGTGTTAATGGTACTACATGTCAGCGAGGAGGCTACACGTATGGTACTGGCGGATAAGGAGGAGATGGTAGCGGTGCTGTAGACGGTTAGCGTACTTGCTGTAAGAGTAGAATAAATATTTGTACCTCCGCCTCCTCCAGCCGTGCCTAACACGGTAGACCCTGCAGTATTCAGCCCCAGATACTTATTAGATACGATGGTATCGGATGGGACGCTTCCTAAGCGGATTTGGGACGTGGACAGGATATCCGTCGTTGCATTGTACGATAACGCCGTTTCACTATAGATACGCTGAGTGGTGCCTGACCCCGCCATGCCTGACCCCAACAGATACATATCACCACCAGGGGGTGCATCTATTTGCAGGTTCGTTGCCGTGTCAGCATTACCAGATAGGGCACCAATGAACTGTGGGGCGGTAATGGCTTGTCCAGAGTTGATTGCTCCATAGAACCGAATGGGGGCATTTCCTACTTGTGTCATGGTGGAAAAGTTTAGCGTGGAGATATTGGCTGTATTCGTGGTCAGCGTGGATAGCACGGTCGTCCCACCAAAGGTAGAGCCTGTAGTAAGGGAGGAGGCGTAGATACTGGATATTGTCCCAGTAGATGCCAGAATCGTTACCGTGGAAAGGGTGCTGGGAATTCCAAAGGACGGCGTGTAGGATATTGCTTTACCCAATGTATCCAGGGCAATGTAGGTAGCGGGTGTGCCTACCACGGTATTCGTGAGATAGAGCGTTCCTGTGGAGATCGTATTTGTAGAGATTCCCATGGTGGAGATAGACCCTATCGTCGCCCGTGTTGCCGCCAATGACAGCGTAGAAAAGTTAGCAACGTTTTTCAAATCCTGTCCCGCCAGGTCTACCGTGGTAGAAGCGTTCGTGTATGGCACATAGTTGCCTGGAGTGATTAGGGTACTACCACTGTATATAGATGTTGCATAAACGGTTGTTAATCCGTCAATGGTATTGACGACAAGGGCGTTATTCTGTAAACCATTGATGGAAGCCATGCTAATCTAATGAAAGATTTAATCTATGTCTAAATAGACAGGATGAGCGGGTATGAGATAATCAGAAGCTATACATTATTCTTAAACACCCGCCAAGCAAATACTGGTAATTCCGACAACTGTACCTTTCTTTTTACAACTCCTATTGTCTTAACGAACGCCAGCAATCGGTTTCTTATCAGTACGCCCATGATTGAGCTACCGTACTCGTTTTCTCAGGTAAATACTACGAATTACAACTTGCCCTATAGCTATACGGATACCAATGGTGCTGGTCATTCGTTTAATTCTACTACGATGAACATCCCAGAAGGCAACTATAACATTAATGCCCTGCAGACCCAGATGATTGTATCACTATTAGCCGATATCTTATTAAATATTCCATCGTCTACCCTATCCGCCGCTAACTTTGTGTTTAGCTACAATGCCCAGACAGGATCTACCACGATGGGCATGACAGGATTAGCATACACCGTCAGCATTACGTTAAAGTTCTCCTTATCCTATGTGCTGGGCATCATGAACGGGTTTCCCCAGACCGACCAGACCTTCGGTACTGCTATTACATTGACATCGCCCAATAAAGTAATGGTCAATCCTATTACCTCTGTGTACATTCGCTCCGATTCGCTGAAGTTCCAAAACAACTATGAGGCTATCGTACAATCGTATCAGAACTCGGATGTTGTCGCTAAAGTCCCAGTAACTACGTTACCTAATAGTATTATCTACTTCCGCAATGATCAAAAGTCCATGATTAGTAACAAGTTTATCCCGTCGCTCAACCTCTACGTTAGTGATAACTTGTCTACTACGTATACGCTGGACATGAACGGTGTGAACTACGGCATCTGTATACAGCTGGACGAGGTGCAACTGAAACCCACCAATGCTTATAAGGATACGATAGGCGTTCCGACACTTGCCCCACCACAAGCACTCCTACAACAACGGGATAAATTGTTGGAAGACCTCCTTACACAAAGGGAAAAATTGGAGCAAGAGATTGCAGAACAGAAACGATTGAACCAGGAGGAGGTGAAACAGGCACAAGAGAAACAAAGCCAAATAAAATCTCCCCCTGTATAAATGAGTCATCTACAGCACGGCGGTAAGCAGTACAAGTGTTTTTTACCGTTTGTTGGCAATACGGTAAAGCACATGGTACGGAACTATCGTAGCAACGAATACAACATGGCATTTCATGGCAAGGTTCCGTCTACGGCATCTCCCATTCCTGCATCGGCTCTGATTGATGCTAATCCGGTCAAGATGCACGGCGAACCTCGGGCGTTGGAATCGCTCATGTACAACTTCGGTCAAGGCTTTCCGAAGCTTCCGAATGATCCCTCCGTCATGCAAAAAGCCGTCCACCATAGCCGTACGTTGGCAGAGGTGGACAAGTTGGATTTCTCCAACTACTACAATTTCAAGAAGTAATTTAGCCAAAAATAAAATAGCGGTAATCAGTATAGAACATGGCGACCCACTTCTCGGCAATCAATCAAGAGGTGCATAACTACATGACTCAGGATGTCCCGAACTCCTTGAAGTCCAACTCATCGGCTCAGGCGATTAAGACCCGCAACCGGATTTTTCAAGTGTCGTCTACGTCGCAGTCACAATCCAGCGGTGGCTTGGTGTTATTCCAAATCCCGCCCAGTAACTACAGCATTTCTCGTGGTACGGCGGCTCTCCGTTGCCGTATTACGGTCACTGGTACGGGCTTCGTGACCTCGGGCTGGGCTGCCGCTACCTCGGTCGGTTTTCAGGGGGCTGGTACGATTAACGCTAACTTTGTGCCGTCATTGGGCAATGGTTACTCATGGATCAACCGTATGACGCTCTACGGTGCTAACTCGGCAGTAATTGAACAACGCAACTATTTGAACGACGACCTCAATTTAATGTTGATGCACAACGCCAACGCTAACTACTTGTTGGGCGACGCTCAGCTCCTCTGCGGTGTCGGTGCACCCTTTACCTACACCTCTACTACGTCCGGCTTTATTGATTTGGTTTTGCCCCTTCCGCTAAGTATGTTTAACTCATCTACTCAGGACGTACCCGCTTTTTTGCTCAGTGCACCGCTGACGCTCCAGATTGACCTCGCCAGTGTTGCCCGTGCTTTGTACCGTGGCTCTACGGCTACGATCACGGACTATACGGTCACCAATACGTTTCTCGTGTACCAGGCTTGCGAACTCCCCGCCGCATTCATTGAAGCGGAACGCATGGCGGTGAAGACTCACCCTTACATCATGAACTTGACTTCCAACATGGCTGTGCAGGTTCCCGCCTCGGTGTTGACCTCGTACACGCTCGGTCTGAACGCCTCGTCCATCCGTGCAGTGTTTGTCATGCCTTCCAACGGTGCTACCTACGCCAGTGCAACACAGTTGCAATATATCCGTGATACGTCAGATTCTGCTACGTTTAACGGCTCAGGTGTTAACGCCATTGTCTACGTGGACGGTAACCAAATTAACTCGGCTATCTTTGACACCCCGTCTATGGTCTTCCAAGGGCTTAAAAATGCTTTGCACCACAATCTGCAGGGGTCAGTCATCTACTCCTCCCCAGCCTGCACTCCTACGACGGCTGGGTCGCCAACTACTAACCCCTACATGACACAATTCTACGCTATCGGCTGGGATTTGACATCATTTGATGACGAAGCCTCCTTGTTCGCAGGGACTGCCGCAACTAACGTAAACTTGCAATTGACAGGGTATGGCTCATCGGGTTCTTCGTACCTGAATACTATCATCGTGGTTTACGATGTGCTGTGTGCCTTTGAAGCCGACGGCACCATTCAGATTAAACGATAAAAATCATCCTTTGAATAAGTAGTAAGTTATTTGTTATTCCAATATATGCCCCTCTTAGTGGCTTTTATTGAGATAATTAGAAAGCGTTTTTAGCGTCGCCAAAGGTGGATTTGGAATCGCATGGCTCTAATTGCAAGGAGAGAACGACGTAGCAAAACTGGGCTGAGCCCCACGTAGCGGTCTTGTCCACCGTGAAGGGAGCGACGACTGCGGCAGGGTTGGCGTTGATGGATTGTCCGAACTGGCTCATGGAAACGGAGATATCTACTTGACCATTAATAGCGTCAATGATAAACTCTCGGTGTCCCTGCACGTCACTGCACATGTTATCTGAATTTGTGGCAAATGTTAATACACTTTGTCCCATAGCAGGAAACAAAAACCGGGAAGAACCAATATAGATAAGCTGGGGATTCTGACCAAAGGTTGTTGTGTTATAAGCACCAGATTCAATGTGGAAGCCGTCTACTCTTGCTCTGTAGCGACCACCGTAGAGATTGCAGTTACGACTAACGACTGCCTGGGTAAGAGAGGTAGTGGATGATGTGATTTTGCTGATGGTGTACCCGTTGGTCGTTTCATTGGAGTTATCCAGCAAATCGTCGTAGGTAATTACAAACTGTACCAGAGGCATTTCTATAGTGGTAGGATATTTTTTTATTCCATTTTTGTCATCTTGCGGAAATACGTGGGGCGTGAGCCGATCAGGTTCACGGTCAAGAAGGGGTGGTCAGATTCATCTTCAAAGCACTCGTTAAAGACTTCGTCGTCTATTGACCAGTCCTCCTGGATGGCTTCCTTCTCTCTGAGGTTATTCGTCGGAAAGATGTAGAGCAAGTCAGCTTGTTTCCTTAGGGAGGGGGCGATGTTTTTGTAGGACTGCGAGATGACGATCAAAGAGGCGTTGTAGTGGCGATGGTTGTAGAATAAATTGGTTATTACGTTCTTTTTGAAACCACGTGGCAAATCGCTCACTACATCGTCTAATATAATCAGGTTGTAGATAGGCGGGAGTTTTTTCTTTATCTTCATCTCTTTCATCTTTTGCTTGGCCTGCTCGGCTTTGATGTAGTCCAGGATAGAGCCGATATTCGCCTCGGTAAGGGCTGAATAGTATTTGCCCTCCTTGTCCAGTTCCTCTCGGAGGGCTTGAGTCTTTTCTTCTTTGGACGGGCTGATCAGAAAGATGTTCCCAAAGTACCCCCCAAAGAGCTTGGGAGAAGATAGTAGGGATAACCATAGCGAAGTCTTACCTGTTCGCTTCTTACCTATTAGTAACATGATAGAACCTTTCGTATTTTTTAGCAGTGGATCGTTTTTACTTACGTCATCCTTGTCATGGGCTTTGAATATCTTAGAAAGGTCGCTCATTTCTAATAGATAATATTATTTATAGCCATGTAATATCCGACGGCAGTTTCATTTTCCAGCAATAGTAAAAGCAATCAAAATTACACTGATATTTATGTTTAATCATTTCACCGTTTACCATTTTTTGAAAGTTAATACGTTTCTTCGGAATGATCAACTGTGGCTTTTCAATGTCTTTGAAAATGGATCGAAAACATTGCGTATTGATTTTACTTGACGGCATGATAAGAATAAATGGTTTATTCAATAGTATTAGTCGTTGTAAGACTTGAGGAATTTTAGTAAAGGGGGGATTGCTTATAACAATATCACCTCTATTCTCATTAAAGAAATCTATGTCCTCATGTATTACATTACATCCTAATTCTGTTAAAAATTGACCAGAACGACCGTCTCCATAAAATGCCTCCCATATCACTTTATCTTTGGGGATATAATCATTAATATCATGCCATGCATTTTTTGGTGTCATCCAATCATCATGCTTAGAAAATGTATCATTATAAAAGTTGGCCATTTCTAATAGATAATATTATTTCTATATAGAATGCCCTACACCATACGTAAACTGCCGTCGGGGTTATACCGTGTATCAAATAAAATAACGAAGAAGGTTTTTGCCGAACATACTACAAAAGCTAAGGCAGAGGCTCAAGTCCGGTTGTTACACATGAAAGAGAAGAAATAAGTTAATCGTACTGGGCATTGATACGTTGCATTGCTTCATAATGTTTTACTTGGTACTTGCATAACTCATTAAAATATAACGTTTCCCCGAATCTCCTATGAAATTCTGCGATACGTTTCTCTGTTTCTCTTAGTACAAGCCGTACTTGTTCTTCTGATAGGCCATACATTAAACAGATTTCACTTATGGCTTTTTCCAATGACATCTGAATACAGCATAGAAAATGATTTCAATAAAAAAAAGTAGGGTTTCAACTTTTTTTCAAGCCACCCCCCCAAAATCTACAAAATTTGACGGCCAGGTCTTCCGGTAGAAAATCAGACACGCTTCCAGATTTATTTTCTCCGGCAAGAGTATAGAAGATGAACCGCAACATGAACATGACCAACGTTGAAAAGCTCACCACTTTCTCAGGCTCTCCCACGGAATGCATTAAATTTGACGGACTTTACAACAACGAGTATGCGATGATCAATTATCGCATAATGATGGATGTTAAAGGATCTGTCCGTTATCACACACGGGATTACATCACGAATGAAATTACTATGCACGAACAAATATTAGATGGACTATATAAGAACGAGGAAAAAAATCCTACTGATGTCCTTTTACAAAAACGCATCCACGACAAAGAAAACTATTTGCGAGAGTTCAAGCGAGCCGAAAAAGCATTTACTATCTTGCCCCAGGAAGATGAGGAGCGCCTGGAAGAAGAACGCCTGGAACGGTGGCGAATTGCTCCCCGCAAGCATCGCTGGGTAACATATTGGTGCGGCCCAGGAAAAGACGCAGTAGCCTATGAGCTCCCATTTAATACGAAAACTGTACCACTGGCAGAGCTAAAAGATGGCGATATTATCGTATCAGAGCGTGCACGGGAAACGGAAGACGTAGCATATCTCCACAAAATAATGTCCATTAATAAAAAATCAATTAGCGTAGTAAATTGTGATCAAGACGGACGGGTAATTTATGATAGTGAGGGTGTAACAAAATCACGGCTTACATTATACAGTAACTTTTCGGCTCGCATCATTACGAAGTAGAAAAACTAATTTGCAAGAAATTGTATTTTTCTATTTTTCAATTTTTTTTCATTTGAAAATTGACGGTTTAAAATATCTATCCGGTATATAGATAACACGAGGAATGCCTATTGATATTATTGACACGGCGAATAATCAAATTCAGGTACTGGATGACGGAACTACCATTGCTGACATCATGTATGCCCTAAGCTACATTGAAAAGGAACGGGCACGGCACCGAGCGAACAACAAGAACCGAGTGCGAGCCCCTACGGGCAACCCCCGAGGGCGACCCCGAAAGAATCCTCCGGTGACGGAAACCGAGAAAATTGATTCCGAATAATTCCTGAATCGTGTACAGACTTAAAGATTATTATCTATTACTTCTATAG
>Ga0114974_10003084_pt1 | contig 12696 bp, 9 predicted proteins | sample S_130206_EF_Meta_FD_87318 | JGI IMG/M metagenome (GOLD analysis project Ga0114974, IMG submission 87318) | Freshwater microbial communities from Lake Simoncouche, Canada to study carbon cycling - S_130206_EF_MetaG | ecosystem: Environmental > Aquatic > Freshwater > Lake | place: Lake...
CCAAAACGTTCCGCCTGGGGCTTGTCTCCTTCCTGGACGCGGAGCATCGGGACTGGGCGCCCCTCTCGAGAGCGACACAATTCGAGCGACTGAACAGCCTGTTTATTTTGCGCAAACTCAGCAGCCCATCGACGGGCGTCCTGCGGCGTACACGCCGGACCCCACGCTGCATAAAAAGAAGTCCCCTCACTGCGCACGGAGTAGATCATCCAATCGCCTTCTCGTGTTCCCTTCTCCGAGTGGGACCAAGCCGCTCCATCAGCAGAAATGCTCGCCCTTCCCGGCATTGCCCAAGATGGAGAAAGCGGCTTCATTAAGGCGGCCCCTGGTTGCTGCACGGTTGCATTTGAACCGCGCAGCTTTAATTGAAGCGTTTCCCCGGGCTGGATTCCATCGACGCGAAAGTACCACCAGCAGGGCCACCCACGCACCGGGTCTCCGCCTGGCGTAAATTCAATGGTCCGAATATTTTGGTCGATCTTGATATCCGCCGCGGAAGCCCCCTCAAAACTGGTGTCCACACGCAGCAACTCCTTGGCTTCACAATTCGGAGGGTGTGTAGCCAACAGAGATAGAAGCACCAAAATTTGAGTAAGACTAGGGGGAGAAGCTCTCATGCGAATCAGTATGCTCCCAATCAGTGGCAGTGCGGCAAAGAATTACCTCTGCTGCCCCAAAAAGCCCGAATCACTCCGTTGCGCGGCCGGCGATTTCGCCGCCTCAGCCACGAGACTCCGAAACGCAGATGCCCCGGTGCCAGGGATCGCTAGCCGCTGTGAATTCAGCGCTTTCATCTCTGATTGCACTGTGGTTAGGATTTTGCCCCCCTCATGAAAATATTCTCTTTTTGCGCCGTTCTAGGCCTAGCCTGCCATGCACTCGGAGGGGAGCTTCTCTATAATGGCATCCAGCTTCCGGACGTCTGGCCTCCACAAATCAAGACACTGACACGGGAGGCTCTTGCCGCGCCCCCTTATCTCAATAATCCTCCTTCTGTAATTCCCATCGACGTGGGACGTCAGATGTTCGTGGACGATTTTCTGGTGGCGGCCACGACACTCACACGCAAGCATCATCTCCCCGTTTACCACCCAGCCAACCCGCTAATCAGCCCAGACAAAACGTGGGAAGGAGAGGGCGGCGCGGCGCGCGCAGCGGTGTTTAGCGATGGGGTCTGGTTTGATGCTAAGGATCAGCTATTCAAGGCTTGGTATTACAGTGGGAAAATCTCGGAAAAGCCACTGGAGTACGCGACATGCCTCGCCACCAGCCGCGACGGCATCCACTGGGAAAAGCCGATTTTGGATGTCGTGCCTGGCACTAATATTGTCATGTGTGACACAGAGGGTCTCCGTCGCGATTCCAACACAGTCTGGCTCGACCAATCTGATCCAGACCAATCGAAACGCTTCAAAATGTTTCGAGTTGTCAGTCAGGATTTTGCGGATGCCAACGGAAAAACGGCCCACCGAAACTTCATTCTCCATCATGTTTCCCCCGATGGCATCCACTGGAATTTGGTTGAAAAATCAGGCTCCTGCGGGGACAGAAGCACTGTTTTTTTCAATGCCCTCCGTCAACGTTGGGTAGCCGGGCTCAGGGGCAACTCGCCATTGGTAAGCCGTTGCAGGGAGTATTTTGAATCTGCCGATGCTGCGGGTCTCCTGAAATTCCCGGTTACTATGAAAGACTCCACGGCCGGCGTGATGGAAGGGACAAAAACTCCCGTAAGCTCGCGCCTCTGGGTTGGGGCAGACGATTTGGACCCGGCTCGTGAGGACCTCAAACTTCGAAGGATACCCGAGCGTCCTTGGGATCTCGTGCCTTCGCAACTCTACAACCTCGACTGCATCGCCTACGAAAGCCTTCTGCTTGGCACATTCAGCATCTGGCGGGGACAGACCGTCGACGAGATCAAGCGCCCAAAAATTAACGAGGTATGTATCGGGTTTAGCCGTGACGGATTCCACTGGAGCCGGCCTGAGCGGAGAGCGTTTTGTCCAGTGAGCGAGGATACTAAAGCCTGGAACTACGGCAATGTTCAGGGCGCCGCAGGTGTCTGCCTTGTGGTGGGGGACAAGCTTTACTTTTACGTCGGTGGCGCCGCCTCCGGACGCGGCATGAACCCAAGCAGTACTGGCCTCGCTTTGCTGCGCCGAGACGGCTTCACTTCAATGGAGGCCTCAGCCCAAGAGGGCACACTCACAACGCGGACGGTGCGTTTCAAGGGAAGTCGGTTGTTTGTAAATGTCGACGCTCCGGAGGGCGCTTTTTCCGCAGAGATTCTCGACGAGGCAGGAGTGCCTGTGCCTCCTTTTTCCCACGCCAACTGCCATTTCCTCCCCGCTGACACGACCAAGCAAGAAGTCACATGGGAGGGCGCAAAAGATTTCTCTGCCCTTTCCGGTAAACCATTGCGTTTCCGCTTTCACCTCACCAACGGCGCCTTTTATTCCTTCTGGGTGAGCCAAGACGAAGGAGGTGCGAGCAACGGGTTTGTAGCCGCCGGAGGGCCGGGCTATGCTGGGCCGGTGGACAGTCCTAAGCTCTCAAAGTGAAAAAATAGGGCTTTGCTCTTCGCCCCATTTCCGAGGCGCGCTCGCGGTATTGGCGGAGGGCGCACTACAGTCGAAACTTGATGACGACCTTTAGTATCTCAGATGCGGCGGCAATCTGCACGCCGGGTTGATGGCCGTCCTGCGGATAAAAGACTGCGAAATTGCCTTGTCCCAGGGTAATGAGGGAGGACGGCGCGGACGGCGGCGCATACTTTTCCACATCTTTTTCGGTGATGTAGGGGTTCGTCACCGTAAGCGTTGCTTGCGCAGAGTGTCCGCAAAACTCAGTGCCCTGGTAGACAACCTGAATGTCGCCGTAGATCTGGTGGGCTTCCCACATTTTATCCGCACAAGGTGCCGTCCGGTAACGCTGCACGATCGCAAAAAGATCCCCGCCCTGAAGTTCATATTTGCCGTCCTCAGTCTTCGTATCGAATGCGCGCAAGTAGGAGAAGGCCCTCGGGAAAAGTGGGTGGTGGCCTTCATAGTCTGAAGCGGCTGAGAGTTGGTCGAGGATCATGGGCGAAAGGGATTTAATACGGTCAATTTTTTGCGCGTCGTGCGACCTTTATTGTCGCGCGGCGCGCTTAAATGGCGACCTTGTTTTTTCTGGGCCTTCTCCTCGTTTAGGGTTCGGCATTGTCTAAGCGCTGAATTTTCTCGGTCGACGGCCTCAACGTGGTGACCAAGAAAGGGACCGTCTCTGGATCAAAATCGAGGAAGTGCCAAAGGAGGAGGCCACCTCAGTAACTCGGATTTTCCGGAGCTCGAATCTCAAAAAATGTAAAATCTCACGATCCATTCGGATTCAGCGCACCGAAGTGGCGTTGGCGGTACGCGTTTGGTGTGAGACTTGTCTGTTCTCGGAAGGCACGCGTAAACGCACTTTGGTCGTAGAATCCACAATCCAGCGCGATCGCTCCAACGGTGCGGGTGCTTGCAATGAGCTCCTGGCATGCGGCGCGGATGCGCTGTCGAATCAGGTAGCGCATTGGAGTCTCGCCCAAAAGCTTGTTGAACAAGCGCGTGAATTGCCTCTCCGAAAGGTGCGTGAGTGCTGCCAGATGGTTCGTCTCGATCGGTTCGCGGAAACGCGTGTGAAGGTGTCTTAGCGCGGGCTCCATCTGCTGGAAGTGCTGCGTCACGCCGCCCACCTCATGCAGATCATAGAGAACAATCGCCACGCCGCAGATCCGCTCCTGAGCATCGCGAAGCGGGGCCACCGAGACAACATACCAATTCAACGGGCCGTTAATGTCGGGCACCATCTGGGCGTAATAAGTGCGCGTCACTCCGGTGCTCATGACCCGCTGATCTTCCTCCACAAAGCCGGTACTCAATTCCAGGGGGAAAAAGTCCCGATCCATCTTCCCTAAGATTTGCCACTCCTGTTGGAGATTGAAAATTTTCAGCGTGCGTGCATTTGCTGAGACGAAGCGACTTTGTTCATCCTTAGCGAGGAAGGCGATCATCGGCAAAGTGCCAAAGAGCCCTGCGAGCTGGAGGCCACCGCCTATGCGCTTGAGAAACTTGCGCTGAAACTGCAAGGCTTTATCTTTCTCGTCCATGGCCGGAAAATACCAAAACTTGGCGCTCTTGGCCAAGTAATCATGCGCCGACATGAAGATACTTCGCCCCGATGAAAACCGTCGCCATTTTCGGCGCCAGTGGAAAGCTTGGTCGACACGCTCTTACGGTGTTGGCACGGCGCGGGTTCGCCGTGCGCTCACTAGTGCATAGCACCCCTGTGATGGGGGATAACGTCACGTCGGTGGCGGGCTGCATCACCAATCCTGCGGCGGTAGAGCAAACCATACGAGGCGCGGATATCGTCGTTCAACTCGCGACGACGAAGGAAGACGCCGCGACGTTTTTTGATGTGAGCGTGCGGGGTACTTTCAATGTTCTGGAAGCCTGCCGCCAGCATGGAGTGAAGCAGTTTATCCTATTCGGCGGCGACGCCGCGTTGGGTATCTGGTTTTACCCGCAGTCGGAGCCGCTGGATGAGAGTCACTCCCTGAAGGCGTATCCTGGCTATTATGCCTTCTCAAAAGTGATGGAGGAGACGATGGCGCGGCAGTATACGGTTCAATACGGTTTGCCCGTGACCGTGTTGCGTTCTTCGTGGGTATTTGAGCACGACGATCTGCTTAATCATTTTTCCCTGCTCCATAACGTCAACCCAGTCGAACCGGGGCACGGTTTTGGGGAAATCACGGATGAAGTGCTTGCTCTCGTACGCGCGCAGGAAGAGCACATTCCTGTTCTCACAGATGCCGCCGGCTCACCGCTGCGCCGGCACATTGTGCATGTGGATGACGTGATGCAGGCCTTCGATCTCATCCTGGGCAATCCAGCGGCGCTCGGGCAGACGTTCAATATCGCCGCGCCTGAACCATTTGATTATCGCGTTGCGGCGGAGCATATTTCGAAGCGGCTTGAAGTTCCAACGCTCGAGATGTTTAGTCCGAAGTATTATCCGTTTGAGATTAACATCACCCGCGCCCGCGCGGTGCTCGGCTACGCCCCGGAGAACGATTTCTTCCGTATGGTTGACCGTGCCATCGCCTCGCGCCAATCAGGAAAAAGGTAACACTATGCGTCAATTCCACCACATCGGTATGCCGACCGACGAACGTCAGTCTGGTGAATTCTACGTTGAAGAAACAAAAGTGTGGGTTACCGATCCGCGCAAGCATCCCTATCTTGTGGAGTATCTTCGTTTTGAGCGGGACAGTCCTGTTACTGGACCGGTCCGTGATCTTCCTCACGTCGCCTTTCGCGTGGATGACCTCGCTGCGGAGTTGGTGGGTGAAGACGTGTTAATCGAGCCGTTCGAGCCGTCGCCAAATTTTACCGTGGCGTTTGTTTTAAAGGACGGCGCGGTCATTGAGTTGATGAAATTTGAGAAGGAAAGCGACCTTCCTTGGAGATAATATTGTGAACATTAAAAACAAAGTGATTCTCGTGACGGGAGGTACATCAGGGATTGGTGAGGCGTGCAGTCGGCATTTCGCTTCGCTCGGAGCGCGTGTTGTTATCGTCTCGAATCAAGAAGAGCGTGGCTCAGGACTTGAAAAGGAACTGCGGGCGGCGGCGATGGATGCGCGTTTCATTTTTGCCGACGTCTCTAAGGAAAAGGACGTCAGTGCGATGGTCTCGAGGGCGTTCGAACTGTATGGGCGGATTGACGGCGTGCATTGCAACGCGGGCGTATGGGGTAAGGGAAAGGTCACGGAGTTCAACGAAGAGGCATGGGAAAAGGTAATGGGCGTGAATGTGAAGAGCGTGTTTTGGACCGCGAAACACGTTGTGCCTGTGATGGAACGTCAGGGCGGTGGAGTCTTTTTAATAACAACCTCGGTTGCAGCATTTATAGGGTTCCCCGCACACGCGTTATACTGCGCGTCGAAAGCCGCGCTCGAATCGTTGGTGCGCTGCCTAGCGGTAGATCATGCGGGCAAGGTGCGCGTTGTAGGAATCTGTCCAGGTACCATTGACACTCCAATGCTCGCGGCAAGCTGCGAGGGTTGGGATAAGCCGGTGGAGGAGCTTTACGCTGATATCGCGCGCCGCATTCCCGTGCGGCGTTTGGGCCACCCCAGCGACATCGCACAAACGGCCGCCTTTCTTTTGAGTGACGAGGCAAGCTACATCAACGGGACGTCCATCGTGCTTGATGGTGGCACAATGGCCCTGCCTCCTTGGTGAAGCGACTCTAGAATGAAACTTGATGATGAAACCTGATCTCTTGAAATTTGAAAATATTCTTCAACTGGGTGGTATCCGCACTGGTTCGTTGGATACACCCGGCGCTGGCGGTGGCGGTGAGACGCGTGTCGCCTTGTTTGACACGGGCGCCGGACTCCGTTTCACCGTGGCGCTTGACCGTGGCGGCGACATTGTAGACGCGAGTTTCAATCAATTCGCTCTAGCCTACCTCACTCCCAATGGCCTGCTAGCGCCGAGCCCAGCGTATCACACAGGCACTGAGTGGTTGCGCAGCTGGGCTGGTGGGTTGGTAACAACATGCGGCCCGGAGTCCATGGGCGGTCCGCGCGAGGTGGATGGTGTCATAAGTTCTCTTCATGGCCGTTATTCCAATCAGCCAGCACAGATCGAGACGCTTCGAAATCCCGACCCGCATCGCGGTGTCCTTGAAATGGAACTCGGACTCGTGGTGCGCGACGCCCGTATGTTTGGTCCAGTATTTGAAATCCGCCGCACCATTCGATGCACGCTCGGTGTGCCTGAAATTCACATTGAAGATGCAGTGACGAATCGCGGTGATACCCGCGTGGCGCATCATTGGCTTTACCACTGTAATCTTGGCTACCCCTTGCTTGATGCCGGTGCGCGCTTTATTTATCGGGGAGCGGCGGAGCATTGGGTTGCGCCCGCAATGCCGGGGAGAGATATTTTGCGGCCAATCGCCGCAGCGGCAATGAACAAGCTCAAGCGTGTTCCCGACCCTATGTTAGAACACACAGGGACTGGCGAACGCGGGCTGATTGTAGAGGTCGAAGCGCAACGCGACGGATGGTGCCGCATCGGTCTCATTAATGAAGCGCTCAAACTCGGTCTGGAAATCAGTTATCCAAAAAAGGCGCTGCCACGGATGGCCAATTGGCAGCACTACGGGCCGCGTGGAAGTTACGTTAGTGGCTTGGAGCCTTTCTCGGGCTCATTGCTGGGCCGCGGGCGCGATACGCACAAGCTCGCAGAGCCATTTTTGGAGCCGGGTGAGACGAAGAAATATCAACTGAAAATCCGCGCCCTCACAGGCTCTAAAGAACTGGCGGAACTCATTCGACTCGACGGGCCGCTCAAGCCGGCAAGGTCTGCTCAAAAAGCATCTCACAGACCCTCGTTTTATGAGAAAAGTTAAATACGCTGTCCTTGGACTTGGGTGGTTTGGTGAAAAGCATTGCGAGGCGCTGGCGGCAATTCCCAATGTCGAGCTTCACGCAGTCTGTACACGCAACCCCGAGAGGCTTCGAGATATCCAGAAGAAGTTCGGTGTCTCAAAAGTCTTCACCGACTATCACGCAATGCTTGCAGACCCTGAGGTTGAAGCGGTGAGCATCACCACAATGTGGGACCAACACGCGGCTCCTGCCATCGCCGCGCTTCAAGCTGGCAAACACGTTTTTCTCGAAAAGCCCATGGCCTCCACCTTGGCGGATTGCGACGCGATCGTGAATGCCTCCAAAGCGGCGAAGGGCTTCTTCATGGTGGGCCATATTTGTCGTTTTAACCCGCGCTATGCCGCTGCCAAGCAAGAGATCGACGCAGGAAAGATCGGCACAATTATTTCGATGTATGCCCGCCGTAATTTGCAGTCGTGGGTCGGAGCCTCGGTGCTCGATAAAATCGGGCCGATCATCGGTGATTGCGTGCATGACACGGACTTGATGTTCTGGTTCAGCGGGTCACGTGCGATATCCGCCTACGCGCAGACGGTGCAGTTTCGTGCGCACGCCAATCCTGATCTTGGCCAGGTAATGTATCGGCTGGAGAGCGGTGCGTCGTGCATTCTGGAGTCTGTGTGGTGCATGCCGAATACCATGCCGTACCAGATTGATGAGCGCCTCGAAGTGGTCGGAACGGAGGGTTCTATATCCATCCACGACACTCATCCAAACCTTATGATTGTGGACAAGGATGGCGCGCGTTGTCCCGATACAACCTACTGGCCAATGATTCATGGCCAACTTCGCGGTGCGCTGCGGGATGAGCTCTCGTATTTTGTGAACTGTATCACCGCTGGTACGGCACCGAGCGTCATCACGCCGGAAGAATCCCGCGAAGCGGTGCGAGCCTGCCTCGCGGCTGAAGAATCTGCAGCAAGCGGCGCGGTGGTGAAATTGTGAGTCTTTGTAACGTCTTGAAACCTGTTTTCACCCCCATGCCTCCCGTTAATAGAATGTATCAGATGTTATGAAACACCTCCTTTTTTTCATCCTCGGGTTGCCGCTTGTGGTGCTCAGTATTCCCCCTGTTGAGCCACCCAAGGCGCCTGTTGTTCCCTCCGAGATCCCGCCGCAAATCGAAGTGCGACAGCCTGGAGTAAAGCTCACGCTGCTCGCGGAGCACCCCGCGCTGGTCACGCCTGTCGGGATCGATGTGGATGCGCAGAACAACATCTACCTGGTTTCATCACACACGCATTTCCCCCCCGCAGGTTATGCTGGACCAAAGCATGACGAGGTTTTGGTTTTTGATCGCGAGGGTAAAAACAGACGCGTTTTCTACAACAAAACGGATGCCACAATGCATGTAAAGGTCGGGCCTGATGGCTGGATTTATCTGTCCGAGCGAGCGCGTATTCTGCGAATCAAAGATACGAATGGTGACGGAGTCGCGGATGTGGAAGAAACGATGGCCGTACTTGATACAGCCGGAGTTCATCCTCACGACGGACTCTCCGGGATGGCGTGGGATCCTGATGGGACACTCCTGTTTTCGCTTGGGGAAAATTTTGCCCAGGCCTGGACTTTGACCTCCAAGGATGGGGTGAAGATGACTGGCCGCGGAGAAGGCGGCGTGTTTCGTTGCAATCCTGATGGCACGAAATTGCGCCGTGTGGCGGGTGGTTTTTGGAATCCCTTTGGTCTGTTTGTGCGGGCAGACGGAGAGATCTTCGCTGCCGACAACGACCCAGGCAGTCGGCCCCCGTGCCGTCTTCTGAGTATTGTCGAAGGAGCAGACTACGGTTATCAAAAAGCCTACGGTAGTGATCCCGTGCACCCATTCGTTGCGTGGAACGGTGAACTACGCGGAACGATCGGGATGATCTATCCCTCCGGGGAAGCGCCGTGCGCGCTTGTGCCGATGGGCGGCGGCGTGATTGTGCCCTCGTGGAGCAATCATTGTCTCGATTATTTCCCACTGACACGCAAAGGCGCGGGCTACAGCTCGGAGCGGATTGAACTACTTCACGGCGGTGAATACTTTAGGCCCACTGGAATCGCTCAAGGTCCTGACGGTAACTTCTACATGACCGATTGGGTGTTTAGTTCGTATGAGTTGCACGGTCGTGGACGGTTGTGGAAGTTGGAGATAGACCAGTCCAAAGCAACGTGGGTGAAAAAAACGATGGATCCGCTCAATGCCGCGTCTCGTCTTGCAAAAGACCTGCGTGAGGGGCGTGCGAAGCTCAGCACGCAACAGCTCTTTGATCATGCCCGGGGCAGCGATGCCTATCTCTCGGATGCTGCGTTGGCCGCGCTAGCCCGCGAGAGCACCGCGTGGACTACAAAATCTCTGAAAGCGCTGCCGGATAAGGACCGCGTTTGGGCGCTCGTAGCGCTGCGTCGCGTTGATTTAAAAGAAGAAAAATGGGTGCGCGCCTTACTGCCTGATGCCGATTCAGAGGTGCGCTTTGAGTGCCTGCGCTGGATCGCCGATGCTGTGTTGGTCAGCTTCAGCTCGGATGTGGAGCAAATGCTCTCGCAGCCTATTTCCGACTACCGTCTGTTCGAGGCTGTACTTGCCACCTGGAATACATTGCGGGGCAAACCTGAGGCAGGCGTCACGGATGCCTCAGTGCTAATGGAGCGCATTACCAACGCCTCCACACCGAATCGGCTAAAGGGCTTCGCGCTGCGTCTCGTGTCGGCTACGCATCCCAAAATGAACGTGCCTTTGTTGAGGGATCTGCTCGCCGCCAACGACGCATTTCTCTCGCTCGAAGTGGTGCGTACGCTTGTCGCCCGCAATACTGACGACGCCCGCGGCACACTCGCGGAAATCGCTGCCGATGAGGCACAGCCTGCCGAACTGCGCGCGGATGCGATTGTCGGGCTCTCCGGTTCTGGGGGGGCAGGTCATCACGCTTTATTGGTGCAGCTAGCGGTTGATAACAACCTTGCCGTGCGCAACGAAGCGCTCCGAGCCCTGCGTTTGTCGACGCTTGATGACGTCGCGAAGAAAGCGGTCAGGGAAACGGCTCGGCTTCATCCCGAGTCGAGTTCGCTCGTTCGGGCGTTGCTTGATCCTGCATCCATCAATGCAGACCGGCCCAAGTTCGAAGACACGGGCGCGTGGTTAAAGCGTCTCGAAGCTTTGCCGGGGAAGGGGAATGCGGAGGTTGGGAGACGGATTTTTTCCCATCCCAGTATGGCGCTTTGTTCCAGCTGCCATCGCCACAGCGGACGCGGTAACGTCGTCGGTCCGGATCTCAGTTTCATCGCCCAGCAGGGTGATTTGCAATCGATACTGCAATCCATTCTTGAACCGAATCGCGATGTGGCGCCGCAGTTCTTCCCGACGTTGCTCAAGCTCAAAGACGGCTCCGACTTTATTCCCGTTGGGTCTAATACCTCGAAGCTCGCTTCGACTTTGAATCCTCACTGTTTCGTCTGATTCTTCAATGCCTCGGGGCTTGCCCCGAGGTTGTTTACTGGCATCATGCTGCGCTCCTGGAAAAACGATGTCTTCCGCGATCTCACCGGCAAAGAGCGAACGTTTGAAAAGACGGACGTTGTTCAGCGCACCGAATTAACAACCTCGCTCATGCCGAGCGGTCTTGTAATGTCGTTGACGGACGAAGAATTGCGCGACCTCCTCGCGTTCCTTCGTGGCGGCAGCCATTGAGGGTGTGCCATTAGAGGCTACCGCTAAGCGGTTTAAGGCGGCATTGTTGGGGGCTCGCTTGTGGCGGTGGCAAGGGTCTGTGTTGTTTCCTCTGGCAACAGGCATGCTGTGGCTATTTTGTGCGTGGGATAAGGTGTGTGAGCAGGATCGCCCGTCGGGTGTCTTGTTTCCAACACGCAACCCAGCGCTGTTCGATTGAGAGAAGCAAACAGCGGCGTCGCACGGATACGCATTGTTGTCGGGGCTACCGGATTTTGGCAGCCAGTTTGGTGAGGTCCAGGCACTCAGCCACCAGGTCTTGCCAAAAGGTAATGTCTTTCTCCAAAGGGGGAGGGAGGTGCGGCATTAGTTTGAGCGAAAATGCCCCCATAATCTGCGCAAAGTCAGCGTTCGCGAAGAGGAGGCGAAGGGCGTGTTGAGTGAGTGCAGGGCCGCTGTGCGTCACGTTGCTTGCGAGCGCTTCGATCTGGGGCAATCGCGCCTGCGCGACTGCGCGCACCCGGGCAAGAACGGCGTCCACCAGCGCTTCCGGGGCGGCAGTGAGAGTCATTCCTTCGACGCGGCGGGCTTTGGTTTCGCCCCCTGTGGGAACGGCCCAGTCGCCTGGAGCCATCAGTGTGGTGTTGTTTAACCGAGCTCCCCGGTCGGTGACATTAAAAACCAGGCCCCGAGGCCACGTGGCCAGCGTGGCGTTCAACGCCTGCCAGTCGCCTTCAATGTGGGTGGGCACCGTCATCGCGTAATTGCCAGGAACCCGTGGATGGCGGCTCTCCGCCTTAAACCCCGACTCAGCGTAAAGTTCCGCATTCGCCCCCTGATGGTGCCGCCGTTGCTGCTCGTTTTCATCAAGGGCCTGGTCCATGCCAAAGAGATAAATGGGCGAGCAACCCAAAAAGCGGGCCAGTGCCAAGGCCGTCACGCCGCAGTTGTCTTGCCCAGGGACCAGGGTCCGTGCGACGCCTTGAGCCTCTAGCCAGTCCACCGTGATCTGGCTGCTCGAGCAAAAGAAACTTCCCGCCTCCACCGGCACTTGTAACCACTCTGGCGGACTCAGGTTGGCCAAGCCCAGCCAGCGAGGCGGGTGGGAAACTCCCGCCAAACACTTCTCGGGTACCTTGGCGGCGTCCAAAGAAATACCAAAATCAGCCACGACTTGCTGGCGGGCTAACGCGCCCAACGCGGAGTCCGCTGAAAACACAACTGCCCGTTGAACCACGTCTTTTAACAACGGCCCGGTGGTGTCCAGGGACGGTCCGGCCCCGCAGATCACGGCAGGCAATCCCGCCAATGTTCCGGCCCATTCAGGGGGAAGGCGGCGTCGCACATAGGCGGCTAGGTTGCTCAAAACATGCCGCTGCCATAACCCTCCGTCTATTTGGCGAGTCTGCCTGATGGTGTGAATGCGGCGGAGAGCCGGGATGATTTCTCCCAGGGCATTGGCGGAGGCTTCGTCGCCGAGCACGGCCTCGCTCAAAAGGACAGTCGGCAAGCATCGGGTATCCCAAAGAACAAAGGAATCGAGAGCCGCTTCAATCGCGCC
>Ga0114974_10003085_pt1 | contig 12695 bp, 13 predicted proteins | sample S_130206_EF_Meta_FD_87318 | JGI IMG/M metagenome (GOLD analysis project Ga0114974, IMG submission 87318) | Freshwater microbial communities from Lake Simoncouche, Canada to study carbon cycling - S_130206_EF_MetaG | ecosystem: Environmental > Aquatic > Freshwater > Lake | place: Lake...
AGTCAGTAAAAGATTATGGCAAGTTCAGGAGCGGAGTTTTCTTCAAGATAATGTCTACACCCGCGATGCCCACACCCCATTTCGAAATGGTTGCGCGGTTGCGGATAACACCATCGCTCTCGAGGAACAGAATATCACGAAACCGTGTGTGCAATCTACCAATTGAAGTTTCCAACATTACCTCGTAATCCAGGCGGACAGCATTTCCATCTTGTCGCACATCTGCGACACCGATCACATCTTCTCGGGTACCACTATAACGCCCCGGCTCAATCTTAGTGAGTTGCCAGGTCTTACGCTCGGTCTTGCCATTTTCGTAGAAGAAATCCTCCACGAGCGTTAGGACAGTACCATCCCAGCGCCCGTCGATAGACACAGTAAAGCGCGTCTCGTCGCCAAACAGGGTTTTGATTGTGGCATACCCTTGAGTACGTCCAGAAAGCGACTCTTCCAGCACTAAGGCTGAAGGAGGGGTTTCAGTGCCTGCCAATTGCGGTGCTGTTGCACAACCTGCAAGGGCCAGCGAAGCGGCAACTGCAAGAATTATGGCGTGCTTTATTATTAGGTTCTGTACCATATCCTTCTATACGGAGGGGAGAATTATCGGATCACGGCCCGGCCGAGCAGATCGGCATCGGGCTGTCCCAGACCCCGCACCTGCGTATGTAGCGGCCGAAGCCAACTGCTGAATTCACCGTTTCCATGCTTTGCCTTCCAGGACGGAGGTTGACCCGGCGCTCTGCTGGCTACGAACATGCGTTCGCGAGGTTTGAACTAGTTGAGTTGACTTTCAGACCCGCCGCTCGCCCAAATTTGAACTTTGAAACGGTTGAGGTGAGAGTCCGCAAATAGACAGGTGCGTGGATTTGTTGAATTTAACCATATTTTTCAATGGTTTAATTCAACGATTGGTGCAAAAGAGGACCCATATTTTCCACGTATGCAATTGATATTACTATATAATCTAGTTTGACTGTTTTAAAAGGCCCCCAAAAAGGCCCCCAAAGCGTTCCGGATGGCTTTGGACGATCTTGGACGGCTATGGCTGATTTGTACTGATTTTACAGGGTTTTCTAGCGTTTCGCCAGACGTCTCTGGATTCCAGAGAACGGATAAATGGTGCCCAGAAGAGGACTCGAACCTCCACGCCTTGCAGCGCTAGTACCTGAAACTAGTGCGTCTACCAATTCCGCCATCTGGGCACGGGGCTGGCACCAACACTGTCAGGGCCAACCGGTAGGGGGCGGTGTTTAGGGGCCACCCTGCCCCAAGTCAATCGCCCACTTTTCCGGGCGCAAAGCCCGCTTCCCGGCGGGTCCGGGCTGGCTTAAATTGCCCCCATGCAGCCCACCCCCACCCGCGCCGCCGTATCGCCCCTGGCAGCCCAGTTCGCGGCCCGGCGCTATGTCGTGATCCCGGGCCTGGTGGCGCCCCAGGAGGCGAAGCGGCTGGCCGACTATCTGGACCAGAGCCATACCGAGGGGCGCATGAGCCTGGCCGACCCCTTCGTGCCGCAGACGCCCTGCACCTATGGCGACCGGATGCTGGAACAGTTGCTCGGCACGCTGGGGCCCTGGCTGGAATTCTATACCGGGCTGGCGCTCTACCCGACCTACTCCTTCGCCCGCATCTACAAGAAGGGCGACGAGTTGACGGCGCATCGCGACCGCGAAGCCTGCGAAGTCAGCATCAGCCTCAATCTGGGCCAGGAACCGGACGAACCCTGGCCGCTCTGGCTGCGCGATCATGACGGCAATGATTTCGCCGCCATCCTGCGGCCCGGCGACGCCCTGATCTATCGCGGCATCGAGCTGGCGCATTGGCGCGAGCACTATGCCGGCGAAAAGCTGTCGCAGGTCTTCCTGCACTATGTGGATCGCAACGGCCCCCATGCGGAAGAGAAGTTCGACCACCGTCCGGGCCTTGGCGAACCTTCCGTGCAGCGCTGAGATGAGCAGCGCGCTCCATCCCGTGCCCCATGATGCGGCCGTCGCCGGGCTGTTCGCGCAGCAGGGCTACGTGGTCATCACCGGCCTGCTGCCCGCGCCCCGCGCGGCGATGGTGCGCGACCACCTGCTGCAGCGCGCCCAGGCCGGGACCATGACCACCGACACCTCGCTGGGCACGCCCATCCCCGCCATCTATGGCGATGCGCTGATCGACAATCTGATGAACGCGCTGCTGCCGGCCGTGTCCTATTGCACCGGGCTAGCGCTCTATCCGACCTATTCCTATGCCCGCATCTACAAGGCGGGCGACAAGCTGCCGCCACATCGCGACAGGCGCGCCTGCGAGATCAGCCTCAGCCTCAATCTGGGGCAGCAGCCCGACACGCCCTGGGCGCTCTGCGTCGAGGATAGCCAGAAGAAAACCGCCGCCGCCATGCTGGGTCCCGGCGACGCGCTGGTCTATCGCGGCATCGAACTGACGCATTGGCGCGAGCCGTATCAGGGCGAACAGCTGGTGCAGACCTTCCTGCATTATGTCGACCAGAACGGTCCCAATGCCGGCCAGCGCTTCGATGGCCGCTCGGCGCTGGGAACACCGCTGGCGGCTAGCTGACACGTTCGACCCTGAATGGCCGTCGCTGGTCACCCTGCAGCGTCATGTCGAAGCTGCCCCAGGCGCCATAGGCGATGGTGACAGTGTAGGTGGATGGCGGATTGCGCCATACGGTGAGGTTGCCGTCGGCAGAGGTCTGGCGCCACACTTGTCCATTTTCCAACGTCACGGTGAAAAGCGCGGTCCGCCGGTCAAAGCGATACGCCTTCATCCTTGCCGTGATGCGATCGACATTGACGCCGGGGCCCGGCCGGGCATTGGCAAGGCCGAACTGTTCGGCGGCCACCTTCTGGGTCTTGATGTTCAGGAAGCCGGTGAGCGGCCCGGAGCGGCTGCGTTCCGTCTTCACCTCGGCCTCGGCGGGGCTTGGCGGGAGCTGCTGCGCCGGGCGCGCGAAGACGGGGGTGAAGGTCAGCGCCTGTGGCGCGGCCGGCAGGCCCAGATCGTTGCGCAGCGGCTGGATGGCCCCATACAGGCAATCGAGATACTGGCGCGTGTCGGGAATGGCGTAGCAGCGCGACATCCGATCCTGCACGAGATCGCGTGAATCCGCCTGCGCGGATGCCGTGCCCAGCAACAGGCAGGCAGCGGAAAATTTGTGCACTCTCATCGGGCGTCCTTTTGCGAGGCTGACAAGGCCAGTGGTGTTCTGATCCTTCCACATTCCGCCCCTTCGACAACGCGCGATGATGCCGCGCTCGATTCATCTGCATAAGGATGATTTGGCCTTCGCAGATACGCATCACTGCCAACGCCCACAGCCTGAAACCTCGGGCACTGCCGCGACTCGCAAATGTCGCAATCCAGTTCCGCCGGGCGGGGAAAGACGCTTCTACAGATGCCCGCCTTATCAATGGCTTGCGCTGGCGATCCTCCAGCCGGTACCGTGCCGAAACGCAAGGGCGGCTCACGGCGATTTCCCGGTTTTCGCGGCCCCGGCAAGGCATTATACGAAGACGCGATTTGGCGAAGGTATTCGGGTGATGGACAGCAAGCTGGTTACGATCTTCGGCGGCACGGGCTTTCTGGGCCGCCACACGGTGCGCGCCCTTGCCAAGGCGGGCTGGCGCATCAAGGTCGCCGCCCGCCGCCCGGCGCGCGGCTTCTACCTGCGCCCGCTGGGCCAGGTCGGCCAGATCGACTTCGTGAAATGCGACATTGCCGATGCCGGCCAGGTCGCGGCGGCGGTGGCGGGATCGGACGCGGTGATCAATCTCTGCGGCATCCTCTTCCAGCGCGGCCAGAGCTTCGAGGATGTGCAGGCCAATGGTGCAGCCAACATCGCCGAAGCGGCTGCAGCGGCGGGCGTTGGCGCGATGGTGCATGTCTCGGCCATCGGCGCGGACAAGGATTCCGACGCGGTCTATGCCCAGACCAAGGCGGCCGGCGAGGCCCGCGTGCGCGAATTCTTCCCCGCCGCGACCATCCTGCGCCCGTCCATTGTGTTCGGGCCGGAAGACGACTTCTTCAACCGCTTTGCCGCGATGGCGCGGATGTCGCCCGTCCTGCCGCTGGTGGGCGGCGGCAAGACCCTCTTCCAGCCGGTCTTTGTCGGTGATGTCGCCGCCGCGATTGTCACCGCGCTGGGCAGCGAGGCGGCGAAGGGCGCGACCTATGAACTGGGCGGCCCGACGGTCTATTCGTTCAAGCAATTGCTGCAGATCGTGCTGACACAAACTGGGCGCAAGCGCCTGCTGGTGCCCCTGCCCTTCGGCATAGCCAGCTTCCAGGCCTTCTTCCTGCAGCTGCTGCCCAAGCCGCCACTGACCCCGGACCAGGTCAAGCTGCTCAAGAGCGACAATATCGTGGCGCGCGATGCCAAGACGCTGGCCGATCTGGGCATCGCGGCCAATTCGGTGGAAGCCGAAGTGCCGGCTTATCTGTGGCGCTATCGCGCCAAGGGCCAGTACGCCGATCTCGCCAAGGTTTCTTAAGCCAGCGCGATCCAGGCGAACAACGCCAACCCGGCGGCGATGCGGTACCAGCCAAAGGGCGCAAGGCCATAGCGGCTGAGAAAGCCGATAAAGCCTTTCACCACCACCAGCGCCACCACGAAAGCCACCACAAAGGCGATGGCGATATCGGCCCAGGCGGCAGCCGCCAGCGCGTCGCGGTTCTTGTAAACGTCCAGCGCCGTCGCACCCATCATGGTGGGCACCGCCAGATAGAAAGTGAAATGCGCAGCGGCGGCGCGGCCCACACCCAGCAATTCGCCGCCCAGGATGGTGGCGCCCGAGCGCGAGACTCCGGGAAAGATCGCCAGCACCTGGCAAAGGCCGATCTGGAACGCCTTCCAGAGCGGCAGCGTGTCGCCATCGGTGAAGCGGGGCGTCGGGCGATAGCGTTCCAGCACCAAAATCACCACGCCGCCCAGCGTCAGCGTCGTCGCGATCACGAAGGGCGCGATGTCGCGCGCGAACAGCACCTCCTTGATAAAGGAATGCATCAGCAGCCCCGCCACCACCGACGGCAGGAAGGCGACCAGCACCGTCAGCACGAAATGCTGCGAGGGCCGCGCCGTGGGCAGCGTCACCAGAACGTCCCAGAATTTGCGCCAATAGACCGCCACCACCGCCAGGATGGCGCCGAGCTGGATCACGATTGGCAGCACTTCGCCGGGGGGATGAAAGCCCAGCAGGTCTTCGGCGATCAGCAAGTGCGCGGTCGAGGAAACGGGGAGGAATTCGGTCAGGCCCTCGACGATGCCCAGAATGATGGCGATCAGGAAATCGGGCATGGCGGGGTCCGGAAGATTCGTCCCACAGGTAACATCCCCGGCGCGGTGGGACCATAACGACAGACGTAACTTTTGCTATGGTTCCCGCATGGGGATCGGCAGAATCAGGGCCCGCTGGGCACGCTGGGATACGGTGAAGCGCACACTGTTCCTGGCGTTCTTCTTCCTGATTCCGGCGCCGGTCCTGACCCTGCTGTTCTTCCGTTTCGTGCCCATTCCCGGCACGCCCGCCATGATCTTCAGTCTGGTCGAGGGCAAGGGCGCGCATTACCGCTGGAACGGCGACGTCTCGCCCCGGCTGGGCCGGGCGGTGATCGCCGCCGAGGACCAGAATTTCTGCCGCCACTGGGGCTTTGATATCGACGCCATCAACAAGGCAATCGCCGAGCACAAGCGCAACCCCAGCGAACCGCTGCGCGGCGCCAGCACCGTCAGCCAGCAGACCGCCCGCAGCCTGTTCCTGGGCTATCGCGGCGGCTGGGTCCGCAAGGGCTTCGAGACCTATCTCACCGTCCTGCTCGAGGCGCTGTGGCCCAAGTCGCGTATCATGGCCGCCTATCTCAATGTGGTGGACTGGGGCGACGGTATCTTCGGGGCCCAGGCGGCGGCGGAGCATTATTTCGGCACCGATGCCGACCGCCTGACCAGCCTGCAGGCGGCGCGGCTGGCCGCCGTGCTGCCCAATCCGCACCGCTGGCAGGCCGCCCGGCCGGGGCCTTACGTGGCCCGGCGCACCGCCAGCATCCAGGGCCGCAGCGCCTGGGTGGTGCGCGACGGATTGAACTTTTGTCTTGAATAGAAGTGTCGCATACAAGGCGTTCTGCTTCGTTTTTGCCGGAACCCGATGCGCCGCCTGATCCACCTGATGCTTTCGCCGTCCTGCCGCCTCGCCCGCCTGGTGATCGCGGAAAAGCGGGTGGCCTGCGATCCGGTCCAGGCCGAGGATGCGCGCAACCCCATGCCGATCTTCATCGACCTGGATGGCACCCGTGCCGAGGGCCTGTGGGCGATCATCGACCATCTGGAAACCAACTATCCCGATAATCCGCTGGCGCCCGCCGACGATGCCGAGCGCCGCGAGTCGCTGCGCTGGCTGGATTGGGCGCTGGGCGCCTTCCACGAACAGGTGACGCAGCGCATCGCCTATGAGAAAGGCGGCCAGCGTTTCACCGGCGCGCCGCATCGCCGTGCCCCCGACATGAACCTGATCCGCGCCGGGCGCGAGGAACTGAAAGTCGCGCTGCCCGCGATTGGCCGCGCTGCCGAGGCCAACGGCAACCTGGCGGGCCGCGCCCCCAGCCTGGGTGATTTCGCCGTGGCGGCGCAGTTGTCGGTGCTGGACTATCTGGGCGAAGTGCCCTGGACCGAATTCCCCGCCGCAGCGGAATGGTATGTGCGTATGAAGTCGCGCCCCAGCTTCCGTTCGTTGCTGGGCGACCGCGTGCCGGGCCAGCCGCCCGCGGTGCATTATGCCGACCTCGATTTCTGATCCCAAGGCACTGATCCTTGCCGAAGCGCTGGCGCAGGGCTTCGACGCTGTGCGGGTGACGCGCGCCGAAGGCTCGCCGCAGCAGCGCCAGGGCCTGGGCGAATTCCTCGCCGCCGGCCATCATGGCGAGATGGACTGGATGGAGGCGCGCCGCGACTGGCGCGCCGATCCCCGCACGCTGTGGCCGGACGCCAAGAGCGTCATCGTGCTGGGCCTGAATTATGGCCCTGGCGAAGATCCGCTGGCGCTGCTGGCGGCGAAGGAACGCGGCGTGATCTCGGTCTATGCCCAGGGCGACGATTACCACGAGGTGGTGAAGAAGAAGCTCAAGGCGCTGGGCGGACTCATTGCCGGGCGCTTCAAGGCCGATGTGAAGGTCTTCGTCGATACCGCCCCGGTGATGGAGAAGCCGCTGGCGGCGCGCGCCGGGATCGGCTGGCAAGGCAAGCATACCAACCTGGTGAGCCGCGAATTCGGCTCCTGGCTGTTCCTGGGCTCGGTCTTCACAACGCTGGCGCTGGTGCCGGACGAAGCCGAGATCGATCATTGCGGCACCTGCCGCAACTGCCTGGATGCCTGCCCCACCAACGCCTTTCCCGCACCGTACAAGCTGGATGCGCGGCGCTGCATCTCGTATCTCACCATCGAGAATAAAGGCCCGATCCCGCGCGAATTCCGCGCCGCGATGGGCAACCGCATCTATGGCTGCGACGATTGCCTCGCAGTCTGCCCCTGGAACAAGTTCGCGCAAGACGCGCGCGAAATCGCCCTGCAGGCGCGGGCGGAACTGAAAGCGCCGGGCCTGGCCGAACTGGCGGCGCTGGATGACGAAGCGTTCCGCACGCTGTTCCGCAAATCGCCGGTCAAGCGCATCGGCCGCGCCCGCTTCCTGCGCAATGTCCTGACCGCCATCGGCAACAGTGGCACGCCGCAACTGGCGGCGTCGGCACAGGCACTGCTGCGCGATGACTCGCCGCTGGTGCGCGGCACGGCGGTGTGGGCGCTGTCGCGGCTGCTGCCGCGCGAAGCCTTCGCGCAACTGCGCGAGGCGCGCGAAACCGATGCCAGCGTGATCGCGGAGTGGGACGCGGTCAATTAAGCGCCTCCAGCGCCGCACCGGCTTCGGCACGGATCGCGGGCGAGCCTGTTTTCTGCGCGGTGGAAAAATCGCTGCGCGCCCCGCCCAGGTCGCCCAGGTCACGCCGCAGCAGGCCGCGCTCCATCAACACCGCCGCATCGCCACGCTTCAGCGCCAGCGCCGTGTTGAGATCGGCCAGCGCCGGCTTGTACTGGCGCAGGGCACGCTGGGCGCTGGCACGCAACAGCAGCAGGTCGGGACTCCTGGGGCGCATTGCAATGGCGGTGGTGAGATGCAGCACCGCATCGCGCCAGTTGCGGATCATCGCTTCGGCACGGCCCAGATCGGCATAGAGATCGGCATCGCCCGCCGAGATAGTCAGCGCCGCCTTCAGGCTGGCCACCGATTTGCTGCCATTGCCCGCCAGCAGCCAGGCATTGCCGGCCTGGGTAAAAATCTCGCCGCGCATCGCGCCCGGCGTTCCGCTGGCGCGCGCCAGCCGGTCGAGCAGCGCGGCGGCATCGGCATAGCGCTTCAAGCCCACCTGCGCCATCGCGGCGCAATGTTCCGCCGGGGTGCCACCGCCGGATTTCGCCCAGCCATCCGCATCGGCCAGTGCAATGGCGGGATTTTTTTCCGCCACACCCAGGCATCGGCCATAACGGGCGCTATCCTGTGCCAGCACGGGCGGCGCGAACAGCAACATTACGGTCAGGAACAGATACGAAAGGTGCATGTTCATAGCCTAATGGCATAAGGGCGGAAATTGAATGGCATGCAACGATTCATCTGTTAGGGTCCAGCCGCACGCTAGGAGGGATGGCATGAAACGGCTGATACTCTGCGCCGCATTGCTGCTGGCCGCCTGCACGACCCTTTCCGCACAGGCGCAGGAAGGCCCGCGTGCCGCCCCCACCGTGCGCATCGAAAGCGGCCAGTTGCCGGTCCTGGACACCACGCCGAAGCTGGATGTGGCGGCGGCCACCAAGGGCTATCTGGCGCGCGTCACCGGCGCGGCGCGCGAACGCTCGGACGCCCATGCCAATGGCGGCACCTGGCTGGCGCTGTTCAACTTGGTTTACGGGCTGGGGCTGGCCGGGGCGCTGATGATGTTCGGCCTGTCGGCACGTCTGCGCGACTGGGCCGAGGAGCGCACCCATTCGCGCACGTATCAGGCCATGATCTATGCGGCGATCCTGGTCACGCTGGCGGCGGCGGCGGCACTGCCGCCCGCGCTCTATGAAGGCTATTTCCGCGCGCAGGCCTATGGCCTGTCGAACCAGAGCCTGCTGGCATGGCTGGGCGAATTCGGCATCGTCTTCCTGCTGACACTGGCGGCGTCGGTGCTGTGCCTGCCGATTTTCTATGCCACGATCCGCGCCGCGCGCGAGACCTGGTGGCTGTGGTGCGGCGGCCTGACGATCATGCTGCTGATCGTGCAATTGACGATCACGCCGGTTTTCATCGCGCCCTTGTTCAATGATCACACACCGCTGCCCGATGGCGCGCTGAAGACGAAGATCACCGCGCTGGCGGCGGCCAACCAGATTCCCGCCGCCGCTATCCAGGTGTCGGATGCCGCGCGCCAGACCAGCCGCATCATCGCCCATGTCTCCGGCTTTCTGGGCACCAGCCGCATCACCCTGTCTGACACCCTGCTGCAGCAGGGCAGCGAGGATGAAGTGCTGGCGGTGGTCGGCCACGAGATCGGCCATTATGTCATGGGCCATGCGACGCGGAACCTGCTGATGCAGGGGCTGCTGGTGCTGCTGGGCTTCGGCTTTGCCGCCTGGGCCTTCCATATCGGGGCCGATCTTTTTGGCGGCATGTGGCAGGTGCGCAAGGTCGAAGACGTCGCCAGCCTGCCCGCGCTGTTGGCGCTGCTGGGCCTGTTCGCCGTCCTGATCCTGCCGGTCAGCAATTCCATCAGCCGCGCCGCCGAGCACCAGGCCGACCTTTACGGCCTCAACGCCGCGCGCAAGCCCGACGCCTTCGCCACCGTGCTGCTGAAGCTGGCGCCCACCCGCAAGCTGGAGCCCGGCGAGCTGGAGGAAGCGGTGTTCTATGGCCACCCTTCCGCCCGCAGCCGCATCGAGACCGCGATGGTCTGGAAGGCGCAGCACATCGCGGAGGCCGACATCCGCGACATGGCCGGGCCGGGCGTCATCGCGCCGTAGTGCCGCGTCCTGCATCTGCTGCGCATGCAGTGCAAAGGTCCGGGCGATGGCGGCATCGCATTGCGCCACGAACTGGGCGATTTCGGCGCGGCGGCGGGCACGGTATTCGCGCACTTCCCGGCTATAGCCGCCATGCACAAGCCGGTTGCGGTTGCCGGGCTGGCCGCCGCGTTTCTTCTTAAGCGCAATCCACGGCTTGATTTTCGCACCCATTCGAACCACCGGAAAATGAAGGGGGCCTCCCCCCTCTTCTGCCGCATCCTTTCAGACGCCATTGTAGGCAAGACGCAGCAGCGCTTCGCCGTGGATATGTGCGGCGCGGTTTTCGGTGCCGACCCCCGTACCGGACTGGCGAAAACAGGATTTGCGGGTGGTGGATAACACCCCCACCGCTGCTTCGCAGCACCTCCACCGTAAACGGGGGAGGAAAGTCAGGGGCGATTTAAAGCTGGGCCGAGAGGGCCGGGTAGTCGGCATTCAGCGCCGCGAACAATTGCTCGCAGGCGGCGCGGGCGTCCGCGTCCCACTCGGCCGTGAGCGAGGCCGCCAATGTCGCCTGGCTTTTCAGGATCACGCCGTCATCGAGAATTTTCAGGCCATTGTCGCGCAGGGTCGCGCCGGTGGTGGTAATGTCCACGATCACTTCGGCAGTACCGGCGGCAGGCGCGCCTTCGGTCGCGCCCGCGCTGGGCACGATGCGGTAATCAGCGATGCCATTGCGGGCGAAGCAACTGCGCGTCAGTTCGGCATACTTGGTCGCCACCCGCAGGCGCTTTTTGTGCGTGGCGGCGAAGGCGGCGCAGACATCGTCCAGATCGGCCATGGTGGAAACATCGATCCAGGCGCGCGACACCGCCACCACGACATCGGCAAAGCCGAAGCCCATCGGCGCGGCCAAGTACAGGCGGCCTTCCAGTTCCGGCGCGGCCTCGCGCAGCAAATCTTCGCCGGTGATGCCCAGGTGCACATCACCCGCCAGCAGCGCGTTGGCGATCTCGGAAGCAGACAGCAGCATGACCTCGATCTGCGGCATGCCGGCGAAGCGGGCGCGATAGCCGCGCGAACCGGCTTCCTGTTCCAGCACGACGCCGCGCGCCGCGAACCATTCGCCGCACGCCTCTTTCAGGCGGCCCTTGGAGGGAATGGCAATGACCAATTTTGTTTCTTTTGGCTTGCTCATGCCGCACCCTTGACGGTGGCGAGCAGGCGCTCGGTGTGGATGGCGCAGCCCACCGCCGTGACGGGCGCGAACGCGCCTAGCAGCTCCAGCAGATTGTCGTAACGGCCACCGCCCGCCAGCTCGACGCCGTCCTTGCTGCGCAGCTCGAAGACGAAGCCGGTGTAATATTCCATGCTGCGGCCGAAATGGGCGTTGAACTCGATGCGGTCCACGCCGAGCTTTTGCAGCAGCGCGACGCGCGCTTCCACCGCCGCAAGACCGGCATCCAGATGGATGCCCGCCGTCTTCAGCAGGGCGCGAATGTCGGCCAGTGCCTGGGCGATGGGGGCAGAAATGTCGAGCAGGCGCGTGATCGCGCCCGCGACATTGCCATCCAGCTTCAGCACTTCGGCGGCTTCGGCGCGGGCGCGCGTGATCACTTCGGCGCGGGTGCGGCCGGCCAGCGGCGCATCGCCCTGCGCCTCCAGCAGCGCGGCGATGTCCTTTTCATCCTGCGGCAGGCGCGAGGTCTCGTCGCCATGACCGATGCGGTCCAGCAGGGTTTCGACATAGCCCGCGCGCCAGAAGTGGCGCTTGAGGCGCGAGCGCCAGTGCGCCGGAAGCTGCAGCGCATCGACCAGCGCCCCAAACAGGCCCAGGTCACCCATGCGGATGGTGAAATCCGTGCAGCCGGCCGCGCGCAGCGCCTCGACCGCGAGGGTGAGGATTTCTGCATCGCCCTTGGCCTTGTCCGGCTCGCCGAACAGTTCGACGCCCGCCTGGAAGAACTGCACCGGCTTGCCGCCCTTGCTCTCATGGCGGAAGACGGGGCCGTTGTAGGAAATGCGGGCGGGAAAGTGCGGCTCGCTCTCTACAACGCGCTTGGCAATGGGAATGGTGAGATCGGGCCGCAGCGCCAGATCGCTGCCCGACGGATCGGTGAGCGTGAAGGTGCGGCGGCGGATTTCCTCGCCCGAACGGTCAAGAAACAGCGCGGCGGGCTGCAGGACCGACGGCTCCTGGCGGTCATAGCCCTTCGCCTTGAACAGTTTCAGCAGCGTCACGGCCTGCGCGTTCAGCGCATCGATGTCGGCGGGACCGTAATAGGGGAAAGACGACATCAGCTCCCCAGCAGTTTCCGCACTTCGGCAACGAGGTCAGTGCGTTTCACCGAAACCTGCGCCTGGCGTGTCGCGGTCCATTCGGCGCGGCTTTCGACGCTCTTCGCCAGTTCCGCGCCCAGCGCCAGATCCTTCAGCGTCACCAGCCCCTGCGCCTTCTCGTCCGGGCCTTCGACCACCGCGATGGCCGCACCGCGCTTGTCGGCATATTTGAACTGGTCGCCCATCTTGCCGGTACCGACATAGGCCTCGGCGCGGATACCGCTGCGGCGCAGTTCCGCCGCCGTGGCGAGCGCGCCGCCCGCATCGCCCTTGTCGAACGCGGTCACCACCACCAGCGGCGCCAGCGCCGCGCGCTTGTCCTTCAGCGCG
>Ga0114974_10003086_pt1 | contig 12695 bp, 11 predicted proteins | sample S_130206_EF_Meta_FD_87318 | JGI IMG/M metagenome (GOLD analysis project Ga0114974, IMG submission 87318) | Freshwater microbial communities from Lake Simoncouche, Canada to study carbon cycling - S_130206_EF_MetaG | ecosystem: Environmental > Aquatic > Freshwater > Lake | place: Lake...
CTCACGACTGATGGAGAAGTCTTCGAGACCCTGCCGAATAAATCCGAGCATCTCGTTGCGGCGGTACTCAGGCTGAACAGGCGATGGATCTTGCGTCAGCCAGGCCTCAAGTCGCTCTTGATAGGCGCTCAGCCGGAAGAACCAGTTCCGCTCCTTGAGCCACTGCAGCGGCACACCGGGATGATTCGGGCAGACGCTCTCGCCCCCCTCTTTCACCACATCGCCTTCGGCGCGGAACCCTTCGTTGGGGCAGTACCAGCCCTCGTACGTGCCGAGATAGATGTCGCCAGCGGCGAATGAGCGGCGCACCATCTCCTGAGCTGCGAGCGTGTGGTCGGCATCGGTGGTGCGAATGAATCGATCTGGGGTGATCAGAAGGAGCGCTTCGCTCTCTTGGAAGAGGGCGACGTTCTTGTCGACGAACGCCTTCGGAGTGAGTCCCTCCTCTCCTGCACGTGCGGCGATATTGACCGAGTACTCATCGGTACCGGTGAGGAAGCGCACCTCGTCGCCCCCCATGCGACGCCAGCGCGCGATCACATCCGCCCCGATCACCTCATAGAGCGTGTGCAGACCAGGCTTGTTGTTGGCGTAGGCGATGGCCGTTGTCAGGTAGTACCGCATCGCGTTGGAGTGTCGCACACGATACGCCCGCCGTACGCGGCGAGGAGCACCCTTGCCTGACACGGCGCGGCTGAAGCCCAGGGAGGGACCTTGGGGGCGGTACCGGGAGAGGAGCTCATATGAACAAGGTGATGCTGGCGGGTCGGATGACCAAGCCGGTCGAGATTAAGTCACTCCCGTCTGGGAGCAAGGTTGCGGTGGGGAGTCTGGCAAGCCACGACTTCCGAGGTGGAGAGGAGCGCACTGAGTTTCACCGCCTTGTCTTCTGGGAGAAGCTCGCTGAGATTGCGGCGGCCCACCTGCAGGCGGGCTCGCTCGTCTCCATAGACGGTCGACTGAAGACTCATGAATGGGAGAGCGAAGGCTCGCGCCGCTGGATGACGGAGGTCATCGTCAACAGGCTCGAGTTCCTCGGCCCCAAGCCACAGAGCGCGGAACCGGTAGCCGATGGTGCAGAACCGAGTGACCTTGGAGAGGCAGAGTACGGCGAAGAGATCGCGCCAGTGCGCTCCTAGTCGTCGGCGCGACCGAGCGGATCGCCGCCCTCGGTCGCGTCCTCATGCGCAACCGCCCAGAGGCGGCGCCGTTCGAGACCCCACTCGGCAGCAATGCTTCGAATCGCATCGCTTCGTGATGCACCCGCGGCAACACGCTCCTCTACCGCCACGAGCGCAGCGGGATATGCGCCACCAGCATCTGCTGAATCAGCAACATCATTCGTCTCTGCCAGGACAATGACGAACTCCCCACGGCCATCAACGTCGCCACGCTCAACGGCTAACGCAATCTCCTCAAGAGTTCCGCGTCGAACCTCTTCATGTAGTTTGGTCAGCTCGCGGCAGAGCGCAACCATTCGAGTGCCTCCACACGCGCCAGCAAGATCACGCAGTGTTTCAAGGACGCGGCCACCCGCCTCGTAGATCACAGTTGCACGCTCATCGGCCGCAATCGCGCCGATCACGCGACGACGATCAGTCCCACCGCGTGGAAGGAAGCCCTCAAAGCTCCATCGCGCACCAGCGACACCAGACGCGACAAGGGCAGCGAGAACGGCTGAAGCGCCAGGGATCGGAATCACCCGAATGCCCGCGGCGATCGCTGCACGAACAAGGTGCTGACCCGGATCACTGATGAGTGGGGTGCCAGCATCACTGATCAACGCCAGTGGATCGCCTCGCTTTAAACGTTCAATCAGCGGCAGGGTCCGCTCTACCTCATCAAATCCAGGGAGTGAGATCAGCTCGCTCGTTACGCCAATCGATGAAAGGAGCACGCGCGCAACACGCGAGTCCTCCGCGATGATTGCGCTCACCTCACGCAAGACCGCGATGGCGCGAGGAGAGAGGTCGGCGAGATTTCCGATCGGCGTTGCGACGATGTGCAGTGCGCCAGGCGTTGCACCACCCCCGCGCGCGTCACTCATATCAATATTGGTTGGGTGGCGCGTGGCGGCGCTACGCGGAGATCTTTGGGAAGGGTGGCATCTCGCGCTTAAACTGCGAGCGCGCCATCATCCCCTGCACCTTGGCCACAAGCTCAGCATCAAAGCCGTCAGCAACAACTGCAGCGGCACTCATCTTCTGATCTACGAGGCGGAGGAGGATGCGGTCAAGCGTTGGATAATCAAAGCCCCCCTCTCCTTCGTCGGTCTGCCCCGGCCAGAGATCGGCACTCGGAGCCTTGGTGAGGATCGCCCCTGGAACGCCAAGGTGCGCAGCAAGCGCACGAACCTGGCTCTTGTAGAGGTCACCAATCGGGTTGATCGCGCACGCAGCATCACCATGCAGCGTGGTGTACCCGATCATCGCCTCTGTCTTGTTCCCCGTCCCCATCACCAGACCGTCATACCGTGCAGACTGGTCATACAGGGTGATCATGCGAAGTCGGGCGGCGATGTTGCCGCGACGAATCGGGCTGAACTCAGCCCCAGCTGGCAGAGCCGCCTCTACGGCGTCCAGCGCCGGGCTGATCTCGATCTCTTCCACGCTACAGCCGAGGGCTGCAACAACCTCAAGCGCATCCGTCCGCGATGTTGGCGCAGATGTTCGGTACGGCAGGATATAGGTGCGAAGTCGGTCCGCGCCGATTGCGTCCGCCGTCAGAAAGCCCACAAGTGCCGAGTCAATGCCTCCGGAGAGCCCAAGGATTGCGTTCCTCGCGCCAATCGACTTGAACTGCTCCTGGATAAAGCTGCGGCAGACGTTTCGCACTACTTCAAGATCAATGCTCAGCTCACTTGGGATTTGTGCCGCTCCAACACCGCTCATTTGAGCCTCCTTATGTCCTGCGTTCAAAACGTGAAATCACTTGCTCCAAGCCTCAATTGACCATGCATAAAGCGGACTGTTGACGTCGCTCTCTTCAGTGGGCCAACTGATGCTGCTTGAAAGCAGTGTATAGCCCGCGTCTGCCCAGAGGAGAAGGTACGGCCGTTCACTCCGTCGAAGCGCTTGGAACTCAGCGTAGAGGGGGGCACGCACACTCTCGCTTGCAGAGCCCAGCCCTTGGCGCAAGAGACTATCCGCGCTTCCGCTCTGCCAGCAAGCGAAGTTCTTCCCTGCTGGCGACTCCTCGGTTGGGCAGGCTGCAGAACTGAAAAGATCACTGTCGTCTGGGTCAAGGCTCCACTGCCAGCTTCCAATATACGCATCAAAATCATTCGGATAGCGCAGCCTTGGGAGGATCTCACTCGCATAGGCCTCCGCGGAGACCGTTAGGGAGAAGCCACACTCTGCCGCCTGATCCGCAATCAGCTGTGCTGCGCTAATCCGCGAACTCTGGCCATCGCGCACAAGGATGGTTGCCTCAAGTCGACTCCCGAGTTTGGCGAAAACCCCATCGCTCTCCTCACTCCACCCGTTGGCAAGAAGTGAGGCGCGTGACCCTGCAGTATCGCGAACCGCCTCGGGAGGGGCTGACGATTGGACTGCCCATGAGTTCGGGGCCGCGGTGCTGCTGATCGGGATACCACTTTCCCCTGCAGCCTCACTGATGATCGCGGGGAGATCGATGCAGGTGCTCAGCGCCGCGCGCACAATCGAATCAGCGAAAGGGCGTCCTGGGCGCATATTGAATGCAAGGAAGAGGTAGCCGCGTGAAGATGGTGACTTCAACATCGTTGCGTCGCTGCGCACCTGCAGGCCAGCAATGTTCGCTGCGCTGAGATTAGGAACCCAGTCGAGTTGCGAGGACTGGAAAGCGCTGATGGCGCTTGCCTGAGTGGGATACCTCGTGACCACGAGGCGCTTGATTGCCGGCTCACCCAGTGCAAAGCCGCTAAATCCCTCAAGGGAAACGTGATCGCCCGGTGTTCGCTCCACAAACTTATACGGTCCAGCACCGATTGGAATGAGCTGCGCATCAAGGAGAGGATATGCAACTTCAAGTTGACTCTCAGACGGCGCAAGAAGGTACGCCTCCAGTTGGGTTAGGCGACCGAACAAATCCTTCGCATACGCTTCATCATTCCGTGCTGAACCCGCTTGAGTTCCACCGCTCAGCAATGGGAAGATGCGCGGATCTGGTAGTGAGAGGCCTGCCTGGCTCAGCGTACGTTCAAGTTGCGGAATCAGCGGCGCATACGCACAAGCACTCACACCAACGGATCCACATGCAGTTGCGTCGAGCTCGGCGGCAAGATTCTCTCGCGCTAGCGTGATTTGAGCTCGATCAACATCTGCAATGCTGTCGCGGAATCGATCAAGCGATCGTTCCAAGGCAACCTTCGGCAAGATCGGAATGGTAAGTCCGCGAGTACCCCACGGTGCCCAGCTGCCGAACAGACGGAAAGTGATGCGATCTCCACGATCAGCATCAACCGATTCAAGTCGCGTCCGAACGAGATCACAGATGTCACTAGCGAGCGAACACTGTCCGCTTTTTGCGAGTTGATAGGTGAAGACAACATCATCGGCGGAGAGGGTTGAACCATCATGGAAGGTGAGGCCAGGCTTCAACGTAACGCTCCACGTAGTTCCGCCTGCGGATACTTCAGGCTCACCATCGGCCAACAGGGGCTGCGGGCGGAACGCAGCATCGGGACGATAGAGGCCAGCCTGCACGAGGCCCCCGACGAGCGCTGACGATTCATCCAGATATGCCGCGCTGAGGTTGAGCGGCTCATCAACGACAGCAACACGGAGGGCTCCTGCGTTAAGTACCGAGCAGCCCGCGCTTGATGCGACGAAGAGAAGCGTCGCGGCAACACGCAGGAGCAGCACGCGGCTCATGCGGTCAGCTGGTCGTACCCGGCGGCATCAAGTAGCGACACGAGCTCCTCTGAGTTGCTTAGTGCAACTTCAAGGAGCCAGCCCTCGCCGTACGGATCCGCATTTACGGTTTCCGGAGCGCTCGCAAGTTGCTCGTTGCGCGCCAGCACACTGCCGGATACCGGACTAAAAAGATCGCTCACCGCCTTTACCGATTCGATTGCACCGAAGACCGCGAACTGTTTGAGGGTTGCGCCAACCGCTGGAAGGTCCACGAAAACGACATCTCCGAGCTCACCCGCCGCATGCGCGGTGATCCCTATGACGGCGCGATCCCCGCTCACACGAACCCATTCATGCTCCTTCGAATAGCGCAGATCTGTTGGCGACGACACTCTCAACCCCCTTGCTGTTGCGCACCCTGCGCTCGTCCCTCTGTTGATCGCTTCGGGATAAATGGTACGCCAGTCACCTCGGCAGCCACTCCCTCCCCACGAATGAGCACCTCAAGTGGCTCGCCAGGCGTGAATGGTGCCGCCTCCGCATTGAGATCGGCAAGTGCGATGGGATAGCCGAGGCTCGGCGAGTGTGTCCCAGAGGTGACCAGTCCGAGCGTTGCGCCACCCGGTCGGCGCACCTCATAGCCGTGCCGTGCGATCCCGCGACCGGTCACGCGAAAGCCGACGAGAGTGCGCCCGGCCCGTTCACCACGCGCTGAGCGTGCTGCGAGCGCGCCGCTGCCAACAAAGCCGTCTGGCTTATCAAACTTCACAACCCTGCCAAAGCCAACGTCGAACGGAGTGAGCTCCTCGCGTAACTCGTTCCCGTAGAGCGGCATTCCCGCCTCCAGGCGGAGCGTGTCGCGTGCACCGAGCCCGATCGGCTGGAACGGGGTGCCGTGCGAGTTCGCTGAACCCGCAGCCAACAGTGCGCGCCAAAGCGCAACTGCGTGGGCGTTCTCAACGTACGCCTCATACCCAACTTCACCGGTGTATCCCGTGCGCGCAATAAGTGCGGTGATTGCCGCCCCCGCAACTTCAAGCCGCATGGTGGCGGCCGAGTAGTTCCGCAGGGCGTGGAACGCCGAACGCTCCTCTTTTACGATGAGTGAGCCAAGTACTTCGGCGCTCTTCACCCCTTGGACGGCGATCATTGAGGTGTCATCACTCTCATCCACGACGGCTGCCAATCCGCCGACGCGCTCACGAAGTGCCGCAGCCACAACCGCTCTGTTTGATGCGTTGGCAACAATGAGCCACTCTGCATCGGCGATGCGATAGACGACAAGATCGTCCAGGATCCCGCCCGCCTCGTTGACGATCATGCTGTACTGCGCCCGCCCGACGAGCAGTGCAGAGGGGGTAGAGATCAGTGCGTAGTCGAGTGCTGCCCCTGCACTTGGGCCGCTGACGCGGATCTCACCCATGTGGCCAAGGTCGAAAAGCCCTGCACCGGTGCGGACGGCGCGATGCTCTTCAATGACACCCGCGTACTGGACAGGCATCTCCCAGCCGGCAAAGTCGACCATCCGTGCGCCGAGTGCCAGGTGCTCTTCGTAGAGCGCCGTGCGTTGCATCAGTCGCGCGTGAGCGCATCGTAAGCGCGCTGAACGAGTCCGCTCTCAGTCTGGAAGTCGAGGAGGCGAACCGCTTCGTCCATCCGCACCCAACGCAGCTCGTCAAACTCCTTGTCGTACTGCTCAAAGCTGCCGCCGATCGCCTCCATGATGTAGTAGTGCACCGTCTTCTCAATCCGCTCGCCAGTGCGGACAAAGGAGTAGGAGATCGCATCAAAATACGAGAGGATGCGCACCTCAAGTCCAGACTCCTCGCGAACTTCGCGCAGGGCCGTCTCTTCGCGAGTCTCCCCCTCTTCAGGCGTCCCCTTTGGGAGCGACCAGACGTAGCCGTCGCGCTCGCGCTTTCGGCGTCCAACAACAATCTCTGCCTGCCCGCCCACGGCGCGGATGACGAGCCCGCCTGCGGAGACCGCTATGCGCTTGCTGAGTGCCATACATGCTCCTCACATCGCCTACGTGTCAGGCGCCCGTAGGCACCTCTCATTAAGACGATGGTAGACCCGCTAGCGCGAGGGCGCTGAGAGGGTGAGCGCGCTACGCTACGACGTGAGGCTCCCCCGCACGTGGAGTGGCAGCCGGCAAGGAGGGTGCGGTGTCCAACGTGAAGTCGCTTCGCGAGCCCCTTGGTCCTGGCCTCCCCGACCGCATTGCACTTGAACGGCTCCCAGCGCCCGCCACCTCATGGGATCGACTCCCCGTCATCCTGAAGATCCTGATTGAAGGGGCTGCGCGTCGTGCGGGCAACGGGTTTGTCCGGGCGGAAGATGTCAGCGCGTATCTCGCGTGGAAGCCTGGCGCGTCGGCCGCGGCGACGGGAGATGAGCGCGAACTCCCCTTCTCTCCTGCACGCGTCGTGCTCCAGGATTTCACGGGCGTTCCAGCGGTCGTTGATCTTGCCGCACTCCGCGATGCTGCGCGCGAGCTCGGCATCGACCCGGAGCGCATCAACCCACAGGTTCCCGCCGATCTCGTCATTGATCACTCCGTGCAGATTGACCGATGGGCAACCCCAGAGGCACTCGAGCAGAACGTAGCGCGCGAATATGAACGGAACGCGGAACGCTATCAGCTCCTCCGTTGGGCGCAGGGGGCCTTCAATCGCTTCCGTGTTGTGCCGCCAGGCGCGGGGATCGTCCACCAGGTGAACCTTGAGAGCCTCGCCACCGTGGTCCGCGTTGAGGAGATTGGCGGCGCACCACTCGCCTTCCCCGACACCTGCGTCGGCACCGATTCGCACACCACGATGATCTCTGGCCTCGGCGTGCTCGGGTTCGGTGTCGGCGGCATTGAAGCCGAAGCGGTACTGCTCGGCGAGCCGCTCTTCTCGCCACTCCCTAAGATCGTCGGCCTGAAGCTCACCGGCAAGCTGCCATCTGGAACCACGGCGACCGACCTTGTCCTCACCGTCACCGAGCGACTTCGCGCGCACGGCGTTGTTGGCGCATACGTTGAGGCGTTCGGCGACGGGCTCGCCACCGTCTCACTCGCAGACCGCGCAACGATCGCTAACATGTCGCCAGAGTTTGGTGCAACGACCACCCTCTTCCCAATTGACCAGATCACCCTCGACTACCTCCGTGTGACCGGTCGCGCGAGCGCGCAGATTGAACTGGTTGAGGCGTATGCAAAGGCGCAGGGACTCTGGCGGACCAGCGGCCACGATCCACTTTATGACGAAGTTGTCGAGATCAGCCTCAACGAGATCGTCCCCTCGCTCGCTGGACCGAAGCGGCCGCAAGATCGCGTCGCACTCCCAGACCTTGGTACAGGGTTTGAGCGCACCTACGCCGATCGCGCCGGATCAAAGGCGCACAGCGCCACCGTAGGTGGGACGACGATGCGCGACGGGGCGGTGGCGATCGCGGCGATCACCTCGTGCACCAACACCTCAAACCCGTCGGTCATGATCGCCTCAGGGCTCCTTGCACGCAACGCCGTCGCACGCGGCATGAGCGTTCCGCCCTGGGTGAAGACGAGCCTCGCCCCAGGATCGCGCGTCGTCACCGCCTACCTTGAGCGCGCTGGACTCCTTGAACCACTCGCAGCGCTCGGCTTTAACGTTGCCGGTTACGGCTGCACTACCTGCATCGGGAATTCGGGACCGCTGGAGAGCGAAATTGCCGCCACCGTGGAGCGCGAAGATCTCCTCGTTGCCGCGGTGCTCTCAGGGAATCGAAACTTTGAGGGGCGTATCCATCCCGCGGTTCGCGCGGCGTACCTCGCCTCACCACCGCTCGTTGTGGCGCTCGCGCTAGCTGGCAACGTGGTGACGAACCTTGACGCGGATCCGATCGGCAACGATCGCAGCGGCGTCCCTGTCTATCTGCGTGACCTCTGGCCAAGCGACGAAGAGATCGCAACCGCCGTGGCGAAGGCAGCTGACGCCTCGCTCTATCGCAGTAGCTACGCCGATCTCTTCGCAGGCGATGCGCGATGGCAGGGTCTCAACGTGCCAACCGGTCGCACCTATGATTGGGATCCCACCTCAACCTATATCGCACGGCCAGCCTTCACAGAGAACATTCCTGCAACCGCCGCACCGATCGCCGATGTTCACGATGCACGCGCCCTCCTCCTTCTCGGCGACTCAGTCACCACCGACCACATCTCCCCCGCCGGCTCAATCCGCGCCGACTCTCCCGCCGGACGATGGATGATTGAGCGCGGCGTCACCGTTGGTGACTTCAATTCGTACGGCGCGCGACGTGGCCATGACCAAGTCATGATGCGCGGGACCTTCGCAAACATCCGGCTCCGCAATGCACTCGCCGATGGAAAGGAGGGACCGATCACCAGCCACCTGCCGAGCGGCGAACTGCTCGCCGTTGCCGACGCCGCCGCCCGCTATGCAGAGAGCGCCACACCACTCGTAATCATCGCTGGGAAGGAGTACGGCTCAGGCTCTAGCCGCGACTGGGCGGCGAAGGGGACGCAGATGCTCGGTGTCCGCGCCGTTATCGCCGAATCATATGAGCGCATCCATCGCTCCAACCTGATCGGGATGGGGATCCTTCCGCTGCAGTTCCTGCCGGGTGAGAGTGCGACGAGCCACAACCTCAATGGGCGTGAGCGCTTCACACTGCAGGCGCTTGCCAACGTCACTCCGCGCGGGCGCATCCAGCTACAAGTTGAAGGGAGCGGCACCGGAGACACCGCGACTGGTGAGCGACGCGCGATTGAACTGATCGTCCGGCTTGACGGGCCGATGGAGCTTGAGACCTACCGACAAGGAGGCATCATGCCCGCCGTGCTGCGGAGGATGGCGAAGCAGTAGCCGCGCATGGTGGGCGATACTGGACTCGAACCAGTGACCTCACGGATGTGAACCGTGCGCTCTAACCAACTGAGCTAATCGCCCGAGGAGCGGATTCTAGACGACTCCTGATCCCCTTCGCGAAATCAGAGAAGTCCGCGCAGGAACTGCAGGAGGACCATCACGAGAAGTGGCGACCAGTCAAGGCCACCTGTCGTGGGGAGGACTCGACGAATCGGGCCGAGGATCGGTTCACTCAACTCAATGAGGAGCCGCGCGATCCGACCACTCCCCGCTGGATCCACCCACGAGATCAGGACGCGCCCAAGCACAACGAACCAGAGCGTCTGAAGGACCAGATCTGCGGCAAGTTGCGGCGTAAATCCCATAGCGAAAGCCTACCCGCGCGCTCCAAAGAGCGCGCTGCCGAGGCGCACCTGCGTAGCCCCTTCCTCGATCGCGAGTTCAAAGTCACCACTCATGCCCGCAGAGATGAGCGACCCAATCTGAAGTCCCTGCGCCGAGGCCGCCTCGCGAAGGCCGTGCGAGAAGGCGACGAATGAGGAGAAGGTACTCCGTGCCTCGACGGAGTCACTGGTAAGGCGTCCGACGGTGAGCAGACCGTCAATAGTCAGTGTCGTCCCGCTGAGGATGGCGGCGATCTCTGGAAGGGCTGATCTGAGCGCGTCTGGTGTGAAACCAGACTTTGCTGGATCTTCATCAATGTTTACTTGGAGGAGCACCTGGCGCGGAGCAGCGTCTGCTCCGCCAAGTTCCGCAATGCGCGCAAAGAGCTCGACGCGATCAACCGAACTGATGCGATCGGCCGCGGCGAGGGCTCGACGCACCTTGTTACTCTGCAGTGGACCAATCAGATCCCAGCGCACCTGATCGCCGGGGCGCAGGTGCGCAACTGCCGCCCGCTTCTCTTCCAGCTCCTGGACGCGATTTTCTCCGAAAGCGGCCTGCCCCGCATCGATCGCCTCAGCAACGCGCTCGGCGGAGACACCCTTGGTTACAGCGAGCAGTTCAACACTTCCCGCTGGGCGGCTGGCGCGCTGTTCGGCTGCACGGACGCGGGCGTGGAGCGACGCTAACTGTTCAGCAAGGTGCGACATGCGCGAGTTACGAGCGGCGGCGAAGGAAGGCGGGAATCTCCAGCTCATCGCCAGCGACTGGAGCTGGGCTAATCCCCTCACCCTCCGGATTCGCTGCGCTCGGCTCCTGTGACACGGCCGGGTGCGTGCTCGGCGTCCAAGATGGAGGCGTGGCCGCCTGCGCAGGTGCCGAAAGCGGTGTTGTAGATGGGGTGGTCGCACCGGCGCTCGGCGTCGGCGCACTCCAGCTAACGCTCCCCTCATCGCGGCCGAACGGATACTCAGCGCGCAGGTTTGCAGCACTCCCCGACTGGCTTCGTGCGTTACCAGCAAATCCAGTAGCAATCACGGTGATCTGCACCTCGTCGGCGAGCGTCTCGTCGAGCGAGGTGCCGAAGATAATGTTCGCCTCCGGATCCGCGCGCTCAGTGATGTGGTTGATCGCCTCGTTCACCTCATGCAACGTCACGGTGGACGAGGCGGCAACATTGACCAGCACGCCAGTTGCTCCCTGAATGTCTAATTCGAGGAGTGGCGAAGCAATCGCGAGCTCGGCTGCAGCGCGGGCACGGTTCTCACCACTCGCTCGACCGATCCCCATCAACGCCGATCCGGCATCCTTCATGATGCTGCGAACGTCGGCGAAATCAAGGTTGATGATCCCTGGGACGGTAATGACGTCGCTGACACCTTGCACCGCCTGTCGAAGCACATCATCAGCGATGCGGAACGAATCTTCCATTGAAGTCTGACGGCTCACGACGTTGAGGAGTCGCTCGTTTGGAATGACGATCATGGTGTCAACGTACTTTCGCAACTCTTCCGCTGCGGCGTTCGCCACGGCGGCACGGCGCTTCCCCTCGAACTCGAACGGCTTGGTGATGATGCCGATCGTCAGCGCACCGAGATCCTTTGCAACTTTCGCAACCACAGGCGCCGCACCAGAGCCGGTGCCTCCGCCCATACCAGCGGTGACGAAGACAAGGTCGGATCCATCAAGAGCGGTGCGAAGATTCTCAAGGTCTTCTTGGGCGGCGCGCTCGCCAACAACTGAGTCGCCGCCAGCTCCGAGGCCACGGGAAATCGCATCGCCAATGCGGATGCGGGTGGGAGCATGGGATTTCACAAGTGCCTGAGCGTCGGTATTCACGGCGATAAACTCAACGCCAAGAAGTTCAGCACGGATCATGCGATTGACAGCGTTAGAGCCAGCACCCCCGACTCCGACCACGCGGATTAGCGCAAAGTTCTCAGATTGCGAAGCCATCGGCCTCTCCCCTCTGCTCAACTGCCGAACGTCGTCCCGCACGTGGGGTCTCCCCCACAGTGTGCAGACCGCCCTCCCGTCGGCTCGTGGGAGTGTAGCAGCGCAGCGGGGTGTGCTGAAGCGGGAACTTCACGCGGGGTGCGAAGGCTTGGGCTTAGGCGCGACCGCGGGAGAAGAGACCCTTCAGTGCAGTCCCAACCCGACTGAAAATGCCCGCCTGCGGCTCTTCGGCGATTCCCGCCTCATCAAGGCCACGCGCCACCCAAGAGAAGAGGCCAAGGATCGCCGCATTCGACGGTCCCTGAAAGTCGTCCAAGATGCCAAGGAGCGGCCCCTCTGGGCCTGCAACACGCACTGGCGCCTTGAGGATGTCTCGGGCCAGGGTGGTTATTCCATCGAGCTGCGCGCCGCCACCCGTCAGCACCACTCCGGCGCTCGTCGTCTCTGGGCCGGCCACAGCAATCACGCCTGCAATCAGCTCAAACATCTCGCTCATCCGCGATTCAATGATCCTGGCAAGCTCGATTCGCTCGATTCGGCGTCCGCCCGGCTCATCTGGCACCGTGTACTGCTCGCTCACGCTCACGGTGCGCAAATCGCAGGTTCCGTAGTTCACTTTCAGCTCTTCGGCTGCCGCGAGGCTCGCCTTGAGGCCGATCGCAACGTC
>Ga0114974_10003088_pt1 | contig 12690 bp, 26 predicted proteins | sample S_130206_EF_Meta_FD_87318 | JGI IMG/M metagenome (GOLD analysis project Ga0114974, IMG submission 87318) | Freshwater microbial communities from Lake Simoncouche, Canada to study carbon cycling - S_130206_EF_MetaG | ecosystem: Environmental > Aquatic > Freshwater > Lake | place: Lake...
AGCACAAATTAGGAGAGTCAAGTGATGAGCTGGCTAAAGAAATACTTAAAGAATATTACTGCAGAAACTTACACTTTCTGTGGTCTTGCTATTGCTTACTTTACTTTAGAAGGCAGTGCAAAAAAAGTCACAGGACTGGTCATTGCACTTGGTCTTATCGTGTGGCTTATAACAATACCACTAAGAGAAGAGGATAAAGACTGATGGGACTACCAATTAAAGATGGAAAGATAACTTGCGCCTACAAACGGGCTGGAAAAATGTGGTCAAAAGGTTACCACACGGGAGTTGATTTTGCAGTTCCAACAGGTACCGATGTACTTGCAGTTGCTGATGGCAAAGTTGCTAACGCTAACTGGGGCAAAGCATACGGAACTCAGATCGTACAAGACTTGGGTGATGGAACATTCTTTATTTATGCTCACCTAAGTAAGTCACTGGTCAAGCCAGGAGATGAAGTTTCTAAAGGACAGCACATTGGAGAATCTGGTAATACAGGCAATAGTTCTGGTCCCCATCTCCACGTAGAACTCAGAGACGGACCTCGCTGGAGCACAAGCAAAGACCTAGATCCAAAGGAAGTCTTAGCAAACTAAGGCTCTCACAGCCACGTAGAGCCATTTAATCCCCTCTAGGGTAGTCAGGTATGAACTTAGTACCTACCACCTTAGAGGGGCTTATTTTTTATGTATTACTGAGGTAGTCTTCATCTTTTACTGGTGGATTTCCACCTAGTATTCTGACCATCTTGTTGACTGCTCTGTTGGCTTCCATCATTACTGCTTTCTGGGACTTACTGCTATCTATTCTTTCATGTAGCTCTGCTCCGTCTACTTGTTCACCATAGAATAGCTTTACTAATGATCTTTCTCTTTCATTTAATTTATCAAAGGCAACCTTGATGTCAGAACTAAAAGCCATGAAGTTACCTGACTCTGCTAGTACCTGACTACCTCTACCCATATTGCTTAGTGTGTTATTAAGCTTAGTCCAATCATCACTAAGGACAGCAGGGATCATAAGCTTAATGAACTGTTTGTTGTACCAGAAGTTATCTTCTGTACTGTAACCAGCTACATGTGCTTTCTCTTTGATGCAATAGTCAAGGGCAGAATTACGTAGTGATCTAGCAAATAGTTTATCTCTATCTTTCTGATCAGGTAATGCTAGCCATTCTTCTATCTTGTTAGGATGCTCAGCGAACCATAGCCATAGTTCTTGTTCAATGTCTGCACGTTCAACCATTTGGTATTTACGTTTAAACTCTGAACCAATCTGCTTAACCATTGCGCTATACATTTCATAGACAACTCCATTAGAACTCATATGTTTTACCTTCAACTACAAAAGATCGTCCATTGATAGGGACAACAACAGGAGTTACATTACCTCTACGTATAAATAAAATAGTAAATGCTTGTTGCCAGTTAGCACTGCCTGTATTTAGATAGTTCGCTTGGCTAAGATCCATAAGGTGTCCGACTTCAACTCCGTAGAGACGATTGTAAATCTTGCCGTTGTAGCCTTGGTGCTCATGCTGGACTCCCGCACGATGTGTATGCCCACAGACGACCGAAGACCCAATCTTGCGAGCCAAAGCCAGAGCAGTCCCACCAGCTTGCCTTGAGATAGTACCTTCATCTCCATGTGCCAGTACCCATCCTGGCGTAAACTCCCAGAGCGTATCGTGATAGGTAATTTCGTTCTCGCTGTAATGTAGAAGTTTGGAGTATTCCAATTCCCGCAGACTTGAAAGGGCTGGTGCATATCGGTTAACGTAGTTCTCAACTCTGTCACCGTGGTTACTCCTCATTGTATGGAAAGGTTTATCACCTAGTTTATTTTTAAACTCTTTCATAATAGCAGCAGTACGATCTAGCCCTGCTTGTAAAGTTCCTTCAAACTCTCCAACTAAACCTTTGTTCCATCGAGATGGCTCAGGACTATCTGCTTCGTCACCAACACAGTAGAGTTCATCTGGTTGGTAGTCACCTACAAAGTTTTGTACTGCACGTACAGCACGAGGATCATGGTAAGGTATTTGCATATCAGGTATCACTATAACTGTTTTCATATTTACCTACTTAGTAGTATCCCACTTGCCATCAATTACTAATAAAGCAATGATGGCATAATTGAGTATGTCAATGAATGTATCTTCGATAGTCTCGTTTTTTGGTTTCTTGTGATTAGATAATAGATTATTTAATCTTGCTACCTTGTCGTGCAGTCTTACACTTAGTCCGTTCAATGGTCCACCTGGAGCATCAGAGATGTTAGCTGGTCCATAGTCTTCGTGCTTTTGTACTAGTAAATTCACAGCTTTCTGTGCTATAAGTTCTGCAGCAAATTGCAGTGGTGATGGTGGTGTTATTTTAGCGTTGGTCTTTTTAATGTTAAAGTAAGTCCGTTCGCATATTTCACATCCACAACTAGCAAACCCATTTCTGTCAGGGTTAGGAAGATGTGGTTTATTTCCTGTTCGGTGAAGTCTTGCACTGTTGTACTCCTCTAGTTTCTTTTCGTGTGCTTCTAGTTCTTTTAAGTCTTTTTTAGTTGTCATGCTGATATCTTTTCTGTGAAGTATGCAGATCCATTACGTAAGAACATTGAGTTAACATCCTCATTGTCTGGCATTTGCATAATAATTACACTGCTAAATTCTTTACTTAAACTCTTTGCAAAATCAGAGCCAGGCTGATCACCGTCAGCAAAAACATAGATAGTTTCAAAGTCTGCAAGTAACCTTCCGTAGTGCCGTTTCCAAGCATTAGCTCCAGGCACACCCACAGCAGGAATGCGACAAGAATAACTAAGAGTGATTGCATCTATTTCTCCTTCACATACTGCTATAAAATTCCCTGCTGTATGCAGAGCATTTACATTGTAAAGCCTAGTAGAAGTACCAGGCATACCCATGTATTTAGGTTCTTCTAATCCCATTGATCTAAACCTAATGTCTACAACACCTGTTGGTGTTATATAAGGTATAGCTAATCTATTTATAAATGATTCTTGTCCTGCTAGTGGATCAACGACGACTCCTAATCGTATCTCTTGAGCCGTCTCTAGGCTTATCCCTCGTCTGACTAGATAGTCTTCTGCCAAGGGTAGGTATTCCTCGTAGTGACTTGTAGCTTTCTCCAGTAATACCTTCTGCGATCTTGATAGCTTCACCGTATTTTACTCCTTCGTGTATTTTAATTACGTTGAATGGATTTCCTTTCACTCCACAGCCATGACATACAAAGATGTTATCTGTAACTGATACTCCTGCTGATGCGTGGCTATCGTCATGGAATGGACATTTAATCTTTTGCCAACTGCCATAGTCCCTACGTAATCTGCCACCATAGTGTTCTATGATTGCAGTAATAGGTGGTATGTCCATTATTATCCTTTTTCTTCAAAGCATTGACAATCTTCACAATACATATCATCATAATCAAAGAAATCAAAAGCAAATTCTAATAATAAAAATGGAAGTTTAATTCCAAACCATACTGAATCATAACGTTGATATCCATAATTAATTCCAATTGATATTTCATATGGATTTAGTTCAATACGAGCATCAAACTTTCCAATATCAACTCGTATTTTTTTCTTAAATATTCTTACTTTCATTTTAATATCCTGCTTCTTCTAGTAGTTTGAACCACATGTTTACTGGCATGGTTGCATACCATAGTCCAACATCTTGAGTTCCTTTTTTCTTATGAATCACTACACCTGTGTCAGCTTTATCATTAATCATTTCAGCTTCTAGTTCTTTTAACCATGCTGATAGTTCTACTTTTACACAATTCTTGACTTCAATAACAACAGTAGGAATGCCAGCAATGTCGCCCCTATCGTTACTACCATTGAGTGATCGTCGTTCAACTTGTTTACGTCCTTTACTTAGTAACCAGTTAACTACTGATGTTTCTGCAGCAGTTCCTTTTTGTTTAGACTTACTCATCTCTGCATCCATATTAGAAATATAACTAATGCTGTTGTTAATATAGTTATTGTTACATCAATAGTGTCCATCATCGTGCTTCCTCTAGGTCTGCTATGAACATGTACTCTGGATTGAACTGTAACCATACTGGTGTCTTACCTGATTGGTCTGCTCTACCGTATCTATTCTTTACTGCAGCCACACCTAGTAGTCCATTACCACTCTGTCCAACGGTAAGGATAAGCGCAGGTAACTGTGCTACTTTGCCTTGTAAGGATGATCTTGGTTGGCATGGGTCTCCGACATAACCTTCTTGTGTATGGTGTAACACTAAGATAGCGGCGTTGGTATCTCTTGCTAAGTACTTAAGTTCTTTAAGTGCACTACGCATGTTACCAAATTCTTCTCCGCCGTCCATACTAATATCCATTAAGTTATCTATAACTATCAGGGCTGGTGGTTCTCCAAGTAGTTCTTCAATTGCGGTAACCTCATCATCGATATCACTAAGACTAGGAGAACTATCAAAACCCCAATAAATATGACTGGCAAGAGCAAGATTATTCCTAGAATTGTCTGGGTCTTCCGATATGATTTTTTCTGCTTCACTTTGACTTACTCCTGTGATCATTGAATACAAACGCATAGCCATAGTATGAGCATTAGTATCTGCTGATAGGTATAGTGTTGGTGCTTGCATACGTAAGGCTAGAGCTAGTGCAAGCGTAGATTTACCAGCACCTGGAGTGCCAGCAATCATACTTACTTCTGCTCTACGCAATACGATTTGGTTTGTCTCGAATGTCCTGAATACTGTAGGCATTGGCTCACCACCAATGTCAGGACGACCTACTGCTCTACTTAATGTTTTCATTTATCTCCCAATTAATTGAGTGGACAGGTAGCCTTCCCCAACTACACTGCCCACTCAAACCTATGTGACTAGAAAATAGCGTAGTCTGGGTCGTTAGGCTTTAAGTAAATAGCCTTGCACTGACCGACTGTACCTTTTTCTGTTGGACACATAAAGGCTTTGTAGTGACCATATGGTCCTTCACCTTCACGCTTAGTCATGTTGCCGTGGATACAAGCCCTGCTGGCTGTGCCTGCTGTGACTCCACCCGCGTGTGTTGGCGGTACAATTGGTGCAAATCCTGATGCTACTGGGATAGGTGTCTCACTAATTACTGTTCCACCTAGCGCATTAACCACTGTATTGATTCCTGAGTTACTGGGTTGCACTCCGAGAAACAATTCTTCCATTGCAGCTATACTGTTATTAACTCCATTACTTACTAGAGCATTGATATTGCTTTCAAACTCAGTAGAATCATTACCACGAACGGTGATGATTGTACCTACCTTTGTCTTTACGTTAACTACGTAGTTACTTTCCATTTTTTTCTACTTTCTTTGTTGTTGTTTTTTCGTCTGCATCATGTAATCTTTTATGATAGCTAAGAGCAAGTTTCATTGCGAACACAGTTTCTTGTAACTTAAACATGTCTAGTACTAATTGATTCCATTTTTTCTTAGATACGAACACTTGTTATCCTTTTCTTTTGTACTTGCATTGATCTTTTACTCCACACATTATACAGTGGCTTAGATTTGGTATGAACAACTCTGCCTTACGAGCTTGATCAAACTTGGTAACCATTTCAATGATACTATCTTTACTGAAATAGTCTAGGTCAATTAACTCACTGGTTTGTCCAGTCCTAGCCATCCAGTACGCACCATAACGTGGACGGATACCTAAGATATCTTCCATACCTGCTGCATAGAATGCTAATTGTAAGTCTGATGATGGCGTACGTACACCAGTCTTGATGTCTAATACTATTAGTTCACCATCAGGATTAACCATAACTCTATCAATGTGCATCTGTACTGGTATGTCATTCCAGATAGGTGTAAGTCCTAGTTCAATGGCTGGCTTGCCAGGTTGTACTTCCCAGATAGTTAGTGGATGCTCACCGCTACGCCACTGAATCCATGAGTCAACCATCTTCTCGCCTTCAACTGCCCACCAAACTCCATCTTCTTTATTGGGATTAGCTTTAGTTGCACGACCAGATGCTTTCCATTCTGCTTGATCAATACCTGTTTTTGTATACTGCTCGAACTGTTGGTTAATCCATGCTTCTTCCCAATACTTATTCATTATCTACCTTCTGTTTCAAATAGTTCTTTATCGTACATCTCGGTTGCTGTGTGTACCGCACTACCTCCACAGAAATACCATGCTGGTGTCTCGGGTAACTTTTCTACTCGTGTAAGATAATACTTCCAACCGCAGTCAAGATATGTTGTTAGTGCTGAATAAGATACATGTGCTGGTAGTTCGTATCCATTAATTCGTATCATATTTTCTATTCCTCTCATAGAAATCTTCCTTAGCTTGAATTAACATAAGGTCTTCTATGTGTCCTTCGATGCGATCGTAGCACGACTCGCAGACATCTTCGTCTTCCTGCTTGTATAGTTCTTCTATGTTTAGCTTGCAACATTTCATTAGAATTCATCTCCTGTGTATGGGTCATATCTACATGTAACTAAACTCTTAAACCACATAGCTTCCCCTTCCATTACTACTTCATTAATCTTTTGTAAATAAACTAATGTATCCTCACTTAGTAATACCTCAGCTTTGTATCCATCAATAGCAAAGTGATCTTCTGGTAGCTGTTCAGTTCTATATCCTACAATTTCAATAGGGTTATCTTCTACCATGATGCGTAGTACTCAATCTCAAAGTTCCATTTGTTTTCATCTGTAACTCTATCAAGTAACTCACCTATTTCTTTATGAGTATGCTCAAGATCTTTCCAATACCAGTCGTCAATCTCGTATGTTCCAAAGAAGAATCCTGGTGTTGGTGGTAACATTTCATTGGCTAATGCTCTTGATTTGCTATCAAGTAGCATCGTGCATGTATCATGTAACTTAACTAAATCATCACGTGATACTGGCATGTACTGTCCTTCGTCTTCACCACCACCGCAATGTTCGATGAACCATCCATGAATCTGATTAGCTTTACGCCAATAGATTTCTGTATTTTTTATTTCTACTACTGGATAAGATTCTTTAACTGTTATACCACTAGCAGCAACGATTGCTGTAAATCTATCGTTGTTACCTTTAGCTTCTACATCAAAGTTCCAGTTACTTATTCTTTCTCTTACTGATAGGTACATATCAAGACCCATTGTTAACTCCTAACAGTTGTAATGCACGTGACTTAATTGGTATGTCCGTGCCGAGGATCATCTTGCTTGCTTGCTTCTTGTAGTTCTTAGAGAAGTGATCGGTTGCTTCCACGATTGATTGGAATGCAGCGAACTTAGTGTTCTTGATGTTGTGTTGCGTGTCCGTCTCACCAATCCATACGTTCCATGCAACACCTCTGCTATGGTCTGCTCTTGTCTTAGCTGTACGTTCACCTGGACTGAGCATGTCATAAGGTGAAAACTCTATCTTGCTTGGTAATGAATACACTCGTTTGATAAAGTTCTTGAACTCTTCATTACTAAATTCAATTGAACGTAGGTATGAAGATACTGTTGCATACTTCTGAATATCTTCATTCATAATCTTGAATGCTTCTCTGATTTCATTTACATTTATACTACTGTTAGGACTGTGCTTAACACGGTAGTAAATGCCTTTCTTCTTACCACTCATCATGGCTGCATTGATCTGATTAGTACAGTTCAATCGGTTGATAACTGGTGTCATCTGGAATGGTGTACTACCATCATGTGATGTACGTGCAATTACATATGCATTATGTGGGTCATCTCCAACTTTGATATTAGCTGGTAGTTCGATGGTTGCCCATACTACATTGCCACCTTTAAGTTCTCCTGCTGCACCGTAACGTGCATCGCTATTGCTAACGATGTCATCAAGGCATGAGAAGATCTCACTGTTCTGCATTACTTTGTATCGTGAACCTACTACTGCCAATGGGTTTGCTTCTCCTGCTAACCACTTGACTGTTGCATATCTATCAGGTACTTCGATTTGCTCGTATGGATTAATGTAAATAGATTCTAATGTTACATTCCAATTAAGCTTTGCTTGTTCCATTAGGTCATGTGCTGTGCTAACTTCGTACTCACAGTGCGTACCTATAATACTAAATGGATTTTGATTAGCCATTCTGTTCCTCTACCATCTCTGCAAATGCAGCGTCTATGTCCATACTTCCTACTTCTTTGATAACTAGTTCGTCCATTGCTTCTTCTGCATAATTAAATGCACTAGCTAATAGCAGTACTGCTAGTTCTTCTGCATCTGCCATTGCTTTCTTGTTGTCGTTACGTTCTAGTAGTTTGTATATTTGATATAGTGCTTGAAGAAAATCCAGTGCGACACCTTCTGTTATTTGTATGCCTACAATTTCTGGATAGTTTTCTTTCTCGTACCAATCAAACGGGTGTTCAAACCACGGTTCTTCTTTGATTCCCATTAGATCTCCTGTGCTTCTATGCTATCTATGTCTATGTCTTGTGTGTCCCAATCATCTTCATCTACTTTTTCTGCTAAGTCAGATTCACTATAGATATCATTAGCTTGATTTTCTGCGTCATCATCGTCACGTGCTGTCACTTGTACTGTTACTCTTGCTGATTGAGTACGTGTAATTGTGTACGTAACTGCCCATTCTGTACGCATAAGTGGTATTTCAAAGAACTTAAGATCTTTATTTAGTTCATCTGCCCACTCATCGTACTCCTCACACCAATCTTTATCTCTTGCTTTGTCGTGAATAGAGTTAGTAATTTTATAGCCATCTTCCATGACTTCATTGATCTTGTTGTTTAGTTCTTGCTGTGTCCAATACACAGTACCGCTACTTGTTTTAATCATTCCATACTACCAATCTGCACTCGAATTTGAATAGATCTTCATCGTGATGTGGACAGTAAGCCCAATAGCCTTCTGTCACATGGTGAAACTCAACAATTGTATTGCATCTATTGCATACAGCTTCAGACTTAATCATTCTCATGTCCTGTTGGATCTGTTACTTTGTGGAATGATACTGCTGCTAATGAATCATAGAAGATCCTTGGTGGTACTTCATGTTTGCGTGCTAACCGAAGTAGCATTAGTAGACTAGCTTTGCAACCTAGTTCATGTGATTGTTCTAGTAACTTATCAACCATCTTTAATTCAGTACTAACATTACGATCTTCATCAGCATCTTGCTTGATACCTGCATGGCATAGCATGAATGCTGCTAGTAGCATGGTTGTGTAACCAATTGCTTCTGGATTTAAACAGCAACTATCATCACTATCATCTGTTCTATCAACCATTATCTGAGTAATAATTGTCAGTGATTTCATTAGGTCTACTCGGATATCTAATGGTGCATCACTAAAGTATTTCAATACACCATCACGAATCTTGATGTTGCTACTAGCTATGTGAATTAGTTCTAGTTCTTCGGTTGTTAATGCTTCATAGTTAGCATCTTCATCTAGCAAGAATGCTAATATTTTGTACACATCTTGAACAGTTTTTAAATGTTCTTCTGTTAGTTCGTCTAGCTCTATCTCTTTTACCTTACCCATTGTATTTCCTTTCGGTTGTTGTTTCTATTTCTCCACATGTAATACATGCAAAATCTGGACAGTCTTTCTTATATCTTGTACAACTAATCCATCTATATGTGTTGTCTTCTCTACAGCTACTACATTCAGGGCTATAGATATGATCGCACTTAGTAATAGCATTGTTGTCTACGGACTTAGTAAACACCTTGGAATCTACCCTTTCGGAAAGAGAGAGAGGTGCAGGGCGTATGCCCCACACCTCTCTCGGTTCATCTAGACTTCCGCTAGTTCTACGGACTTGATAAGCACACGAGTCAATGGTGGCTTACGGTCACTCAACTCAACGCCTTGACGAACATCGAACTTGGTGTCTAATTCACCTACGATATTCACTACTGGTGTGAAGCCTAGTCCGTCTTGCATTTCACGCAGTCCTCGTAGTGTGCTTGCGATGCTTTCATCGAAGCAGGCTACTGGAATGGTGAACTTTGCTCGTTCGCTCCCAACTTTCTGGGTTAACTGTGCTACAATCATCAAGCCGTACTGATCGAACTCCTTGATGTTCTTCAACTTGCCACTAACTGTTAGTTCGTTGTTCATTTCTTGCTCCTTCGTTATCTGTTGAGTGGCTTACGCCCCCCACAAAGTGGGGGCGTAAGCCTATTCTTATTTGGATACTAAAACTTTGTCGCAGTTCTGACATAGTTCAAGTTGTGATGGTGTGTAGAGATTGCACTCACGGCACACCGTGTTGAGACGAGTGAAGTATTGCTGGTCAATCTCTATGTATCTGAGACCTGCTAGTCCGAGAAAGAAATTCTCAGTTGGTCTGTCAGCCATAGAGTTCCAGTCCTGCTTGAACTCGTGACGTATCTCTTCCTCTAACTCAAGGATTGGTACGTGCTTGCACTCAATGTCGAAGCAGTCTGCTTCTCTGCGTCCACACGTAGCCTTAGTACCTTTTGCAACGTAGATCATACGTCCCGTCTTGGTTACTGGTGCTACCCAATCGTGTCCTGATACTGGCTTTGTCTCTAGTGAGATAGTGCCTGCTCTAGATTCGGACTGATCACCAAACACATAGTCTTCGGTGTCGTGTCCGTACTTGGTTTGTACGTCCACCCAGTCTTCATCTTCTGTGTCTAAGTCATCGTCGTTTACTAGCGACTTGACTGAGATGATCTCACCAAAGAGACCTGCTTGCTTTAGGACATCGAGAATACTGGATAGTTTCTCTTCGTCCCCGTACGTACTTAGATCAGTCATTATGTTCTCCTGTTCTGTGACTGACTGGATCCATCTAGAATCCATAGCAACGACCACACCACGCGAAGTCGGGGTGGTCGTCACTAGAGCGTCTAGAATGGTACACAAGTGCAAGCGAACCCGCTTATCTCTAAGCAGTAGTTGCACGTATCTCCGTAGATGTATTCATCTGAGGGTGGCTCGTCTAGATGTGGATACTTGAGTTTGCTGAGTTCCCAGTTATCTGCAGATACCTCTAAGATTTGTCTTACGTAGGACTCGCATTCTTCATTGAGGTAGCAGATTCTGAACCACATCACCACGATTGTGAAGATGAGGAATAGGTCGAACCCATTAATTGTTTGTAGCATTGTTATTCTCCTTTTACTGTTGGGCAGGGGTATTCAACGTAGGGTACGTCGAAGTCTGGTAGTTCGATATTGCTTGAGCGCAGATCCTCGTGTAGATCCGCAGTACATTCCTTACAGGCGTAGTCATCGTAAGGACCTTGGATTTCTGTATGCATTGCTGTGCTCCTTTCTAGAGCGGTTGGTTGGAGAGGGAGTCGAGGCGTTGTTGCTCCGACTCCCCAAGCGTAATCGGGTGTCTCCCGATCCTCCGTTCGCTTGTTATACAGATATTGCGTCTAGGTATACGGCTTGCATTTCGGCTATGTCACACTCGCAGGCGCGGTTGTCACACTGGCAGTAGCCAAGGTTGTATGCGGACATCGGATCCGTATCTAACTGTTCGATGGTGAACTTGCCAACTCGCTCGGGGTTCTTGCGGAAGCTAGCAACGCCTGCTTCTAAGGCATCTACTTCGGTGGCGTAACTTTTAGAGGAAACACCTAACTTATCTGAAACAATAAAGTAAGCTAACATTGCTCACTCCTTTCTAATTCGGATAGCACATCTATCTCAAAAATTACAGCATTGCGTTTATCCCGAAGCAGCTTGCTGCTGAGGGCAGTAGGGCACAAGTCTGTATGAGACAGTCTGTAAGCCGAACAGTCTAGGTCTTTGTTTTAAACTAAACCGTAAGTTAAAGACATGTATATACCCTCTTCTGACTACCCCTCTAGGGGGTCTTCTACGAGCCGAAGGCGAGACAGCAGTTGTTCTTTCTGCTTGAGCCCGAAGGGCGAAACAGTCAGTCCCTGACCCCCAGTGTTTAAGGAGTCAGGAAAGTAATACTGTAGAGTCAGCTATAATTTATAGTTAGTTGTTTGCACCTAGTATTAGTTATTTGTTTGGTTTATAACAATTTATGATAATTAGATAACAATTTGGTAACAAAGCGTTACAAGTGTTCTGTAACAGGGTTAGTATTAGTAGAGGTTATAAGTAAAGCAAGCTTGCCTTATGGCTTGCCTATTACTACGAACCCTTCTACGAGGGTTCGCTACTAGTAATACTACTAGTATTACTACTATAGGATTAATAGGTTTATTATGGCTGCTAAGGCTGGGGAACTGCATCACACCAGATTGCGCCAGATAGAGGATCAAAGAAAGTTTATTTCGTTTCTTAAGCAAGGGATCGACATGGATTCCGCCCTTGCTGCCGTGGGGAAGAAAAAGACCTCCCTTAGATCTTGGCTCCTAGATGGGGAATTCGCCGCGCAAGTGGAGGAAGCTTCTAGCTTTGGATCCGATGCCATCGCCGCATCACTAGGCGAGAATAAACATAAAATTGATTTTGCCACGTTCTCAAGAGAGTTCTTGAACACCGAGGTATTCCCTCACCAGCAAAACTGGATTGACGTTCTTGAGGGTCACGACCCGACGTGGCAACACCCTTCCATGACATATGAGCCAGGTAGCCGTCGTAGGCTTTTGATTAACGTTCCACCTGAGCATGCTAAATCAACCACGATGACGGTTAACTACGCAATGTACAAAATTGCCATGAACCCCAATATCCG
>Ga0114974_10003089_pt1 | contig 12688 bp, 12 predicted proteins | sample S_130206_EF_Meta_FD_87318 | JGI IMG/M metagenome (GOLD analysis project Ga0114974, IMG submission 87318) | Freshwater microbial communities from Lake Simoncouche, Canada to study carbon cycling - S_130206_EF_MetaG | ecosystem: Environmental > Aquatic > Freshwater > Lake | place: Lake...
AAAACGCAGCGTCTTCGCTGGCGTCGGCAAGACCGAGGCCGAGATCCAGCTCGCGCTCCAGAGCGGCATTTTCTCCTTCCACGTCGAGAGCGAGCCTGAGCTGGCCCGCATCAATCACGTTGCCGGCAAGCTCGGCGTCAAAGCGCCCATCGCAATCCGTATCAACCCCGACGTCGACGCCCACACCCACGCCAAAATCACCACGGGCAAGAGTGACAATAAATTCGGCATCCCGCTCAAGTTTGCCGCCGCCGCCTACGAAGCCGCTTCGAAATATCCCCACATCCAACTGCGCGGTGTGCAGATGCACATCGGCTCCCAGCTCACGGAAATCGGGCCTTTCGCCGAAGCCGTCGCCAAGGTCGCTCCTTTCGCCGCCGAATTGAAAGCGAAGTATGGCATCACCTATTTCTCCATCGGTGGTGGCATTGGCATTGTTTACAAAGACGCGCTCGCCAGCGGCAACGCCGTTTGGTGGGACGCGCAGCCCGCGGCCACTCGCCCGCTCACACCCGAGGCCTACGGCGCCGCGCTCGTGCCGTTGCTCCAACCGCTCGGCCTCAAAATTCTCCTCGAACCAGGCCGCTATATGGTCGGCAACGCTGGCGTCCTCCTGACGCGCGTTGAGCACCTCAAGCGCGGCTCTGGAAAAAATTTCCTCATCGTCGACGCCGCGATGAACGACCTCGTGCGCCCCGCGATGTACGAAGCGTTTCACGAGATCGTCCCGCTTCACCGCGATACCACGCGCCGTGCGCTCGTGGCGGATGTCGTCGGCCCGATCTGCGAGAGCGGCGATTGCTTCGCGAAAGACCGTCAACTCCAGGAAGTCGGCGAGGGTGAATACATCGCGCTGATGAGCGCCGGCGCTTATGGCTCCACGATGTCGAGCCGCTACAACACCCGCGCCCTTCCGGCCGAAGTCATGGTCCAAGGCAGCGCCTTCGAGCTCGTGACCGCTCGCGAGACGTTTGAGTCGATGATCGCCCACGAAAAAATCCCGGCCTTCCTTAAATGATGTCCGAGCACTCGCCAGAATCACCGCTTTGGGCAACGCGCAGCTTGGGCGTTTTCTTTTTTGTGTCTTTGGCGAGTTTCGTGGTTAACCTCTGCGCATGAAATTTTGCGTCGTCGGAGCCGGAGCCTGGGGCACTGCGTTTGCGGTGCATCTGGCGCGTCTGGGCCGGCCGGTGACGTTGGTGCCGCGGCGTGCGGAGCAAGCCGCGGCGTTGATCGCGTCGCGCGAGAATCGGGAATATCTTCCTAATATCGCGCTCCCGACCGCCCTCGGTGTGACCTCGGATCTCGCGGCGGCGTTGACGCCGGCGACCGTGGTGTTGTTGGCGTGTCCGTCGCAGGCCTTGCGCGAGACTACGGCGCGCGTGCAAGCCGCGCGCGGCACGGCGGCTCCGTTGCGCTTGATCGTGAGTCTGGCCAAAGGCCTCGAGGTCGGTTCGCACCTGCGCCCGACCCAAGTGATCGCTGCCGTGCAACCCGACGCGCCCGTGGGCGCCATCACCGGCCCCACTAACGCCGGTGAAGTCGCGCGTGGCTTACCCGCCGTGATGGTGCTCGGCGCCGCGCGTGGCAGCGAGGCCTTGGTCGCGGAAATCCAGTCCGCCATCAGCGGCCCGACCTTGCGCGTCTACACAAGCGACGATCTCGCAGGCCTCGAATACGGCGGTTGCCTAAAAAATATTTATGCCATCTCCGCGGGTTGCGCGGCGGGCCTCGGGCTTGGCGACAATGCCAACGCCGCGCTGCTTACGCGCGCGCTCGCCGAGATGGTGCGCGTCGGTGCGGCGCTCGGCGCCCGACCCGAGACGTTTTACGGCCTGAGCGGTTTCGGTGATCTGGTGGCGACCTGTCACGGCGCCTGGAGCCGCAACCGCGAATTTGGCCAGCGCATCGGTGAAGGCCAGAAGGCCGCCGAGCTCATCGCGCATCGCAAGACCGTCGTCGAAGGTTATCGCACGACGGAATCGTTTCACGGCTTGTGCGTGGAACGCGGAATCGATGCACCGATCTTACGCGAGATGCATGCTATTTTGTTTGGCGGCAAAGCACCGGCCGCGGCGTTGAACGCGCTGATGACGCGCGAACTCAAGCGCGAGTGAACGCAAACGTGCGAACCGGAGCGCGATGACAATGTCGCCGATCTTGCAGTTTCCCAATCGCACCGAACTCGGGCGCGGGCGCGAAATTGTGGCGATGACCGGCGATGAGACCTTGACGGTCGATAATTTGCGCGCGGCGTATGCGCGCGGAATTTTTCCGTGGCCCGGACGTCCCGAGGAACCGATTCCGTGGGCGTGTCCGCGGCGACGCGCGGTGTTAGTGTTCGATGAATTCACGCCGGGGCGGACGCTGGAGAAAACCGCGCGACAACCCGGTTGGAGTTTTTCGATTAATCGCGATTTTTCGGCGGTGATCGCGGCGTGCGCGGCGGCGCCGCGGCCGGGGCAGGAAGGCACGTGGATTAGTCCGGCGATGATCGCGGCGTACACGGCGCTACATCGCGCAGGCGGGGCGCACAGCGTCGAAGTGTGGAAAAACGACGCGCTCGTGGGGGGGCTTTACGGCGTCGATGCGGGCGGTTTTTTTGGGGGCGAGAGCATGTTTCACCTTGAGGATAACGCCTCGAAATTAGCGATCTGGTTTCTCATCGGTTATCTCCGCGAGCGCGGTCAGGCGTGGCTAGATATCCAGCAACTCACCCCGCATATGGAACGCCTTGGTGCGAAAGAAATCACGCGGGCGACGTTTCTCGCCGCACTCGAAAACGAGCTTAGCTCGGGACGGACGTTATTTCCAAAAACTTAAAAACGCGCAGGCGTGTACTGGCTTAATGCCCGGCCCCGGCTTGGTGGTCCTGGATGTATTCCTGTTTGAGGCCGAGTTTTTCCGGAGCGTGCAGGACGAGCATCTTCATGCGAATATCGGCGGGTACCTGGGTTGAGGTCGCTTTGGAAACCACGATCATGAGCGTGATCGCGAGCGGCACGCTCCAGATCGCGGGCTGTTCGCAGAGGATGCGCAGGAGCGGGTGCTCGGCCCAGAAGCCGTTGAGCGGGGCGAAGCTTGCGAAGATTTTACCCATCGGGCCCTTGTCGAGGGCGAGCGTGCCAAGGTTGGTGAGGGCGGCGGCGCCGAGGGCGCAAAGGCCGCCGGTCAACATTCCGGTGGCGGCGCCTGTCATTGTCATGCCACGCCACCATACGCTCATAAACAGCAGCGGGAAATAACTCGCGGCGGCGATTGCGAAGGCTTGGCCGACCATGAAGTTGATCTCAAGCGGCTCGACGAAGCAGCCAAGCGTGACGGCCACCCCGCCGATCAGAATGGCGGAAATTTTGAACGCGACCATACGTTCGGCGGACGAGGATTTCGGTCGTAACATACGCCCGTAGACATCGTGGGCGAGTGCGCCGGTCATCGAGACGAGCAGGCCGCTGAACGTGCTCATGAACGCCGCGAACGCGCCAGCGCAGGTGATACCGCTCAAGATCGAGCCCACAACGCCGTACTTGGCGCTGATCAACGTGGGTAACTCGAGTACGACCTTGTCTGTACCCTTGGCACCGACTCCGCTGTAAAGCTCCGGCATGAGATTGCGCCCGATCACGCCGAAAACCGGCGGAAACACGTAAAACACGCCGATCAGAATCATCACCCACATCGTGGTTTTCTTCGCGGCGACGCCGTCGGGGTTCGTGTAAAAACGCACGAGGATGTGCGGCAGGCCTGCCGTTCCGCAGACAAGCGCGATGATAAGCGAGTAGGTGTAAACGAGCGAGTAGGGCTTCTGGTGCTCGGCGAGGAACGTGGCGCGTTGCTCAGCGGGGAGCGCAGCAGCGGCGGCGTTAACGGCCTTGGTCGTGAGCGGGCCAAATGGCGCAATCCATGCCGTATCAGCCGGAGCTTTTGCGACGAGAGGTTTGCGTTCGATGCCGGCGGAGGGATGGGTGCTAGCTTGGGCGGCAGCCGCAGTTTCGCCCGGGGCGAGGTTGGCGCCGATCTGGCCGTTGTAGAAACCGACGACCGCCATGAGCACGAACACGGGCACTGTGATCGCGAAGAGCTTGATCCAATATTGGACCGCTTGGACGAGCGTGATGCCCTTCATGCCGCCTAGGGCTACGTTGAGCGTGATCACTGCGCCGACGAGCACAACGCCGACCCAATACGGCAGTCCGGGGAAAATATACGCGAGCGTGACACCCGCGCCCTTCATCTGCGGCATCGTGTAAAAGAAACCGATGAACAACACGAAGCACACCGCGATCTTGCGGAACATCGGCGAATCGAACCGACCCTCGGCAAAATCTGGGATCGTGTACGCCCCGAAGCGCCGCAACGGACCAGCGATGAACAATAGTAAAAAAAGATAACCGCAGGCGTAACACACCGGATACCACAACGCGTCGTAACCGGACGACATCACCATGCCGGCGACGCCCATGAACGAGGCGGCGGAAAGGTATTCTCCGGAGATGGCGGAGGCGTTCCAACCCACGGAAACCGAGCGCCCCGCGACGAAGAAGTCACTGGCGGTCTTGGAGGTTTTCGCGGAGCGAAAACCCATCCAGAGCGTGACAGCGACGGTGAGAAAAGAGAACGAGAAGATCCAAGGATCGACGCCGCCTAAGAAAGCAAGGGGAAGGTTCATGATTTAGCGGCGGAGTTGTTGGACTTCGGCTTCTTCGAGGCGCAGGGATCGCTTAATGAAGATGTACGAGATAATCCAAACGAAGGGAAAAAACAGCACTCCGAGGATCAGCCAACTCAGGGTGAAGCCGGCTACGCGGGTGGCCATAAAGGCGGGGGCGAAGTAGTTGAGCAAAGGCATGCCCAGCAAGGCCACGAGGAACGTGGCGGCGCAGGCGATGGAGAGGGCGAGTTGGCGGCGCATCAAGGAGCGGAGAAACGGCTCGCTGTGCACCACATCGTCGTGGTTCGGGGTAGGCGAAGACATGCTCGGTTCATGATGCGAACGCGCCGCAGCCTGACAACTCTGTTTCCCGCTTGGTCGGTCCCGCTGCGGTTTCGACGTAGACGGGCGCTGTCGAGTCTAGCGTTTCACTTCTTCGATGGATTCAACCTGACTGGCTTTAAAGTTAATGCGGATGCGCTCGTCTACACGGTCGCGGTAGACGCTGCTGTAAACGGGTTCGTAGATGACGACGGCTTGGCGGGTCTTGGGGTCGATTACGACGTATTGCCTATAACCAGTGTGAGTGCTGCCCAGGTATTCTTGTCGGTAACTGTTATAGATCCACGTCTCGTTGGTGCCGGCTTTGGTGGTTTTGGTGAGGCGTTCGTCGGGTGTGCCCAGAGCGATGTAGACCAGATCGGGCGAATAGCCGACTTCGACGCGCCCGAGCCGAATTTTATTTTGGGTATCGGCGTCAAGGGCTGAGAAAGCCGCAGATTTTTCCTCGATGCGGCTAGGGATCGTGCTGCAACCGCCGAAAAGCAGTACGAGACAGCTCAAGGCGAGGAGACGGTGAATTTTGAACATATTTTAAAGCGCTTCAGCACTTAGTTTGGCTTAAAGTCTTTCTCCTCGCAAGTGATGGACAAGATCAAATGCCGCCTCACCCGTACCAGAAAAAAGCGTCACCTATTTATTTGAGACATTTTAATACGTTTTAAGCGGGTTTAGATTTTTCCAGTGTGATCAACACAACGGAGGCGATGATAATTGTGGAGGCGATGAGAGTGCGCGTAATGATCGGTTCATCGAGGATTAGCCATCCTAGAAAAACGGCGACTATAGGGTTAACGTAACCGTAAGTAGCGACGTGGGCGGGCGCGCAATTTTTCATCAGCCACACAAAGGTTGAATAACCGACCAACGAGCCGATGCCCACGAGATATACGAATGCCAGCCATGAGCGTGGGCTCACCGCGTTAACATCGAAGCGTGTGAAGTCGCCGTGCAGCCCTGCGACGAGCAACAGCGCCGCGCCTCCGCCGAGCATCTGCAATGCGGCAGCTTGAGCGGGCGAGGCGCCGTGTTTCGCGTGGCGCGAAGTGATGGAGCCCAGCGACCAGGCGAGGCAGCCGATCAAAATCGCGATTACGCCGCCGAGGTGGAGTCCACCGTTTGCGGTGTTTTGCCACGGTGCGGCGAGCCAGACGACGCCGGTGAAGCCGAGCAGCATCGCGCCAAAAGTACGGGCCGTCGGGCGCAATCCACCGGGCCACGCCCACTCGGTCAGCACAATAAACAGCGGACCGATGCCGATGAGTAAGGCGATGATGCCGGAGGGTAGATATTGCGACGCCCACACCACGGCCCCATTGCCGCCTAGTAGCAAAAAAGCGCCGATGAGGGTGTTGACGCGCCACTGGTGCAGGCTTGGCTTGGGTGCACCTCGGAGTTTTAAAAACATAAAAAGCAACGCTCCCGCGATTAGGAATCGCGCTGCGGCCATCAGGAAGGGCGGCATCGTCTCAACGGCGATGTGCATGCCCAAGTAGGTGCTGCCCCAGACGACATAAATTGTGGCGAAGGCCCCGATGAGGGCCGAGCGGGAGGGTGTGGCAGCGGAGGCAGGCATGTAATACAGAGCGAGGTGTGCCTCAACTTTGTGGCCGAACCGAGCTCATAATGATTCCGTGGTGAGGCCTAGAAGCACTTATGGTTATACCTTTCCATCGAACTAAAAGCATCAAACGTGCAATTATGGTAAACCGTGGCGGCGTGTTTGCATTATCAGGTGGGCTGATGTGGAGCAGTCTGGTGGGCAATAAGATATAATCTATATGTTACGGGCTTGAAAGAAGGCTATGAGCCTCGATAAGCAGACTTACTGTGGCAAAACGGGTTGTTATCATTGAAGATAATGCGGTCTTTCGCAAGATGCTGTCTATAGCATTGGTCCGCGTGCGAGGCGTCGTAATGGGTGCCGCGTTTGATTCAGGTAAGGAAGGTTTGGCGTATTGCCTGCGGACGAAACCGGATCTTTTGGCTATGGATCTTTTTTTGCCGGATTTGCACGGGTTGGAGATCGTGCGCGAGGTGCGCGCGCGGTTGCCGGGTACCCGGATTTTGGTGATCACGGGTCATCCCGATGCAGACATGCCCGCGCGGTTGTTAGCGCTGGGCGTTCATGGTTTTGTCGATAAGGCGGCCCCGTTGAGCTACATCATGCAGGCAATGGAATCGTTGATGGAGGGCGGGATGTTTTATGCGACGCATGTGCCGCCAAAGGGTGCGTCGCCTTCGGCGCAGGCCGCTTTGCCTAGAATAGCAGCGGGAGTGCGGAATGATCTGGAGGCTTTTTCGCTGGAGGCGGTGAAAGTGCTTTCGGCGCGAGAGATCGAGGTGGCACGGTTGGTCGCGGAGGGATTTTCTTCGAAGGAATTGGCGGCGCGTCTTGGCTTGAGTGTTCGCACCGTCGAGAAACATCGCGCCAACATCATGGAGAAAGTCGGCGTGCACGAAGTGGCTAGTCTGGTGCGCTGGTGCCTGCAGACGGGCTTGGTAAAAATGTGAGCGACGCCGTCGCTGCACATGGTGTCGTGCGGGACTTAGGCCGGTGGGCCGGCGCTGCGTGGGTTTAGGAGCTAACGAAGCTCGTGACTCGTTGCTGGATGCGTTGGAAGTCGGCGCGGAGCGCTTCGACTTCGGCGCGGGTTGGACTGGCGCCACCGGACTTGAGCCGGAGTTCTAGATCGCGGGCGCGAGCGGAGAGTTCGTAAGCGCCGATGAGGTGTGCGGTACTTTTTAGATTATGTGCGGCAATCAGATGAGGACTCGGCGTGATGGCGATGCTGCTGGGCGTGGAGAGCGTGTCGATGAGGCCGGCGGAATCCTTTAAAAAGACACGGACTAGAGCTTGGGCTGCGACGTGACCAACCATCGCAGCTAATTCAGTGAGTGCGGGTATAGCAGGAATCGCTTGGGCCATTTGTTTATTAGGGCCGGTCGCGGGTCAGGCGAGCACGGAGCCAAAGCCGTAGCGGAGCGTCCAAGTCCGAGTGGCCCCAGGCGCGAGTTCGGTGACGAGGTAGGGCTCGATACTCCAAGTGTTGCTGTTGCCCCAGATCGGGCAAAAATCGGGCGTAAAATCGGCCGAGAATGTGATGCCGCTCAAGTGCGGATGCGAGAGGTGGACGCGGAGGGTTTGGCCAAGGGCGATGCGAAGGGGTTCGAAATGGCCGTCGAGTTCGTTTTCGAAGCGACGTTTGAACGAGAGCCGGTTGCGGGCGTCGAGGGCGTAGCCTGGATTTTCGGGAAAGCTATAACCGGCTGGCAGTTCGCATGTGAGCAGTCGATCGGTAAGAGCGAAAAAAGGATGCGCAAACCAATGCAACGGCAGGGCGCGTGCCCCGGTGTTGGTGAGTCTCGTGGTGGAAATCAGCGTGCGGCCTTCGAGTGCGACGCGGCGAGTAAGTTGAGAGCCGTAGCCGTCGCCGGATTGGTCGGTATAAAATTCGAGGGCGGTGGCCGCCGGCGTGATGCGCCACGAGCAGGGTTCGGTCACGACGGGTTTGCCGTCGGGGCCTGGAGCAACGCGGCCGATGCCGATGATCCAGCCGTGGCCGTCGCGGAGCATGAGGGAGCGTTGGGTGCCGAATTCGGCGTAGCGAAACGATTCCGGGAGGCCTTGGCCGTTGAAAGCTTTGGGATTTGGCTGGGGCCACTCGGGGCCGGCGAGAAGGGGGCCGCCGCGGGGGTCCTGGACCTGCCAAATATAGCCGCCCCAGCAGAAACGGATGCCTTGGTGCAGGCGATCAGCCGAGTCGGCGGGGTCGAGGAGTTCGACCGAAAGTTCTGCGTTGGCGAGGGTGAGCACGGGGCCGGGGGTGGGGGCACGCGGTGCGTGGGGCGTGATGTGCGGGGCGGGTTATTTCACGCGGCGCACGCGCAGGGTGGTGTTCTTGCCATCAACGCTCAGAGCAAAGGCGCCGCCGGGGCGGGGTTGGATTTCTACTTCTCGGCCGACGAGTTCGACGGTGATGGGTTCAACGCCCTCCCAAACTTGGCCGTTGTCGAGTGCGAAGCTGTTGCCGCCGACCCAGCCTTTGGCACGGGCTTTGAGGATGGGTTCATTTTTCCAATCGCCGTTAAGCGAGGGTAATCCGAATCGCTCGAGGCCGCTGCGTTTACGCTCGGTTGCGACGGCGGCGGTGGTGGCGACAACGACTTGCTCGGCGGCTTTGCGCTCGGCGGCGACGCTGACGTTGGCCCTAAAGTGGCGGATGAGGGCGGCGTCGATCACTCCGATCTGGTCGGAGGTGAGGCGGTCGAGGCCGGCGCGGGCGTAATCATCGGCGGTCATAATGACTTTGAGGCCAGGGAAGTCGTCGGCACGGACGACAGTCAGCGTAAGCAACACAAACGCGATGAAGCGGAAGGAGCGCAGAGTTTTCATGAGGGGTACGTGGGAGGAAGGGCGGTGGGAGGGGGAAGTAGAGACGGGGTTTCTGCCTTGATGAAATCGGCCCCAATGGTTTGTGCGGTGATCAGTTCGGCGAAGGCACCGCCGCGGGCCAGCAAGGTATTGTAATCACCTTCCTCGAGCACGGCGCCGTCACGTAGAACAACGATGCGATCGGCGTTTTTGATAGTGCTGAGGCGGTGCGCGATCGTGATGACGGTGCGACCTTGAGCGAGGCGGTCGAGGGCTTGTTGGATCAGGCGCTCGCTCTCGTAATCGAGGGCGGAAGTGGCTTCGTCGAGGATCAGTACGGGCGGATTGCGCAAGATGGCGCGCGCGATCGCTATGCGTTGGCGCTGGCCTCCGGAGAGCGTGACGCCGCGCTCTCCAATCGGCGTCTGGTAGCCTTGCGGCATTTTTAAAATAAATTCTTCGGCGTTGGCGAGGCGGGCGGCTGCGCGCACTTCTTCGTCAGTGGCGCCGGCGTGGGCAAAGCGGATGTTTTCATCAACGGTTCCGGAAAGTAGAATACTTTCCTGCATGACAACGGCCATCTGGCGGCGGATCCAGCGCATGTCCCATTCGCTTTGCGGGACCCCGTCGATTAGGATTTGGCCGGCGGTCGGCGCGTAGAGGCCGAGGAGGAGATTGGCCAACGTGCTCTTGCCGGAGCCGGAGGGACCAACCAGGGCAATGTTTTCGCCAGGGCGGATTGTGAGGGAAAAGGATTCGATCACGCGTTTCTCTGTCTCGGGATACGTGAACGCGACGCGATCGAAGACAATGTCACCGGAGAGACGTTTTTCGCGCCGCGCGCCATGCCATTCTTCGACGTAGGGCGAGTCGATGAGTTCTTTGATGCTCGCGTAACTTTCTCGGCCAGCGAACCACGGTTCGCTCAATCCGATCACCATCTGCACCGGCGCCAAAATCACGGGTAAGCCCGCGATAAAGGCTACGAGAGTGCCGACCGTCATCTGGCCTTGGATCGCGAGGATCGCGCCGCCGGCCACTACGAGTGCGGCGATGGCTTGCGTGCTCACGTAGGTGAATGTGCCAAAAACCGCGCTCACCCACGATTGATCGACGCGGCTGCGCGCGAAGTCGCCGCTGCTGCGATCGAGCAGTTGCTCGGCCTGTTTTTCTTCGCCGAAGCTGCGCACGAGGCGAAGCGCGGAAATGAATTCACTGGCTGTACCGGTGAGTTTTTCCTGCGCTAGCCGTGCTTCATGGTTGGTGAGTTGGAGCTTCGCGAAAAAACGCCACTTGGCGAACGCCCACACGGGCAACGCTAGTACGAGGATCGCCGTGAGCCGCCAATTGAGAAATGCCAGCACTAGAAATACCCCCGTGCTGTACAAGATCACTGGCAGGAATTGGTTCAGCACCGAGTACAGCAGTGACTCGATTTTTTGCGTATCGAACGCATATTTTGAAAGCAGGCGTCCGGTTTTTTGTCGATCGAGATAACTGAAACTTAGAAACTGCAGGCGAAAGAAAATGCGGCTGCGCAGCTCGACCATTAGGCGCGCCATGACCTTGGCGAGCTCATTGGCGCCAAGAATGGAGAACACGTAATGCATCCCAAGCAACGACGCGAAGAGCGCGGTGTACAGCAGCACGCTGCGTGTGTCGCCGGCCGGCACCGATTGATCGATGATGCGCGCGAAAATCAGCGGGCACGGTGCAATCGCTAGGCTCCGCAACAACGCCAGTCCGACGCCCGGCGCCAGCTCGTGGCGGGCGCGCCAGAGGTAGCCGAGGAGGCTGGGGGAATTGAGCGGCTCGATGGACATGCTCCACTAGAACTGACTGAGCTACGCGTTACGCCAAGGGATTTTGTTTCCTTAGATGCGGTCATTAGCCGGCCACGCAGGGCGCGACAGTTGGCGCGTCCGGGTTTGGGTAGCGCCAAAAAACAGTGGATTATTTCGCCGCGCGGCGCGGGGTGCCGTCGCCGTGGAGGGAGTTGTAATAAGGGTCACCTGCGAGGATGCTGCCGCGTTTGACGGGTTGGCCGGTGAACGCACTCTTGTACAGCGAGGTCAATAACTCGAGCGTGCGTCTTGCTTCCGGGCCACTCAGGAGTGGGCGGCGGTTGTCATCCATGTCGCTCACAAGGGTTTCGAGTTGCGCAGCGTGGGTGGAGCCGACGTCGGCGGGAAAATTTTGCCAGGCTTGCGTAAGCGCGTCGCTCTCCGGCGCAGGCGCGGCCGGCGTGAAGCGCCAGTTGTCGCGGTTGTAACTGTAAAGGTGTGTGAGCTCGACGGTGGCGCGTTGGTAATCGAGGCGAATATAGGTCTCTTGGCGCGGGCTGAGCGCGCTGTTTACGACTGAGGCTTGGGCGCCGTTGGCAAATTGGATGAGCGCCATCGACACGTCTTCGACTTCAATCGCGCGGTCGAGGGTGGCGGCCATGGCGCGGATCTCAGCCCAATCACCGAGCAGGTGGAGGAGATGATCCATCGCGTGGATGCCCAGGCCCATGGTGGGTCCGCCGAGTTCGGTGGCCCATTTACCGCGCCAGGGCACCGCATAATAAGCGGCGTCGCGGAACCAGACGGTATTACAGACAGCGACAAGCGGGCGACCGAGGAGGCCTTGGTCGGCGAGGCTGCGCAGGTGCGCGGTCGAGGAGGCAAAACGCATCTGAAAAACGCACGAGGCAAATTTGCCGGTCCGACGCTCAGCCGCTTCGATCATATCAAGCTCGGCGAGCGAGGCGCAAAATGGTTTTTCACAGAGCACCCAGGCGCCGGCTTCCATGGCGGCGATACTCATCGAGGCGTGTAAGGAGGGCGGCGCGGCGATGAAAACAAGATCGGGTTTCTCCGCGGCGAGTGCGGTCGCGTAGTCGGCGTGCGCGCCAGCGATCTTATCTTTGTCGCTGAAGGTCCGCACGCGCGTGGCGTCGATATCGACCGCGGCCGTGATCACGACCCGGCCCTTGGTGGCTTCAGCGGCGCGGACGTGCGCGTCAGCAATGCCGCCGGTGCCCACGAGAATGGCGCGATAAGCTTTGCTCATGATGAGACGCCGGTGGCGGTGAGAGAACGCGCAGTGGAACGGGACATTCGGTTAAAAAGAGCGGGCCGAGGCTTCGCGGGCAAGGCGTGAATACGGGATTATTCAAAAACTTTCACGCAGTGGGCAAGCGACTCACTGGGGCATTTCATCAGGAAATTTCAGCCGCTAAAGGGCTTAAACCTGAATTTTCGGAGTGAAAATGGTCCATCGTCGCGGCATGACGCATCTATCCAGCGCGAAGTCATGGCGCCGGGCGATGCGGGAATTTG
>Ga0114974_10003090_pt1 | contig 12684 bp, 20 predicted proteins | sample S_130206_EF_Meta_FD_87318 | JGI IMG/M metagenome (GOLD analysis project Ga0114974, IMG submission 87318) | Freshwater microbial communities from Lake Simoncouche, Canada to study carbon cycling - S_130206_EF_MetaG | ecosystem: Environmental > Aquatic > Freshwater > Lake | place: Lake...
AATAACAATAATGTAATTAATAAATTTTTCATCTTAATATTTATATCTTTTATGGAATAGACTGTCAATTTGTGATGGTTTCATTCCTGAAATTTCTTCACCTTTTTCTTTATAATATTCTTTTATAATTGTTTTTTGGTTTCTAACTTGTGCAATTGTTGAGTCAATCTTTGTTAATTCAGTTTTATACTCTTGGATTCTTTTATCAAGTTTTTCTTGATTACTTTTAATAATTGCAATGTCCTTATTCAATTGATCCAATTTATATTGGTCCAATTCAGACATTTGAGGTTTTGGTGTAAATAAATATATAATCCAATACAAGGCAAATATTGAAACGCCAGCAATTAAAATGTATTTGAAGTTATCTGTTATAAATTTTTTCATTGTTCAGGAGTTTTCTTTCTTGATGCAATTACTTTAGACCATTTTGATTTGAATTTTTCATAATAAACTTGTAGTTTATTAATAAATTCCATAAAATCATCGTCCAATTTAATCATTGTTCCGTTTATGTATACACCTTTACTTTCACCAATTGAGAAGAAGAACTCAAGATCAAGTTCTGTAATCTTACCTGACCATTCAACGTTGTTTGGATAAACATTTAGTTTATTGAAATCAACAATTTCCGCAACCTCAGCAACGAACTCATCCATACTTTCTTGGAATGCAATCTTATCGTCAGTTGTTAATTGGGTATCAGTTTTATCTTTTCCGTGAAGAACCAATATACCTCCTGAAATACGATACGCCACCTTTTTATCTGATTTGGTTGGTTCTTCTTCATCCTCATCATCTTTAGCGGTCTCGTAATTGATTTCACTATCAATATCTTTCATTATATTGATTTTATCAGTCACAGGACTTCCTTCTTCCTCAATTTCGGTTATAAGACCATAACTTTTTTTGATTCTTTTAACATCCTCACTTATTAAATCATTACCCAATAATGATCTTGATGCCTCCAATAATTTTTTTATTTGTTCGTAATCATTCATTTTCTATATAATTTAAAAACTCTACAAAATTAAATGCTGGACTAACATCGGTAAAATCACTATCAAAATTACTTCTAGTGACAATCCCCTCGTACCTCTCAACACCATTTATTTTAGTATTATGTCCAATACATTCTTGTTTAATGGATTGGGACTTAAATAATTCCTTACATAGTTCAGCAGTATTTTTTAACTGAATTTCTGTATATGGTTGCCAAAAAAAGTAGTCCCTCCACTTTTTGTCATATATCTTCTCCTTATAAATATTACCAATCCAGTTAATGTGTGAATTTTTTAGCGGTTCTTTTTCTAACCAACCTAAATTTTCTAAACATATTATGATTGAGTTTCTATTAACGTTTGGATCTGTAAAATAATTTGAGTGTTCGTTGTCTTTTAGAAGTTGTAAGATATTCCCTTTTCTATCTACAATATAGTTTGGGATTTTATCGTATTTACCGTTGTATCGGTATTTTAGGGACATTAAATAGGTTTCAACGTCCCTTGATGTGTGGGATAGTATTATTTGTTTTTTCTTTTTCTGTTTACCTGTCGGTTTAAATTCTCCATATTGAATGACCTTACTCATCTTTTCGTTTGTATGTCAATCTTTTAATCGTATTTTCAGGTTCAGTATTTTCTTCGGGTAGAAACACGTCTTCTTGGAAATATTCTTCATTTATGTCTAAACTTTCGTCTAAAATTACGTCTAACTCGTCTAAATTTTCTTCAGGTTTAGACATTTCAACTTCCTCAACTTGAGGAGTACTTGATGGGTTGTTGGTAGGTACTTGATCAGGTTTTTGTGGTGTTTCATACTTAACAAAGAAATGTAACGATGTCAATGAAATGATTGGGAGCAATCCACCTTCCAAAAACGCTAACCATCTTTTCATAGAAATAACATCAGTAGAATCAGATCCTATTGAATCAAATAACGGTCCTGTAAGTTCAACCCAAGATTTAAATAGATCCCCATTCGGATCAATTTCCTTAAATGAAAAGAATATGTTTCCAATCATTTGGATTAATGTGATCAATCCAAACATAAACCAAACACCACCTTTAATCTTATTAGTCGCAGCAACCAATGCAGTCATTGCACCAACCTCAATTGCGATTGATAAATAAATTGCCCAACTCAATGGGTTTGCAATGTTATACCAACTTACAACGTGTGAGATTGATATACCTGCCACCAAAATAATAGGGATTAAGAACATTGTCCTGTTAGGGTTGTTCTTAATCCAATTCCATAAATTTTTCATTATTTATTTAATCTTTCAATCTCTTTATCAATCTGTCTTTCTCTCTCTCTATCAATAAGAGATCTACTTACAGATTGGATCATTCTTTTTTCAGATCTAAGACCTTCAATTTGGATTTCATTTTCAAAATCCATTTCTAAACTATCAATTTTTTGATTAGTCATTTCTACCTGTTCGGTAACACTATCCACTCTACTATTGGTGGAACAAGTTTTCAAAAACATAATTAGAATTAGGGGGGTGATAATCACCATTCCATACTTGTTAATAAAATCTACTACTTTTTTCATATCATTAGTTTTAATAGATAAATACTATTAAAAAGAAAAAGGAAGTCAATAGACCTCCTTTTATGATTACTTATCTGTCTTCCTCACTAAAACCTGATGAATCAAATTCAGGTCCATTATCAACTACTGTTTCAACAACAATTTCTCCATCAATAAACCTGGACACTGTTGAGAACTCAATTTCAACATCCCCTTCAATGGTTTTTTTAAATTCGTTATATTGATCTTCATTTTCAAATGAACCACATTGGTTTGCAACCGATTTATACATTTTTAATCTATAAGATCCGTATGGATTTTTTAATTCATTTTGATCCATAACCAAATTATCAAAATGATAATCATTAGTCCCATCTTTGGTTACAAACTTACCATCGTCATCTCGTTTATAAAACGCTGATCTATGATACCCACAATTATTACAACCTACATATTCTTCTCCTGTTTTGTAATAGAAGTCGCTAAACGCTTCGTGTTTACAGTTTGGACATTCAATATAATCAATTACACTTCCCATTTTTTTTTGTTTTTAATAAATTAATAATTTTAAAGATAATCAAATAATTCAGAACTTTCGTTACGTAATCTCCTCAAAGCTCTTTCTTTGATTTGTCTTACACGTTCTTTGGTTAGATTGAAATCATTACCAATGTCTTCCAAAGTTCTTGGGGTACCTGTCAACCCAAAGTAATCCTCAATAATAACTCGTTCTCGTTCATCCAAAACATTCAACGTATTCATCAATTTTTGTTTTAGAACATCTGTCGTATTAAATACCGCATCAGGAGCATCCGCATCCATATTGGGGATCATATCAATCAATGTGTCACCTTCTTCGTTAATATTCATGTCCAAACCAATCATTGATGGTAAAGATGAAAACTTATCGGATAATTTACCACCATTACTTTCAATCTCCCTTTTTGCTTTATGAAGATCTTGAACTACATTAACTGGTAGTCGGATTGTTCTTGCGTTATCGTTTAATGATTGAATAATAGATTGTTTAACCCACCACACCGCATAAGATATAAAACGTAAATTCTTACTCCAATCAAAATTCTTAATTGCTTTCAACAAACCCAAATTACCTTCCGCAACAAGATCTGCGAAATCCAATCCTTGATTTTGATATTGTTTTGCAACCGTGATAACAAAACGTAAATTACCTACAAGTAATTCTTGTTCTACATCTCTACGTTGTTTCTCTGTAAGAGTGTTGGACATCATCATTTTGGACAACTCCTTCTCTCTATCAGGTGTCATCACTTTAATCTTTCTAATATCCTTCAGGTAATGAGTAATTTCTTCCTGATTGATTGGCATTCCGTTGTTTCCTTTTTCTTTCATATATTTTATTTTGAGTATTCTTCCAATTTTTGTTTTTCAATTTCAGTGAGTGAATCAATTCCTTGATCAATCATCTTATCAAGTAATTCGTCCAAAGACATATTACAAATTTCTCGTTTTTGTTCAACAGGACCACCATTTTTTGTAAAGTTAATAAACATTTCAAAAGCGGCATCCATATTTAATGGAACTTCTTCAACATTAAATTCAAACTTATTTGGTGTTTTAGATTCGGTTTTAATGTCCAATAAATGTTCAATCCTATTATCACCAGCGTTAGACGATAACATTCCATTAAATGGGATCAACACATACATAAAATCGGGAAAATCTTCAATTAGAATATCACAATAAATTGACATCTCCTCAAACTTTAATTCCGATTCAAAATGAAAAATTGAATTGACATCACCATAAATGTACTTGATCTGTTCTGAAATTACGATTGGTTGTAATTCTTTACCAATTTTAGTGGTTACCGCTTCACTATCCATAGTTTCACTTTCACCATACACCAACATTAGATACTTCATATATTTTGTTTTTTTGTAAAGGTAAGTATTTTATTTTAATATCCTAATTATTTTTTAACCTAAATTGTATTGTAATTCTGTGATATCCTTTCCACGCACTTTTCACAATAGTTGTTCTAAATTCAAACTCCTCTTTGGGTATAAAACCGTCCATACATTCAACACCGTCACTTAGTTCATTAATCCCTTTTTCAACTTTATCAAATAATCCAGTATCTTGATTATAATCCCAAAAATCTTGGACAAATTTATTATACGTTTCCTTATCTATTTTTTCTACATCTTTAACTGAAGCAATTTTAAAATAAGGTTCAGAATACATCACCCAAGATTTAAGTTTTGTTCTATAATACCTTTTAGCTTCTCTATACTTTTTTAATGTTGGGTGATATAAATCGTATTTAGAAAGATCTGATTTTTCTGTTAGAATGAATAGGGAAGGATTAAAACCACAATTTTTCATTTTTGTAATATTATTAACCCCTTTACCTTCCCATTTTAATTTTGGTGATTTTGTTTGTCTAACCCACCCATCTTTCTCACATAATTTTTCAAAGTCAACACCAACTTTTGCTCTTATTTGCATCTTACAAAAATATTAATATTATTGATATACTCGTGAAATATTATCTTCTTTTTTTATTTTTATTATTGTGTCCGCCCATTGATTTACCATTGGGTTGTGGGTAATAACAAAAATCTTTTCAAAATAATCTTTGATCTTAACAAAAAATTCAGAAACCATCTCCAAGTTATCGTTGGATATTTTACCGAACACCTCATCAAATACGATTACATTAGGTTTTGGTAACGAACAAATCTTACTTAATACAGATCTTAAAGCCAAAGACGCAATTGTCTTTTCATACCCCGATCCTGAAGTCATAAGTTTTTCAATACCAGTTCCATTGTCAATCATCATAAATTCAACTTCATTTTTATCACTAATTCTAACTTCCAATTTGAAGTAGGAACTATCTTCCATTAGTCGTTGTAATTCAGAATTTATCAAAGGCAACATAGTTTTCATAATGATTTTTGATATTCCGTTCTTACCGAATGCCTCCAAATACATCTTATAAATTTTTTCTTTTTCAGATTCCTCACCAATTTTGATAATCATATTGAGATTGGTTTTGATTTTTTCTCCCAGGGATGATACCTGAAATGTATTATTATTAATTGATGTTTGTTTTTCGGATTTACTTCGTTCCAATGACTCAATTCTCAAATCTGCCTTCAACAACATACTTTCAATCTTTTCATTCTCTTTGATCTTCTCAAGTAGGTCGTTGTATTTAATCAACTTATCTTTTAAACCCTGAATTTTAAGATCAAATCCTTCAATACTCAATTCGTATTTTTCCTTAATAAGTTTGTTTTTCTCATACTCATCAAACTCTTTTTTAAGTTGTACGAATGCCTGTTCTTTGATGGTTAAATCCGTCATTAACTTCACTTTTTGGTCTTTATGCAAGATATAACCATCAAGTTCAGCAATTTTAGATTGGGTGATTGATGCCATCATTAAATCAATTCCGCAGTGTTCACATTTAATCCCACCATCAACAGAACTTTTTAATTCCTCAATAGATTTAATCTTACTTTCAATCTCAATCTTTTCTTTAAAGACCTCCTGATACTCTTCTTTAACTTTATCGTGTTGATCTTCATAATAAAATGAAGATGGTTCAACAACCTTAAGTTCATTTAGTTTTTTTATAACCTCATCTTTTTGGTAACCAAATGAATTGATGTCTTCCTGAACTTTAGTTGGATTGGTTTGAGCAATATCATTATCAATGTTGCTATGTTTCTTTTTTAACATATCGTCACGATAATCCTTACCTTTGACCAGATTTGTATCAATCTCTTTAAGTTCTTCGGTATATGTTTCAATCTCACCTTTTAACCTAACAATATCATCTTCGTATTGAGTGTTATCACTTTTTAATTGTTCTGTGTTGTAGATGTTAGATAACATTGACTTTGAGAACTCTGAATGGATTTCCTTTGCAGATTCTTCTTTCTTTTTCAAAAATTCCAATCCCATAAATCTGGACAATACCTGACCTCTTGCGGTTGGTTTTGACTCCAATAGATCCTCAAGGTTTGTTGCAGTTGTCAAGATTGTCATCAAGAAATCTTCCTTTGTACCAATTGAAGTTTTGATAAAGTTCTCGGTTTCCCTTCTTTGCTCACCAGTGAAATTTTGCAAACTACCATCAGAAAGTTTTTTAAAGAAATCCAATTCGGTCTTAACATTCCAATCCCCTTTTTTTGATAACTTTCTTTCAATGGTTCTTACAATAATATATTCTTCACCATCAATAACGATATCACCTTTTACAACTACCGAGTTTTTATCGGTAAATCGGTTAAAGATTTCTTCCGCCTTGGTTGTTTTTGTTGTTTCGTTAAAGAATAAGAACATTAGAAGATCCACAGATAAAACCGTCTTACCTCCAAAATTAGGTGGGTTTGACTCAATAACCGTAATACCATTACACTTATCAAAATCAATCCGTTGATTATCCCCATATGATAAGAAATTAGAAAATTCAATGTTCTTAATATACCACTTTTTAAACGATGAGGTTTCATCTTGTGATTCGGACATTTTGTTCTCAACCATTCTGTTGATGTTTAAAATATCATCAGTTTGTTTTTCATATCCTTTTGATTTAAGAAATTGTTTCAACAACTCAACTTGATAATTTGTGTCCATAATGTTAATGGAAACATCAACACTTTGCATGGTATCCTGTTCCACATTCTTAACCTTTGTAATAACATTTACATTGGTTGAATTGTATTTCTTTTGGAAATAGTGTTTCACACTCTTGATCTTATCTTGAGTGAAGTTTTCAGGAACATCCTCCCAAGTTACTTGGATATATGGATTTTCAAATTTTGTTGTATCTATTTCTTTTATCATATGTTTGTAATTAAATAATTTTGGAGGATTAAACAGATCCATTTATATTATTCTTCTTCTTTAATTGTTTCGGTATCAACGTTCGTATTTAATGTTAATTCATCTTTATCAACAACACTAAATTCAATAGGTTTTCCTCCAACTTCAACATTCACTTCTTCATTAGAAGACTCTTTAAACTTTTCAATCTGTGTTTGTAGTAACGCATCAAACGCTTTCTGCATTTTTGATTTTTCTGTTGCAATTTTTTGGTTTCGTTTTGCAACTTTTGCTCGGTGTTCTTTTTCTCTTTTTCCCATTTTTAATTTATTAGTCGTTTAAAATTTCTGTTTCGTCTTCTTCTTCAACAATATATGTTGTTTCAATCTTTTGTTTTGACAATCTGTTTTCTTCAAACCATTCTACTATTGAATTTATTACCCATACCGCACCTGATGATAAAATACCATCAAAAAACCAACTAATACCTATTGATGTACCAAATAACGCAAATGTCGGAGAGAATATCGCTAAAGATAAAAACCAACCCCCGTGAAACCCAAAACACATTGGACAGGACAAAATTCCCGATATAAATTCACCTAAAGGTCTAAATGGTGCGTAGTTATTATTCCCCCATTTTTTAAAAAAGTCTCTTACTCCTTTGAATATTGAGGAGAATACCATAATGTTCATAAGTCCGTAACTTAAAATGAACCAAGTTAAAATGTTAATTGTCATATTCATAATCTTCGTGTTATATTGGATCCGTTAAGGTATGTTACATTTTGATTAACCTTAACATTCTCCAATTGTTTATTTATGCTTTCCAGCTCTTCTATTTTTTTGTCTTTTAATGATAGTTCTTTTTTAAGTTTCTGTAAAGTTTCACCCATCATTTTTAATTTGTTTTCGTATAACTTTATGTCTAAATTACGTCTAAGTTCGTCTAACTCTTTATCCTTATTAGATAATTCATAATGGAAAATATTTTCCATTTCTTCCGTCTTAGTGGAAAATATTTGTCTTTCCTTATCTAATTCGTCATTTAAGTGGAAAATATTTTCATTCAACTGTTTGATTTTTCCGAACAGTTCATCTTCAGTTGTTTTGTCACTAATGTATTCTATTTTTGTGACAATTTTTTCAACTTCCTTGATAACCTCAACAGGTACTTCCACCCGTTTTTCAACGATCACTTCTTTTATTACGTGTTTTTCCTCAACAATACCCGTTTTTAAGTCTTTTTCACCATCATTAAGTGTTTCTCCCAAAAGTCCGTACTTCTCAATGTTAAATCCGGTGTCAAAACATTTTTTAATAAACCAATCAACATCTTCAATGTTATTAAGTTTACAATATGCAGACAGTGCCTGCATTGTTTGTTTGTTAAAGATTTTTGAGTCTTTCTGTTCCATTTTCAATATCTTCAAATGATTTAATCTCAAACTTTAGAAATGGTCTTGGGTTAAATAGATCAACGTAATCATACTCTTTGGTTACAACATTATAGATACCATATCCGTGTCTTCCAATACTTTCTCCGATGTTATTTTGAATTGTTGATCCAATCATATACCCTTTACCATTTTTAATTGGGAACTCCGCTCGTTTATGGATGTCACCACATAATACGGTGTCTAATCCATCAAACTTTGATATTTCATACGCTTCATCACCAAACTCAAAACCAAGATCAGTTTTAAGTGTTTGTATCGGTCCGTGGAATAAACCAATTTTAATCCCTGTGGCAACATTTAAATCAGGTGGAATGTTTCCTTGGTATTGAGAATAAACACACCAACTAATATTATTATCTTCATAAACTCCACGATCTTTATAATAAAAGATGTTTTTATTATTTAATGAATTAATAATTGGTGAAAGTGCGTCCATTCTTTCCGTATTATTTACAAGGAAATCGTGATTACCTGGAATAATAATTGTTGGTGCAATGAATGAACATTCTGTTAAAATCCAAGCCACAAACTCAATAAGTTCGGGTGTCATTTGATTTTTAGAATGGACCAAATCTCCTGTAAATACAATACGATCTGGTTCCAATTCTTTCCATTGTTCAATTGCAGTTTCCAATATTGATCGGTATAAATCGTGATCTTTAAAAAGACGAATGTGTAAATCTGAAAAGTGAATTATTTTTTTAACCATGACCTAATTGTAGTCATTAATAATTAAAATGTCAAATAACAAAAAACCCACCTTATTGTGGTGGGGGTTGTTTATCTTCTTATTCTAACTCGTTTAACTACTTTTCTACTACACCCATGACCACTACTTCTTGGTATCCAACTTGACAATTTAACTATCGCCCAAATTAATAATATCAACACTAAAACTCCAATAGCAATCCAAACACCTATAGGTGCGGTTATTCCAATCAAAGTGAATGGGACCAATGCCGCAGCAACTTGTTCTGTTAAATTACTATTTTCATTTAATTTATTTTTAAGTAATTTAAAAGCTCCTTTTAATTCTCCATCACTTTTATTAGTAATTAACGACATTACTTTTTCTTTAACTTGTGATAATAACTTTTGACCTTTATTATCAAGATTTGCATTTGGTAATATTTCATCTATAGTACATACCGCAGTGTCTTGTATTGTTTCAGAATCAATATCTTGACCTAATTCTGTTGATAATTGTTTTGCAAAAACACTGAGTTTATTTAACATATTTGTGTCAATTTGTTGCATACCACCTGACTCACTAATAACTCTTCTAATAATACGATTTAAATCGTATTCTGTTAAATTTATAATTCTTGACATATTTCTAAATTAATTATAATCCTGATTCGATGTCACCCCATACCTCATCATAAGTTGGGTTTTTAATATATTCTTCTTCAGATCCGATAGAATATTTTAAATCGCTAATATAATTTTCTAATTCCCCAATCACTTGGTTAATTCTTTCAATTCTTTGTCTTGGGCTAATATTTTTAGATAATCTATACTCTTGTGAAAGATACCCTCGTTGTCCTTCATCACTTGTAATATTTGATTTATCATAACCAAAGAAAATATCATCTAATTTATCTCTTAAATTAAGTTCCTTTTTATAATTTTCTTTAATTACTCGTTTAACAATTCTTGTCAAATCTCTTTCAGTCAATTTAATTACCTTTCTCATTATGAATTTTATTTATAAATATCCCATAAATAAAAAAACTCACCTTACTTTAGTGAGTTTTTAATTTCAATTGTATTTAATGGATTTTTAATTTTTCTATATGATTCAAAATCATTGATCCATTTTTGTTCATCTGAGATTACTTGTCCCATTTTTTCCACAATGGGTGTAATAGGTATTTGTTTGTTTTCAAGTTTACCATCTAAATAACCTTCTAACCAAATATAAAATTCTTTGTGTGTCATGATAGTTCTCTATTATATAGGTTTGCCAAAATTAAACGAGCAAATCTAAATTCTCTTACATTACTCAATTTTAATCCATACATTTTTGCAATACCATTAAGATAAGGATACGCTTCAGATATTGTCATTTTACCAATTTCCATGATTAGTCAAATAATTGGAAATCAATATTTACGTGCCCGCAATCGTTACACATATAGGTTGGAAATGGTACCAAAGTATCTTCGGAACTACCTGTCATTAGTTTAGGTACTTTCTTAATTAGAACAACTTCTTTGAAGTATTTTGAATGACATTTTTCGCAGTCAACGGTTGGTTGTTTTTTAAGGTCAATTTTTGGTTTTAAGATATCATCCATTATTTTATAATATATTTTATGTTTAGTTTGTAGGGTGACTCGTGATCCCACGATGTCGTATATACCCAAATTAATTCTACTGAATTTTCCATATCCAATTATAATTAAACTTATTTATTTTTTCAAGTAATTTTTTACCTCCATATCCAAAATTGTTTTAATTACTTCTTTTGGAACTCTAAATTCTTCGTATTTACCTTCATCGCTCAAATGAACAACAATACCCCCAAACAATTTAATGTCCTCATATTTAGATCCTTTTAACATTTTAAGTAGAAGTTTCCCGTAGAATGGTAATTGGGTGAAGTAGTGACCCAACGCATTATTACTTAAATTATGGAATGGATATTTCATTTTTTTGGTAAAAATGTTATCCTCAAAGTTTTTCTTCTTATTAGTTTTCCAGTCTGTAATAATCAACCCAAATTCTGTTTGGTCTTTATTCATTATCAACCAAAACTTATCAGGTTGCCCTACATAACCAATTTCATTACAACCCAAGACCATTTCGGTATCCAATAACACCGCACCTCTTTCTTTCATCAATTCAAGGTAATCAGTACCTGCATGGATCATTGAGTCCCCTTTTAATATTTGGGTAAAGTCACAATCAAATATTGGTTGTCTAACTTCTTTATCAATCCCAAACATTTCAAGTGATTTTTCCTCAAGGAAATAATGGACTCTGGATCCCATGTTTGTTGAGTATGTTCCTGCGTCTGCCCATTCTTTTAACAATCTCGCCTTTTCTTCAGGATCCCCTTTTGCTTTTTTATTGGCAATACCGTCAGAATCAAATTCATCGTAAAACGATTTCATTACTTTTGAAACTGACGGCCAATCACTTTTTAATTCACCACTTTGATCAACCATAGTATATGTATGACTATCTTCCTCAAAGGTAAGTTGTAACTCTTGTTGTTTTTTTGAGACGATATCTCTAATCTCTTTTGCAATTTCTTTTAATTCCATATTATCCTCTCATTTTATAAAAAAATTCATCAACTTGACCTCTAAGGTCTGCAGTATCTTTGTCGTCAGGTAGTTTTATTATTTTTATCCTACCATATAACGTGCCACCATTTAATTCGTGATATAATTTTGTTGAATTACCCCAAGCATCGGCATCAAGACAAATAACCACATCCCCTTTAGCGTTGTTATATATTGTTTCAAATAGTATTTCTGACATATGTTTACCTAACATTGGTATTGAGTTTGGTAAAAATATTCCGTCAAATGCCCCTTCAACCAAATAAATATCTTTGTCCCAATCAATTAAATTTTCCCAAAATATAATCTTATCTTTCTCGGCTTGTGGGTTTTTATACTTATATCTACTATTTGGATCCCAACTCCTTGAAATGTAATAATTCAATTCTCCTTTTTTATTATAGGACGGAATTATTATTCTACCGTTGTGATCACCAACATCACAGAACCCAATTTGGTATTTTTCAATCACATCATCGGAAATTCCCCGATTATATAGATAATTTATGGCTTGTCTTCTTACAGGATACACTGGGTTTGATTCGTTAAACTTCGTATAACCTTCAGGTAATT
>Ga0114974_10003091_pt1 | contig 12684 bp, 9 predicted proteins | sample S_130206_EF_Meta_FD_87318 | JGI IMG/M metagenome (GOLD analysis project Ga0114974, IMG submission 87318) | Freshwater microbial communities from Lake Simoncouche, Canada to study carbon cycling - S_130206_EF_MetaG | ecosystem: Environmental > Aquatic > Freshwater > Lake | place: Lake...
CCTTTTTAATTTCTACTCAATCAGATTAGCATTCAAATTTAGAAACCAATTCCTTCAGCTTGGCTGAAACTCTTGCCAATTCAGCAGAGGAGTTTTGAATTTCAGATGAGCCTGAAGAGATTCCGCGTGAGGCGAGAGCGACGGCTTCAACGGTTTCAGTAATTCTGGCTGAGCTACCTGCTGATGTAGAAATATTGCGAGAGATCTCACTAACAGTAGCAGCCTGCTCTTCAACAGCAGTCGCAATAATGCTGGAGATATCATCAATTTTATTGATGATCTGGGTGATTTCTGCAATCGATTCAATGGCTCCTTTAGCATCCGCTTGGATGGCGTCAATCGATTGACCAATTTCATTAGTTGCCTTGGCAGTAGAGCGTGCCAACTCTTTTACCTCATTGGCCACTACAGCAAAGCCCTTACCCAGCTCGCCAGCCCGAGCCGCTTCAATGGTGGCGTTCAGGGCCAATAAATTCGTTTGCTCAGCAATATCGGCAATCACAGCAACTACTTCACCAATTTGAATACTACTGTTACTGAGTTTAGACATTTGCTGGTTAGTGCTATTGGCAATAGTCACGGCTTGATTAGCAACTCTGGACGCTTCCATGGCATTAATCGAAATCTCACGAATACTAGTGCTAAATTCCTCAGCAGAGGTAGCAACAGACTGTGTATTTTGACTAACGATGTCAGAGGATTGTGCTACTTCATTTGCCTGAGAGGAGGTCTCTTCCGCATTGGCATTCAGTTGAGCGCTTACTGCGGCAAGTTCTTCTGAGGAAGCACTGATCATTAGGGCATTACTACTAATTTCTTGAATGGCGCCACGAAGATTATTTTGCAATATTTGAGCTGACTGAGCAATTTGACCAACCACGCCAGCATAATCCAAGCCTTCAATAGTGGTGTTAAGACGAGACCCAGCCAAAGCATTCAGAGCTTCTTTCGTTTTATGAAGTGGATCAATAATGGAATGCCTGAAGCGAATACCAATCAGAATACTAAATAAGATTGAGATGATAATGGTCACAATCGTAGAGAGGATTGCATATTGCTTGGCGGCCTCTGATTCTTGATGAAACAGCTTAGCGCTTTCTAATTTAGCGTCTACAAAATCCTGTAAGTCCTTAGTGATAGGAGGCTTAAAGCCTTGAAACTTATCACTAAAATACATCGAAGTCGCTGTAGATGGTGAACCCTTTTCAAGCAAAATGATCTGCTCGATGGCAACTAAGTAAATATCAAAGTCCTCAACCAGCTCATTAAACTCAACTCTTGTTTTAGAGCGGATGATATTGCCCTCAATAATTTTGAGAGTTTTTTCTAGGTTAGTTCTGAGCTTTTCAATGTTTGCTATGGATCGTTCGCGTAATGCTTGACCCTCAGCCTTATTTGAAAGAGTGGAGGAAAGTAGTAGGTGATTTACTTCGATGTCAAAGGCCGCAGCTTCAATTTGTAATTGTTTGGACTCTTCAATTCCTCTAGCGCCTTGCACATAAAGCCAGTCAGCACTTTTACCCATGACATAGTAGCCGTAGATCGAAATACCACCAACGATGATCGTGAAAAATAGAATCAGGCCAAAGCTCACTACAAGCTTGGTTTTGACGGTGGATTTTCTATCAAATTTATCTAAAAAGGTGCGAAACATTCGGTCGGGCTTCCTATAGAAGGTTCATGCGTAAGTCAGGCTATCGGATGAGGCTAGTTATGGGATTATTGACTAATATAAGCTAATATCTCGTAAACCCCCATTCTATCCGCCTGCCCAAATAAATGTCCATTACTATTAGCTTACATGGAAAACCACGACGAAATCCTTGCTGAATTTATCCTAGAAGCTCGGGAAATCATCGATCGACTAGATGGAGATTTTGTACGCTTGGAGGAAAATCCTAGCGATCAAGCTCTAGTAGGAAATATATTTCGGGGTTTGCATACCCTCAAAGGAAGCAGCGGCTTTTTTTCCTTGAAGCGATTGGAAAAACTCTCTCATGCTGGAGAGAGTTTATTGGGCAAAATTCGTGCTGGACAGGCCCAGTTAGATTTTGATAAATCAACTCGTTTGCTAGAGATGAATGACATTCTCCGCAGCATTATTGAGGGGGTAGAGACTAATCATGTTGAGCCAGCTGGAGATGATCAGGAGCTCATTGCTGTTTTATTGGGGCTCTCTCAGGATGAAAAGAAAGCGGCACCTGAAAGTACCCCGGCTGCTGAAATAGAAATCAGGGCTGAGGAATTCGTGCAGGAGGAAGATAAAGTATATGAAGATCCTCCAGATGTGACTTTATCTAGTGCTCCAGGACAAGAGGTTGTTGTACCAGTCAAAGTTAATCCAGAGGTCTTAGATAAATTAATGAATATTGCTAGTGAGATGGTGCTAGCTCGTAACCGTTTATTACCATTCTCACAACAATCTACGGATAAATTATTTACTAGTGCAGTTCGTAGTATTGACTTGCTGACCCTAGAGCTGCAAGAGCGTATGATGAAAATGCGGATGCAGCCCATCTTTCATATTTGGGATAAGTTTCCTCGCTTAGTGCGTGACGTGTCGGCAGAATGTGGCAAGAAAGTCCGACTCCTCCAAGAGGGCGCTGAAACTGAGTTAGATCGTATTTTGCTAGATAGCATCAGGGATCCCTTAATACATTTGATTCGAAATAGTATTGATCATAGTATTGAGACCCCGGAGGTCCGCTTGGAAAAAGGCAAATCTGAAGTAGCTTATTTAGTTTTGCGTGCAGCCCATCAAAATGGCACAGTCATTGTGGAGGTTATCGATGATGGTGCTGGCGTAGACTATGAGCGCGTCAGACAGCGTGCTATTTCTCGAGGATTAATTAGTGTAGAAAAAGCCCAGGCGCTAAATCATAGGGAATTAATTGATTTAATCTTTTTACCCGGTTTTTCTACTCGCGATACGATTACCAACCTCTCTGGAAGAGGGGTTGGTATGGATGTAGTGAAAAATAATATTGAGAATATTGGCGGCAGTATTGAAATTACCAGTATTCCCAATGAAGGTACGCATGTTAAGTTAAAAATTCCTCTGACGCTGGCTATTCTCCCCACCTTATTTGTTGGATGTGCCGAGGAGATATTTTTAATTCCTCAAAATCGCATATTGGAACTTGTACGCTTTGCTCCAAATCAGCCTGATAACGGCATTGAAGATTTTTATGGCACCCCTACGTTTCGCTTGAGGGATAAGTTAATTCCTCTATTGTTCTTAAATGAGCAACTTAATCTTGCAGTAACCCCTCTAAAGCCCAAGCAAAAGCTATTTATAGCTGTCGTCAACTTCAACGGCACTCTCTTTGGTTTAGTGGTTGAGGAGGTCTTAAATATTCAAGATATTGTGATTAAGCCCTTAGGTGAGCTATTAAGGGATATGTCTAATTTTGCAGGTGCCACCATTATGGGTAATGGGGAAGTGGCGCTGATTCTAGATATTGATGGCATTGCCCGTAAATCTGGTCTTGTCGAGCGCCTTCAGGCAAATCCAATTAGACAGGAAGAGCTTTATGTTGCCCCTGTTGAGGAAATGATTTCAGTTCTGCTCTTTGAGATCCCTGGGCTGAATAAGATCGCGCTGCCATTAGATGCTATTGATCATATTATTAAATTGGACCCAGCCCAGATTCAGCAAAATGGAAACCGTGAAGTGGTGTATTTCAATGAGCAGTTAATGGATTTGGTCCGATTAGATCATTATGTTAGCGGAGGTTCGAAAGATTCCCATCTGCATCAATCATCTACTCCCGTATTGACCTGTCATTATCGTGATCGCTTATATGGTCTGATGGTTAAGCAGGTAACGGATATTATCGAAGTGCCTGCTAAGCTTCATGAGTTGTCTACCCCTCAAAGAGGTTTGAATGGATGCATTATTTTCAATGATCAAGTGATTAATGTGTTGGACTTAGAAGAGGTGCTCGTAATGCACAATATTCAGGAAGAGTCTAATGAATATCCCAAAGTAATCGATTTGTATCTACCTAATTGAATATGCAACGTTCATTCCTAGCCTTTAATGTTGGCACCTACTCTCTAGGCGTTCCTGCTGAGGAATTAATTGAGGTCAATCGCAACTTAAGTTGTACCAAGGTTCCCGGTAGCCCAAAAATGATTCGTGGCATCTTAAATCTGCGCGGATTACTAATGCCTGCTGTAGATATGAGTGCCTATTTGGATATTCCCGATTCTGCATGCGAATCATTTAGCATTATTTTAAAAGTCCAAGAAAATAATATTGCGCTGATGGTTGATTCAATCGGAGATATTATGGCTTTTGATGCGCAAGAGTTGGTATTGCCTCCAACCCATTTATCAGGACAGTTTCAAGAGGCTATTCAGGGTGCCTTCAAGCTGTCTAATGGTTTGCTGATTATTTTAGATACTGCAGCCATCTCCCGTAATGCTCAAAATCCGCATGGCATCGTCGCGAGTCTGCAGTCACTTCCTGTCTCACTCTAGATTATTCTTACTCTTCTTCTCGACGTAGGTGAGGAAAGAGAATCACATCACGAATATTTGGCGCATCCGTCAAAAGCATCACTAGGCGATCAATACCAATTCCGCAGCCGCCAGTAGGTGGCATACCGTATTCCAAGGCACGTATGAAGTCGTGATCAAAATACATAGCCTCTTCATCGCCAGCTTCTTTTTGCTCTACTTGCTTGCGGAAGCGATTGGCTTGATCTTCAGCGTCATTTAACTCCGAGAATCCATTCGCAATTTCACGACCAGTAATGAATAATTCAAAGCGTTCGGTAATACCGGGACGCGTATCCGATTCACGAGCGAGTGGGCTTACTTCAATTGGGTAATCGATGATGTAGGTTGGCTCCCATAAATGCTCTTCAGCAACCAATTCAAACAAAGCTAATTGCAAAGCACCAATACCTGCATTTTTTAAGGCTGGGCTATCTGGGTTTTCACCACCCTTTTTTAGCTCAGTACGAATGAAGTCAATGTCATCAAGTTGACTGGCTTGATAGCTTTTGCCAGATTGGCCACAGTATTTGAGAATGGCCTCACAAATGGTTAATCGTTGAAATGGTTTACTTAGATCGAGTTCACGACCTTGATGGGTTAGTACTGCTGTACCTTGAGCATCAATTGCTGCCGAACGAATAAGCCCTTCAGTAAAGTCCATCAGCCAACGGTAATCTGTGTACGCCGCATAAAACTCCATCATGGTGAATTCTGGGTTGTGACGTGGGCTGACACCTTCGTTTCGGAAGTTACGGTTTATTTCAAAGACACGCTCAAAACCACCAACAACCAAGCGCTTGAGGTAAAGTTCAGGCGCAATCCGCAAGAACATTTGCATATCTAAAGCGTTGTGATGGGTGATAAATGGTTTTGCAGTGGCGCCACCAGGAATCGGGTGAAGCATTGGTGTTTCGACTTCCATAAAGTCGGCATCAAGCATATGACGACGTAGGGATGCGATTGCATTACTACGGGACTTAAACGTATTACGACTCTCAGGATTCACAATCAAGTCAACATAGCGTTGACGGTATTTGGTTTCAATATCAGAGAGGCCGTGAAACTTATCAGGAAGAGGGCGTAAGGATTTGCTTAGTAGGCGCAACTGACTGCACTCCACTGATAGCTCGCCCTTATTGGTTTTAAAAAGGTTTCCTTCTGCAGAGATGAAATCACCCATATCCCAATGTTTAAAAGCCCCATGGGTATCGGCACCAGTAAGCTCATCATTGATATAGAACTGAATTTGGCCGCTGCGATCTTGAATGGTCGCAAAGCTTGCTTTGCCCATCACTCGTTTGAGTATCATGCGGCCAGCAACCTTGACATGGACCTTCTTGGCTGCAAGCTCTTCTTTAGTAAGGCTGTCATAGTGAGTATGGAGATCAGCTGCTAAATGGGTCGGCACGAAATCATTTGGAAAGGCAATTCCGCCTGCGCGTAGCTTAGCTAACTTTTCGCGGCGCTCAGCGATGATGTGATTTTCATCAACTATTTCATTTGCTGCGACAGAATTTGGGTTTGCTTTATCGTTCATATCTCATATGACTACTATTAATTATTACGGTTAAGTTTCATTACACGCCTTGTTTGAGGCTAGCCTCAATAAATGCATCGAGGTCTCCATCCAATACTTTTTGAGTGTTGGAGATTTCGACATTGGTACGTAAATCTTTAATACGACTTTGATCAAGCACATAGGAGCGGATTTGATGACCCCAGCCTACGTCTGTCTTGGTAGCCTCTAACTTATCTTGCTCAACACGACGTTTTTGCATTTCATGTTCGTAGAGGCGAGACTTCAGCATAGTCATCGCTTCGGCTCGATTACGATGTTGACTGCGATCGTTTTGACACTGCACCACAATTCCAGTAGGTATGTGAGTCAGTCGTACTGCAGAGTCGGTTTTATTAATATGCTGACCACCAGCGCCTGAGGCACGATAAGTATCTGTACGAATATCTGCTGGATTAACTTCAATCTCAATCGAATCATCAATCTCAGGATAGACATAGATACTGGCAAAAGAGGTATGGCGACCGTTCGATGAGTCAAACGGTGACTTGCGTACTAAGCGATGAACTCCAGTTTCAGAGCGCAGATGACCGTACGCATACTCACCATCTACCTTGATCGTAGCGCTTTTAATGCCAGCAACATCGCCATCAGATTCTTCTAAAATTTCTGTCTTGTAGCCCTTGCGCTCACAATATTTTAGATATTGACGATAGAGCATGCTTGCCCAGTCACAAGCCTCAGTACCACCGGCTCCTGCCTGAATATCAATAAAGCAATTACAGGAATCCATCTCATTATGGAACATACGGCGGAATTCAAGGTCGCCAATGATTTTGCTGTAGCTCTCAACATCGTGCTCAATGGCGGCGATGGTTTCAAAATCACTTTCTTCCTTAGCCATATCAAATAGCTCGAGAGCACTTGTAATATTGGTATTGAGGTCAGTCAAGGTTGAGACAACGCCATCGAGCAACTTCTTTTCTTTGCCCAGTGCTTGCGCTTTCTTTTGATCATCCCAGATCGTAGGATCTTCAAGGATGGAATTGACTTCAGTAAGGCGGCGTGACTTTACTTCGAAGTCAAAGATACCCCCGAAGAGCTTGCTCTCGTGAGAGCAGGTCAGACAAGGTATTTGAAATAGTATTTAGTTGTTCAGCTTCCATCCCTTAATTATAAGGGGGTTATTCTGCTTGCTCAGGCTTTGGAGCTGTCGTCATGAGCCTCAATCATGAGCTGGACCCGGGCTTGACCCTGGTAGCGATCAGTAACGAGCCGATAAGCCAGTTTAGCCTTGCTGGGCAAACTCTGGGTGCGGTTGAACCAGACTGCGGTAAAGGGCTTGCTGGCATATGGACCGCTACCAATGGGGCGGAGCGTTAATCTCAAATGTTTTTCTTTCATCAGGCTTTGCTGGGTAATCTCAAATTCCCCATAAAAAACAGGTTGCGGGAAACCCTGGCCCCAAATCTCTTCAGCTAGTAAATCTCCAATCTCTGGAGTGAACTCCGAAAGTTCGAGAGCGCCATCATGAATCTGACGCCTTTGTAAGAGCTCTTCATTCAATAGTTCACTAGCGACCTGTTGAAAGCAAAAATCAAATCGTTCAAAGTCACTTTTGCGGATGGTGAGTCCGGCAGCCATTGCATGCCCACCGAATTTTAGAATCAGGCCGGGCTCACGTTTGGATACAAGATCGAGGGCATCGCGGAGATGAAAACCAGTCAGTGATCGTCCAGAGCCTCGTAATTCCTCACCTGTAGCACCATTAGCTGGAGCAAAAACAATTGCAGGACGATTAAAGCGCTCCTTTAATCGCGAGGCCACAATGCCCACAACACCTTGATGCCACTCTGGGTTCCAAAGACAAATACTGGTTCGTTCAGAAAGAGTGCCTGTTAATTGATCTTCAGCAAGATGGGCTAGTGCGGCTTCTTGCATGCCTGTTTCAATCACGCGACGCTCACGATTAATTCGATCTAGCTCTTGAGCTAGCGCTTGCGCCTCATCTGGATTATCAGTGAGTAGTAAGCGAATACCTAAACTCATATCTGCTAAGCGGCCAGCGGCATTCAGTCTGGGGCCAATTGCAAATCCAAGGTCAAAAGTATTGGCTTTGCGTGGATCTCGTATTGCCACTTGGAAGAGGGCTTGTATTCCCGGCTGGGATATTCCAGAGCGTATACGTTTTAAACCATTGGAAACCATAATTCGATTATTTCTATCGAGCTGAGCAACGTCTGCAACGGTTCCAAGCGCTACGAGGTCTAAAAGATTCTCAATCTTAGGCTGAGTCTCTGCGGTAAATTTACCTCGCTTACGAAGCTCCGCACGTAATGCGACCAATAAATAAAACATGACTCCAACCCCAGCCAATGCTTTACTTGGAAAGTGACAGTCTGGCTGATTTGGATTAACGATAGCCAGCGCCTTTGGAAGATGCTCTCCAGGGAGGTGATGGTCAGTAATGATCACCTCGATTCCTAATTGATGTGCACGATCTACACCAGCTTCACTAGCGATTCCGTTATCTACGGTAATAAGGTACTTTGGCTTAGGGTTTTGTTGCGCTGCAAGTTCTACGACTTCAGGTGTTAGACCATAGCCCATAGTAAAGCGATTAGGTACTAAAAATTGAATTGGTGTATCAGTGCCGCCCAACATTCGCAGGCCCCGTAAGCCAACAGCACAGGCAGTAGCCCCATCACAGTCATAGTCTGCAACGATCAACATCGGCTCTTTATTTTCGAGGATGTCAGCTAATAGGCTTGCAGTACTGAGGCAGTTTTTTAAATCGGCAGGCGAGAGTAGTTGCTTTAAATCGAGGGAGAGGGTGTCAGGAGACTCTAAGCCACGGGCGGCATAGAGTCTTGCTAGCAATGGATGAAGGCCACTCTGTTGTAACCAGGTAGCCGCTCGCTCAGAAAATGGACGTTGTGAAAAATGACTTATATGATTCATGATTGCTGAGTAATCTGCTTCCAGGTCAAAGCCTCCGTTTTTTTCCAAAACATCCACGATTTTTGATATAAATCTTTACTGGTAAAAATACGCTCTCGTTTTTTGCCTGATGGAAAATCAATCATGAGAATTTCTTCTAAGTGTTTTGCTTGTAGCGCATCGCTTAGTGCCGGCCAAATATCTGCAGGATTTTCAAGCCAAGCAAAACTTCCAGATATATTTTGCAGATCAAGTTTCTCCTTGTAGCTTGTCTTGTAGTGCTTGGCTAAGCCAGCGAGTAAGGGATGTGCTCCATAAAGACATTGTGCATTTTGAATCACTTCTGGAGCATGAAGATCAGTCAATTTTCCAATTCCGCTGATCCAAAGAGAGTTGATGCTGGGTAAGCCACTCAGTCCACGTGTTTCATTTACTGGGTCGATATGCCAAAGCATCTGAATTTCATTCTGGAGTTTGCGCCAACGTTTTGCCATTCCGACTTCATTAGAATCCCGAGGCATCCACCAATCGATGTTTCTGCCATAAGCCTGATCGATGCTATGGGTTACAAGACTAGCAAAGGGACCCGCTGGTATAAACCAATAGTGTTGCCCTTGATATAAAACAGCCGACTGAAAATCTTCCTCTATAAATGGCAGTGCTGTCTTGAGAAGGCTAGCTGATTCAGTTGGTGTCAGATCTACCTGATTTTGACCCATCAAAATGAGATGGTCACGAGTGGCATGTAAATGAACGGGCTGTAAGCAGGCAATGGTTTCTTGAGGGTTCAACGGCTGACTGGACTGTCCTAGCAGCAGAACAGGCGCAATCGGCACTAAATCCCCCAAAAGAAATCTTTCATGAGGCAAGCCTTGTGGCGGACCCTCTGCCCCTTGTGTCTTCTCGGAATCGAGCGCATCTTCCCCTGAAACCATTAGGGTAAAGCGTTTGCTAAGCTTTTTGGAGGAATCTACATTGACTGTCATTTCCCTGATTTTAGGTGGCATTTAGATATTCCATCAGTTTCTCTTGCCGATTGTCTAAACTGTAGCCATGTTGAGACTTCCAATCGAGCTAGAAATTGGCCTGCGCTATACCCGATCTAAGCGTCGCAAGACGGTAGGTAAGCGTGATGGCTTTCTATCCTTTATTTCGGGCATCTCAACCGCTGGAATTGCCTTAGGTGTTGCCGCATTGATCGTGGTGCTCTCGGTGATGAACGGATTTCAGAAGGAAGTACGGGATCGGATGCTTTCGGTCTTATCGCATGTTGAGGTTTCAGCGCCTGACGGGTTGGCTAATTGGGAGCCCCTCGCATTAAAAGTGGCAGCCCAGCCTCATGTTGTTGGGGTTGCTCCGATGGTCAGTTCGCAAGGCCTTCTGACTCGCAATAATATGATGCGCGGAGTATCCATTCGTGGAATTTTACCTGCAGATGAAGGCAAGGTCTCTGATCTGCCAAAACAATTTGTATCGGGCAATATTGACGATCTAAAGCCTGGCAGTTTTGGAGTGGCGTTGGGGGCTCAACTGGCATCGATTGTTGGTGCTCGCGTGGGGGATCGTATTAATTTAATTGTTCCGGAGAGTGATTTGACTCCAGCTGGCGCGATGCCTAGGATGCGCGCGTTAACAGTAGTCGGAATTGTAGATAGTGGTCATTATGAATATGACAGTTCATTAGCAATCATGCATTGGAAGGATGCCGCCGCCCTATTGAGGCTGCAGGATCCGTCTGGTCTGCGTGTCAAAGTAGATGATATGCAACGCGCTCCGGAAGTTGCTAGTGAGCTGTCGGCAGTAGTCCCACAAGCCCTTTGGGTAACCGATTGGTCTCGCTCCAATCGTAATTGGTTTGCAGCAGTGCAGACTGAAAAGAAAATGATGTTCATTATCTTGACTTTGATTATTGCTGTGGCTGCATTCAATTTAGTCTCTACATTAGTGATGACTGTGAATGAAAAACAAGCTGATATTGCTATTCTTCGTACCATGGGCGCAAGTCCAGGTTTAATTCAGAGAATCTTTTTGATCCAAGGAATATCCATTGGCTTGCTAGGTTCCTTAGCTGGCGTCGGTTTAGGTTTGTTAATTGCCTTAAATATTGACGTGATTGTTCCTGCGATTGAAGCTATTTTTAGGGTACGTTTCTTGCCCCGCGAAGTGTATTTCATTAGCGAACTTCCTTCAGACGTGAGATTGTCAGATGTACTAACAGTAGGATTGATGGCCTTTGGCCTCTCAATATTGGCAACTCTGTATCCAAGCCGTCGCGCTGCAAAGGTGCAACCAGCGGAGGCGCTGCGCTATGAGTAATCAAGCAGTCTTAGTAGCAAGAGGCTTAGCTAAAACCTATGGACATGGCCCGACTGCAGTCGAGGTTCTGAAATCGATTGATTTGGATGTTCTGCCCTCTGAAAAAGTCGCGATTGTAGGCTCTTCTGGCTCTGGTAAAAGTACCTTATTGCATCTGCTTGGTGGCTTAGATAGTCCCAGTTCTGGCTCGGTGACATTAGCTGGCTCTAATTTGAATCATTTATCGGTCAAGAAGTTAGATCAACTTCGCAATCACAGCCTTGGGTTTATCTACCAGTTTCATCATCTCTTAGATGAATTTAGTGCTGCCGAGAATGTAGCCTTACCTTTGCGTATCCGAGGATTAAGTAATGACGAGTCCATGGAGCGCGCTAGCAAGATGCTTAAAGCCGTTGGCTTGGCAGCTCGAGAGTTGCATACCCCGGGTGAGCTTTCTGGGGGCGAACGTCAACGGGTCGCCGTTGCTCGAGCCTTGGTGGGTAATCCTACATGCGTTTTGGCGGATGAGCCTACTGGTAATTTAGATACCGAGACCGCTGACGGCGTATTTGACTTAATGTTAGATATCGCTCGTGAACAGGGTACCGCCTTTGTTATTGTCACTCATGATTCTCTGCGTGCTAAACGTTGTGATCGCATTTTGCATTTGGAGCGTGGAGTGCTAAATCTATTTCCCCAATGATTTGGTGATCAATGCATCCTATTTGGGTTGATACACATTGCCATCTAGATGCGCCGAAGTTCGCTGCTAATTTTCCTACAGTGATCGATGATGCCTTAAAGAATAATGTGCAAGCTATTTTGTTGCCAGTAGTGAGAGCGGCAGATTGCCAGCAAGTAAGGACAATTGCCAATCAATATGGATCGCAATTACTCGGATTAGTCTATACCTTAGGTATTCATCCCTTATATACCAATCAAGCTCAAAAGAGTGATGTGCAAGTGATTGAGCAACAGATTAGTCAATCATTATCAGATCCACGTTTTGTTGGAATCGGTGAGATTGGCCTAGATTATTTCATTGAGGATTTAGATCTTCGTTGCCAAGACTATTTCTTTAATGCCCAATTGGATTTAGCTGAACAATTTCAGCTCCCAGTGATTTTGCATGTTCGTCGTTCGCAAGACGCTATCCTAAAAGCATTACGTCGTCGAAAAATTCCCGGTGGAATTGCACATGCATTCAATGGCAGTATGCAGCAAGCAGAGCAATTTATTAGCTTAGGGTTTAAGTTGGGATTTGGTGGTGCTACAACCTATGAGCGTGCATTGCAGATACGTCGATTGCTAAAAGCACTTCCGCTCGAAAGTATTGTCACTGAAACAGATGCACCCGATATTCCTCCGGCATGGTTAAGGGCTGAGGGAATAGCTTTTAATGAGCCAGCATTTTTGCCGCGTATCGC
>Ga0114974_10003093_pt1 | contig 12676 bp, 10 predicted proteins | sample S_130206_EF_Meta_FD_87318 | JGI IMG/M metagenome (GOLD analysis project Ga0114974, IMG submission 87318) | Freshwater microbial communities from Lake Simoncouche, Canada to study carbon cycling - S_130206_EF_MetaG | ecosystem: Environmental > Aquatic > Freshwater > Lake | place: Lake...
GATGCGTCGACGTCGTCTGCGGTCGTCGCCGCACTGCTCACCGAAATCCGCATCACCGCCTGCCCGCGCCACGTGGAGCCACCAAGCCAGCAAGTACCGTCGCGCTGCACGTCGGCGATGACGCCGCGTGTGCGCGCATCGTGATCAGCGTCCACACCAGAGGGTGCGAGAAAGCGGACGAGCACCTGGTTGAGCACCACGTCGTTGAGGATGACGATGCCTGGCACCGCACTCAGGCGGTCGGCGAAGCGGCGAGCGTGGGCACAGCAGCGGTCGACGATGTCGGCGACGCCGCTGCGGCCGAGTGAGGCGAGCGCCGCATACACCGGCAGAGAGCGGGCACGGCGCGAGAACTCGGGATTCCAGTCGACCGGGTCGCGGTCCGTGCCTGGCGCCGCTTGCACGAGATACGACGCCGTGACGGTCATCGCGGCGCGATGGGCCTCGGGGTGGGCGCAGATGGTGATGCCGCAGTCGTACGGCACGTTGAGCCACTTGTGCGCGTCGGTGGACCACGAGTCGGCGAGCTCGAGTCCGGGCAGGCGTGACGGCCGCACGGCTGCGGCCCACAGCCCGATTGCACCGTCGACATGCAGCCACGCGCCGTGACGATGCGCGACCGTCGCGAGCGCGCCGACCGGGTCGATGGCGCCGGTGTTCACGTTGCCGGTCTGGCAGCAGACGATCGTCGGCTGGTTCGGCTTCGAGGCCAGTACCTGATCCAGTGCGTCGGGCAGCATCGCGCCGTTCGCGTCCACCGCCACCCGTTCCATCGTCCGCGTGCCGAGCCCGAGCAGGCGCGCGCCGCGAGGCACAGTGACGTGCACCTCCTCGCCGACCACGAGCCGGATGGCGGGGGCGCCGGTGAGGCCATCGGCTTCGACGTCCCAGCCGACCTGCGCCAGTACGTGATTGCGCGCCGCAGCAAGCGCGGTGGTGTTGGCCATCTGTCCGCCGGTGACGAAGGCAAAGGACGCGTGTGCCGGCAGGCCCAGCATCTCGATCGCCCAGCGTCCGGCGATCTCCTCGACGATGGCGACACCGGGCGTGGGCGCGAAGAGCCCGGCGTTCTGGTCCCACGCGCTGGCGAGCCAGTCGGCGCCGAGTGCAGCGGGCACGGCACCGCCGATGACGAAGCCGAAGAACCGGCCGGAGCCCATGCCCATCAGCCCGCCGGCCTCGACGACGTCGGCAAGACGTGTGAGCACGACGTCAGGATCGGACGGCAGTTCGGGTGCGGGCCCACCGAGTGCGGCACGGAGCGAGTCGGGCGAGGCGCTCGGGGTGACGCGCGCCTGCGGCAGCGCTTCACGGTAGCGGATGCCGCGCTCGGCGGCCAGACGGAGCAACTCGGACTGGTTCATGGACGTATCCGGATTCCGGAGCGATGGGATGCGCGGAAGTTCAGGCGAGCTGCCAGCCCCCGGTGCGCAGGTCGAGCATGACGGCGGCGAGACGATCGACGAGTGTGACGGGGTCCGCGATCGACTCGACCGCGTGCGGCCGATCGGGAGGCGTCACGATCAGCTGGTACGCGGCCGGCTCGGCGGTGCGCATGACCTCGCATCGGAGTTGACGACCCTCTTTCGTGAACACCCAGACCACAGCGACAGCTTACCTCGCCGACCTGAAGGTTCGCGGCTGCGTGGCGTTGGGGGGTCCGCTACAGCAGGTCCGCGGCGTGCACGGCCGCGCCGAGCAGTCCGGCTTCCGGGTTAAGGATGACCTTTACCGGAACCCCCTCGAGCAGCGGACGCATGGCGCCCTTGTCCCTGAACGCGTCGAGGAACCGGCCGTCGGTCAGCGCCGGCAGGATCTTCGGCGCGATGCCGCCGCCCACGAACAGTCCGGCCGTCGCGACCGAACGGAGCGCGACGTTCCCGGCCTCCGCACCATAGGCGTCGATGAAGATCTCGAGCGCCTCGATGCAACCGGCACAGCGACGCTCGAGCGCGGCGCTCGTCAGCGCGGCGGGCGCGCCGGGGTCGTTGGCATCGATGCCGGCGTCGCAACCGTGCGGATGCGTGGCGCGGTGCAGATTCGGCAATCCTCTTCCCGAGACCACATGCTCGACTTCCGCGCGGCCGTACTGCGCCACCAGGTGCCGGAGCAGCACGATGTCGCGCTCCGTGCGCGGCGCCCAGTCGGCGTGGCCAGCCTCGGTCGGCGACGGGATGAAGCGACCGTCGACATGGTGCAGCAGCGCCTGGCCAAGCCCGGTGCCGGCGGCGATCAGCGCCATGTTGCCGCCGCGGATGGCTTCGCCGTGCTGCAGCACGTGCAGTTCATCACCCTGCAGCACCGGCACCGCGTAGGCCATCGCCTCGAGATCGTTGAGCAGCTTGATGCGTGGAATCGCGAAGCGATGCGCAACCTCGCCCGCGTCGATGCTGAACGGCACGTTCGTCAGTTCAGCCGTGTCGCCGAGCACCGGGCCGGCCACGCCGAAGCAGGCGGCGGCCAGCGGCGCCCGTCCCTCTGCCGCATCGGCCATGAAGGCCGCAATCATCTCGGTGAGACCATGGAAGGCGGTCGTCTCGAAGCTCCGCATGTGCACGGCGTGTGGTCGTGCGGTCCGTGTCTCGAACAGCCCCAGCAGGGTCTTCGTGCCGCCGAGGTCGCCGGCCAGGATCATGATGTGTGCTCTGTGACGAGGGCTGACGCGAGTGTTGACATCAGTCGTATTCTCCATCATCTTGGTGGCCGTCCTGATCCCCACAGACCGAGGACGCGTGTTTCCCGTGCAGCCTGATCACTCCCCGCCCTCACTTGTCGGCCACCTGGTCGTCTTCACCGGAAAGCTGAGCACGCTCGGCCGCAAGGACGCACGCGCGCTGGTCAGCCGGCTCGGCGGTGCCACGGCTGACGACGTCAACGCGAAGGTGACGCTGCTGGTGATTGGCGGCGAGGGGTTCGCGGGGGGCGCGTCGACCAGCAACAAGCTCAAGCGCGTCGAGGAACTGAACCAGCAGCAGGGCCTGTCCATTCAGGTGCTGACGGAAGAGGCGTTCTGCGAGTTGGTGGGGCAGCCGACACCGTCCGCGCTCACCCGGCAGTACTACGCCACGCGCGACCTGCTGGCCCGCTATCGCGCGCTGCGCGAGGACCACCTGCGCTATCTCGCCAAGTACGGGATCATCAAGCCGGTCCTCAAGACGAACGCCGACACGTTCTTCGCCTTCCAGGATCTGTCGCCGATCAAGCAGGCGAACGAGGAGATGAGTGCCGGTGCGACGTTCCGCAGTGTCCTGCGCACGCTGCTCGCCTCACGCCTCGGACAGCTTGCCTTCGACTTCCGGCTCGACGCCGCCCCGGCGAAGATCGTTGCGCTGCAGCCGCGCGCGCCGAAGGCGCTGCGGCTCGAATCCGCGCCTCCGCGCGACACGGAGAAGGCCGAGGACTACTTCCGTCAGGCCTCGGTGCTCGACGATGGGAACGACTCGACGCTCGATCAGGCGGCGGCGCTCTACCGCCAGGCGCTCGAGTGCGACCCGTACCTGGTGGCGGCGCTCATCAACCTCGCCAACATCCATTACACCCACCACGAGATGGTCGAGGCGCAGTCGCTCTACGAACGGGCGATTGCGCTTGAGTCGGACTTCTTCGAGGCGCACTTCAACCTCGGGAACATCCATCACGACCTCGGCGAGTTCGACGAGGCGCGCCGCTGCTACGACGACGCGCTGCTGCTCAATCCCTACTACGCCGACACGCACTTCTACATGGCGGTGACGCTGGAGAAGATGGGGCAGTCGCACGAGGCGAGGCCGCACTGGCGCTCGTACCAGCAACTGGCGCCGCAAGGCGAATGGGTGGAGTTGGCGCGGGAGTTTTCGGAAGGTAGCTGAGCGACTTGCTAATTGCGAATCGTTGATTGCTGATTGGATGCCAGTAGTGTCCACCTTCAGGTGGACGTCCGGCTGAAGCCGGACACTACGTCTTACCAATCAGCAATTCAGTACGAGTAGCTGCCAGGCTCGCGCTTCTTCGGGGTGCGGCGCAGCTTGAAGAATTCGCAGTCCGGGCACCAGGAGTCGGGCTTGAAGCTGGTGCCGGCAATCGGGAGTACGTCGCGATGGCCGCAGCACTCCGGACCGTCTTCCGGAGGACGCCGCCAGCGGCACGACTTGAACTTGATGACCGCAGCCGAGAGTTCAGGCGTGGTCGCGGCGGGCGTTTCGTTGGGCGGAGCTGGGGAAAACGTATCCGGCATCGCGATTATTCTAGGACAACGCCGACGGACTTTTCCATGCTCTCCCACACCAGCCGATCGGCTGGATCGACCAGCGTGATCGCATTGCCAACTTCGTCCGCGCGTCCAGTGCGACCGACACGGTGCACGTAGGTTTCGGGCGAGTCGGGCAGTTCGTAGTTGATCACGGTGTGGATGCCGGAGATGTCGAGTCCGCGCGCGGCGATGTCAGTGGCGACGAGCACTTTGTAGCGCCCGCCCTTGAAGCCCTCGACCGCAATGCGCCGCTGATCCTGCGTGCGATCGGCGTGCAGCGCGACGCACTTGATACCGGCGCCATGCAGTCGTTGCGCGAGGCGATCGGCGCCGACTTTCGTGCGCGAGAACACCAGTATCGGACCTTCGGGACGCCGCAGGTGCTGGATGAGCCACTCGAGCTTGGCCGAGTCCTCGAGGAACTCGACGCGGTGCGTGATCGACTTCGCGGCGCGGCTGCGCTGGCCGACCTGGATGTACTTGGGCTCGCGCGCAATCTCGAGCGCCTGCTTCACGATCTCTTCCGGCACGGTCGCCGAGAAGAGCAGCGTCTGGCGGTCGGTCGGCAGGCCCGAGATGATGCGGCGGACGTCGGGCCAGAAGCCCATGTCCATCATGCGGTCGGCCTCATCGAGGATGAGCAGCTCGACCCCGGTGAGGTCGGCATTCTGCTGACGCATGTGGTCCATCAAGCGGCCTGGCGTCGCAACGATGATGTCGACACCAGCCTTGAGGGCCCGTTCCTGCATGCCCATCTCGACGCCGCCGTAGACGGCCGCGCTGGTCACGCTGGTGTGGTAGGCCAGGCCGTGGATTTCGTCCTCGATCTGGACGGCCAGTTCGCGGGTCGGCGCGAGCACGAGCACGCGGCTGCGCGGTCCGGAGGTCGAGCCTGCCGGATGGGGATGGCGGGTCGTCGTGGTGAGCAGCGTCTGCAGCGTCGGCACGACGAACGCGCACGTCTTGCCGGTGCCGGTCTCGGCGCACGCAATCAGGTCCGAGCCAGCCAGCGCCAGCGGGATGACCGCGCTCTGGATGGGGCGCGTCTCCTTGTAGCCAAGATCACGCGTACCTTCGAGCAGCCGGTGATCGAGGTTCAGTGAGGCGAACGGGACCGGTGCGGTATCGCAGACCGTTGGAGCGAGCGAGATTGGCGTGGGGCTCGACATCGGCGCGAACGTGCGGGTGCGCGGGCGCCTCGAGCCACCCGTGCGCGGCGGTCCGCTGCGACTTCGGGAGGAGTTTCTATCGGTTGTCTTGGGTTGCAAATCGTTCTGGCTAGCGTGCGCGGAAGGTAATGATGCCCCGGACCGGATCGTACGGCGACACGCCGACGGTCACGCGGTCACCCGGCACCACCTTGATGCGGAATCGCCGCATACGGCCGCTGAGCTGAGCAAGCACTTCGTGTCCGGCGTCACACTGCACGCGGTAGAGACCGCCGCTGTGAACCGCCACCACGGTGCCCTGCATGTCGATGAGATCGTCCTTGCTCAAACGCCAGCATTCCTTTCCGTAGGTTTATCTTTCGTAACGCCACGCATTGTGCCACAGGGATGCCGGAATCGGCTAATTTGGCGGTGGGCCGTAGGCGGCCAACCGCCCATCGCCCACCGCCAAATTACAGCCCGCGCACCGCCCTCTCCACCACGCGGGCGTTCTCGTCGTAGTCGTCCCCGCTCAGGTGCAGTGGCGCACCGAAGGCTACCCGCGCCTGGCCTCGCCGGGGCCATTTCCAGCTGTGGTGCAGCACCGTGTCGAGGCCGTCGATGCGGACAGGGACCACCGTCACATCGAGCTTCGCGCCAATCATGCCGATGCCCGGCTTGAAGGGGTTGAGTTCCCCGGTGTCGGTCCGCTTGCCCTCCGGGAAGATGAGCACCGAGTAGCCGTCCTGCAGCACCTCGCCGATGTAGCGCAGGGTCTGGCGGGTGCCGGCCTCGCGCTGCGGCAGCGGGAACGCGTTGAAGAACAACGCCGCCAGGTAGTAGTTCAGGCTGTTGGTGAACCAGGCCGTCCGGCTGGACTGCTCCGGGAAGAAGTGCGCCGCGAAGAACTCCTTGGCCATGGCCGGCGCCACGCGGTAGCGCAGGGCGGGCGGCAGCGCCATGAGGACGACCGGCACGTCGAAGTGACTCTGGTGATTCACCGCGTAGACCACCGGACGGTCGAGCCCAGTCAGGTGCTCGAGCCCCTCCACGCGCAGCCGCACGAACAGCCGGGCGAGCGGCAGGATCCAGGTCGGCAGGCTAACCCGGCGGATGAACCAGGCAAGCCTCGAGCGATTCCAGCCGGGGAACTCCACCACCTCGGTTGGCGCGGCGGCGCCGGTCTCGGCCCCGTGCTCGACGAGCACCTTCAGGTCGGCCACGCTGCGGGCGGCGACGAAGGCACCTTCGTCGATGCGTGCGCCGAACGCGTCCTCGAGCGCCACCATCAGCTCGATCCGTTCCAGCGAACTGAGCCCCAGTTCTTCGAGCGTTGCTCCAGGCGCGACCTCGTCGCGCCCGGCATGCTTCGCGACGAGTGCGCTGATGGCGTCGGTGCCGGCGGCCACGAGCCGCGGTGTGCCCCCCGTGTTCGCCCAGTCACGAATGGCGGCGCGCTTCAGCTTGCGAGTGCCGTCGGTGCGCGGCAATTCCGGTTCGGGCCAGACCAGCGCGCGCCTGACCCGTTGGTGGTCGTCGAGTTGGGCATTCGCCGTGCGAACCACCGCATCGATGTCGGTGCCGGGATCGACGACCAGCACCGCGTGCACCCGTTCGTCGCTGCCGCCGCTTGCCCGCAAGCCGACGACCGCCGACTCGCGCACGCCAGGCAGTTGGTTCAGCACCTTCTCCACATCCTCGGGGAAGACGTTCAACCCCTCGGGCGTGACGATCATTTCTTTCTTGCGGCCGCGGATGAACAGCTGGCCGTCGGCGCCGATCTCGCCGATGTCGCCGGTGTGGAACCAACCGTCCTCGAACGCCTGCGCGGTTTCGGCGGCGGCGTTGAAGTAGCCCTGCGTGACGTTCTCTCCCCGCACCAGGATCTCGCCATCGTCGGACACCTTCATCTCGACGCCGGCGATCGCCTTGCCGACCGAGCCGCGCTTCGTGCCGAACGGGTGGTTGAGCGTCACGATCGGCGCGGTCTCGGTCAGCCCGTAGCCCTGGATGACCGCGAATCCGAGATCGCCCCACCACTTCTCGAGGTCGCCATCGAGCGGGGCGGCGCCGACCACGAACGCCCAGAACTTCGCGCCGAACAGGCGATGTGCATCACGGTGATGCCACCAGCGGCCGGCGATGCGCGTCACGGCACGCGCCGCGCCGCTGCCCTGCAGCCCGGGCGTCTTCACCTGGCCGGCCTCTTTCGCGGACGGCGCGCTTCGCACTACATGTTCGCGGAGCACATCGAGGATCTTCGGGACGGAGACGAGCACCGAAATCCGGCGGCGCTTCACCTGGTCGGCGATGTCGCCGGGGTTGTAGCCGCGCATGAAGACCACCGTGCCTGACAGCATCGGCGGAATGAACGTGGCCATGGCCTGCCCGAACATGTGGCTGAGCGGCAGCAGGTTCAGGAACCTGAGCGGGCTGAACGGTTTCGCGTACTTGCGGTACTTCAGCACCTCGCCTTCGACCGGGACGATGTTCGCAAGGATGTTCCTGTGCGTGATCACCACGCCCTTCGGCTCGGCCGTGGCTCCCGACGTGAAGATGATCTCGGCGACATCGTCGCGAGTAATAGTCACCGCAGGCGGCCGGCCGGTGGCCGACCAGTCGAGGTGGTGCAGCGGCCACGTGGGCGTCTGCCCAAGACCGCGAATCGGCGGCACGTCCTGGCCGAGCAGGACGACGCGAGCCTCGACGATGCGCGCGACCCGCACGAGAAAGTCGGGAGACGAACGGTAATCAATCGGGACGAGCACGACGCCGCAGAGCAGGCACCCCCAGAAGGCCACCAGCCACTCGGGCCGGTTCTCGCTGAAGATCACGACCTTGTCGCCCTTGGCGAGGCCGGCCGCGCTCAGCCGCGCGGCAAACGCACGTGAGGCGCGTCCGACATCGGCATAGCTGAACGTGCGTGTGCGAAACGAGTCATCGTGCACGATGAACGGTCCCTCGGCCAACGCGAGGTCGTCGAAGAAGTCGATGAGCGTGTCTCGGCGCACGGGTGAATTATGATGGAAGCACGGAGAAAAACATCACGACGACAAGGCGGCACTCATCGCCGCCTGTGCGTGCATGTACATGACGCCGGTCGATCTGTGCGAGCCCGGTCGCGGATTCAACACATTCTGGAGCGCGCCGTCATCACGGACTGGCGCGGTATCGCCCCGATAACGTAATCTGGTCACCCTGCATGCGGATATTCCTCACCGGCGCCACCGGCTACATCGGTAGCGCGGTACTCGACGCTCTTCTCAAGGCCGGACATCAGGTCACGGCGCTTGTACGCGACAACGAAAAAGCCGCGCGGGTGTTGGCGAAGGGTGCGTACCCGGTCGTGGGCTCGCTGGCCGATCCCGAATCGTACCGTCCCACCGCCGACGCGCAGGACGGCTACATTCACACGGCCTTCGACGATTCCGGCGCGGGCGTGCCGCTCGATCGGACGACCATCGACGCGCTGCTCGCCGCGGCGCGGCGTCCCCGTACGAGCGGAGCGCTCACCGCGGGTCCGCGATTCTTCATCTACACCTCCGGTACCTGGGTGGTCGGACGTTCGTCGGAGCCGGCCGATGAAAGCGCGGTGCTCAATCCGATTGCGCTGGCCGAGTGGCGAGTGGAACACGAGGCGATGGTGCTCGCCGCCAATGCGCCGCAGTTGCGGACCGCAGTCATTCGCCCGTCGGTCGTCTATGGCGGCGACAAGGGGCTGATCGGCGATCTCTTCAAGATGGCCACCAACGGCCTCGTCCGTGTCGTTGGTGACGGCAACAACCACTGGCCGGCAGTCTACGACCGCGACCTCGCGGACCTCTACGTCCGCATCGCCGGCAACGACGACGCGTCGGGCGTGTTCCACGCCAACGACGAAGGCGATGAGAGCGTCAACGACATCATCGCGGCCATCTCGCCCTATCTGCCGCACAAGCCAGACGTGCGCTACGTGCCGATCGAAGAGGCGCGCTCGAAGATGGGGCCGCTGGCCGACGCCATGGCGCTCGATCAGATCGTGCGCAGCACCCGGTCGCGTGCGATCGGCTGGAATCCCAGCCTGCACTCCGTCGCTGGCAACGCCGCGCGCCTGCTGGAAGAGTGGCGCGCCGCGCGCGCGTAAGCGCTCGTCACGCGCTCGCGGCGTCCGGCACCGGCGCCTCTCGCGGCAGTTCCAGTTCTCCCGCCATCACCGCATCGATCACGCCGTAGTCGAGCACCCGCTGCGCCGCCGAGCTACGGGATGAAGTAGAAGGCGAGCGCGATGATCGCGTAGACCGAGATGAGCTGCAGTCCTTCCACCCAGTTGCTCTCGCCGTCGTTCACGACCATCGACGTCGCGAAGACCGAGAGGGCAATTGCCGTGATCTCGAACGGGTGGAAGATGAGCGACATCGGGTGCCCGATGGCGAACGAGTAGAGGACGACGGCCGGCGCCACCAGCAGGGCGATCTGGGCACTGCTGCCCACAGCAATCTCGACAGCCAGCGTCATCTGATCGCGTCGAGCTGCGGCGATGGCCGAGTAGTGCTCCGCGGCGTTGCCGACGATCGCCACCAGCACAACACCGACGAACAGCTCGGTGAAGCCGAACTGCTTCAGCGCCGGTTCGAGTGCGCCGACGAGCAGCTCCGCCTGAACCGTCGTGAGCAGGGTGCCCACCGCCAGCAGCATCACGGCAGAGGCGACCGTCAGCCCGCGGTGTGAGTGATGGGGCGACTGCGTCGGCCGGAAGAGATCGCGGTCCGACGTGAACGCGTACACGAGGCTGCCGGCGTAGGCCACGATCAGCACGATCGCCGTGCCGAGGCTCAGCTGGTCGATGGCCGCGGGTCGCGCCTCCAGCGTGCCGTATAGCGTCAGGTCGAACACGGCAGGCATCACCAGCGCCACGACGGCCAGAAAGAGCATGGCCGACGTGTTGGTCGCCGCGGTGCGGTTGAATTTCTGGGAGCGCCGGCCGAGGCCGCCGACGAAGAACGAGAAGCCAAGCACCAGGAGCAGGTTGCCGATGATGCTGCCGGAGATCGACGCCTTCACCAGTTCGACGTGCCCCTGGTTGAGCGCCACGACCGCGATGATCAACTCGGCGGCGTTACCGAACGTGGCGTTGAGGAAGCCGCCTAGCGCCGGCCCCGACCGATCGGCGAGTTCCTCGGTGCCGAGCCCGATGATGCCGGCCAGCGGAACGAGCGAGACCGACGCCGCGAGGAAGACCCACGGCGACCCGGGCAGCGTCAGGCTGAGCGCCCAGGAGAGCGGCGCACAGACGACGAGGAGGTTGAGGCGATTGGCGGTGATGGCCTTCAGGGCCGCGCGAAGAGGCAGCACGCCTAGTCCGCGAATCGATCGAGGTCTTCGTCGTCTGCGCCAGGCAGCAGGTCGAAGAACGCGTCGAGACTGCGGTCGAGCGACCGCCGCAACTGCGGAATGGTGCCGTCGAAGGTGTGGAGCGTGACGCCGGCGGTGGTGCCGTCTGCCATCGTGATCGTCGCGCCGTCCAGTCCCTGCATCGTTCCCTCAGGAATGAGCCGGACGCCGTAAACCAGGGTATATCGAGCCATAGGGAATTCTAGAGCATTGCTGATTGCTGATTGCTGATTGGCAGGCCGACCAATGACCAATGACCAACGACCCGCGGTTTCTACGCCGTCCCTGGAAACCGCAGCGTGCTCTTTCACGTCTGAACCGAGAAGCGCTAAGTTGAGGGTGTGAGGCCTGCATTCATGACATCACTCCGGTTTCGTGTCGTCGCCGCGGCCGTCCTGCTGTGTGCCGGTATCGCCGGCTTCGAGGTTCGGCGCGTGGAGGCCCAGGCGCCGAAGCGCAGCGACGTGCCGAACATCGCGTTCGAGAAGTTCACGCTGCCCAACGGCCTCGAAGTCATCCTGTCCGAGGACCATCGGCTACCGCTGGTGGCGGTGAACGTCTGGTACCACGTCGGTCCGGCGAACGAAGAGCCTGGCCGCACCGGTTTCGCGCACCTGTTCGAACACATGATGTTCAACGGCTCGAAGCACGTGCCTGGCGATTCCCACTTCAAGCTGGTCGAAGGCGCAGGCGGAAGCGACGTGAACGGCACGACCGGCACCGACCGCACCAACTACTTCCAGACGCTGCCGGCGAACCAGCTCGAGCTGGGGCTGTGGCTCGAGTCGGACCGCATGGGCTACCTGCTCGACTCGCTCGGCCAGGAGGAGCTGTCGAACCAGCAGGACGTGGTCCGCAATGAACGCCGCCAGAGCGTCGAAAATCGCCCCTACGGCATCGTCGACGAGGCGCTGAACCACCTGCTGTTCCCGCAGGGGCATCCGTACTACGCGAGCATCATCGGCTCGCATGCCGACATCCAGGCGGCGCAGCTCGACGATGTGCGGACGTTCTTCACGAAGTACTACGCGCCCGGCAACGCCACCATCGCCCTGGTCGGCGATATCGACAAGGCCGCTACGAAGAGGCTGGTCGAGAAGTACTTCGGGCCGCTGAAGGCCGGCCCGAAGGTGCCGCGGCCCGCCGTCCAGACGCCGCCGATCACGGTCGAGCGCCGTGCCGTGGTGACCGACCGCGTCGAGCTGCCGCGCCTGTACATGGCGTGGCTCACCGCGCCGATCTACACGCAGGACGATGCGAATGCGGACGTGGCGGCGAGCGCGCTGGGTGGCGGCAAGTCGAGCCGTCTCTACAAGACGCTGGTCTACGACCGGCAGATTGCGCAGGACGTGTTTGCCTATCAGCAGTCGATGATGCTGACGTCGACGTTCATCATCCAGGCCACCGCGCGTCCCGGTCACACGCTCGAGGAACTCGAGAAGGCGATCGACGAGGAGCTGGCGCGGTTCCAGGCAGAGGGACCGACGATGGCGGAGGTGGAGCGGGCGCGAAACGCCGCTGAAACGCAGCGCATCCGCGGCCTCGAGCGATTGGGCGGCTTCGGTGGTGTGGCCGACCTGCTGAACGACTACAACCACCACGTCGGCGATCCCGGCTTCCTGCAGAAGGACGTGGCGCGGTACGCGGCGGTCACGCCGACCACGGCGAAGACCTTCGCACAGACGCTGACGAAGACCAGTCGCGTCGTGGTGCAGGGCGTACCCGGTGAGAAGAAGCTGGCGCCCGAGGTGCCGAAGGGTGACGCGGCGACTGGCACCGCGAAGAAGGGCGCAGGGATCAACGCCGACGCTCCGTGGCGCGACACGCCGCCGACGCCGGCGGCATCGCGCGCGCTCGCGCTGCCGGTGCCGACATCGTTCACGCTCGCCAACGGACTCACGGTGCTGCTGAACGACCGTGCCGGCCTGCC
>Ga0114974_10003097_pt1 | contig 12668 bp, 10 predicted proteins | sample S_130206_EF_Meta_FD_87318 | JGI IMG/M metagenome (GOLD analysis project Ga0114974, IMG submission 87318) | Freshwater microbial communities from Lake Simoncouche, Canada to study carbon cycling - S_130206_EF_MetaG | ecosystem: Environmental > Aquatic > Freshwater > Lake | place: Lake...
CCGGGCTGCTTCGGGACGCCGGGGGGCGTGCCCGGACCTGGGACGGGTACGGCAGGGAACGGTTGGCCTGGCTGCGCTGGCTGCCCGGGCGGAACGGTCACACCAGGGGGCACCGGCACACCAGGGGAAACCGACACTCCAGGGGAAACCGACACCTGTGGGGAAACCGGCGTGCCTGGGACGCCGGCCGGAATCGGCTGTCCAGGCACGCCAACCGCAGGATCGGTCGCGGTGGGACGGGCCACCGGGGGGGTCATGCCAGGCCCGAGTCCTCCCGGCGGCGGATAGGGAAGCCCTTCCACCGGTCCGAGTTTCCCGTTTCGCTGCAGGCGCTGCACATCCATCTTCGTGACCGTCCGCACCGTCACCCAGGGCCCGAGGGCGTACCGTTCGCGAAGCCCGATGTCGCGGGTCTTGTTCGTGTTGAGGTCGTTGCTCCGCAGGCACCAAGTGAAGGCCCCGTTGTCGTCGGCGTCGAGGTACTTCTCCCCTTCGTCCCACTGCTGGTTCCAGTTGACGTCGGCGTAGACCTCGCTCCACTGCGGCAGCTCGATCTTTTCGAGCACCGGCTGCGACGGATCGACCGGCGCCGGCGCCTGCAGGGCCTTGGCGGGATCTTCCTTCTCGGCCCGGAAGCCCGGCTCCCCGTCCATCATGATGCCCCGCTCCTCGCTCGACATCGACGGGGCGCAGTGGCCGACCAGATCGATGATCCCCTGGCCGAGATCCCAGCCGAGCTTCGTGTGGTCGAAGGCCATCGAATCGGGGAGCGGCGCCATGGCGAGGATCACCTGAAGCGTGCCGGCGACGACGAGCCCGGCCAGCCCGCCGACGACGCCACCGCCGACCAGATCGACCAGCGGCGGATAGTTCGTCGCCCCCTCCTGGATCGCCCCCCCGACCATCAGCCGGATGACGATCGCCACGAGCACCACGCTCGTCACGAAGGCGATCGTCTGTCGCCAGATCATCGCAAACTCGTTGGTCATCCCGGCCCACATCAGCAGCCCGTCGACATGGTCGGTGATCGCGAACGCGGCCACGACCGAGGCGAGGGCCTGGAGGCCCCAGACGGTGGCCAGGAAAAGCCCGTAGCGCGAGCCGAGCCAGGCAATCAGGGCCACGATCAGGATGGTGATCAGCCCCGCAGACTGTTGGAGGATCGAATCGGCGAACAGCATCGGTATTCCCGTCACTTTGCCACCCGCTGCATCTCGCTGACGCTCGTGACCCCAGCGAGCACCTTGCCGACGCCCGCCTCGAGGAGCGTCTTCATGCCCCCCTTGCGGGCCGCCTGGCGGATCGTCTGCATCGAGGGGCGGCCGACGAGGAGCTCGCGGATCGAGTTGTCGAAGATCATCAGCTCGTGGAGGCCTGTCCGCCCGCGGAAGCCGGTGCCATGGCAGGCCGGGCATCCCTTCTCCTGGTAGATCGTCACGTCTTTCCCGACCGCGATGCCCCACTTCTGCTTGAGATCGTCAGAGAGCTGGACGGCCTGCTTGCACTTCGGGCAGAGGACGCGGACGAGCCGCTGGGCAAGGACTGCGGAGACGGCCGACTGGATGAGCGTCGCCTCGACACCGATGTCGAGGAGCCGGGTGATCGTGGTGGGGGCGTCGTTGGCGTGGAGCGTCGTGAACACGAAATGGCCAGTCATCGCCGCCTGCATGGCGATCTCCGCCGTCTCCTTGTCGCGGACCTCGCCGACGAGGATCACGTCGGGATCCTGCCGGAGCGTCGAGCGGAGAATCTTGGCGAAGGTCAGCTCGGCGGCGACGTTGACCGCGGTCTGCGAGATCCCCTCGAGCCGGTATTCGATCGGGTCCTCGATCGTGATGATGTTCTTGGAATTGACGTCGATCTCCGAGAGCGCGGAGTAGAGCGTCGTCGTCTTCCCCGATCCGGTCGGCCCGCAGACGATGAGCATGCCGTGCGGTTGCTGGATGATCTCGCGGAGCTGGGCGACGACCGAATCCTTCATGCCGATCGAGCCGAGCCCCCCCTTCACGATCCCGCCGTCGGCGTCGAGGAGCCGCAGCGCCATCTTCTCGCCGAAGTTCGTCGGGGCCGAGGCGGCACGGACGTCGAATCGCCGGTCTTCCATGAGGACGGTAAACGTCCCGTCCTGCGGGCGCCGCTTCTCGGCGATATCCATGTCGCCGAGCACCTTCATCGCCGAGAGGACCGCCTTCCCCTCGTCGGCGGGAAAGGCCGCGATGTTCTGGAGGATGCCGTCGATGCGGCAGCGGACGACATACTCGTCGTTGTTCTTCGGCTCGCAGTGGATGTCGGTGGCCCGGAGGTCGACCGCCTTGAGGAACATCTCCTGGACCGTCTTCACCGCCTGGGACGTCTCGCGGTCGAGGGCCCCGCTCTTGCCGTCGACGGTGGTGCCGTCCTTTTTCAGGAGGACGATCCGCGGCGCCGGGCCGGTCCGCGTCAGGCCGCCCGAAGCCGCCATCGGGAAAGCCCGGTCGAATTGCCGCTCGAGCCCGAGGCGGACGGCGAGTTTCCGACCCGTCCGCCGGGCGAAGGTGGCCGAGAGGATCTTGTCGGTCGGCTTGGCCTTCGAATCGCGGAGCGCCACATACCCGAGCGTGATGGCGGGAATGAGGAGGGCGAAGAGCACCAGCGGCCCGAGCCCGGCCTGCCAGGTGGCGACAAAGAACAGGACGCCGATAGCCGCGAAGAGGATATTCCAGGGGAGCGGGCTACCGAACACCTTCCGGGCATCGCGGTCGACCCACATGCAGATCGCCGCCCAGAGCGCCGCGAGGGCAACCCACAGGCCCCCCGTCCAGAGGAGTTGCTCGCCGAATGATGGAGGTACGACCACGCCTCACCCGCCTCTGGAAATCGCCCGGCACGGCAGCCGAGCCGGAGACATGCTGCCACCGGACCGATCGCGCCCCCGCCACAGCCCGGCAAAGGCCGCGCTACCGAGACCCCTGTTTTAGCCTCTTCGGGGGGTAAAATCCACGCATCGCCCCCTGACCGCGACGCTTTTCCCTCCTGCCGACACAGCGGCCGGACGGCTATCATCGATCTGGTCTCCCAGCCGCCACGCCTCCGCTGCACCCGCCATGCCCCCCCATCCCTCGCCAACCGCGACGCCCCGCCCCGACCATTCCGTCGATTCCGCCGGCGGGACGGAAGCCTCGGCGCACGGGGCCAAGAAGCGATTCCTCCACGACGCCCGCGAGTACGTCCGCGACACCGATCACCGCGCGTTCCTCCGCCGTGCCCTGGCCGGCTATTACACGACGCGCGACGGCCAGAAGGCCCGCTACCGCGACTGGGAGCACGCCCGCGACGCCGCCAACCTCGCCAAGTGGAACGCCGTCAACCGGCTCGACGAGATGCTCGTGCTCTTCGCCGACCGCTTCGAGGCCGGCGGCGGCAAGGTGCACTGGGCGCGCGACGCGGCCGAGGCGCGCACGATCATCCTCGAGATCATCCGCGCGGCCGGAGCGAAGGCGATCATCAAGAGCAAGTGCATGACGAGCGAGGAGATCCACCTGAACGCCGCCCTCGAGGCCGAGGGCTACGGCGTGGTGGAGAGCGACCTCGGGGAGTTCATCCAGCAGCTCCGCGGCGAGCCCCCGTTCCATTTCGTCTTCCCCTGCATGCATGTCCGCCGTGGCGAGATCAGCAAGCTCTTCGAGGAGCATCTCGGCAGTGCGCCGACGGAAAGCCCCGAGGAGCTGACGATGATCGCCAGGCGCTACATGCGCCGGCTCTACGTCGAGGCCGACGTGGGAATCACCGGCGGCAATTTCCTCGTCGCCGAGACCGGCCAGATCTCGATCACCGAAAACGAAGGGAATGCCCGGCTCACCGCGGCGCTGCCACGCGTCCACGTGGCACTGGTGGGAATCGAGAAATGCGTCGAGCGGCTCGATGATCTCGCCGTCCTCCTCCCGATGCTCGCCACTGCCGGGACCGGCCAGCCGATCACCTGTTACAACACCCTCTACGGCGGACCGCGGGCCGCGGGGGAGTGTGACGGCCCACGGGAGATGCACGTCGTCCTCCTCGACAACGGCCGCGCCGCGATCCTCGCCGATCCCGAGCAGCGCGACAGCCTCCAGTGCATCCGCTGTGGCGCCTGCCTCAACGTCTGCCCGATCTTCAAGAACGTCGGCGGCTTCACCTACGGCACCACCTACCAGGGGCCGATCGGCTCGGTGATCACCCCCCATCTCCGCGGCCTCGGCGACTGGAATCATCTTTCCCAGGCCAGTTCCCTGTGCGGCGCCTGCACCGACGCCTGCCCGGTGCGGATCGACATCCACCACCATCTCCTCCACAACCGGCGCAACGCCGTCCGGGCCGTGCCGAACCGCCTCGAGCGGATCGGACACCGGATGTTCGCCGCCGTCGCCGCGCGGCCGCAGCTGTTTGCCGCCGGTGGGGCAGTCTTCCGCCGTTCGCTCTGGCTGCTCAAAAAACTCCGTCTGCCGCTGCTGCGTGATTGGATCGCGAGCCGCGATCTGCCGAAGGCTCCGGCGCGGAGCTTCCGCGACCAGTGGCGCCACCGCGCCGCCCCGGCGCTGGCCCGGGGCCGCACGGACGCCGACGGGAGGCCCCAATGAACGCCCGCGACGCGATTCTCGCCCGGGTCCGAGAGGCGCTCACCGTGCCCGGCCCCGGGCCCCATCAGCGGGCCGGGGAGATGGCTGGCCACGGGGCGGCCCCACATCCGGCCCCCCTGCCGCTCGGCAACCTGCCGGTGCTCGCGCTCGAGGCCGCGCGTCCCTGGCTCCCCGACGGTGGCGCCACCCCGGAAGAGCGGCTGGCCCTGCTTGCCGACAATCTCGGCAAGCTCAAGGCCGTGTTCCACCGTGTGCCGACGATCCATGCCGCACAGGATCTCCTCTTTTCGATCGCCCGCGAGCGCGACTGGAAGCGCGTCGCCTGGCACGCTCATCCGCTCGTCGAGCCGATCCTCTCAGGCATTCCCTGTGCGACCCACCGCGTCGACGGCGCCGCCGCAGTGACAGCCGATCCCACCACCGACTCGAGCCTCCGCAAGGACGCCCTCGAGGCCTGCGACGCCGGCATCACGGGCTGCGACGCGCTCGTGGCCCAGACCGGCTCGATCCTCGTCTCGAGCGCCACCTGTGGGGGACGGGCGCTGTCGGTGCTGCCGCCGGTGCATGTCGTCGTCGCCGTGCCCGAGCAGATCGTGGCGACCCTCGCCGACGCCTTCGACGCCCTCCGCGAGCGGCACGGCGAGGCGCTGCCGAGCATGCTCTCCTTCATCACCGGCCCGAGTCGCACCGGCGACATCGAGCGGATCCTCGTCCTCGGCGCCCACGGCCCGAGGGAACTGTTCGTGATCCTCGTCGAAGATCTCTGATCGGTTTTCCCTGATGGCTCCGTGCGAGCGGATGCTGCCCGGCAGCGGGGCGCGGGCGGCCCCGACCGATTTTCCAACCCGGCGTGAACCATCCCGCCGAGCCCCCCGTAGAATTAGCCGGACGTTGCGGTGCCGTGAGGTGGCCGCGATGCCCACTCGAGACAGGAGATGGTTGGTGGCCGCGTCTTTTCCAGGGCGCGGCCGCGGCAAGGAGACGGTGGATTCCGATGACTCCGCGACGAACCAATCCGGGCTTGTGGCTCTCCTTCGGGATGAGTCTGCGCTCGGTCGGTCGACCGCAGGGAAACCGGCCCCATCGTCGTAACGGGCTGAATCGTGGTGCGCTGCGGCCTCTGGCTGCGGGCCCACGGTCACGGCTCGCCCTCGCTGCGGCCTTGGTCGTCGCCTCCCTCCTGTCCCCGGGTGCCAGCGGTGCCTGCGCCGGGTGTTGTGACGACGGTTCCCCAACCGTCGCCGCGCCCCTGGCTGCGGGCATCGCCCCCGTACACGTCGCGGCTGTGGTCAAAGCGGTTCCCCATGGCTGCTGCCACCTCCCCGGTGGCGACATGGGGGCCGTAGCCGAGTCGTGCTGCTCGAGCGCCGGTCTCGGGACCGTTCTCGAAACGGTCGCCTGCGAGTCACCGTCAGATCAGGCCGATCCGTGCGGCTGCGACCTTGTCCCCCGCGACGAGCCGCCGGCCTTCCCGGTCCGCACTGAGCCTGACGTCCGTGCTGGCGCGGTGGCTTTCGATCATGGCTTCCACGCGACGGCGATCGACGCCGGCCGGCTGGCCGTGGCCATCGACAGCCCTGTGCTGCCGGTCCATGCCCGCCCGCTGCGGGTGCTCTATGGGGTGTGGCGGAACTGAAGCCGGGCCCGGAGTCTCCATGCCCTGCATGGCCCTCCGATGCCGCAACGGTTTCCTTTCCTTCCACGTTCAATTCCCAAGGAGCTTTCTCATGTCCACGTTCCTCCTCTGGGCCGCCATGGCCCTCTCTCCCCTGGCTGGTGGTCAACCCGCGTCGTGCGGCGCCTGCGATGCTTGTGCCTGCTGCGGTTGCTGCGAGAGCGGCGCCTGCACGTGCAGCGAGTGCCGCTGCTCCTGCTGTGAGGCCGACGCCTCCCAGGCAGAGAGCTGCTGCACCGTGAGCGCTGGGGCCGATCGCGCCTCCCAGGCCGAGCAGGCCGGCTGCTGCGGCAGCGCTTGCTGCAAGTAAGACGGGCTGCTGATACTCCCGACAATTCCCGACCGGGCTGACGGCGGTTCTCCGCCCCACCCGGCATGAGCCTCCGGCCGGGCGTCGCATCTGCGGCGCCCGGCCGGGCCTTTTTGTTGCCGGGCCGGCAGCCATCGGCAACCGGCGAGCCTGCTACACTCCCGGCGACTCCCGGGGTGAGCTTGGCGACGGATTCTCCGCCGCATCAGCCATCAAGGGCACACGCGCTTCTGCGCCAAGGGAGACGATAGCCATGTCCGTTCCAAGGATCTTCACGGCCGGACTCGCACGGCTCTTCGCGCTGCTCCTGATGATGTTCGTTATCGCTCCCGCGGCTCTGGCCCAGGAAGGGGCGGACGTCACCCCGGCCCAGGAAGCGGCGATCGAAGCGGTGATCAAAGAACTCGCCACGCAGTGGTCGACCGCCTACCTGAAGCATGATCCCGCGATCCTCGAGCGGATCTGGGCTGCTGACTTCGTCTATGTCGAGCCATCGGGCCACCGATTCACCAAAGCCGAGGGGATCGCGAACCTGAAAGCCGGCACCGAGCGGCATACATCCTCTGCGGCCAGTTCGATCGACGTCCGCGTCTATGGCGGCGGCACAGTGGCCGTCGACATCGGCGACTACCGGGAATCGGGCGTCGACAAGGATGGAAAGCCCTTCGAGCGCGCCTCCCGATTCACGAACGTCTGGGTGCTCCGCGACGGGAAATGGCAATGCGTCAGCGGCCACGCCTCGCTGATCCCGGCACGCCCGTAGACCGTTCGCAACCAGCCCGCCTCATCCAACGGGTCCGGACCCTGACCCGGAGGACCCGTTTACAGGCGTGCCAGGCAACCTGTCGCCGAGACATGGGTTGATGCCGGGGCGTCGTCCATTGTCGGCAGGACACGAGGGCCAATCGGGAGGATTCCATGACTGACAACATCTCTTGGCCGACGAAGACCCGCGAGCTTCACAACCACCACTTCGATTCCACGATCTGGAACGATCTCGTTTTCCGCGACGATGACATCGTGATCGCGACCTACGCCAAGTCGGGCACGACCTGGATGCAACAGATCGTCGGACAACTCCTTTTCGATGGCGATCCGGATCTGGCCGTGGCCGAGATGTCCCCGTGGCTCGATCTCCGCGTGCCGCCGAAGGACGTGAAGCTGCCAGTCGTTGAGGCCCAGCAACACCGGCGCTTCCTCAAGACTCATCTCCCGGTAGACGCGCTGCGATTCTCACCGCAGGCACGGTACCTTTACATCGGGAGGGACGCTCGGGACGTGGTTTGGAGCATGTACAACCATCATGCGAACGCCAACCAGTCGTGGTATCAGGCGCTCAATGACACGCCTGGACGGGTGGGCCCGCCCCTCGAGCCTCCTCCGGCCGACATCCAGGACTACTGGCACGACTGGATGAACCGGGACGGGCACCCCTTCTGGCCCTTCTGGGAGAATGTCCGCAGTTGGTGGCAGATTCGCGATCTCCCCAACGTGATGTTCGTCCATTTTTCGGATCTCAAACGTGACATGCCCGGGGAAATCCGCAGGATCGCGGCTTTTCTGGGGATTCCGATCAACGAGAGCTCCTGGCCCCGGATTCTCGAACATTGTTCGTTTGAGTGGATGAAGCGCAACGCGACGAAGTCCGTTCCCCTCGGCGGGGCCTTCTGGGATGCGGGGGCGGAGGTGTTCATCAACAAGGGACAGAACGGTCGCTGGAAGGACACGCTCTCCGCGGCCGATTCCGCGGCGTACGAGCGACGGGCCGAAGCGGAACTCGGCACTGAGTGCGCCCGCTGGCTCGCCAGCGGGAACCACGGCTGATCGCCGCGACCGTGGAGAACGCGCCGCACACCGGTGCCTTCATTTCAACCGCGCCCGAGCAACGCGACACCGGACGCTCCGTCTGGCCGCCGGCGCACGGCGTCACCGGGCCTCTCCCGCTACGACCGGAATCTTCCTCACGGTCGGTACTTTTTCGCCCCCAGTGAGTTTTCCGACTGGGAAAGATCGATCTTCTGTCCAGGAGTTTGCCGCTCGCGCAAACCCTGACGATCACGGTGATCTCGCCACGTACCGGCGACGTGAACGGCAGGGGAATAAAGCGGCGAGCTCGGTCGGTACGGAGCTGTGACACGCCTTCCATCTGGGGTTGGCGGGCCAGGCGACGGACCGGCCAAGTGTTCGCGAACCGTTTCCTTTTTTTCTTTCCATCCGGAGGATTCTGTGAAGAAGCGTTTGACGTTCGGCTTCCTGCCCTGGGTTGCCGCTGTTGCCATCTGTTCGGGCAGCGGATTTTCCCACGGTCAGGAGTCCGTGATCGAGGCCGGTTCCGTTCTCGCCAACGGTGGCGTGGCTCACACCGAGCCCGCGATCGTCGAGGGTGAGGCCCCGTCCGCCGCCGACAGTGCCATCGTCAGCGATGGTGGAATTGTTAGCGAAGGTACGATGGGCAGCGAGGGTGCCGCCGCCGGTGGAGCCACCCGCAAGGTGCTCCGCCGCGAGTGGGTCACCGAAACCCGTGACGTCAACGTCACGGAGAATGTCCAGGAGCAGCGTGAGCGGTCGTACACCGTCACGAAGCGCGTCCCCCGCACCGAGCAGCGGACCCGCGAGTACACGGTGAACGTGCCCGAGACGCGCACCAAGACGGTGAACTACACCGTCAACACGACCGTTCCGGAAACCCGCACCCGTGACTACACGGTCAAGGTTCCCTACACGGAGACGATCGAGCAGAACTACACCGTGATGGTCCCGGTCAAGGAAGAGAAGAGCCGGAGCTGGACGGTCAAGGTCCCCTACACCGAGTGCGTCGAGCAGGCGTACACGGTGATGGTGCCGGTCAAGGAAGAGAAGACGGCGAGCTACACGGTGAAGGTTCCCTACACCGAGCAGCGTTCGGCCAGCTACACGGTCCGGGTTCCGTACACCGAGCAGGTCGAAGAGACCTACACGGTGCGCGTCCCCTACACCGAGCAGATGACCGGCTACCGCACGGTCAGCAAGCGGTTCCCCGTCAAGGAAATGAAGACGGTCTCCGTGAAGGGCGGCCACTGGGAGACCAGCGCCAAGGAGATCTCCGCGAACGGCAAGTATGACGCCGAGGGCAACCCCTGCTGCCCGAAGACGGTCTGCTGCCGCACGTGGGTCCCGACCTGCGAGTCGAAGGAAGTCGAGACCACCCGGTGGGAGTGCTCCACGGAGCAGGTGCCCTACACCTACTGTGTGACGAAGAGCCGCTGCGAAACCCGCTCGCGCACCAAGTGTGTGACGAAGTTCCGTTGCGAGGAGCGGACCCGGAACTACAACGTGACCCTGTCGCGTTGCGAGACCCGGACCCGCAACTACTGTGTCACCAAGATGGTCCCCGAGACCCGGACCCGGACGGTGAAGGTGCAGAAGTGCCGTGATGAGATCCGTACCGGCACCTACTGTGTCACGAAGATGGTTCCCGAGGCCCGCACGAAGAGCGTGTGCGTGAAGAAGTTCCGTTGCGAAACGCGGACCGCTTCCTACACGGTCAACAAGTGTGTCCCCGAGACCCGTTCGAAGGAAGTGTGCTACACGGTGATGGTCCCGCAGCAGCGGACGGCCAACTACTGTGTCACCCTCTATGACAACGTCTGCGAGACGAAGACCTGCTCCTACACGGTGTGCGTGCCGAAGTGCGTCACCAAGCAGATCCAGGTCAAGGTTTGCCGGACGGTCTGCGAAGAAGTCCCCTGCGACGCCTGCTCGGGCTGCTCGAGCGACGCTGACGCCTGCGGTTGTGGCAACGGCAACGCCGGCAACGCCGGCAAGGCCAAGGGCCACAAGGGCTGCGGTCTCCTCCGCTGCCGCAAGGGCTGCTGATCGGGACCGACCAGCAGGTCGCTGACCTGACGGTCGACACGAAGCACGAGGGGGGTCGGACGGGAAGCCGTCCGGCCCCCCCGTCTTTTTGTCATTTCGCCGTTTCCGCACCGGCCCGAAGCGGCGTTGCTTCGCCGCCCTCCCAGAGGGAGAATCAGGGCCCTGGCGGATTTCTCCGCTAGGAACCCTGGACCGCGATCCCCGGCAAACGATTCAGCCGGGGGATCCAGCCCCGGGCTGCACTCTCCAGGAGCCCCGCCCCGATGCCATCCGTCCATGCCAATCGCCGATCGAACGCCCCCAACGAGTCGCGTGGCCGTCCGGTGGTCCTTGCTAGTCTCCTCCTCGCCCTCCTCCTCGGCCTCGTCTCGGCCGGTGCCTGGTGGGGGGGATGGTTCGGCGTCAAGGAGGATCCGCGGCTCACTGAGGTGAAGACCGTGATGGCGGATGCGGCGGCGAAGTATCCGCCCGATCAAGCCCCCAAGAACATGCTTGAAACTGCCGCCCGAGTCGGGGCGATGGTGAGCGTCATGGCGAAGATCCAGAGCCTGCCGGAAGATCTCCGGCCGAAGGCGATGGAGGAAGGGCGAAAGCTGATGATGAAGGGGATGGAAGCGCGGGTCGACTCCTACTTCGCCGCCCCACCGGATCAGCGTCAGAAGCTCATCGACGACCAGCTCAAGCAGATGCAATCGATGCAGAAGGCCTTCGAGGGGAGCCGCTCGATGTTCCAGGGGCTCGGCGGCGGCCAGGGGGGCAGCGGCGGAGCTGCCGGCAACCAGCAGGCAGCCGGCAGGCCGGGGCCGCGCTCCGAGGAGGATCGCAGCGCCTGGCGGAAGCGGATGATCGACGGCAGCTCACCGAGCCAGCGGGCCCGCTGGACCGAATACTTCGGCGAGGTCGAGAAGCGCCGCCAGGCTCTCGGCATGGGTGGCGGCGGCGGGCCGTTCGGGCCGCGTTGAGGACGCCGGTACGCCACTCCCAAGGATCCACCCATGCAACACTGGCTGCTGAAGAGCGAACCGGACTGCTTCTCGATCGATGCCCTCCGCAAGGCGAAGAAGCAGACGACCTGCTGGGACGGCGTCCGCAACTACCAAGCCCGCAACTTCCTCCGCGCGATGAAGGTCGGTGACCGCGCCTTCTTCTACCACTCCAGCTGTGATCCCCCGGCGGTCGTCGGCGTCGTCGAGATCGTCCGCGAGGCCTATCCCGACTCCAGTGCCTGGAATCCCGACGACGACCACTTCGATCCCAAGGCCTCGCCTGAAAATCCGGTCTGGTCGATGGTCGACGTGAAGCTCGTCGAGGTCTTTCCGCAGCCGGTCCCGCTCGGCGAGCTCCGCAGCGTGAAGGCTCTGGCAGACCTTGAGCTCCTCCGCCGCGGCAGTCGGCTCTCGGTCCATCCCGTGACGGCGGCCGAGTTCCGCACGATCCAGCAGCTCGGCTCCCGGTGATGTCGGTGGACGGCCCATCCCCACGCCGGCCCGCGTGGCCATAATGTCGGCATGACCTGCCGCCCGCCATTCACCGCCCCCCCGCGCCCCACGGCAGCCGCCGCGCTACCGGAGCCCCTGGCCTGGATCGACGCGGGGCTCGAGAGCCTCCGTCGCGACGGCCTCGAGCGTCCCCGGCGCGTCCGCGCGGGGCGGCAGGGAAGGGTGGTCGAGCTCGACGGCCGGGCGCTGCTCAACTTCGGCTCCAACGATTACCTCGGACTGGCTGGCGATGTCCGGCTGACGAAGGCCGCCTCGCGCGCCGCCTGCGCCGAGGGATTCGGTTCCGGGGCGAGCCCGCTGGTGAGCGGCCACTCCTCCACCCACGCGGCCCTCGAAGCGGCGCTGTCGGATCTCCTCGACACCGGCGACGCGCTCCTTTTTCCGTCGGGATTCGCCGCCAATGCTGCCACGATCGCGGCGCTCGTCGGCCCCGGCGATGTCATTTTCAGCGACGAGCGCAACCACGCGAGCATCATCGACGGCTGTCGGCTGTCGCGCGCGGTGGTGGCCGTCTTCCCCCACCGCGATGTCGCCGCCCTCGACCGGCTCCTGGCGGCCACGCCGGCGCGGCGCCGGCTGATCGTGACCGACAGCCTGTTCTCGATGGACGGCACGATCGCGCCACTTTCCGATCTCGCCGCCGTCGCTTCCCGCCACGCCGCGATCCTCATGGTCGACGAGGCCCATGCCACCGGCGTGTTCGGGACGCGCGGGAGCGGCTTGGTCGAGGCCAG